>Ga0075418_10009294_pt1 | contig 11019 bp, 9 predicted proteins | sample SoiMetdeltSBSDD2_FD_81776 | JGI IMG/M metagenome (GOLD analysis project Ga0075418, IMG submission 81776) | Bulk soil microbial communities from a Populus tree surrounding site in Tennessee, USA - Soil MetaG P. deltoides SBSDD2 | ecosystem: Environmental > Terrestrial > Soil > Tree plantation...
CGAACCACGCCTGGCCCACCTGCTGGGGCTATCCGAGCAGTCGGGCTACGACAAGCAAGACCTCTTCGGCGCGTGGAGACTGCTCTTCGAGCGGCTCTCCGACACATACCCGACAGTCCTCGTCTTCGAAGACCTCCAGTGGGCGGATGAGAGCCTGCTCGAGTTCGTCGAGTACCTGCTCGACTGGTCTCGCGCCTATCCGTTGTTCGTGGTCACGCTCGCCCGTCCGGAGCTACTCGAGCGTCGTCCGAACTGGGGCGCCGCGCAGCGCAACTTCACGTCCCTCTATCTCGAGCCGGTCAACGAGGAGGCGATGGGCGAGCTGCTGGATGGCCTCGTTCCCGGGCTGCCCGAGGAGCTCCGCGCTCGGATTCTCGCGTATTCAGAGGGTGTTCCGCTCTACGCGGTCGAGACGGTGCGGATGCTCCTCGGTCGTGGGCTCCTCGTCGAAGAGGGCTCGTCCTACCGGCTCACCGGCCGAGTGGCGGAGCTCGACGTGCCGGAGACGCTACATGCCCTGATCGCCGCGCGTCTGGACGGGCTGACTCCAGACGAGCGCAGATTGCTCCAGGACGCGTCCGTGTTGGGGAAGACGTTTCGGCAGGAGGTGCTCACCGTGCTTTCGGGCCTCGGCAACATCGAAGCGCTCCTCCTCGCGCTGGTGCGCAAGGAGCTGCTCGCGGTTCAGTCCGACGTACGCTCGCCCGAGCACGGCAACTACGGCTTCCTGCAGGAGCTCGTGCGGCGCGTCGCCTACGAGACACTTGCCCGGCGAGAGCGCCGGGTGCGGCACCTGGCCGTCGCGGACTATCTGGCCGCATCCAGCGACGCGGACGAGCTGGTCGAGCTGGCCGCTTCGCATTACCTCGCCGCCCTCGAAGCGCTGCCCGACTCCGACGACGCGGCGGAAATCAAGGCGAAGGCGCGTAGGATGCTCGCCAGGGCCGGGCATCGTGCCGGGTCCTTGGCAGCCGTCGCGGAGGCGACCCGCTACTACGAGCGGGCTGCGGGCCTGGCTGAGGATCCCGCGGAGCGCGCCTCACTGCTCGCCGATGCGGGCGAGACGGCCGGACGATCCGGCGATCAAACACGCGCGGCGGCCCTGATCGAGCAGTCCCGCTCGCTGTACGAGTCTCTGGGCCGGCCGAAGGACGCCGCGCGGGCCACCGTCGGAGTCACGCGCTTCCTGCTCTTCACGCCGGACCGGGACGAGGCGATCGCACAGGCGGAGGAGGCTTTCGAAACCCTTGCCGGCGAAGAGCCGGGCGAAGCCCTGGCGACGCTCGCTGTGCTACTGAGCCGGGCGTACTGGTTCAACGGCGATCTCGATCGCTCGGAGGAACGCGTGGAGGTCGCACTCGACATCGCCGAGCCGAATTTCTTCGCCCGTGAGGTCAGTCACGCCCTGCGCGCAAAGGCGGCGATTGCCTTCAGCCGCGGACACATGGAGGAATGCCGGCGCTGTTGCAGCGCAGTCTCGAGCTCGCGCTCGAGAACGACTTCGCCGAGGACGCGGCCACCGCGTACTTCCTCCTGTCCGACGGCGAGTTCCGCGCCGACCGGTACGAGCAGGCGCTCGAGTACCTCGGCGAATGTCTCGCACTCGCCCGCAGGGCCGGAACCAGGCCGTTCGAGTGGGGGACGCTCGCCGAGATTTCCCATCCGCTGTACATGCTCGGCCGCTGGGACGAGGCGCTGACGTCCCTGGAGCATCCGACCCTGGAACAGACGCAGTCCGGAGGCGTCCTCCTGAGTCTGCTCTCAGGCCCGTTCCAGATCCACCTCCAGCGTGGAAACCTGGATGCGGCGGAGGAGCTCTTCCAGTTGTTCGCGTATCTCGAGCAGTCCGCCGACCGGCAGGACCGGTCGTCGTATCTCGCAGCGCGCGCCAGCCTCGCGGCAGTGAAGGGGAACCTCGAGCAGGCGCTCGCGGACGCCGAGGATGCGATCGAGAGCGCCCGCTATCTCGGGTACGGGCAGCAGGCCGAGAAGCAGGCGCTCCTGGTTGCCGTCGAAGCCGCGCTCGCGCTGGGGATCGAGGAGAGGGCACGGCGGCTCGTCTCTTCCTACGAAGACGCTCCGCCGGCGACGAGGTCGCCTTTCCTCGCGGCGCAGGCCCATCGCTTCCGCGCGCGGCTGGACGGCGACCCAGCGGGCTACGACGCAGCCGCCGCGATCCTCCGCGAGCGCAAGCTGCCCTTCTTCCTGGGGATGACGCTGCTCGAGCAGGGCGAGCATCTCGACGAGGCGCGGGCGATCTTCGAGGAGCTCCGAGCGACGCCGTGGCTCGAGCGCTTGGAGGCCGCGCCCAGCGCTGCCTGAAGGAGTGGGATACTCCCTCCGTGGCTGAGCTCGTCCTGCACATCGTGGAGAGCCCGCACGACGGGGAGAACGAGATCGCGCTCGCGGGCGACACCGTCGAGCTCGGGCGCGCCGAAGGGCTGGGCCTGACGCTGCGCGACGCTCATGTCTCCGAGCGCCACGCCCGCATCATGCCGACTGCGGGCGAGTTCGTTTTGGAGGATCTCGGCTCCGAGAGTGGCACGTACGTCAACGAGCAAGCGATCCACGGACCGCGTGTGCTGCTCCCCGGGGATCGGATCAGGATCGGGCTGACGGTGTTCGAGCTGCACGCGGCGGGAGCGATTCCGAGCCAGCCGCAGGCGCCCGAGGTACCCGACGCGGATCACGTCCTCCAGCACGTCCCCGAAGAGGCCCTTTCCACCCCGGAGCCCGATGAACCGGCGCCGTTCCTGGTCCCCGAGCAGGAGGCCGCCTTCGTTCCGCAAGCGGTCGTCGATGAGACCAACCGGCCGGACAGCCCCCTCCTCCGCGCCTGGCGGGATACCCACGTCAAGGCGCAGACGCAGGTTGCCGCCTTCGCGATGCTGGCCATCGCCGGTCTTGGCGTCGGCCTCTGGCTCGGGTTCCACTGACGCGTCTGGCCGCTTCGGCGGCGGGCGGCGAAGCCGCCCTCGCGCCCAAGGCTGACGACGCTGGCGGCAGGATACGGCGCTCGCAGCGCTTGCCCGCACTGGTATGTGCTGTGCTGCGCGCTGCTCGCTTGTCTCCCTTGCCAGCGCCGTCCCAGAGCGCGTCAGACACTAGGTAACGGCGAAGTAGTACGCCTCGGCCCCGAACGTCGCGATCACGAGCGCGTACGAATAGATGATCATCCATCCACGGCGAGCGGCCGATCCGCGGCGCCGGGGTGGGGTCTCCGGCCGGAAGGGCGCAGACCGTACGCCCATGGCTCCGGTCACCTCCAGCTCCTGTTCAACGGCGGCGGGAATGGGTTCGGGCTCGGGCACGTCGCCGCCGCGCGCGCGCTTGCCGGCCGCGGCCGCGGGTGCCGGCTCGGCCTCTCGTACCCGTGCTGCTTCCCCGCTGGGGACGGCAGCAATGATCGGCAGCTCCTGCTGCTGGGGCGGAATCGACCACTCGGGGCGGCGGAACTCGCCCGCGGACTCGAGGTAGGTGAGCGAGAAAAGCGGCAGCAACACGATCTTCGTCCAGATGGCGAGGATCCACGACACCCAGTAGACGACGATCGTCTCCCACAGGGTCAGGTCGATGTCGTCGAGCACGACCACGAGCAGATACAGGAGGCCGAACTCAGCCACCGCCAGCACGAAGGTCATCCACGGCGGCTGGTAGCGGAAGAGCCACGAGTACACGCATACGTCGAGCGCAATACCGAGCAGGAGGTACATGCCGATGAGGGCGATCCAGCCAGCGTCCCACGTGGCGAGCGAGATGATCGACGCGAAGATCGCGGGCAGAGTGATCGTCGCCACCCGAGTCTCGATCCTCCCGAGAACGGTCGGGCACATGGCTTACGCGAGCTGCCTCGAGCGGTGGACGTGACGGATCGCGTGGACGGTCTTGCGGGCGAGCCCGAGCTGCATCGCGAAGCGGCTCGGGAAGGAGCGCTGGCGCAGATGCTCCGCGCGGACGACGTCGCCGACGAACCGCCGCGCGACGTATTTCGTTCCGGCAATCGTGTCGCCGTTCGGGACGACCGTGTTCGCCAGCAAGCCGTTCAGGCAGAGCCGCGAATCCGGGCGGTCGAGCGGTGGCACGCCGCAATTCGTCTTGAGCCGGATCCGCTCGCGGGTGACCGGGATCGAGTACATCTGGATCAGCCTGCGCAGAAGCGGGATTGCGAGATGCGACTTGACGAACCCGGTCCCGCACACGATGCCGGCCGCGTCGACCCACCCTCCGTCGCTTCCGTCGTGGTTCCGCAGATGAGCGCGTAGGCCGGCCGGGCCGGGCTCGATCTCGTCCACCTCCCCGATTACCTCCTGAAAGCGTCCCTCCTTCTCCGCGCGCTTGAGGTCGCTCACCCACGTACGTCGTTCAGGCGTCGTCCCGCGCAGCACGACCTCGAGGAAATCGAGCCGCTCCTCGAAGGAGAGCGCCTCGAACGCGTCGATGCCGCTGCCGTCGAAGAGGCAGCGGGGAACGTTCAGATCCTGCTCGTCGGGGTGGGGGTTCCGGCGGAGTGCGATGCAGCTCGCACCCGCGTCGACTGCGTTCACCCACTCGTTGGTGGAGGCGATCCCGGAGCCGATGACGATGTAGCGCTCTCCGGGCTGATACTGCTTCGCCTCGTATGCCTGCACCACCCGATCGGCGGTCGCCGGATCGTGCCGAGCCTTTCCATAGATGCCGGGAAAGGCGAGCGGCCCATGGCCGATCGCGATCATCATGTGCTTGCACCGCCCGATCAGGCTGGCTTCCTCGTCGTAGAGCGAGAAGTGCGGAGGCGGCCCCGGCTCGCGCACGACCCACTCCACCTTGCGCCCGGCGATGACTCGTTCCGCGTACCCGAGCGTCGTCGCCACGACGTCCGCCTGGGAGAGAATCTCGGGAACGCCCGGGTTGAACTTCCGTGCCGAGGAGCGGAAGAGCGCCCCGAGATCGCGGCGCGCGTAGGCGTCCATTTGCGAGAAGGTCGGCCAGTCCGCCGGCATGAAGTGCGACTCCGACTCGGAGCGCAGGATCGTCTGCCCGAGGTTCCACGCGTACTGCTGGTACGTATGGACGGGGTTCGTCTGTGGACCGAAGATGCCGATCTGCTGCGGACGGAAGCCGAGGTAGACGGAGGTTGCGTAGACGTGGAGGGCGCTGAAGCCGTCCCCGACGACGCCGATGACGACATCCTGCGGCGACCCCTGATCGCTAGCCACGCGAGCCCGAGCTTAACATCGGCGGGCGTCGCGTTCTAGATTCCAGTCGTGATCGGCATCGACGCCCAGTCGGCCCTCGTCATCGTCAGCGCGGCAGCGGTGGCCTCGCTGATCGCGGCGTTTGTCGCGCCGCGCCTTGTCTTGCCGGTCGTCGTCATCGAGCTCGTGCTCGGGATCTGCATCGGCCCCCAGGTCCTGGGCATCGCGCAGGTCGACGCGGCGACGCAGTTCTTCTCGAACCTCGGTCTCGGGATGCTCTTCTTCTTCGCCGGATACGAGATCGACTTCGAGCGGATCAAAGGACGGCCGTTAGTGCTCGGGTCCGTCGGTTGGATCGTCTCCCTCGGGCTCGCCTACGGGATCGCGGGGTTCCTGTTCCTCGGGGATGTCATCAAGTCGGACCTGTACACCGGCTCGGCGATGGCGACGACGGCGATCGGGACGCTCATCCCCATCCTCCGCGACAGCGGCGAGATCCGGACCCGCTTCGGGACGCTGTTGCTGGGGGCCGGCGCGATAGGCGAGTTCGGCCCGATCCTGCTCGTGACCCTGGTGCTCACCTCGCGTCACCCGGTGCACGAGGCGGCGATCCTCATCCTGTTCGTCGCGCTCGCAGTCTTTACGGGTGTGGTGGCCGTCCGCTCGACTCCCCGGACCTGGGTCTTCCTGGAGCGGACGCTGGAGACCTCCAGCCAACTGGCGGTGCGGCTCGCGGTCGTCCTCATCTTCGGCCTCGTTGCGCTCGCCGCCGAGCTGGGGCTCGACCTGCTGCTCGGCGGCTTCGTCGCCGGAATGATCACGCGCCAGGCGCTGCGCGGCCGCGAGGTCGCGATCTTCGAGTCAAAGCTGACCGCAATCGGCTACGGGTTCCTCATCCCGTTCTTCTTCGTCGTCAGTGGTATGGAGTTCGATGTGGAAAGCCTGGTGACGGACGTGGGCGCGCTGCTCAAGCTGCCCCTGTTCGCCGCATGCTTCCTGATCATCCGCGGCCTGCCGGCGCTCCTCTTCTACCGTCGGGAGCTTCGCGCCACACGCGATCGGGTGGCCCTCGGCTTCTTCTGCGCGACCGAGCTCCCGCTCGTCGTCGCCATCACGACGATCGCGCGGGCCCATAACGACATGCGCGTTTCGACGGCAACCGCCTTGGTCGGTGCGGCGATCATCTCGACGCTCGTCTACCCGTTGGTCGCGCTCCGGCTCCGCCGCGATCGCGTTCCCGCGCAGAGGGCGATACTAGAGGCGTCTTGAGTCTCGACGGATACCTGCCGATCGCCGATCACGGCCTGATCGGTAACCACCACACGGTCGCGCTCGTCGGTGTCGACGGGACGATCGACTGGTTCTGCTGCCCCCGCTTCGACTCGCCCAGCCTCTTCGGCGCGATCCTCGACAAGGACAAGGGCGGTTACTTCCGCGTCGCCTCCGACGACGAGAACGCGCGCTGGAAACAGTTCTACTTCCCTGAGACGAACGTCCTCATCACCCGTTTCCTCACGCCTGGCGGCGTCGGCGAGGTGACCGACTTCATGCCGGTCGACCAGCCCGGGGAGGTGGTCGGGCGGCACAGGCTCATTCGCTGGGTGCGGGTGGTGCGCGGGGAGATGACGTTTGTGGTCGAGGTCGAGCCTCGCTTCGACTACGCCCGGCAGCCGCACACGATGGAGCTCGGAACGAACGGCGTCGTCTTCGAGACGCCGGCGCTGACGGTTGCCCTCTCGACCTCGACACCGCTCGAGCGAACCCGAGCCGGAGTCCGCGCACGCATCCACCTCACCGGCGAGCAGTCGGCCACGTTCGTCCTGGAGGCGGTGGAGGAGGCAGCCATCCCGCAACCATGCTCTCCCGAGCTCACCGAGGATCTCGTCCGCGAGACGGTCCGCTACTGGCGGTCGTGGCTCGCCCAGTCCAACTACCGCGGCCGCTGGCGCGAGATGGTGCAGCGTTCCGCACTGACCCTGAAGCTCCTCACGTACAAGCCGACCGGCGCGATCGTCGCGGCGCCGACCACGAGCCTGCCCGAGCAGATCGGCGGGCCGCGGAACTGGGATTACCGCTACACGTGGATCCGGGACTCGGCCTTCTCCCTCCATTCGCTGCTGCTGCTCGGGTTCCGCGACGCCGCCGGGCAATTCATGGAGTGGCTCACCGATCGCTTCCGGGAGGCGAAGATGGGCGAGGTCGACCGCCTTCGGGTGATGTATCGGGTCGACGGAGGCTCCGACCTGGATGAGGAGGTGCTCGACCATCTCGAGGGGTACTGCGGTTCCAGCCCCGTGCGTATCGGGAACGACGCGGCCACGCAGCTCCAGCTGGACATCTACGGCGAGCTGATCGACGCCATCTACGTCCACAACCGCTACGGAGGGCCGATCTACTACGAGGCCTGGGAGGACCTGCGCGAGGAAGTCGACTGGCTCTGCGACAACTGGGACCAGCCGGACGAGGGGATCTGGGAGACGCGCAGCGGCAGGAAGGACTTCGTGTTCTCCCGTCTGCAGTCGTGGGTCGGCATCGACCGCGCGGCGAAGATCTCGCTCCAGCGCAGCCTGCCCGCGGATGTCTTCCACTGGCGCGCTGTCCGCGACCGGATCCACGAGCAGGTGCACGAGCGCGGCTGGAACACGAAGAAGAAGGCGTTCGTGCAGCACTACGGCAGCGACGTCCTGGACGCCTCGCTCCTGCTCATGCCGCTGGTCAAGTTCCTCTCCCCCACCGACCCCCGCTGGCTGTCGACGCTGGACGCCATCACGAAGGAGCTCGTGACCGACAGCCTCGTCCACCGCTACAACCCGGAGGTGTCGCCCGACGGGCTCGTGGGGACGGAGGGGACGTTCTCGATGTGCTCTTTCTGGCTCGTTGAGGCGATGTCGCGCGCGGGCCGCCTGGGAGACGCGCGGCTCCTCTTCGAGAAGATGCTGACCTACGCCAACCACGTCGGTCTCTACTCGGAGCAGATCGGTCCGAGCGGCGAGGCGCTCGGCAACTTTCCCCAGGCCTTCACGCACCTCGCCCTGATCAGCGCCGCATATGACCTAGACCGCGCGCTTGGTTAGGCTCCGGCGCGCGTGCTCCACGTGCACTCGTTCCGCTTCTACCGGCCCCAGGGCCCGGGCGGTCAGCCGGACAGGAAGTGGACCGTGCTCGCGGCGATGGCCCTCTCGACCGCCGTCACGTCGATCCCGACTTCCGCGGTCGTCCTCGCTATTCCCAAGATCCACCAGGAATTCAACGCCTCGATCGGCGAGTTGCAGTGGACGCTGGTCGGCTTCAGCCTCGCGTACTCCGCCCTGCTTGTAATCGCCGGCCGCCTGGCCGACGTGTATGGGCGCAAGAAGTTCTTCCTCGGTGGGACGATCGTCTACGCGCTGGGGGCGCTCGGAGCCGCCCTGAGCCCCAATGCGATCGTCATGATCGTCGCGATCGTCATTATGGGCGTCGGCGCCGCCGTGCTCACCCCGGCGTCGCTTTCGATCATCACCAACGCCTTCGAGCCCGAGCAGCGCGGCACCGCGATCGGACTCTGGGCGGCGGCGGGCGCTCTCTCCAGCGGCGTCGGTCCGGCTCTGGGCGGCCTGCTCGCGAACTGGGAGTGGCGCTCGGTCTTCTGGATCAACATCCCCTTCGCGATCCTCTTCTTTGTCATGACGCTGGTGGCGGGGCGCGAATCTCGCGACCCCAACGCGGACCGGCACGTGGACACGGTCGGGCTCGGGACTCTGGCCGGAGGGCTCACCGCGCTCTCGCTCGTCCTCAACGAGGGGCAAACCTGGGGATTCACCTCGACGAAGTCGATCATCCTGTTCGCCGTCGCCGGCGTCCTGCTCGCAGCGTTCTTCATCTTCGAGCCGCGCGCTCCCAACCCACTCGTCGACTTCGGGTTCTTCCGCAAGCGGAACTTCGTCGGCGGCAACGCGGCGCTGTTCGCGGACAACTTCGCCCTCGCCGCGATCCTCTTCTTCATCCCGCTGTACATGCAAGAGGTGCTCGGCTACTCACCGCTCAAGGCGGGCGTCCTCCTCCTGCCGCTGAGCGCGACACTGGTGGTCGCCCTGCCGAGCGGCGGGCCGATCTCGGAGCGGATAGGCCCGCGCATCCCGATCGTCGTAGGGCTCGCGCTCACTGCGCTTGGGTGCTACCTGATGACACTGATAGGCCCGGACTCGGGCTACAACGAGCTCTGGCCCGGGTTGCTCGTCGCGGGCGCAGGCATCGGGCTCGCGCTCACGCCGCTCAATACTGCTGCGATGAACGCGATCCGCCGTATCCAGCACGGGGCGGCGGCCGGCATCCTCATAACGATGAGCGGCCTCGGGGCCACGTTCGGCATCGCGCTCACAGGCGCCTTCTTCCAGACGGCTCAGGACAGCAAGTCCGACCAGCTGCTCAGCAAGCTGAACATCGGGCTGACCGAGGCCCAGGAACGGACGCTCAGCGGCCTGCTCGCGGGATCCTCCGAGGCGAAGACCGAGCTCCACACGTTCCCAAAGCCCCAGCAGGACGCGATTACGCACGCGCTCAAACAGGGGTTCACGGATGGGCTCGGCCAGGTGATGTGGCTCTCCCTGGGAGTCGCGATCGCGGGGATGATCGTGGTCGCGCTGGTGATGCAGCGCTCGGCGCCCGTCCCCGACGAGGACGAGATCGAGGTCGAGGGCATCGAAGCGGCAGAAGCGCACGCGTAGCAACCGTCGAGGCACCTTGAACGGCCGTTCGCGACCGGCGGCGCCGTCGTGCTCAGCGTCGTGAGAGCAAACAGGCGCGCATAGCCTTATATGCTCGGGGCGATGACGCAGCTGCGCGACATCATGACCGAGGACGTCCTGACGGTCGCTCCGGAGGACACCCTGGGCGAGGTCGCGACCAAGATGGTCGAGCGCAACGTGGGCTCGGTCGTCGTCTTCGACTTCGGCCGGCTGATCGGCGTCCTGACCGAGCGCGACATCATGAAGGCGGTCGCGGCGCGCACCCACTCGAGTGACGCCCGCGTGCGCGAGTGGATGACCGCCGATCCGGTCACCGCCACGGCCGAGACCTCGATCGAGGACGCGGCGAACACGATGTTCGACAACGGTTTCCGCCACCTGCCGATCGTCGAGGGAGAACGCGCCATCGGCATCGTCTCGATTCGCGACGTCGCCGAATGGGGAATCGCCCAAGCCTCGACTGATTAAGCGCGCCTGAAAGGGAGGTTGCTCGCGACAAGGCGCTGCCCGCCTCGGCGGTAGACAACGTCCACCGAGTCGTTCTGCCGGTACGTGCCGGCGATACCGAGGAAGAGTGAGAGCCAGCGCCAGAAGCCCAGCCGCCCCTCTTCGGCAAGTGGCTTCGGGAAGATGAGCGACCGCCCGCACACCTCGAAATCCTGGCCCTCGCGCTGGGGAACGCCGTTTAGGAAAACATCGAAGGGGAGACCGACGTCCGGTGGCAATTCGACGGCGGAGCGTTCGGCCATCCCCTCGTAGAATGCCACCGGTGCGCGCCAGGGTCCTCTTCCTCACCGGACTGCTGATCCTCGCGGCGCTCGCCCTTGCGGGCGTTGCGCTCGCCGACGATGGCGGGTTCGCCCCGGCAGGCCCGGACTCGCCAAACGCCAACCGAATCGAATCGATCTACTGGTTCGTCTTCGGCTTCGCCGTGTTCATCTTTCTCATCGTCGAGGTCGCGCTGGTCCTCTTCATCGTCAAATACCGCAACCGCGGCCGCCCCAGAGACGCCGAAGGCCCGCAGGTCCGCGGCCACGTGAACCTCGAGCTCGCTTGGACCGCCATCCCCGTCCTGATCCTCATCGCGATCGCGATCTTCACGTTCTACAAGCTCCCCGGCA
>Ga0075418_10009295_pt1 | contig 11018 bp, 7 predicted proteins | sample SoiMetdeltSBSDD2_FD_81776 | JGI IMG/M metagenome (GOLD analysis project Ga0075418, IMG submission 81776) | Bulk soil microbial communities from a Populus tree surrounding site in Tennessee, USA - Soil MetaG P. deltoides SBSDD2 | ecosystem: Environmental > Terrestrial > Soil > Tree plantation...
AGCGGCTTCCCTGACCGAGCAAAGCGACGATCTGCGGGTTGCGGGCGAGAAACTCGAATTGCGTCTGGAGCGTGAGGCGCAGCCGATCCAACGGGCCACCCCCGGGCAGCGCGAGACTGGAGAGCGCGTTCTCAAGCTCCCCGGCGGCCTGCGTGAGGACGGAGTGAAAGAGCCCGCGCTTGGAGTGGTAGTAGTAAAACAGCAACTGCTTGTTCACGCCGGCGCGTCGGGCGATCTGCTCAACTCGAGCCCCAGCAAAGCCGCGCCGCGCGAACTCCTCGCGGGCGGCGGCGCCGATTCTTAATGCCCGGTCATTGCTTAACTTAGGCGGCATGTTCGCTCACATCAACCGTTTGGTTGATTTAATCTAAGGTCCTTCGTTCGGCGCCGCCACTGGCCGCCTGCTGGGCTGCGGCGCGGCGGGCCACGCGATCCCCAGGTCATTCCAGTTGAGAATCGCGTTGAACGCCAAGGCGAAGCTCCCCTGCGTTTCCCAACGCCAGAACGGACGGATCGCGAACAACACGACATGGCCCTGACCGACGGGAGCGTCGATTACCGCTGGACGTCCCGCCAGCTCCTCACCGTTGACCAGGAGCCCAGAGAGCCGCAACGAATCCCGCTTCTGGTGGAAGCTCATGACGACCCGTGGCCGCGCCCGGGCCTGCTCGGCGGTGAGGCCGGGATCCTGGTCCTCCGGGATCTCGGTGCTTGTATCCACCTGGAAGAGCGGCTGCTGATTGAAATAGACCGCGAGCGTATCGGCGTAGCCGTAGGCGATCGGACTCTTGGAATCCTTTGTAACCGCCCGATAAATCCCCCCGCTCGCCCGTAGCTGGCGCGCGGGTGTGATGTCGACGCCCCGTGTCACCCCGAATTCGGTAAAGACACCCGAGGTCCCGCCTTCCGTGATCACAACACCGCCTGCCCTGATCCATTCGCTGAGCGCCGTCATCCCTTCGAGCCCGATGCCAGGGCGCACGTCGTCGGTCGAATCGATGCCGAGATTCGGCGTGAGCTCCGACTTACGCCACGGGATCGGCGGGCCGTTCATGGGCAGGCCGTTCACGATCTGCTGAGGATTGTTGTTGACGAACGGGAACACGATCACGTTGAACTGCTTCAACTGCTCCCGGTCCTTGAGTTGCTGTACGCTGAGATAGGTGTATGGAATCTTGAGCACGTCGAATGCGTACCGCACCCATCCCTCGTTTTGCGTGTTGAGCCACGAGTGAACCAGCGCAATCTTCGGAACATCGAGCTCATGGCGCGCGACCTGAGGCGTGCCGCGCACTGCCGTCACACTCAGACCCAACGATTCGGCGACTTGCGTCACCCGCTGCTCGAGGTTCCCTTGCCCCTCGGCTGGAACAATGGTCGTGCCGCGTCCGAACGCGCGCTTGTCGACCGTGAACGTGTCCTCGCTCGCCCACATGCGCACATCGCGCAATGCAAAACGGAACTGCGTGAGTCCGCTCTCCGTCGTCGGCGCGATCAAATACGCCCCCGCGCCCCGAACACCTGACACCTGACCTCTGACTTTCGCATCGGCGGTCATGAGCGTCGTCGGCGCGCGCAACACCGTCGTGTCCTTGATCGGGTTCAGCGCGACATTGCGCACATACTGCAGCGTCCATCCCGTATCGTCGTACGGACGTGGGTCGTCGGCACCGTATTCCTGTTTGCTGAAGTAGCTCTTCGCGAGGGGCCCGTACGGTTGATCGAGTCGGACAACGTAGTCGCCCGCTGCTACGTCTACGCCGCCCGCCTTGAACGCGCGATCGGCCCGGCGCACCTCGAGACCGTGGAAGCGCAGCAGGTTGACCAGATTCGCCGCTTCCACCGGCCGTGCCTGGTTCGCCGGAATGTGGAACGCGTGTGGCCCGTCCTTCGCGCGGCCGCGTTCCACGGCACGCACCCCCTTGCGATAGAACTGATCGAGGTAGCGGTGTCCATTGCGCGCCATGTAGTTCAGCGCGATGAGCAACGCCGATTGTTGGTAGTTGACGTTGTTGCGGATGCACCAGCGCACGCCGTTGATCGGCGGGTTGGGACGGAACCACTCCACCGACGTGCGGGACGCGGGCAGCTGTACGGTGTGGCAGTCAGCGCCCCGCGACGTGTAAGTCTCATAAAACCGTCCGATCGAGTTGTGGCCGTTCGCGACCCAGAACATGTAGTTCGGAGTCCAACCGTCGTAGAAGTCGTGCGTCCAGACACCGGGCAGTCCACGCTTCGTCAGCTCCGTAATCTCCTGGAACGCCAGCTCGTGCCACTCAGTGATGACTATGGGATCGAGCTCACGGTTGTAGGGACCGGTGCCCGTGGACGTATAGAGAAACGGGACCGATTCGTGGAGGTCGTGCAGGACCGTAGGGTGCCAGTCGAAGAACGCCTTCATCATGGTCCGGGTCAGCACCTGCGACATCACGATGCCGTCCCGGTTGTTGTCGTGCGCCGTGTACTTGCCCCAGTAGACGAGGTTCGGGCCGATGTTCTTGTTGGCTTTGCGGTAGCGGTAGATGTCGACTTGGCGGTCTCGGCCGTCCACCTCGGTCACTGGCGTGATCAGTGTAATGATGCTGTCGCGAATCTGTCTGATGAACGGCGTCTCCTCGACAGCCAGCCGGTAGGCGAGCTCCATCAGCATCTCAGGCGATCCGGTCTCTGGCGAGTGGATCGAGCCCGATGCGTAGTAGATCGGCTTCCCGGCTGTGAGCAGGCGTTGAGCCGAGTCGGCCGAAAGACGCCGCGGATCAGCCAGTGCCGCGGTGATGCCGCGATACTGTTCGAGGCGCTCGATCGTCGCGGAGTCGGCGATCGCGGCCACAATCATCGGGCGCCCTTCGTCGCTTGTCCCCAGGTCGAACACCTTCACACGGGGGCTCGCCTCATCGAGCGTCCGGAAGTACCGAGTGATATCAGCTACATAGGAGAGTTTCCCGACGGTGCCCGGGACGTATCCCAGCGCTTTGAGCGGTGTCGGCACCCGCGAGTCGGCGGGGAGATGATCGGTGAGCTCGGTGTTAAAGCGGGATTCGGTCGTCAGCTCACGGATTTTGGCCGTATAGGCCGAGTCTACGGGCTGTTGCAGCGCTAGAGCTGCGAGGACGGCGTGGACCATGCGACGTTCTCCGGAATTCGAGACAGGCCTTCCTTCAGAAAATCGAGCATCAAGCGATTCACTTCGGCGGGCGACTCCTCGGGCGCATTGTGTCCGGTTCCGGGCACCACCGCGAACGCGCCGCGGGGCAGCTCTCGACCGAACCGGGTTCCGTCGCGCAATGGAGTCCAGCGGTCCGCTTCGCCCCAGACGACGAGCGTCGGTGTCTGGAGCGCGCTCAACCTTCCCCCACCTAGACTGTCGAACCTGAACTCTCGCAGCACGCCTCGCAAGGCGGGCCCGAAGTTGGGATCCGGCACGGGAGCGTAGTACTGGTCGACGTCGGCCTCGGAAACTTTCGAAGGGTCGGCGTACGTCGAGCGAAGAATGCGCGCCGTGATCCAGCGCGAGCGAAAGGCGGTGGCGATCGCGCCGACGACCGGCCAGCGGGCGATCTTCAGTACGCCGGGCCAGCGCATGCCGAAGCCGGCCGCGTCGATCAGGACGACGCCGCTCACACGGTCAGGATGGGCCAATGCGACCTCAGCGGCGATCGTACCGCCCATCGAGTGCCCGACGAGGACGGCGCTGGCGATTCCCAGCGAGTCGAGGAGACTGACGACGAGCTTCACGTAGGCCGCGGTGCTGTAGCCATGCGACGGTTTGTCGGAGAATCCAAATCCACGATTGTCGAACGCAATGACCCGATACCCGGACGCTGCCAGCGCTGGAAGGGTGTGACGCCAGGCGTACATCGACGCACCAAATCCGTGAATCAACACCACGGGCGTTCCTCGGCCCGAATCGATGATGTGAAGCTGCGTCCCATCGACTGCGCGGTACGCGGCACGGAATGGAGTGCCCGCCGGGTAACGCTGCTCGCTTGGAACTGGTGCGGCACGGCACGCCGCGCCAACAATCAGCAGAGCGACAAGCCCGTGTCGGCACCTCACGGCAGCGTTTCCAGTGCGCGACGCGCCAGCATCACGATCAGTGGATGCGAGCTCCACACGCCGGCCACGGCCTCACCTTCACCTGAAGTCAAGATCAGTTGCGACTCGTCAATCACTAGAATCGTGGCGCGCAGCGTGCTCGCGTCGTCCCCGGCTGATTTCAGCCAGCCCGGCGCATCGGCGGGCCGGTCGCCCGTCATTCGCACATCGAGCTGCGCACGCTCGCCCGCGCGCCGCCAGCCCGGCTGGGTCGGCCGCCACAGCTCTGCGGTCACCACTCCTTCTACCCTCTGGCTCGCTCGCGCGACCAACTGCATCACGAGATTCGCGACGGCGCGGCTTCCGGCCACTTCCCGCGTCACCGGCTCCCCAGGATGCGAGATGTCCCGCAGTTCCCGGCTGAGGCGATCCAGCGCCTCCCCTTGTGCCAGCGAAAGTCGCGCGAGCAAGCTCTGGGGGTCGGTAGGACGATACCGCGCCGGACGGGTTGGTGGCGGGGTGCGGCTCGCCGCCCCCCTTATGACCAGCCCCTCGAGTGCGCTATAGGCGTTGGCTCTGGCCACGCGGGCGGCGCGCGCCACGGCATAGCCCGTGGACGGGCCGAGGCGCAGGCGCACGGTGTAGACCAGGGATTCAGTAGCTGTAAAACCGAACGGCGTAAGATTGAGCGCCATAGTAGTAGCAAACGCTACTTCTAAAAGACGCTGAGCGGAATCCCCATGAGCTTGGCGATCAACGCAAGCCGGAACGTGACGTCGGTCTGACGCTGAGCAGGACTCTTCCCCGGTCCTTCGAGCGGGAAATAGTGGGAAACGACCGGATTCTCGGACTTGGGCATCGCCCTCAGACCCGCCGGACTCCATATCCCTTGCTCGGAGCACTCGCTGAACAGGCGGGCCAGCACCCGGGAGGCGCTCGGCACCTGTCGAACGATGCCCAGGCGCGTGAGCAACTCGAGCCAGTAGAGCGCGAAGGGGACATCATCGATGTGCCCCTGGGCGTCTGAATGCAGCGGGTCGCCGAGGATCTCGAACAGGGGCCGGAGCTGCTTCTTCCCCGCCAGGATGTAGAACTCACGTCGCGACGTGGGCGCCGAAAAGTACGCCGCTAGGCGTTCGAGGAAGCCTGCGCGCTCCCGCTGCACTGCCGGCAGGAATGCCATCATTTCGACCGAGAAGACCGTCGGCGGATAGGCCAGGGGATCGAGCACCGTCTTGCCCTGCGCCTTCTTGAACGGCTTCTGCGCAATCTCGCTGCGCAGATACAGAGATATGTCGCTGGCTATCCGGTGCGCGGCGCCCCGCAGCCGCGGATCTTCCTGGTGCGCGCCTCGCGCCAGCGCCGCGGCTGCTGCCTGAGTTTGCATGCTCCGAGCCCACAGGGCGAGTCCTGGATCCCCTTTTGAAGGGCGGTGAAACTCGACAAGAAGTGCCGGATCGTCGTCTCTCGACAAGAGGCGGAACAGGAATCGATCGGCGAAGCGAAACGCCCGTCCGTCGGGCGGCCACCCAAGCTCGAGGAGTCGGCGATACTGATAGACAGTGCCGGTCTCCTTCCAGCCCATCGCTTTGGACGGTTCAGGCGCCAGGAGATTGGCACCCCACAACCCCGTCTCTTTCTGCTTTCGCACGATGGCGAGCGCTTCCCTGTAATTCAGAATCTCTTCACGCAGCGCGGCGAGCCGTTCGGAATCGCGTGAGGACTCAGGAACGATTTCCGTCAGAGTGCGATACTGGATTGGAAGACTGGCCGCCTCAAACAACCACGACAGAGGGACCGTATGCGTGGAGGGAATCTCCAACCGCCGCTCCAATCGTAGGAGGTCGGGACAGCTGGCTTCGCAGCGTCAAAAGCGGGGGCAAACTATCCGTCCCTCGCCGAATAGGCAATCGCCAAACTCTAACCCGTTGTCGTTTCAGCTGTTCCGCTGTTCCCTCCGGAGTGCAACTCTCTGCGCGACTAGGGCTGGGGGCGCTGAAACTCCGATGACGGCAACCACCGCGGCGCTTCACGATTGTTGGCGACGGTTTGTGCCGTTCGCACTGTGACGCGAACCTGCTGCGCCATCCCATCGTAACGGAACGCCGGTTGATACTCGTCGCTGGGTTGGTGGTAGCGCTGCTCGTTGTAGATACGTTCCTGTTCCTCACCCCACGGCTTCGGATGCCCCACGAAGTCGATGCCAGGTTTTATCGATAGCGCGGGCACCCCGGCACGCGCGAAGGGAAAATGATCCGAACGAAAGAACGATCCGCGCACATCGGGCTGCGATTCGACCGTCATTCCCTCGGCGCGTGCGGCTTGGGTAAATACGGAGCCCAAGGTTGATCGGTCCAACCCAAGGGCGCCGATGTCGCGCGTTGCCCCTCGCACGTTGGTCACGTCGAGGTTGAGTACAGCAGCAGTTCGGGCGAGTGGCAACAGCGGGCGCTGCACATACGCTTCGCTTCCCAGCAAGCCACTCTCCTCCGCCGTCGTCGCGAGGAACACGATCGAGCGCGCCGGTCGCGGTAGACGCGTCAGAGCTGCCGCCACACCGAGCATCGCGGCAATACCCGACGCGTTGTCCTCGGCTCCGTTGTAGATGGAGTCACCACGGACAACGGGGCCGATCCCCTTGTGGTCCCAATGGGACGTGATCAGGACCGCCTGTTCGGAGAGTTGTGGATCCCGCCCGGGCAATCGCGCGGCGACATTCTCAGACTGCACACGACGGAGTGCGCTCCTGACGCGGAGTGTCGTTTGAATGCCGGTTGCGGCCGGTCGAAAATCGCGCCGTGCGGCAGCACGGCTGAGTGAATCCAGATTCAGGCCTGCCTTCACGAGCGCCGCGCGAGCGGCCCCGTCCGTAACCCATCCCGCGACCGCAAGACTCGGCGAGTGCGGCTGATCGAGCTTGAACTGCTCCACTGTCCACGACCCGCGCACGACATCCCATGGATACGTCGCGCTCTCCGTTGTGTGAACGAGGATGGCAGCGGCTGCACCCTGTCGCGCCGCTTCCTCGAGCTTGTAGGTCCAACGGCCGTAGTAGGTGAGGATCTTGCCGAGAAAAACGGTCGAGTCGACCAGTCCCGGATCGTTGACCAGCATCAAGAGGACCTTGCCCTTGAGATCAGTGCTCTTGTAATCGTCCCATTGCCACTCAGGCGCGCGAATGCCGTATCCGACAAACACCACTTCGCCACTGGTCCCGATGTCGGCCTCCGGCCGTTCCGCCCACGCAACGAACGATTCGCGGAACGAGAGGCTGTCGGGTGCACTGCCGGCCTTCCCCCACGCGAGGGTCGGTTGCGGCGTCATCCCGACGAGCGCGACGGGCTGGAAGTACGAGCCCTTTTCGCCTGCGGGCTCGAGTCCCAGCGCCTGGAACTGCGCGGCGATGTACTGGGCGGCCAGCTGGCCGCCCCGGGTCGCCGGTGCGCGCCCCTCGAGCAGATCGCTCGCGAGAAAGCGCAGGTGGGCATCCATAGCGGCTGTGTCGGCGGTGATGGGAGCGTCGGTCGTTCGCGACTGCGGCGGCCCTTGCGTCCACCCAGGCGTGGTGATGAGTGCCAGTATCGCGACAGCATTCCAGCATTTGATCGCCATGGGCTGCGTTTCTCCCTTTGTTAGCGGTGGCATACGACGGTGTCGATTCTACCCGGACGGCCGCGTCCCGCTTCGCTCGTCATGACGAGCGTCGTGTCATTGAGGAAGGCGACCGCTTCGCCACCCACTGCGATACCGGCGATGTTGCACGGCCGCTCACGCGCCGGCACGAGGCGGCCGCCCACGCCGGGATTGAACAGATAAATCTCGTTGTAGGTCCGGAGGGCGACGACGCGGCCGTCGGTACGAATCGCGGCGCCCGTGATCTGGCGGCCGGCCTCCGGGCTCGGCTTGATGTCGAGGGTTTGCACCACGCTCGCCATCACGGGGTCACCCATCGCTCCCGGTTTGGCGGCATTCCAAGCCTGGCTCCCAACCCGGTACACCTTGATCGATCCGCTGCGGCCCTTGCTGACGAGGTACGCGGCGGTGTCGCGGGGCGACACGAAAATCGCCTCGACGTCTTTCGGGCCGTCGGGATAGCTGACTCGCAGGATCGCCGGAGCGCTGGTGGATCGCAGCGTGTCGCCGGGGCGTTCGGGCGGCACCGGCTCGGGCAGCGCATACAGCGTTACAAACGGTCGCACGCCCATGTTGTCACCCGCATCCGCGACGTAGAGGCACGAGACGGCGTGGAATGGAACCGGGCAAACGCCCAGCGCCATGTCTTCCCAATCGAACGCTTCGGCGCCGGAGACCAGCAGAAAGCCGCGATCGGCGCCGGTCAAGTCAGTCGCGTAGAGATAAGGACCGTCGCCGGAGTCATTGTGCGTCCACAGGACGCCGCGGTACTCGCGGCTGATCGCGACGCCGGAGCTTTCCAGCACGCGCGGACTTTGAAATGTGGCCTGAAGGAAGAACAGCGCGGACAAAAGCATGAGCCTGCAAGAAAATCGCCTTGCTCGCCTACAGGCAAGGGGTGATACTTCGCGCATGCGCGAGCCGAATGTGCGTTTGGAAGGCCGGATCCTCTACCTGACCGAGGATCCGGGGTTCGTGCGCGACCAGCTGGCCGGAAACAATCCCACATGGTCCCCGGGCAACAAGCTTCGCGATGACATCTCGACCGACGAAATCACTCCCGCATACATCTGTTACTACTACGACGAAACGCTGGGCGAATTCCCCTACCTCGGCTTGAAGTGCCGGGACGAGTTTCCCATCACGCGCGGCTCGGTGAAGCGCGGCGGGTTCGTCGCGGCGGTCAGCGGGAAGCGCCGCGGGAAAGGCTCCTCGCGCGAGCAGTCCCCGTATGCCGAGATGTGCGCCGGCATCAAGCTGGTCGTCGCCGAAAGCATCGAGCGGATCTACCGTGAGAACTGTCAAAATCTCGGCGTGCTGACGACGACCGACTTCTCGCTACTCGAGAAAGTGCGTCGAGGCGAAAGTATTCCCCTGTCGATCTTCACGAGAGGTGAAGGAGAGATCACCCGCGGTATTATCGAGCATGGCGGGCTGTTCAATTACAACATGGCGCGGCTGAAGGGTGAGGTGGTATTGCATCCCCCCGAGACGCCGCTACGTCCCATGACCCTGGGCGAAAAAATCCTGGCGCGCCGGTGGGTCGTCGATCCCGCGAAAAACAAGATTGGCGTGCCGGCGGTGAAGCCCGGCGATGAAGGCTTCGTCCTGACCGACATCCGTTTCAGCCATGAGTACGTGACGCCGATGGCGGCGATCTTTTTCGAGCAGCTCGTCGGCAAAGGCGCCAAGGTCAACGATCCAGCCTCGATTCTGATGTTCCGAGACCACCTCACCTTCCTACCGGAAGCGATGACCCCCGAGCGCGTCAAGGAAGGCCTGCTCGACGTCGCGCTGCAGCTCGAGAAGAAGCAGCGCGAGTTTGCGACCGCGCAGGGGATCAAGCTCTACGGCGAGCTGCGGCTCGGCCACCATGGGTCCGAGGCGATCTGTCACTCCAAGATTCTCGAAGCCCACGCGTTGCCGGGGCAGGTGATCATCGGCTCCGATTCGCACACGCCACATGCGGGGGCGGTCGGCTGCATTGCCTTCGGTGTCGGCACGACGGCGATCTTCAATTCGTGGATCACGAAGGATGTCCGGTTGCAGGTGCCGGAAACCGTGAAGATCGTGATCCGCGGGAAGAAGCCCGCCAATGTGACCGCCAAGGACTTCATGCTGGAGGTGCTGCGCCACCCGTACGTCAAAACCGGTAAGGCGATCGGCAAGCTGGTTGAGTACTGTGGCGATGCTGTCGAGACGCTGTCGGTGGACGAGCGGGCCACGATGACAAACATGACGGCCGAAGTTGGGGGCTTCACGGGCTACGTCGCCCCTGATGAGAAGACCGTCGACTACCTGATGGACTACCGCAAGATGTCGCGCAAGGACGCCGAGCGACTCTGCCACGGTCTGTCCAGCGATCCCGATGCCGAGTTTTGCGAAGTCATCGAAATCGACGCGGCCGGCATCCGGCCGATGATCGCGCTGCCCGGCGACCCCGGGAACGGGCTGTATATCGACGAGGTCGCGCAGCAGATCAAGGTCGACATCGCGTATGCCGGCTCGTGCACGGCGGGGAAGAAGGAAGACATGGACATGTACGCGCGTGTGCTCGCGGACGCGGCGGCCCGTGGGGAGCGCGTCGCGCCGTGGGTGCGCTTCTTCATTCAGTGCGGATCACAGGATGTGAAGCGGTATTGCGATGAACGGGGCTACCTGGACGTGTTTCAGCGGGTGGGCGCGACGTTCCTGGAGCCGTCCTGTGGGGCGTGCATCAACGCGGGGCCCGGCGTCTCGAAGACGCGCGAGGAAGTCACGATTAGCGCAATCAACCGCAATTTTCCGGGACGGTCGGGACCAGGGCAGCTCTACCTGGCGAACCCGTATACGGTCGCCGCGTCAGCGATCACCGGTTACATCACGGCGTGGGAGCCGGGCATGGTGCCGGAGCGGTCCTCCTCATAGGTTGCCGCGCAGTTTCACCTTGAGAGCACGCGCGTCAGTGCTGAAATCCTTCGCCGAGCTCGACGCCGCCGCTGTGATCGCGAACTCGCCCTGCACGCGCCCCCGGTAAACCGTGAACGTCACGCCTCCACCCCCTAACGTCTGGCCGCTCCCGAACTGGCTCGAGGTGGTCCGGAGATGCCCGCTGGTGGATTGCGACTTGGTTACGCTGCCGCTCGGGGCCTGATGGATCACGAAGCCGGTGCCGGTGCCGGTGGTGTCGAGTGTAAACCGATTCCACAGCGTGTCGTTGACCGGGGCGCGGCCTGATCCGAGCAGGAAGAAGACGGTGTCGACTGTGTTGGTCGTGGCGTCGTATCCATTCCAGGCGAGAATCGCCGTCAAATTGCTTGTGATGTGGACGGTGTCTTGCGTGGCGTCGATATCGAACTCGATGCCCACGA
>Ga0075418_10009302_pt1 | contig 11014 bp, 11 predicted proteins | sample SoiMetdeltSBSDD2_FD_81776 | JGI IMG/M metagenome (GOLD analysis project Ga0075418, IMG submission 81776) | Bulk soil microbial communities from a Populus tree surrounding site in Tennessee, USA - Soil MetaG P. deltoides SBSDD2 | ecosystem: Environmental > Terrestrial > Soil > Tree plantation...
ATCCGGCCGCCCGACCGTCCGACGCTGACCGTTGTGGTGACGTAGTTTCATGGAGGGCCCCAAAAGGGCCCCCCAATTTACATGGGGGCCTCGACAGGGCCCCCAAGCCCCCAGCGCTCGGAAGCGCCCCGGGGAACCCGGGGCGCTCCTCGGTTCTGCGTGCGACCGTGGCTCCCCCGGCCGCTCAGCTCTTGAAGTACCAGGTCTCCGTGTGGGCGATGTGCGGGTTGTCGCTCACCGCGCTGTTCCAGAGCCGCTCGGGGACGTTGCCGATGTTGTTCTTGATCACGCGCACGCCCTGCGACGCTGGCGAGTTCGAGACGACGGGGATCAGCCACATCTCGTCGAGCGCGATCTTCCAGACTTCCTTGGCCAGGCGCGTGCGCTCCGCGTCCGGGACGCTGAACGAGCGGCGGTAGGTGGTCATCAGCTCGACCATGCGGGCCGGCGGTTGCTTGCCCTTGGCGCCGGCGCTCGAGTACCACACGCCGTAGAGCGGCCCCAGCGGGCTCTCCGCCCCGGCGGGGAAGAACAGCGGGGTGTGGCCGTACATGTTGTCGGCGCCCCACTGCGTCTCGAAGTAGATCTGGTGCTCGTTGGCGCGTGTGCGGGCGGTGGCCAGCCCCCGCTCCATCTCCTGCACCTCGCCGCGGATGCCGATGGCCCGCCACTGCTCGACGATCATCTCGGCGACGCGCGTGAACGGCAGGAAGCCGACATAGGTCGTCAGGGCCAGCCTCAGCCGGCCGCTGCCATCGAGACGCAGGCGGTAACCTTCGCTGTCCTTCTTGGTGAGGCCCAGCGCGTCGAGCATCTCGTTGGCCTTCTTCACGTCGAGCGCCGTGTGCAGCGTCCTGAACGCCGCCCCTGGGGAGTACAGGGTCCGGTCGCCCGGCGCAGCCGAGCCCGTCTGGCCGAGACCGAGCACGAACGTCTCGTTGATCTGGGCGCGATCGATGCCGTGGGAGAGCGCGATGCGGAAGTTGCGCGTGCTGAGCCACTTGGCGATCTCAGCGTCCGCCTCGTAGCTCTGGTTGCAGAAGAGCCCGACGTCGGCGCCCTGATCGGAGGGGTCCAGGTGCACGCGGTAGTTGCCCTTCTGCTGGTTCTCCACGAGCACCGGCAGCTTGCTGATGTCGATGTGGCGCGCCTGCGAGTCGTACTCGCCGGCGATCGCGCGCAGGTTGATGAGCTCCAGGCTCTCGCCCAGGGTCATGCGGATGCGGTCGATGTAGGGGAGCTGGTTGCCCGCGGTGTCGACCACACGCTGTACGGATTGCGCTCCAGGATCCAGGTCGACGTGTTGATGGGCGACACCGTCTTCCACGGCGTCACCACCGGCAGGTCGGGGTTGCGGCAGGCGTCGTTGCGGTTCTTGAGCATCAGCACCCAGCTCTCGAACTTCAGGTCGGCCAGGCGCTTGGCCAGGTCGTCCTTGGAGGCGAACTTGGGGTGGAATTGCTTGAGGTAGTGCGCGGGCGCGAAGCCGCCCAGCGCATCCCGCCCGTAGCGCGCGTGGTGCCCGATGCCCCACACCGAGGCCAGCACGGTGGGCAGCGCGAAATACGGCTCGGGAGCGACGATCTGCACGGTGCTCGCGTCGACCTTCTTGATGCTGATCGGCTTGCCGTTGATGGTCATCACCGACAGCGGGACGGGGACGATCTCCTTGTTCGAGTAGACCTCCTCGAACCAGAAGACGAAGTCGTCGGCGGTGAACGGCACCCCGTCGCTCCACTTCATCCCCCGGCGCAGGTGCAGGGTGGTGACCTTGCCGTCGGGGCTGACCTCCCAACCGCGGGCGATGTTCGGCACGACCTTGGTGCCCGTGTAGTCCCAGAAGAGGAGCTTGTCGTTCTGGGCCGCCCGGTGGCCGTTGGATGTATCGAACGGGCCCGTGAACCCGCGCCGCCAGGTGCCCCCGTACTTGCCGATCTCGCGCAGGGGCTTGACGACCAGCGGATCGCGGCCGATGCGGTCCTGCACGGGCGGCAGCTTGCCGGCCTTCACCAGCTCGGCGAGCTCCGGCGCCTCCTTGAAGCTCTTGGGATAGCGCGCCGGATCGGTGACGACCTCGGCACCCTCCAGCTTGCCGACGAGGTTGTTGGTGGAGGGCTGGGTGGCCTGGGCGAACGCCCGCGACGCGAAGAGATCCGGCAGCTGCGCGGCGGACAGCGCCAACAGGCCGGCTCGCAGCACACTCCGGCGCGACGGGTGAGGGTTCGGGGTCTCGGGGGTCGGCTCCACCGCGTCGTGGTCGCTCATGTGGTTCCCCTTACGGGTCGAGGAGTGAGTGACGAAACCGCCTTGTGAGCGGTCACACGCTAGCAGTAGGATCTGCCGAGTGTCAACGAGCCTCCCGGCGTCGTCCAGTGCCACGGCGGCCACGGTGCGTGTCGACTGCGGCATGCCGCTCGGCCCGCTCCGCCGCCTGTGGACCAGCTTCGGCTACGACGAGATCAACTGGACCTCGACCCCGACCGGCAAGCGTCACCTCCGGACCATCCGCGAGTTCGCCGAGCAGCCGTACTACGTGCGCTCGCACTACGTGTTCAACAGCGGCACCGGCTGGTCGCTGCCGCACTGGGGCAGCGGAAACGTCTACCACGAGGACGCCGCCGGGCGGCCGTTCTACGACTTCAGCATCGCCGACCAGGTGTATGACGCGGTGGTGCAGGCCGGACACCGCCCGCTGGTGGAGCTGGCGTTCACCCCGCGCGCACTGGTGCCGGAGGATGCCGAGAAGCGCTTCGCCTTCGAGCCGAGTCCGACGCAGTGGAGCCCCTACGAGGCCGGCCTGTGGGCGATGCCACCCAAGGACTACGACAAGTGGGGCGGCCTCGTGCGCGCGCTGGTCGCGCACTGCGTGGAGCGCTACGGGGCGGAGTCCGTGCGGGGGTGGCTGTGGGAGCTGTGGAACGAGCCCGACATCGCCTACTGGCGCGGGACCGCCGAGCAATTCCACGCGCTGTACGACGTCACGGCGGCGGCGGTGAAGGCGGCGCTGCCCGACGCCGCGGTGGGCGGGCCCGCCACCACCGGCGATCTCGGCCCGGGCCGCCACGGCCACGAGTTCCTGCGCGGCTTTCTCGCACACTGCGCGCAGCGCGGGACGCCGCTCGACTTCGTCTCGTTTCACACCAAGGGCGGGCGCTTCACGCCCTGGCGGGTCTACGGCCCGCTCGGCGGACCGGCGCCCACGCGGCAGTCGCCCTCCAGCCTCAAGATGCTGCGCGAGGTTCGGGCGGCGCTCGACGCCGTGAGCACGCACCCTCGGTTTCTCGATTTGCCCTGCATCGTCGACGAGTGTGATGCGTCGGTCCCCGCCCACTGGGGCGTGTACGACAACGCCAACTTTGCCTATCGCAACACGGAGTACTTCGCCGTCTTCCAGTGCAAGCTGATGAAGAAACTGCTCGATCTCGACGCGCGCGGCGGCGCCCGCGTGCATCAGGCGACCACCTGGAGCTTCTACTTCGAGGGCGAGCGCTTCTTCGAGGGCACGCGGAGCCTCTTCACCGCGCAGGGGATCGAGAAGCCGGTGCTGAACGCCTACCGGATGCTCAGCCGGCTGGGCGACACGCGCCTGGCCGTCGAATCGACCCGGGCGTGGTCGCTGCAGGGCCTCGACGGCGGCGAGACGGCGATGCCCGAGGAGATCGACGCGCTCGCGACGGCCGGCCGTGACGGGGTGAGCGTGCTGGTGTGGCGGCACGCTGACGACCAGTACGCCACCGACGCGCGCGACACCGAGGTCGCGGTCCGTCTGGAACGGTTGCCCTTCGGCGGACGGCTCCGCGTGAGCCACTGGCGCATCGACGGCACGCATAGCAATAGCCATGCGGCGTGGCGAGCGCTCGGCGCCCCCCAGGACCCCTCGGCGACCGACCTGCGGGTCATCGAGGCGCGCCAGCGGCTCGAGCGCGTCGAGCCCGACCGGACCGAGACAGTGCAAGACGGCGCGCTGACGTTACGGATCGCGCTGCCGCTACCCGGTGTGTCGCTGATCGAGGTCCGCCCCGGGAGCTGACGATAGAATGCCGGCCGAGCCGTCCACGCGGCGGCATCCTGGCGAAGGAGCGCTTCCATGCCGACATCGACCCCGCTGCCGCCGCAGATCGAGCAGTTCCTCCACGACAACCCGCAGGGCGTGCTCACCTCGTTCCGGCGGAACGGGATGCCGCAGCTCAGCATCGTCACCGTCTATCCACGGGACGGTGGCGTCGGCATCTCGATCACCGAGACCCGGGCCAAGTTCAAGAACTTGCTGCGGGACCCGCGCTGCGCGGTGCTGGTCTCGCACGTCGACTGGTGGTCGGGGTTCCTGGTGTTCGAGGGCAAGGCCGAGCTGACCTACTCCGGCAACACCGACCCGGAGAGCCTGCGCCTGGCCCGGCGTCACATCTACAGCGCGACCACGCGGCGGCGCAGCGCCGACTGGGCACAGTACGACCGCATCACCGAGGCCGACAAGCGCGTGGCCATGGTGCTGCGCCCCGAGCACATCTACGGCTCGGCGCTGGCCAAGCTGCGTGACGCGGTGACGAAGTAAGGCGGGGCTGGCGGCGGCGGTCCGTGAAGGACCGCGCGTTCAGGGCGACGTGCCCTGCTGCAGGGCCTTTTCTTGCGCCGCTCGAGAGGCCGAGACTCGGGCGGCCAGCGCGGCGTCTGATGGTCCCGGGGCCGTGCTGTAGAGACCCTGGGCATTCTTCTGCGCCGTCGTGATCGACGGCATGGGATCCCCCTGCTTGTAGGCGAGCGATCGATACACGAAATCGAGGTTGGCTTCCAGCACCATGACCCGGTTGGAGAGCTGCTCGACCATCTGCTGACACGCTTCTGCCGCGTCGCCGGCGGGCGTGGCAGGCGGCTGCTGGGCCGCAGCCGAGCCGGCCGAGCCGAGCAGCATCGCCGCAAGCATCGTGCGCCATCTCTTCATCGCGTCTCTCCTTGGCGTGAAAGCGGCGGCGCCGGGGCGGCGGTCGTCCGGGGCGCGCTAGCTTCCGGAGCCAGCGAGCTCTCGCAGGGCGTTGGCCAGGTCCTGGCTGAGGCGTCCGAGCGCGCGGCTGTGGGCGGCGGCCAGGGCATCGAAGCTTCCGTCCGAGGTCGACTCACGCGCCGTCGTACGCCCCGTCTGGGACTTGCCGTCCTTGGTGCGGACGACCGCCCATACGGCATCCAGCAGGGCGGCCTGGCCCAGCGTGGATTCGAACTGCTGGATCTCGATGATCGCCCGGTAGTCCACGATGGCGGCCACCGGTGCGGACGCCAGCATGACGCGGGACGTCCCCAGCGCGGCGATCAAGTTGGCCGCTACGGCGCGGGCGATGTCGTTCTGCAGCGGTGCCGCCCAGCGATCGAACTCTTCCAACCGCACCCGATTCGGTCCCGTCGTCAGGACGATCTGGGGGCGATCGACGGCGGCTGGAATCGTCACCGGGCCAACCGACACCGACATCGTGGAGGACGACGCGGGCGGCGCCGGGGCGCTGGTGAGCGCGTAGAAGCGTGGATTGGGAGTGGTCCCACAGCCGACCAGCATCAGGAAGAGGCACGGGAGCGTGATGGTGACGAGGCGACGCATCAGGGCTTGACCTCCGTCTTGCCACGGATCAGCGACTCGGGGTGCTGTTCGAGGTAATCCATCAGGATCCGCAACGCGCGGGCCGCCTTGGTGACCTCCGTCAGGGCGTTCCGCAGGTCTTGCTGAAGCGGCGCGTCCTTGCCCAGGAGGGCCGCGTCGGTGCTCTTCAGCACGGAGTCGGCGGTGGCGATCGGCGCCCGCAGCTCTTCCAGCGTGGTGTTCACTTGGTCGAGGGTCACGGCCACGTTGTTGGTGAGGATGCCATCGGCGTTGCCGATCATGCGGCGGAGGTCTTCCAGGGCTTGCTTCAGCTCGGGCGTCACGTCGGTATTCAATTTATTGAGCGTGGTGCTGGCGTCCTTCAGGGTGACGTTGAGCGTCCCCAGCGCCTGGGTCACCTGCACGCCGATCTCGTCGAGCGGCAGCTGGTCGAGCTTGGCCACGATGCTGCTGAGCTTGGCCTCGAGCTCGGGAATGGTGCTGCGGACCGCCGGCAGCACCGGCTTCTCCGCGTTCCAGTCGACCTTGACCCTGGGCGTGTCGGGGAAATAGTCGAAGGCCACGAAGAGCTGGCCCGTGAGCAGGCTGCCACTCCGGAGCTGCGCGCGCATGTGCCGCTCTTCGATCAGCCGCCTGAAGAACTCCACCCGCTCCTGCTCGTCGGTCTTGAGCTGCTGGCCCAGGGCCGCCTGCTGTGGACTGAGGCGCCGCACGAGGCGCTCGGGATAGACCACGATCTCCGCGCGTCCACGGAGATCCGCGGTGGTCGGATCGATGTCGAGACCCACGTCGACGACCTCGCCGGCCGGCAGGCCGAGCATCGTGACCGGGGCGCCCACGGCCAGCCCCCGGAGCGTTTCTCTGAAATACAGCACGTACCGGCGTGAGATCGAGTCCGGCTGCTTGAGCGCGGCGGTGCGATCGGGGTGGAGCGTGAACGTCGCGTTGGCGGCGGCCGGCTGGGCGGCCCGCGCGGACGGCGGGGTGTCGAAGGCGACACCGCCCGCGATCAGGGCGACCAGGGACTCAGTTCGCACCTCGACACCGGTGGCGCCCACCGAGACGTCGATGCCGCTGGCATTCCAGAATCGGGTGCTGGGATTGACGTACCGGTCGTACGGCATGTTGACGAAGATCTTGATGTCGATCTCCCTGCCGTCCTTCGACAGGTCGTAAGCCAGGACCTGGCCGGCCTCGAGGCTTCGGTAGTACACGGGAGCGCCGACGCCCAGCGAGCCGAGCTTGGCGGCCTTGAGCGTGAAGGTCTTGCCCTGGCCGCTGGTGATGATCGGTGGCTCGGCGAGTCCCACGAAGCGGTGCTGGGTCCTGGTCGACTTGCCCGCCTCGAAGCCGATGTAGTTGCCCGAGAGCAGCGTGCCGAGCCCGGAGACCCCGCTCAGCGTGATCCGCGGCTCGACGACCCAGAACTTCGCGTCTTCGACCATCAGCCCGGACGCGCTCTTGGTCATCTTGGCGGTGACTTCCACCTTGGCGTAGTCGGGGGTCAGCTTCACCGCCGTCACCTGGCCGATGTTCACGTCCTTGTACTTGATGACCGTCTTGCCCGCCTCGACCCCCTGCGCGAGCGTGAGCACGATGGTGATCGTCGGCCCCTCGCTGAGGATCCGCTGCACGGCGATGCCAATGGCCACCACCGCAGCGAGGATCGGGATGAGCCAGACCACCGAGATCCGGCCGCGGCGACGCCGCACCACGGTGGCCTGCGGGAGATCGTTGTCGTCAGGCATGGTGACCTTTCGGGGTGCTGCTCGAGTCCCAGATGAGCCGAGGGTCGAACGACTCGGCGGCGAGCATGGTCAGGACGACAACCGCCGCGAAGAAGAGCACGCCCGCCCCCGGCCGGACCGACATCAGTGGCTGCAGCTGCACGAGGGCGACGGTGAAGGTGTCGACGAACACGTCCAGCATCGACCAGCGGCCGATGAACTCGACCAGGCGATAGAGCCGGGTCCGCTCGCGGTTGCTCCGGATGGAACGACGCTGCACGGTGATGAGGAGGTAGGCGAGCGCGATCAGCTTGCCCAGCGGCACCATCACGCTGGCGACCAGCACGATGAGGGCGAGCGGCCACGATCCCGAGGTATAGAGAAAGATGACGCCACTGATGATCGTGTCGGGCTCGTCCTTGCCCAGCGCGCTCGTGTTGAGCACGGGAAGCATGTTGGCCGGGATGTAGCAGATGGCGGCGGCGATGACGAGCGCCCACGTGTACTGGATGGAGTTGTTGTGGCGCAGGGCCAGCTCGCCGCCGCAGCGCGGGCAATACCCCGGCTCGGCCAGATTGACCGGCCGGGACAGCAGGCTGCACGTCTCGCAGGAGACGAGGCCGGCCTGGGCGGCGGTGAGGACGGCGGGCGTCATCGGCTCGCCCCGCCCCGGCTCGCGTCATGGGCACGGAACCGGGGCGGTTCCCGGCCATCGGCCCACTCGATACTCTCCCACACTTCGTGCTCGTCGATCGAGAGCGCGATGGCGGGAAAGAGCACGACCAGGCCGCCCATCGCGTACATCCCGATGCCGGCCTCCACGGTCGCGAGCTCGGCGATCTTGATCAGGGCCACCAGGATGCCGAGGATCATCACCTCGTTCATCGACCACGGGTGCATGTGGTGGCTCCAGCGCATCATCTCCCCGACCCAGAGGGGCGCGGGCGGTCGCCGTGTCGCCGCCAAGACCGTCAGCAGGAAGGCGATGTAGACGCCGGGGGCGATGCCCGCGCAGAACATCACGATCACCGCCGTAATCCGCTCACCGTCCTCCCACATCTGGAGCACGCCGCCGAAGATGGTCGTGCTCGAGGAGCGCCCGACGGCCGAGAGCCCCATGAGCGAGGTCGTGTGGGCGAGGATGAAGACGATGGCGGCCGTCACGGTGAGCGCCAGGGCCCGGTCGAGCGACGCGGTGGGACGCGAGGCCACGGTGTTGCCGCAGCGCGGGCATTTCGCCTTCCCGCCGGACGGAAGCTCCGGCACGCGCTGTAGCAGGTCGCACTCGTGGCACGCGACGGTTTCCACGATCGATCAGGCGTCCCCGTGGCACGTGACGCCTGGTAGCCCCCGCGGCGTCACGGTGTCGGCACCACGCGGTACGAGACGCCGCCGGCACCGTAGGAGGGCTCGAACCAGGTGTTGCCACACAGATAGTAGTTCCCGCCGTTGACCTTGGGTGAAATGCAGCCGAGCGGCAGAACCGGATAGATGCCGCCCATCATGTAGGCGCCACCCGGCGGGGCGGCGGCCGCGCTGCCGGCGGCCACGCCGGCGTTGTATGCCGAGGTCGTGCTCGCGGTGCCCGCCGCGACCCCGGCGCTGTACGCGGTGGCCGTGCTGGCGCCCGCCGCGACTCCGGCGGTGTAGGCGGTGGTGGTAGCCGCGGCGGTCGTGGCACTGCCGGCGGCGACGCCTGCGCTGTACGCGTTCGTTGTGGCCGCGGTCGTGTTGGCGGACGCGATGGCCGCGCCGGCGGCCAGACCGACCACGGCGCCCGCAGCGGCCGCCCCACCGCTAGACCAGCCCCCGCAGTTGCCGCACGACGATCCGTAGTAGTTCACGGTTGTCGGCGGATGGTACGGGTAGTACGCCGCCGGGTGGGGCGGGTAGTAGGCGCCGGAGGCGTGATAGGCGGTCGTGCCGTAACCCGTCGTCGTGCCGTAGCCATAGTAGTGCGTCGCGCTCTGGCCGTACTGGTTGGTCATTTCCGTGGTGCCCGACCCGGTCGCGTGGTAGGCCGAGCCGCCGTACGCGGTGTTCACGCTCGTGCCCTGTCCGTAGGTGTGGGTGGCGGTGCCACCGTACTGGTTGCTGAAGTTCGTCTGGTCCGACCCCGTGTAGTGCGACGCTGTCGTGCCCCCGGCGCTGGTCGCCGCCGTGCCGTCTCCTCTGGTGTGCGACGCGGTCCCTCCGTAGGCGTTGCTGGCGTTCCAGGAGCCCCCGCCGCCGGAAGCTGAGCCGCCGTGGTAGCCGCTGGCGTCCCAGGAGCCGCCGCCACCCGAAGCGCTGCCGTACCGGCCCGCATGTGACCAGGCCGCGGCCGGCCCGAACGAGAGCGCCGTGATCAGGATGCTGACCAGGACGACGATGCCTGTACTCATGACGGCTCTCTCCTCACCTGGTCCTGGGCGCCTCGCCTGGCCCAGCGGGCAGAGTTCCGGGCGCCGGCGCGGCATCCGCCGGCGGCGTCGGGTCCGGATGCTCGAACGGAATCCGCTTGGCCGCGGCGGCACGCGCGGAGGCGAACGTCCCGGCCGGGGCCGCCACACCGAGCTTCCAGTCCGAGAACTCCACCGTGTGGCGCAGGCGCAGCGGGTCCTTGCGGAACACGGCACGGGCCATGCGCGGCAGCTTGTCCTCGGTGCCGATCCACATCTGCACGAAGACGCCATCGCTGGCATAGGCGAGCATGTCGGTCTTGACTCCGCCGACCACGTTCGACTGCCCGATGTAGAACGCGAGCTCCAGCCTGGGGGCGATGTCACCGTACGGGTCGGCGACGATCACGTCGGTGAACGGAAAGTAGATCGCGGCAGTCTTGTAGGCCGCCTCCAGCGTGGCGTCGATCGTCGGCGGAGCGTCCGCGACCGCCACCAGGTTCGCGCCGGGCGTGAACGCCACGACCGTCTTGCCGTCGTAGTAGAACTCCGACGCGGGACCGTCGCCCGGCGTGAGCACCCGCAGCTTGTTAGGCCGTTGCACGGTGACCAGCGAGCGCGTGGTGTAGAGCAGGGCGGGGCCGGGGAGGCTCGGACTCTCGTACCCGGCGACCGCCGTGAAGCTCAGCGTGCGAGCCGCCGCCAGCTTGCTGCTCGATGTCTTGAGGATCTCGATGGCCTTCGGCTCGAGCGGGGGGCCGGTCGGAGGCGGCGACTGGGCGTTCGCGCTCGTGGCCAGCACGACACTCAGCACCAGCCACAGCGAGCGGCGGAGCCACGTCGACCGGATCATCGCCGCCTCCGCGCGGACGCCTCTCGACGATCGCACCCGGCGATCGTCACGGGATCATACCGCATTCGAACATCTTGTTGGCCACGGGCGCAGCGATCTTGTTGATGAATTCGGTGCGCATCTGCGGGTCGCCGCGCAGCATGGTGATGACCTCTTGCTCCTGCGCCGACTTCGGTTTCCCGCGCTGTTCCCAGAGCTGCTCGCAGGTCGATTGCTGGTACTTCTGCGTCACCTTGGTCGCCAGCATGTCAAGGATGGGATGCTGTTGCGCGACGGCGACACCAACCACCAGCACCGCGAGGACCACCGCCAGCCAGCCCGCACGCTTGATCATGTCGTTCTCCTCGAATGGCTTCAGGCTGCGAGCTTCCTCCGGCGCCTGGTTCGGGGCATGGAGCCCCATGCCAGTGAGTCGCACGCTCCGTGATTGGCGAGCAATCGGACCTTGGACCTACAAGCACCGTCATTC
>Ga0075418_10009305_pt1 | contig 11013 bp, 5 predicted proteins | sample SoiMetdeltSBSDD2_FD_81776 | JGI IMG/M metagenome (GOLD analysis project Ga0075418, IMG submission 81776) | Bulk soil microbial communities from a Populus tree surrounding site in Tennessee, USA - Soil MetaG P. deltoides SBSDD2 | ecosystem: Environmental > Terrestrial > Soil > Tree plantation...
CCCATCACCGATCGTTATGGTCAGATCATTCTACCTGGACACTCGTCTCCGGGGAGCTGTACTTAGTCAACTGGAACACATCGAACTGGAATGCGTCGAGCGCGAACACCAACGCCGCAGAAGACCCGACAACTGCGGCTGGCGCGTCTCGTTAGCCGCGGCGAACCTGCTCACCGCCGCGCTCGAGCGTCGCGTCGAGTCGTTGCAACGCGCCGGCGCGACTGCGCTGGTCGTCGACATCACCGGCAACGGCGGCGGCAGCGACTGGTGGAGCCGGCCGCGCGCGTGCTGACGTCCGTCCCGCTGCGCGCGCCGCGTCTCGCGTTCCTCCGCCATCCGCACTGGAGCAAGCAGTTGCGCGAGCGACTCGCCGACATCGAGACCGATCTGCGCACATCGTCGACCTGAATTGGAGAAAGCCGCGCGAGACCTTCGCACCGCGATCGCGGAGTCGGAGCGAGTGAGCCGGGTTTCGCGTACGCGAGAAGGCCGGTGCTGTGGAGTGTCGCCGAGTCGCTCTTTCGCGCGGAGTGCTCTTCCGCGCATCGTGCCGGACGTGCTGGTCTCGTGGCGCTCGCGCGACAGCGCCTTTCAGCGAGCCACAAGACCGCGAAAGCGCTCGATTCGATCGTCAAGTAGCAGGTCCCTCGCTCCGCTCGGGATGACAATCGCGGTCCCGAACTGTTCTCTCCTCGAATGCCCGATCGCACCATCTCCATCCGCGGGGCGCGGACACACAACCTGAAGAACGTTTCGGTGGACATCCCGCAGCGGCAGCTGACGGTGGTCACCGGTCCGTCCGGCTCGGGGAAGTCGTCCCTCGCGTTCAACACGCTCTACGCAGAAGGGCAGCGCCGCTTCGTCGAGTCGATGTCGACCTACGTGCGGCAGTTCCTCGAGCGCATCGATCGCCCTGACGTCGATGCCATCGACGGAATCCTTCCGGCGATCGCGATCGAACAGAAGAACTCGGTGAAGAACGCGCGATCCACGGTCGCGACCGCCACCGAGCTCGCCGACCACATCCGTCTCTTCATGACCTACTGCGGCGAGACGTGGTGTCCGGATTGCGGCGTCGTGGTTCGCAAAGAGAATCCGGAGTCGATCACGAATCAGATTCTCGCGACGCTCCACGGAAAACGCGCGGTCGTTCTCGCGCCGATTTTCTTCGATGCCGACCATCGCGAGATCGTGATCGAGCAGCTGGTGAAGGCGGGCTTCTATCGCGCCTGGATCAACGGCGAAGTGCGCGACATCAACGAACTCGACACGAAGAGCTTCAGTTCGTTCGAGCTCGTGATCACGCGGTTGCGCATCGAGAGCGAGCGCCGGTCGCAGATCACCGAGGCGATCGAGCAGGCGTTCGAATTGTCGAAGGGCAACGTGAATGTGCTCGAGGAGCACGAAGACAGCTGGCTCAGTCATCGATTCACGTCGCACTTCGCATGCAACAAGTGCGGGACGGAGTTCCTCGAGCCGACGCCGCAGCTCTTCTCGTTCAATTCGCCGTTAGGCGCATGCACGCACTGCCAGGGCTACGGCCGGATCATCGGCATCGACATGGAGAAAGTCATTCCCAATCGCGGTCTCCGTCTCGATGAGCTGCCGATCGCGCCGTGGAACTCGCCCGGATACGAAGACTGCTACGAAGATCTCGAAAAGTACGCGGCGAAATACAAGCTGCGTCTCGATGTGCCGGTCACAGACCTAACAGAAGCCGAATGGGAGGTGCTCTACAACGGCCGCGGGAAGTGGTACGGCATCAAGGGCTTCTTCGAGTGGCTGGAGACGAAGAAGTACAAGATCCACGTCCGCGTGAAGCTGGCGAAGTACCGCAGCTACGAGCGCTGTCCGGAGTGCCACGGCTCGCGACTGAAGAACGTGGCCAATCACGTGAAGTTCCGCGATCTCACCATCGGCGAGATCTTCGGCATGGACGTGAAGAGCGCGCGCCGCTTCTGGGAGTTCCTCGCGCTGTCGAAGGAAGAGGAAGCGATGGCCGGTCACCTGCGCCGCGAGATCGTGAATCGCCTCGTCTATCTCGACGAAGTCGGGCTGTCGTATCTCACGCTCGATCGTCAGACGCGCACGCTCTCCGGCGGCGAGTCGCAGCGCATCAATCTCGCGGCCGCACTGGGCAGCTCGCTCACGGAGACGATGTACGTGATCGATGAGCCGACCGTCGGCTTGCACGCGCGCGACAGCGAACGATTGCTCGCGGTGCTGCGTCGTTTGCGCAATGCGGGGAACACCGTCGTGGTGGTGGAGCATGATCCGACGATCATTGCGGGGGCGGACTACCACGTGGAGTTGGGTCCGGGTGCGGGGGAGTATGGGGGAGAGGTGTTGTATTCAGGTCCCGCGAAGACTCTCGAATTCCCCCGCACGCCCAGGTCCCTCGCTACGCTTCGGGATGACAGCGGTGTCATTCGCATCATCAACGCGCGCGAGCACAATTTGCGCAGCGTCACGGCGGAGATTCCGCTCGGGAAGCTCGTCGCGATCACGGGCGTGTCAGGCTCGGGCAAGTCGACGCTGATTCGCAATTGTCTCTACAACCGCTATCAACGCGACGTGCGCGGAGTCGCGGGGCTCGAGACCGGCAAGGTCGATGCGCTCGAAGGGACGGATCGGATCTACGACATGGAATTCGTCGATCAGTCGCCGATCGGACGTTCGTCGCGATCGAATCCGGCGACGTACATCAAGGCCTGGGACGAGATCCGCAAGCTGCTCGCGGACACGACCGGCGCGAAGCTCAACGGCGTGACGGCGGGGATGTTCTCGTTCAACACGGAAGGCGGCCGCTGCGAAACGTGTCAGGGAGCGGGCGTGGTCACGATCGACATGCAATTTCTCGCCGACGTCGAAGTCGTGTGCGACAAATGCGACGGCCGCCGCTTCGGCGATCACGTCATGAAGATCACGTTCAACGGCAAGAACGTGAACGACATCCTGAAGCTGACCGTCGACGAGGCCGCGAAGTTCTTCGTCTCGAAGCGCGCGCTGCTCAAGCGTCTCGACGCGCTCCGCTCCGTCGGCCTCGGCTATCTGCGCCTCGGACAATCGACGGACTCCCTCTCCGGCGGCGAGGCGCAGCGCCTCAAGCTCGCCTCGTTTCTCGCCGAGAGCGCGAGCAGAGTCGACAAGCCGCGGCTGTTTCTCTTCGACGAGCCGACGACCGGTCTGCATCACACCGACGTGCAAGTGCTCATCGGCACGTTTCGCGATCTCATCGAGCGCGGCAACTCCGTGCTCGTGATCGAGCACAACACGCAACTCGTCGAGCAGGCCGACTGGATCATCGACCTCGGACCCGAAGGCGGCGACCAGGGCGGCGAGATCGTCGCGATCGGAACGCCCGAAGAGATCGCGGCGAATCCGCACTCGATCACGGGACGATATTTGTCCGCCGCCGCCTCCGCGATCGCATGAGGCACGAGCGGTCGGAAGCGCGGCACGAGCGGCGGTCGCGGCGATAAGGTCCGAGATACGTTGCATTTGGCCGCAATGTCCGATGCTAGAATGCGGCCTCACTTCAACGCGAGGAGATCCGCATGAGCGCTGTTCCGCAAGGCCACCCGGACGTGGTGGGTTCGAAACCGGAAGGCACCGGTGGCTTCACTCCCTACATCGCTCCGGGAACGGTGCTGCGCGAGCTGACGCCGCGCGCGGTCATCTGGGGCACGTTGCTCGGCATGGTGTTCGGCGCGTCCTCGCTTTATCTCGTTCTCAAGGTCGGTCTCACCGTCAGCGCTTCGATCCCGGTCGCCGTCATCTCGATCACGCTCTTCCGCATCTTCTACAAGAAGAACGCCACGATCCTCGAGAACAACGTCGTGCAGACCGCGGGATCCGCGGGCGAATCGATCGCGTTCGGCGTCGGCGTCACGATGCCGGCGATCCTCATCCTCGGGTTCGATCTCGAGCTGACGCGGGTGATGCTCGTGTCCGTGCTCGGCGGATTGATCGGCATCCTGATGATGATCCCGCTGCGACGCGCGCTGATCGTCGCACAGCACGGCGTGCTCAAGTACCCCGAGGGAACGGCATGCGCGGAAGTGCTGAAGGCGGGTGCGAGTGACGAGTCTCGTGCCGCCGCATCGGAAGAAGCGAAGCGCGAACAGGAAGCGTTAGGCGGCGCCGCCGTCGGCGCGAAAACGATCTTCACGGGCTTCGGCATCGGTCTCATCTACAAAAGCGCATATGCCGCGTTCCGCGCGTGGAAGGACACGCCGACGAAAGTCTTCGGTCCTCCGTTCAACGCCGCTTCGGTGTCGGTCGAAGTCTCGCCCGAGCTTCTCGGCGTCGGCTACATCATCGGACCGCGCATCGCGTCGATCATGTGCGCGGGCGGCGTGCTCGCGTACCTCGTGCTGATCCCGATGATCAAGCTCTTCGGCGAGTCGCTCGCGGCTCCGCTCGCGCCGGAGACGACGAAACTGATCAAAGACATGAGCCCCGGCGACATTCGCAACGCGTACGTGCTGTACATCGGCGCGGGCGCGGTCGCGGCGGGCGGCATCATCAGCGTGCTCAAGTCGCTGCCGATCATCTGGCACGGCATCAAAGGTGGTCTGCGCGATATCTCCGGAACGAAGGCGGCCGCAGAAGGAGAGGCAACGCCGCGCACGGATCGCGATCTCTCGATCAAGGTCGTGCTCATCGGCATCCTCGCCCTCATCGTCGTGATCGCGTTCTCGAATCCGCTGTACGTCGGCGGCACGGGAATCGCGGCGCGCATCGTCGCGGCCTTGCTGATCATCGTCTTCGGCTTCCTGTTCGTGACCGTCTCCTCGCGCCTGACCGGCGAGATCGGCTCGTCGTCGAATCCGATCTCCGGCATGACCGTCGCGACGCTGCTCCTGACGTGTCTTTGCTTCGTCCTGCTGGGATGGACCGGCACCAATTACTTCGTCACCGCTCTCTCGATCGGCGCGATCGTTTGCATCGCATCGTCGAACGGCGGCACGACGTCGCAGGATCTGAAGACCGGATTCCTCGTCGGCGCGACGCCGAAGAATCAGCAGATCGCGATTCTCATCGGCGCGCTCGCCTCCGCGCTCATCCTCGGATGGATTCTGCTCATGCTCAACGACCGGTACGCCGTCAACGTGCCGGTGGGCACGGCCAGCGCGACTTCGGGCGCATACAAGGCCGGCGATGTCGTCGATCCGAAGGACTATCACGGAAAGACAAAGCCGAACGGGAAGTTCTACAACGGCGTCGAAGACTCGAAGGAATACAACATCTGGTTTCGTCAGGACCCGTCCGGAGGGAATGCGGAGAAGTACTTGGTCGACGACAGCGGCAAGCCGGTGTACTACGTCGATCCCGGCATCAACGGAACGGTTCGCGAGCTGGCGAACAAACAGACCGTGCAGAAGTTCGACGCGCCGAAGGCCACGCTGATGTCGTACATCATCAAAGGCATTCTCGGCGGCGAGCTGCCGTGGGGTCTCGTGCTCCTCGGCGCGATGATCGCGATCGTGCTCGAGCTCTCCGGCATTCCGTCCCTCGCGTTTGCCGTCGGTGTGTACCTCCCGCTCTCCTCCTCTTCGCCGATTCTGATCGGTGGCCTGGTGCGCTGGGCGGTCGACAAGTGGATCGCGAAGAAACACGCGGACAAGAAGCTCACCGAAGAGCAGCTCGTCGCGGAAGGAGACAAGAGCCCGGGCGTGCTGATGGCGTCGGGCTACATCGCGGGCGGCGCGATCGCAGGCATCCTCATCGCGTTCCTCGCGGGCGTGACCACGGACTTCGACGCGAAGGTCGCGAAGTTCATGGAGACGAACAATCCCATCTTCTCGGGACCAATGGCCGATGCGCTCTCGCTGATTCCGTTCGCCGTTCTGATCGTGCTCTTGTATCTCACGGGACGCGAGAAGATCCTGGTGCATCGCGAGGAGACCTAGCGTTTTCGCATTTCGCTGAGACAATAGGGCGGGCCGTCGAGCCCGCCTTTTTCATTCATGGAAGGATGCTTCATGTTCCTCGCGCTGATCGTGGCCGTGGTGGCGCTCGTCATCGCGATCACAGCGCGTCAGGAAGTGAAGGCGCTGCGGAAAATCGTGGCCGGCGGCCAGTTGCCGGTCGCCGCGAAAGAATTGCCGCCGACTCCCGCACCTGCTGAGGCGCGTCCGACGCCGACGCCTCCGCCACCACCACCGCCGCCTCCTCCCGTTGCTCCACCTCCAACGCCACAACCTGCGGCCACTCCCGCCCCTGCGCCTGCGAAAGAGTGGTCGATCGATTGGGAGAACTTAGTCGGCATCAAACTGTTCTCGTGGATCGCAGGCATTGCACTCGTGCTCGCGGCGGTGTTCCTGTTCAAGTACTCGGTCGAGCACGGATGGCTCAGGCCCGCGGTGCGCGCGGCGTTCGGACTGATCACCGGTGTCGGCCTGATCGTCGTGTGCGAGCTGCGCGTCGCGCGCAACTATCGCTTCACCGCGAATGCGATGATCGGCGCGGGCATCGCGATTCTTTACGCGACGCTCTTCGCGCTGCACGGGCGCTGGCATTTGTGGCCCGCGGCTGCGGCGTTCTTCGGAATGCTGCTGGTCACCGCCGCAGCAGTGTTTCTCTCCACGCGCCGCGATTCGATTTTCATCGCGCTCCTCGGTCTGTTAGGCGGATTCTCGACGCCCGCGCTGCTGTCGTCGGGAGAGAATCGTCCGATCGCGCTCTTCTCGTATTTGTTGTTGCTCAACGGCGGCATTTCCTGGATCGCGTATCGCAAGCGCTGGCCGCTGCTCACCGCGCTCAGCGTCGTACTCACGGCGATCTCTCAGTGGGCGTGGATCGAGAAGTTCCTCGACAAAGGGCAGCTTCCGCTCGCGGCCGGGATCTTCGCCGTCTTCGCACTCGTCGCGGCAATCTCGTTCTGGCCGAGCGCCGCGGATGGACGCGCGGCATTCCGGCGCATCGCCGCCGCAGGCGCGGTGCTGCCGCTGCTGTTCGCATTCTTCACGGCGATCGTTCCCGAATACGGCGCGCGCTACAACGTGCTGTTCGGATTCCTTTTGCTGATGACGTCCGGGCTCGCCGCGATCGCGATGTGGCGCGGGCCAGAGTGGCTGCACACGTTAGGCGCGGGCGCGACCCTGCTCACGTTCCTGATCTGGCTGGCCGCGTCGTACACGCATGAGTCGTGGCCATGGTCGCTGGTGTGGCTGGCGGCGTTCATCGCGCTGTATCTCGTCGTGGGAACGCGATTGAAAACGATCGCCGTGTACGCGGCGCCGTTGCTGTTCTTCGTGTTCTTCGGACTCGCGCTCCAGGAGAAGCTGCGATTCTGGGTTCTCGAGGGCGCGATGTTCTCGCTGCTGGCGATCGTCGTCGTGTATGCGCTGTGGCGTGCGATGCCGTTCCTCGGCGCGATCGCGATCGGCTTCGCCTCGATCACAGTGGCCGCGCTCGATGACGCACCGTTCTGGCTGTTCATCACCGCGCAGGCGGTGTTGTTCGTGACGCTCTTCGCCATCGCGTGGATCGCCGAACAGCACGCGCTGGTGATCGCGGCGCTGCTGCTGATGGTTCTGTCGATCCAGACGTCGGAGAGCTACGCCGCGATCGACCGCCTAACCACGGTGATCGTGCTGTACGCGCTGTTTCTCGCCTATCCGCTGGCGCTCGGCCGTCGCGTGCAGCAGCGCATGGCTCCGCACATCGCGGCGGTGATCGCGAGCGTGTTGTTCTTTCTGCGCGCCTATGAGCTCCGCAACGATCTCGGGTATGCCGATGTCATCGGATTCCTCCCGATCGCACAGGCGCTGCTCATGCTCGTTCTCCTCTGGCGCCTTCTGCGTCTCGATCCGTATCCGACGCGGCTCGTGATCGTCGCCGCGACGGTGCTCGCTTTTCTCACGGCCGCGGTTCCGCTGCAGCTCGAGAAGGAATGGATCACGATCGCGTGGGCGCTCGAGGCCACGGCCCTCGCATGGCTCTTCACGCGCATCGCGCATCGCGGAATTCTGCTGTGGTGCGGAGGTCTGACCGCCGCGGTATTCGTGCGGCTCGTGTTCAATCCCAGTGTCTTCGACTATCACCCGAAGAGCGCGACGCCGATCGTCAACTGGTATCTCTACACGTATCTCGTGTGCGCCGTCGCGGCGTTCGTCATCACCTGGCTCACGCCACGCGGCGAGACGATCCTGCGGCGTTTCGCGGCGATCGCGGGCACGGGCGAGCTATTCCTGCTCCTCAACATCGAGATCGCCGACTACTACTCGATCGGGGACACGCTCACGTTCAACTTCATGGGCTCGGCGCTCGCGCAGGACCTCACGTACACGATCGCGTGGGCGCTCTTCGCGATCACGATGCTCATCGTCGGAATCGCGCTGCACAACCGCGGCGCGCGCGTGGCCGCACTCGGTCTTCTCCTCATCACGATCCTGAAGTGCTTCCTCCACGATCTCGCCCGCCTCGGCGGTCTCTATCGCGTGGCCTCGCTCTTCGGACTCGCGGTGTCACTCGTCCTCGTCGGGCTGATGCTGCAGAAGTTCGTGATGATGAAGCGCGAGCCGTCCACGCCTACGGCCTGAAGCGCGCGCGCTCTCGACGCGACCACGTCGCGGCGATGCGTCGCGCCGACCATTTCGGCAACGCGCGCGCGAGCCACACATCCGTGATCACGACTGCGTTGATGCAGCGCAGAAACGTGAGCGACTGCATGCGATCGAGGAACGGCAGGCGCGACTCCGGCCAGTGCACGAAGAGATAGTCGACGGCCGCGATGAGCACGACCTGCAGCGCGTCTCGCACGATCGCGCCGCGGCGCGCCTTGCGGATCGCAGCGTGCGCGTCGCAAGTGACGCGCGGAGGGCATTCGGCGGTCGTGACCCCGGGGAGAAGCTCGTGCTTGGGCATGTGCGCATAGCAAGGATGGAGTGTGAATAACTATTCCACAGACCCCTCACCCTGGCCCTCTCCCCGCAGCGGCGGGGGAGAGGGAACTTCAAACGAATCAACGGTTTCGCAGGCGAATGGATTGGGCGTAGAGGTTGCCGCTCGAGTCGCGGAAGGCGTCGATGACGGCGGTGTCGTTGACGCGGAGCGTCTCGGCACGGACGTAGGTCCCGGCTTTGGTGCGGACGGCGAAGCCTTCGGTCACCCAGATGCGCGCGACGCGATTCGTGTCGCGGTCGCGGAAGCCGAGGGTCGACGAGTCTTCGAGTGTCTCGGTGATCGTGCCGGTGATCGTAACGACGCTCGGGCGATCGTAGTCGGGACGAGTCTCGTCCGCGCGCGCCGGCGTGAGCGCGCCGAAGCGCACCGTCGACGCGAGAAACATGTCGCCGACACGGTTGTAGCTTCCGCTGATGTCGATGTCATCGCCGACGCGGAGATCGCGCGCGTGGATCACTTCGCGATTCGCATCGGTGGCCTGGCGCATGTCGACGCGAATCTCGCCGCCGCGGCCATCATCGATGTACGCGTAGTCGAGTCCCTGCTCGATGCGCGTGATGCGTCCGTTGATGTTCGTCACGACCGCGCCCGTCGGCGAGGGACTTCCACTGTCCTGCACGGATGAAGTCACTTCGATCGTGCGTGCGGAGATCTCGTCGGACTGCGCGTCGCGCGGATCGGGCTCGACGCGAACGCGATCGCCGACTTCGAGGTTCGACACGCGATACGTTTCGCCGCGGTAGTAGACCGGCGTGTTGCGATACGTCTTCACCGTGATCATGCGTCGCTGTGTGGTCTGAATGACGAGACGTCCTTCGTCGAGATTGATCTGACGAATCGTTCCGTCGATGCGGCCGGCGGCATCGGGCGCCGGTGCTGCGGTGCGATCGTCGGTCGGAGTGGTGGCGCTCACCTTCGGATTGCGCGTCTGTCCGACGCCCACCTGGCTCGCGGCGACTTCGCGGCCGAGGAGTCGGACGGAATCGGCGGCGATGATGCCCTGCGCGCGCGCCGCACCGCGAATCTCCACCCGATCCCCGAGCCGAACATTCGCCAGACCCGCGGAGCCGCTGAAGATCTCCGGCTTGCCTGCGATGACCGTTCCGAATCCGTGGTAGGTCGTCGAGACCGCGTCCGTCTCGACCGTGACGCGCGTGCCGGCTTCGTAATCCGATTCGATCTGCAGCCGGTTGCGGCCTTCGTCGACGTCGATCACTGTCCCGACCAGCGGACTGTTTTGCGCGAAAGTGGACACAGCCATGAGCGTAAACAGCGCGCAAATCGCTGAAACCCGCAGGGTTCGTTTCATAAGACCTCCTGTCGAATGGGACCACGCGCAAACGGGATGCCGGGGAACAGTACGCAGCTCGCAGTTGGCAGTGCGCAGGAGATCGTCCTCCTGCCGACTGCCTGCTGCGAACTGCCTACTGCCTCTCTGAGACGATCTTCCCTGCGATGAAGCTTCGCTGCACTGCGCGGTCATCGCCCATGAAGATGAGACCGGCGAGGAGATCCTCGAGCGATGACGCGCGCGCGGTGCGCATCGCGAGGAGCGGAGTCGCGTGGAGATCGAGCACGAGAAAGTCCGCCGACTTGCCCGGCTCGAGGCTGCCCGTCTCGTCGTCGAGCGTCAGCGCACACGCGCCGCCGAGGGTCGCGAGGTACCAGAGGTGGAACGGACTGAGCGACACGTTCTGCACTTGCTGCACTTTGTACGCGTCGGCCATCGCGTTGAAGAGCGACGGCGTAGTGCCCGCGCCGATGTCGGTGCCCAGTCCGACGACGACCCCGGCGTCGAGTACGCGATGCAGCGGAAAAAGACCGCTGCCGAGGAAGAGATTCGAGTTGGGGCAGTGCGAGATGCGCGCGCCGCGGCGCGAGAGAAGATCGAGCTCTTCGGGATTGAGCCACACGCCGTGGGCGAGCACGGTTTTGCGATCGAGCAGGCCGTAGCGATCGTAGACATCCGCGTATTCGGCCTCGGGAAAGAGCTCCTGCACCCAGCGGATCTCGTTTCGATTCTCGGAGATGTGGGTGTGCACCCAGGCGTCGGGAAACTCGCGCTTGAGCTGACCGGCGAGCTCTACCGCGCGCTCTACG
>Ga0075418_10009306_pt1 | contig 11012 bp, 13 predicted proteins | sample SoiMetdeltSBSDD2_FD_81776 | JGI IMG/M metagenome (GOLD analysis project Ga0075418, IMG submission 81776) | Bulk soil microbial communities from a Populus tree surrounding site in Tennessee, USA - Soil MetaG P. deltoides SBSDD2 | ecosystem: Environmental > Terrestrial > Soil > Tree plantation...
GGCTGGAACTCAATGTGGATATTTCCGAAGTCGGCACGATCGAGGAAGCCTATCAACGGATGACAGGGCACAGCCTCTAACCGGCAAGGCGCTCCCTTTACCCCGAAGGCTTCTCACCTAGGCATTCCCGCTCAGCCCATTCACAATCGCCTGATATTCAGGACCGGTCAATCGATGCATACCCAGGCTGAGGCGTCGGTTGAATTCGGCCTGCTCCGGGACATTCAGAACTTGTTGCAACAGGGTTTGACACTGCACCGCGGAGGAATTCCACCGGCGTCCTACCTCAATGCGAATAAACCCGAATCGCGCCTCGGTTCGCATGTCATCCTTGAGGAAATCATCCATCGCCGTAAACGGTAGAACCGGTGAGAGGATTGTGAAGTCGGCGCAAATTCCCATTTTGAGGACATACACGAGACCGTGGGACTGTTTTGTCAGGAACTTCGTGAGATTATCTGCAATCAGCGCAGTCCGAAGCCCCCACATGCCGGCCGATAATTGACATTCGGCGCTCTCTTGAGACGTTCGCTCGCGGAGGGCGCCGGCGACAAAAAGAAAGTGGCTCATGAAAAATGACTAATCGGGAGGAAGGTCCAAACGGACTATTCGGCGGACCGCCTGCTGCTAGGTGGCACGAACGCAGTTCTTCTCAGCCGGGAACCCTCTCCCAGAGGCTAACTCCCGACTGAACACCGGCGTCAGAATCTGTATAGAAGATGGTAACTTGAAAGAAGAATCAGCCTCTCGATATGTGGCACGCCTAATGGGTGCGGTAGTCATCGCCATCGTCGAGCAGATCTTCCGATTTCTCCAGATAGTCGACATCATCGTCTTCATCGTCCAGAGACAATTCCTCTTGTATGTCTTCCTCGACCTCTTCAGCAATCTCTTCCTCGATATCTTCGCCTATCTCTTCTTCGTCTAACTCGAGTTGTTTGGCTTTAGGTTTGGTTTCGACTTCTGTCTTAGCTGGTGTCGCGGCAGCCGGTCTTGGCGGCTTCTCTTCCGGGACAAGCGCTTTCATTGGTTTCTTTCCCGCAGCGGCCGGCTTCTTGGCGGCGATGGTCGATTTCCGAGGCGCCTTCTTGGCGACAACGGCCGATTTCTTAGGCGATTTCTTGGCCCGTTTCTTAGCCGTTTGCGAGCGTTTGGGCGAGGTCTTCTTGGTCGTCTTCCTTGCAGACATTTTTTTCATGCGTGCCGGCTTGGCGGCCTTCGCTTTCCTTTTCATTTTCATCGGCTGTTTTTTCTTTTTCGCCATTACACGTCCTCCTCTAGGGTCATCTTCACAGCAGTTTCACCCGCTTCGGGCCACCATCTAGCATGAACGAGGAACCTCTTGCAACCATCTTGCTTATGATGACGGACATCCTCTCGCCTTATGGTTCTATCCACACATCCACCGTTTTCGACTGGCTATCTGCTCCCTTCACGACATCGGGACCACGCATGTCCGTCACACGGAACTTGAACTGGAAGAACTTTTTGGAGGACACAGGCGGGGCGATAAACATAGCCTTTGCCTCGTCCATATTCATGAGCGTGACTTTGTTTCCTCGAGTTTGTTTCCATTCATACCGAAGCGGATCCCCGTCGGGATCGCTACTCTCGAGACCGTTGAGGATCACCACCGAACTGGCCTTGGCGATAATCTGTTTCGACACCCGCGCAACGGGAGGGCGATTAGGTTCGGCGTCAGCCGTCACGATCACATCCAGAGTTCGCTCTACTCCACCGTTTCCGACGGTGAGCACGGCCTACCCGCGACGGAGCAGGTGTACCACCCCTTCGGAGGTGATACGGACCACCTCCTGATTAGAAGAGGAATACCGGCTGCCGGTGGAACCCCCGGTCAGTTGTCGCTCCAGTTGATCAGCGAACTGGCCAATGACCGTGAGGGGAATGATCCGGCCTATCGTGGTAAGTCGCCACGGCTTTTCCACACCGAACTCAATCGTCAACAGTTCGGCGGAGGATTGCACTTGGATCACCCGTTCATCAAAATCCTCTTGCCCCGCCAATCGACCGCGGGTCATATCCCCCACTGCCAAAAGGCGCATAAGCCCCAGCGCCTCAGCAGGCACCTTGAGCATCCCGCCATATGCTGGGGTCGAGGCGTCGGTTCCAACCAACGCCGCCTCTCCGTGCTGGGTCCCCAATGGCTCTTCGTCCTCGCGATACCAGTAGTATCGAACTTGGCGCACGCCGACTCCCTGGTCGATGTTGACCATGACCGAGATATGCTGGCCGGATTGAAGAGTTTGTTTTTCCTCAGGAAATACTATCGAAAAGGCGTGACAGATCGGGGTGCCCTTTAGGACGAGTATGATAACTGTCAGGCAGACCGGGATGGATGGCATCTGCAAGGTACTGGTGTCCTTTTTGGGGACGCAGCATCATATTAACGGACTGCCGCCGTCAAGAGTTCTTTGCACTTTCATGTTAGAATGGATCTTGGATGGTTCTGGATGGAGCAAGAGAGGACGAATATTCATAACGTATCGACAATACAGCAGACTTTCATATGCGACTTTCATATGCCTTTAGAGAATCTTTCGCATGAATCTTGACTCTCACTTAGTAGGGGCTTATTGAGATATAGAGACCTTTATGACCATGACTAAGACAAAATTTGTCTACTACATTCTTGTGGCCCTTTTCTGTTCGGTCGGGCCATCGAGCGCCACCCCACCGCAGGGTCGCGTATTGATGGATAGCAGCTCCCCATACTACGTGCCTTCGGCCGTCACCGTCACAAGCGGGGCATCTATCCAGTGGGATAATCCCACTCCTACGCACCATACTGTCACGCACGATGGATGTTTCGAGGAAGGTGAGAGCTGTGTGTTCGATTCCGGAGCAGTGGATCCTGGAGGAAGCTACGCGATCCCCAACCTACCACCCGGTCGCTATCCCTATCAGTGCAGGATTCATCCGATCATGCGCGGTATGATTGTCGTCACCGATGCGACAAACCTTCCTTCGCAAACCTGACGACAAGTCCTGACTATCGTCCTGCCTTCACCGCAGCCTTCCCGACCCAGGCTTCGCCACCTTTACGTCCCTAAAAATGTGAGATGCGTCTTCTTGCAGGAGACGTGGACCGTCGTGTACTGTGCGTTTTTTGACCGGCCTTGTCGTCACCCATGAAGCCAGCCGCCGCGGTCCAGGAGCCGATATGCCTGACTGAAGAGATCCTCTCTCTTCGGGCATGGCGGATTCCTGATCTAGTCGCCTATCAACATGCCTATGACGAATGGTGGCTCGCTCCGCTCGACGACACCTATCCGCTTGTTCGGCTCAATCAATCGGGTATTGAAATGCTGACCGTTATGAACGGACACATCACGGTCCGCGCGCTCCTGGAGAAATACGGAACGAAAATATGCGGCCCGGACGGCCAACCCGGCGAATGGCACCTCCAACGATGGTCATTACCAAACTACTCACTCTGTTATTTTGGAACAGAGCCTCCGGGCGGTCATCGGCATAAAGCCAAATGGGATCTTTTGCTTCAGCAGATACGCGAAGGTTGGTCAGGGGAAGAAGATTTTGAGGGAGAAGACCACCTGGCGGATTTTCACATTCACGAGCTCAAGGAGAGCGGAGAAGATGATGGCCATTTTGACCTGATCGAAACCACGGTTTCTCATCTCTTCCGGGAACCGAGCGAGGCGTTAGGTGGGACGACCTACGGCCGCCTTCTCATGCGGCAACTTCGACGCCTGGGGTGGTTCAAACCGAAACCGAAAGTCATTGTAGAGGTCGGCGGAGGCTTGGGGTACCTCGCACGCGAATTCGGGCTGGAACTACTGCCCTTCGAGAAGCAGGGAATTCAGTATGTCTCTTTGGACATTACTCCTCCTTTCCTCAAACTACAGCTCCATCGCGCTCGTGCCGGTGGCTGGGCCGGCACGGGGGCTCAGGCAAATGGCGAATGGTTGCCGCTTAAAGACAGTTCCGTAGACCTCGTGATCGACAATGAAAACATGGCCGACATGACTCCCGCCAAGTTGACCAGCAGAGAAATCAGGGCCGGTACGGGTGACACGCCCCAGCATCAGGAAGCGTTGGAGTGGATTCGTCGCCTTCGCCTGCAACTCGGGGCGGAACTACCAGATGACGTGATCTTTAATCTCGGCCCCCTTCGATTTGTGGCCGAGCTCTGGCGAGTACTGAAACCCGGGGGTCGCGCGTTCTTAACCGAGTTTGGAATCGAGGAAGGCTGGCCCGCGCCGGTGAAACTCCCGCATCACACCGAATACGAAGTCCAGTACGAGCACTTGCGCCAGGCGGTCCGTTGGCTCGGCTTCCAAGAACGCTACCTGTCGCTGCCACAATTTCTAGCGATCAAGCCGGATACCAAGGTGCTGTGTACAGGCGCTGCCTACACCATCCAACGGTTTTGCCAGGCTCTGGGCAAACCATTTTCCGTTCGTGCGTATAGCGAGAGCGAATTGAAGCAGACACTCGGCGACGTGCTCGCGAAATTACAAGGCTGTCACTACCATGACATTGCCGATCCTGCCTGGTTCGGGTTGATCGATTTTAAAGTGCTGCTCCTCGAAAAGCCCGGCGGCGCCCCCCCAACGACCTTCACCGAGCAAAAGGGGTTCCGCTGGTATTCGCAGCGGTGAATAACCGTGAGGCGTGAAGCGCAGGAGCGCAGGCTGCCCTGCGTGCTCGCGCAACAAGCGACATCGGAGGAATGAGGCAGTTGGTATGGTCTCTATGAGCGCAGAGGCCTCACGATTAGAGTGTGCCCCCTCGATGCGCGCAATGAAGACCACACCAACCGCCTCGCTCTCATCAGAGTGCAAGGTAGGAGTGAGTCGTGTTGACCGCGCGCACCGCCGAGATGGTGAGGCATCAGTCCGTTGGGGAGCGGAAACCCCCGCTGGGGGTGCTCGATGCGAGGAATAACGAGCATCACGTCTGCGCACGCCGCCGAGTCGGTGAGGCGGCCGGAACTGGGGGGAGCCGCAGCCGGGCTGCCGCGAGCTACAGCAGCGCGGCGAACCAGCGCGAAGCGGTACACTCCTCGGACGACCTCACGGTGTCCCCAATCAATTTTCTGAAGGGTCGCAAACAGACTGACTACCTTGCTGCTTCACTCGACTTGCCAATTCGATCAGCACTCCTTCCCACAGTCACAGGCCACTGACCAGACAGTCCCAACGCTTTCAGAGTGCGCAGAATCAGGGGCGCCGGCGGATTATGACGTCTTCCTAGCCTCTCGCCTTCAAGGGTCGAGTAGCGTCCGAAATTCTTCGAGCGTCTGCCCCGCTTGCCGAAGCATTTCGTGAAACAGCCACTTGGGAATGTCCCGTTTGTGCTGGTGGCTGATGCGAACTCGCAGAATCGAGCCATTCGGCAGGAACTTCCGCGAGGTATCGTGTTTTTCTGATCGGAGCTTTTCGAATCCTGCACGCTTGAGGACAACACGGAAATCGTCATACGTGAACGAGGCCATGCTTGATCTCGATCAACGTACGCAATTCCCAATCAATCCTGCATGCGGCAATGGCTTCGATGTACGTGAGATGGTGGGCTCGGGTTGGGACTAGCGGCGTACCGATCGCGGTCTCGAAGATATTCCTTCGCATAGTCCTGAATGGCTTCGATCAGATCTTCTAGAGCTGCCTCGACAGTCGGGAGTTCTGTCACGAGATCCAATTCCGGACACTTGGCGCAATAGAGGCCGTTGTCCTTCGCAAGCAGAATCGTCAGGAGTGGCTCGGCAACCACGATCTTAGGCGTTGTTCTGCTACGCCGGTTCACCTTTGTGCTTGTCATAACCGTTCCTCCCAACGCACTGCATTGTAGTTCACTGCGACAGTGTGAGCAACTTTACATTGATTCGTTGGATCACTGGTCGCCTCGTTCATCGTTTCCCATCCGCTTAGCCAGATCGATCACCACACCCTCTCTCAACCCAAAGTCACTGACCAACACTTCGTCTTGCTCAAGCATCTCCATCACAGTTCGGAGTATCACTGCCCCCGCTGCGATCACTTCTTCTCGGCCGCGTTCGAGGCCCGGCATCCCTTCTCGCTCGGTGCTTGTCCGGGACAGCAATTCCTGTTCGAGCCGCATGACCGTATCCCGCTTCAAGCGGTAGTTGTGAATGCGTGCGGGCCCATACGCCGGCAGCTTTTGTGCCATGGCGGCCAATGACGTAATAGTTCCTGCCGTCCCAATAAACGTGAATCCGGCTTTTCTATGCATACCGGTCATCGCACTTGCCGTGTTTTTGCGTATCCATTCACGCGCCTGTCTGATTTCTTCTTCAGTCGGCGGATCATGCTGGAGAATTCGCTCGCTCAATCGCACGACGCCGATGTCGATCGATCGCACAATTGGTGGCCGGCCCGGTTGATCCAAGATGAACTCGGTGCTTCCACCTCCGATATCCAACGCGAGGATACCGGCCACACCGGCGGCCAACCCGGACCGAATTCCTAAGAGAATCCGCCTTGCCTCTTCCTCACCGGTGATAACCTCGACTTCAAGCCCGGCTTCACGCTTGACTCGATCGAGAAACTCTGCGCTGTTTTGAGCATCACGTACAGCACTGGTCGCGACGGCGGCACAAGCGACTACTTCATTTCGATCGATCACCTTCCGCCATTCCTGCAAGGTCGCAATAACCCGGTCCATTGCCTCCGCTGCTAAGCGTCGGTCCCGATCGACTCCTTGTCCCAGCCGAAGTATGCGACGATCGGAAAAAAGCTCGTGCAAGCGTCCCGCATTGAGAATTTCTGCAATCAGCAGGCGGCAGGTCAGCGTTCCGATGTCGATGCCGGCGAAAATAAGTCGCTGAGGCTGTAGTGGTTGGGGCATCCCCGCCGGCGTCATTCTTCTTCAACTTTGATGTCATTCATTTCGAGAAGAAGCTTGGTTCGTTCTTCCTGGAAGCCCCGCGCCTGCTTCATGAGTCGCCCGATGTCCCCGTCATACAGAATTCGTTCAATGGGCTCTCCACGCTCATAGAGTTCGATCGTGCGCTCGCCGATATCCCCGTATAAGTCGTCAAGTTGCTGATCCACCCTGCGGAGTTCCAGCCGGTATCGCAGTAATTCAGACTCTTCCAGCGCCCGATGGGCCGCCTTGGCGGTGCCATGCCGCAAGGTTGCCCACCCAGCCCTGACGTCGTGGGCAAGACGTTGGATTAGGCTCATCCCTTCTCCCTTCAGCTCACCGAGCCGAGATGGAGTTTAGCTTGCCAACGCCGCAGCATAGCCGCTTTCAGCGCCTGATGTTGCGGAGCGTTCAGGAAAGGATCCTGCTCCAACAAGCCGAACGCTTCGCGTCGCGCCTTTTCAATAAGATCCACGTCTCGCACGAGGTTCGCCGCACGAAACTCGGGGATACCCCACTGTCGTAATCCGAAAAACTCGCCGGGCCCGCGTATGCGGAGATCTTCCTCGGCCATGAAGAATCCGTCGTTGGTCTTCACCATTGCTTCAAGTCGCTGCTGCGCCAGCGACGCTGCCTTTCCTTCGGTCGAAGCGAGACCTATTCCAGGCTGGTTCCGCCTCGTTGCATTCGTGGTCATCAACAGGCAGTACGATTGATGGCTGCTCCGTCCGACCCGTCCACGCAATTGATGCAGCTGTGCGAGTCCGAATCGCTCGGCATGTTCGATGATCATCACGGACGCATTCGGCACGTCGACCCCCACCTCAACGACCGTCGTCGCCACCAGGATCTGAATGTCGCCCGCCTTATACGCCGTCATCGTTCGATCCTTTTCTGCCGAAGACATCCGCCCATGGATCAGTCCGATCCGGAATTCCGGAAATTCTTCACGCTGCAACCGTTCCGCCGCCTGAATCGCAGCCTGAAGATCGATCTTTTCAGACGCCTCGACCAACGGATAGACGATGTACGCCTGTCGGCGGGCACGGAGTTCATCCTGAAGAATGCGCCAGGCTCGTCCTCGTTGAAATTCGGAAAACACCCACGTACGAACCGGCTTGCGCCCTGGGGGCAGGACATCAATAATCGACACGTCCAGATCGCCATAGACCGTCATCGCCAGCGTTCGCGGGATCGGCGTGGCGGTCATGATCAGCACGTCCGGTCGGTACCCCTTGTCGATGAGGTTCTTGCGCTGCAATACGCCGAATTTATGCTGCTCATCGACGACCGCGAATCCAAGATCGGCAAACCGAACATCCTTCTGAATAAGGGCGTGAGTCCCGATCACAACATGCGCCGTGCCGGATTGAAGCTGCCGTAGTGCGTCAGTCCTCGCCTTCGATCGGCCTCCCCCGGTCAGTAAGACGCACTTCAGACCCAACGCTTCAAATGAGGGACGCAAGTTAAGAAAATGTTGTTCCGCCAGAATCTCGGTGGGGACCATGAACGCGGCTTGGCAACCAGACCCACAGGCCATGACCATAGCGTGAAGGGCCACGACCGTTTTCCCTGACCCCACGTCGCCCTGCAGCAGACGGTTCATAGGTGTGGAAGCAACCATATCCGCTTGGATTTCCCGGAATACCCGTTCCTGGGCACCGGTCAATGTGAAAGGCAGTATCGCCGCCAACCGATGCAACAGGGGCGTATGTGGATTGAATCGCGCAGTCTTTGTCTCTTCCTTAACCCGCCGTTGGCGGAGAGCCATCGCCACTTGAAGGAGGAGCAATTCCTCGAAGGCAAGTCGGCGATGCGCGGGGGTCACCCCTCGCTCCAGGGCAGCCGGGTCAGCATCGGACGGAGGAAAATGCACCTCCTCGACCGCGCGCAGAATGGGAGGGAACCGATACCGCGCGCGGATGTGGATCGGAAGGACTTCCGTGAGGTCTGCTCGATGCCGATCCAACAGACTTCTTACCAGCACGCGCATCTGACGCGATGTCCATCCCTTGGTTTCATGATAGATGGGAACGATCCGGCCCACGTGCAGCGGAGTCTCGCTATCTTCACCGATTACTTCGACCTGCATCGGCTCAATCCGTAACGTCAGCCAGCCCCTGTTTCCTGTCATGATGCGGCCCGTCATCATGATATGCGTCCCGCTTTTCAGCACGTCCTCGAGATATGGCTGGTTGAAGAACACAGCCTGCAATCGTCCGGTGCCATCTTCCACCACTAGGTCCAGGACGGACATTCGTCGAACCCGGGATCGTTTCGCGGTGCAATCGGTCACGACGCCGCACACCGTTGCCGTCATTCCTGGAGACAGCTTTACGATTGAGGTGACCGTTGAACGGTCTTCATAGCGCCACGGCAGGTACCACAGCACATCCTCAACGGTCTTTACACCCATTCGCTCCAATAACAGGGTGCGTTTGGGGCCTACGCCCTTGATGAATTGTATAGGTAGATCCCATAGGGGTTGAGCAGCCCCGCTCTGCGTCGTCGAGGCCGGCTTGGCCATGAGTCCGGCCCGCGGTTTCTCAGGGTCGCTCTGTCCACGTGTGGCGGTCAGTCTCCGAAGAAGCGTCAAGGCCTCAGCCAATCGCGTTCGTTGTTCCTTCGGCGTGAGCCCGCTATGAAAGCCCACGAACAGATTTCGAAGGGAGAGCAGCTCGCTTTCGACGTGACGGGAATAGGTCCGTGCGGCCAGAGCGGATATCACCTGGCCGGAGACAAAGGTCTCCAGATTGGTGACGGTCGACAAATGGGCGTACGAGTCACGGCTGGCAAATTCTATCGGCCGTGCGATGCGTTGCAGGAATTCGACAAGGTGATCGATGCGGGGACGCTGGGAGGAAGGAGGCATCCTGGGCGAATCGTATCATACCCATCTTTCCTGCTCAATCTACGGTCGTGCCAGGCGGTCCGGCACTGCAACTTTTGTCACTTTAGTTGGTGAGACCCTGTTCGAATGATACAGTCAGCGAGGTAAGCCTCCTAAGGAACACTATGTATCGACGCAATATCACCCACATTCTCGGACCACTCGCTCTCATCTTGAGCCTGTTCGTTTTTTACCATGGCTGGCTGAAGCCGAATTACTTTCCTGATCATCCCCCTCCGGCGCAGAAAGTGATCCCGGAAGAAGCGCCTCCGCCTCAACCTCCGGTCAAGACTGCCGAGGAAGCGACCCACGGCGAAGCGAAACGGCCCCGCACAATCGATCCGGTGACCATGCCGGTTCCAAAGCATTCGGATCTCCTCAGCGCGATCCATGAAGAGCTGGAAAAGGGGAACGCGGCACAGGCAGAGGCCAAGTTGTCGGATATTCCGACATCAGTCTTGTCTGAACTTCCCATGCGGCGTCACGTAGCCGTACTGTGGAACAATCTGGGCATTCTGCAGGAACGTGCGGACGGCACCGAAGTGTCTGTGAAGGCTTTCAAGAAAGCGGCCGTCCTCGACCCTAAGAATGCGGTTGCCCACCTTAACCTGGCTCATGCCTATTGGGGCCTCAGGGATCCCAGTTTAACAGTTGAATTCCTCAAGAAGGTCATCGGCCTCGCGCCGGACGAGCCTTTCCCTCATGTGGCACTTGCGGATTTATTGCAGGAACAGGACAAACTGACAGAAGCCAGCCATCATTTGCAGGATGCGAGCGACCGTATTCGCAAAGACCCGGGCCTTCAACCATACTTTAAAACGGTAACGGCCAAAGTCCACCGAACCGAAAAACTTGGAGACAAACTGGTCGCCCGCAGCAGCGTCCACTTTATCGTGAAGTTCGACGGCAACGAGGACCATGCAACCTGGACCACGGTGCTCGATATCCTGGAAGAGGCCTACCGAGAGATCGGACAAAAGTTCAACCACTTTCCGGCAAAGCCCATTCCGGTCGTCTTGCTCACACGATCGACCTTTCAAAAATCAACCGGCAGCCCTGGATGGGCGGATGGACTGTTCGATCCCGTTTTGGGACGTATTCAGATTCCCACCCAGGGCGCCCTCACGGACAAAGTCTGGTTGACACGGGTCCTTCGCCATGAATTCGTTCACGCCATTATTCACGACCAGCTGGGTTCGAACAGTGGCATGATTCCGACGTGGTTGAACGAAGGACTCGCCATGCAACTGGCTGGTGA
>Ga0075418_10009307_pt1 | contig 11012 bp, 8 predicted proteins | sample SoiMetdeltSBSDD2_FD_81776 | JGI IMG/M metagenome (GOLD analysis project Ga0075418, IMG submission 81776) | Bulk soil microbial communities from a Populus tree surrounding site in Tennessee, USA - Soil MetaG P. deltoides SBSDD2 | ecosystem: Environmental > Terrestrial > Soil > Tree plantation...
AATCCGAACGCCCATTTCAGGGTGAGCCGTGGCAGGTCGTCCGCGTTCAGTCCAGCGGCGGCCGCCGACTGAAACCGCGCGTTCGTGATGCCGTGTCCCCAGCCATTCCAGACCGGTTCGGCAAGCGAGGCCGGTGATGAAGCGGGTGTGGCGCTGCAGAATGCGCCGTTCGGCATCGGACCGCCGGCTTCGGCGGCCAGAGATTTTCCGGACACATATTCGGCCAGGGCGCGGCGCTGCGCGCGGCTGCGCTCCGCCGCCCGGGCGCGCATTGCGCCTCTCTCGAGCGATTCGAGCACCTGTTCGGCGCTCATCCGCCTCATCACGTCGAGAACTGGCGCCTGCGGATTCGCCCCGGGCCCTTCGTGACAGGTGGCGCAGTAGGTACGAAAGAGCGCCGCGCTGCCTGCCGACGATGCCCCGCTCGAATCGGGAGTGGCGTCCTGGCTCTGGAGGCTAGCAGCCAGGGCCGCCGTGAGAGTCAGCACGCCGATGATGAAGTTCCGCAATGGTGTGCGCATGGCTTCTGCTGTTCGCCGGCGAGGAAGGCCGGTGGGTTATGGCAGCGCCGCCCAGTTGATGCAGCCGGGGCCGGAACCTGCGCCCATGTCGAGGCGGTTCTCGATCTCGAGCGTCTTCAGGTCAATCACCACGACGCTATGGTCATCTCTCAGCCCGAGGTACGCACGCGATCCGTCCGGCATCACGAAAATCCCGCCATCGCCGCTGTCGCCCGGCGCGACCTTCAACCGTTTGATCTCCTTGCGTGTGGCCGCATCAAGAACGACGAGCGTGCCCGCGCCGCCGTCGAGGATGAGCACCTTGCCGTCCGGTGTGAATTTCAGGCGGTTGGCGTCGGTCAGCTTCAAATTGAATGACTGAACCACCTTCCGGCTCGCCGTGTCGATGATGGACACGGCGCCGTCGCCGCGCGTCGCCGTCCAGAGTTCCCGGCCGTCTGGCGACAGATCGATCCCTTCCGGCGTCTTGCCGGGCACGGGGATCGCCGTGACCTTGAACTTGGGCGGCCCTCCGGCCACACCTTCGATCACCGAGACGCTGTTGGACCCGCGGTTCGGCACCCACATCGTCTGCTGATCCCTGGCCAGCACCATCATGTGCGTGCCGTCCTGGCCGATGCCGAGCATCCATTCCACTTTGTTCGCGGCCGGATCATAACGGCCGATCGTCTTGAAGCCCTCAGCGGTGAAATACAGCTTTCCGGCGACGAAGAGCACGTCGTGCGGAGCGCTGAAGGCGCCGGGATCCACGCGCCGGAGCTCCGTCATCGCCGCCACGTCGATCACGGAGATGCCTTCGCGTGGGCTTGCCACGAACGCCGTCCGTCCGTCGGGCGTCACCGCGACCTCGTGTGGATCCGCGACTACCGGGACGCGGCCGAGCACCTTGCCGGACGCCGGTTCGAGGAACGCCAGCGCGCTGGCGTTCCTCAGGAGCACGAGCAGACGCGCGCCAGACTGGGCGTGTGCGGCTGGCGGGGAAGCCGCCAGCAGCGCCACGATGACCACTGCGCTAAAACGCATACTTGACGCCCAGCTGGATGATGCGCGGCGCGCCAGCCTGCGTCGTGGTGCGGCCGAAAGTACCCGCGTTGAAATTGGCCTGCCACCCGCCGGCCGTCAGCTCGGTGCCGGGAATGCCCCAGTTGAACGTGTTGAACAGATTGAACGTCTCGAGCCGCAGCTCCAGGTTCTGGGCCGAGAGGAGGCCAATCTCGCGCGTGATCGCCAGGTCCACGTTCCAGAAGCTGGGACCGGTCAGCGCATTCCGCATCAGGTTGCCGAACGTTCCCGGCGCCGGCTGGGCGAATGCGGCGGGATTGAAATACTGATTCAGCGTTCGCGGGTTCGCATACCAGTCGTCGCTGACCTTGTTCACCCGCTGGTTCCGCTGCCCGTTGAGCGCGTTGTCACGGCCCGTGATGACGTCGATGCGGCTGCCGGACTGGATGGTCACGATGCCCGAGGCGCGCCAGCGGGAGGCGAGCGCGCCGAGCACCCCGCCGGCGAGGTCAGGTGTTTCCATCCCGAGCGTGAAGCCCCCCAGGTGCGTGCGATCGTGATCGCAATAGCCTTTGTCGAACTCCGGGTCGTCGGGATTCGTGTACCCGGACGCGATCTGGGCAAAGGTATTCGGCGTTTTCGTGCCCATGCACCGCGACCAGGTGTAGTTGGCGTTCAGGCTGAGGCCGCCCGCCGACCGGCGCTGCATCGACAGCTTCAGGCCGCGGTACTGCTGCCAGCCGATGTCGTCGTTCAGATCCATCGTGCCGATCAGCCGACCTTCGACCGGGTTTTCCTGGAAGAGCACGCGCCGCTGGTTCAGATTGGCGTTGGTCGAACAGACGGTGTAGCTCACACCCTGAATCGTGCACGGTCCCAGGCCCATGAAGATGCCCGGATTGAAGGCCGTCTGCGCCCACAGCCGATCGACGTAGCTCCCGAGATAGCTTGCCGCAACGCCCCAGTTGCTGCCGAGTTGCCGCTCGAGCGTCACATTCCAGTTCTGGACGCGCGGCGAGTTGATGTCGGGATCCATCGTGCCAAAGGAACCGAACGCGGGATACGCCACGTTGCGATCGGTCACAATCGGGTGCGGATCGCCTCCGACGTGCCCGTACGGGTCGTCCATGCGTCCCGGAGGATCCGTGATGAGCGACCGGTTGCCGAAGGGCGGCGCCGACGAGTTGATGTTGTGATAGTCGCCCGCCATGAAGTCGTAAGCCAGTGCGTACGACGCGCGCAGCGCCATACGCCCGTCGCCGGTCAGGTCCCACGCCGCCCCGACCCTCGGCGAGAAGTTCGTCCACTGCTTGTTCAGCCCGGTCTGTCCGGACGGAAATCCTTCGTCGCCGGGATAGAGCAGGCCCGCGGGCGCGTTCACGAACACCTTGCTCTTGACGCCGCGGAGGAAGTTGTCGTGGTTGAAGTTGTAGACCGCGCCGCTTTCCACGCTCGTGCCGAGATACGGCTCCCACCGCAGGCCCAGGTTCAACGTGATCCGTTCCGTTGCGCGCCAGGTGTCCTGCCCGTAGAACCCGAGATACCAGCCGTGCACCGGCAGGCTTTGTACAGCGCCGTGCTCGACGCTGGTGATGCGGCCGAGCAGCAGATCCGCCAGGCCCAGCCCGGTGGCGCTGCCGTCGAAGATCCAGATCCCCGCGGCTCGCGACGCGGACTGGTAGAACCCATTGAAGTACGCGCCGCTGCCGCCGATGCCGAACTGATGACGGCCGCGAACGAGCGTCACGTCATCGGCCACCTGGTAGAAGTTGTTCCGGAAGAACGCGGGTGTCGTGCCGGCCGGCAACTCGAATGCGGGGAGGACCTGGATCGGCATCACACCCTGGATATAGGGGTGCAGCTTGATCCCCAGATCGGTCGGACTGAAGTACGGTGTGTTGTAGCGCTGCACCGTCGTCCGGTTGTACGCCACGCGAACGGAATTCACCATCGTGGAGCCGAGCACCCACGTATTGCCGAGGGTCAGCGCATGGGCGAGATTGTCGAGACCGGAGTCGATCGCCTTGAGCACGTTGTCGCCCTCGCCCTCGTACGCCGGCGGCTTCCTGATGAACGTGGCCATGTATCGCCCGAACACCGACTGGTCGGCGGAGAGCTGGTAGTCGACTCGCCCGATCCCCTGTCCTTCATTGGTGTCGCCCGCCGTCTGATACGTGATCTGGCCGCAGGGATCCGTCGTCGCCGGCAGGCGCCGCGCCAGGTTCATCGCGGCCGGGCTGAAGAGCGCGGGATTGATGCGGTTCCCGACGAAGCCGCCGCCAAGATTGATCTGTCTGCCGCCCGTGCACGCGGGTGAGGTGACCGTCGTGAAGTCGCCGGCGAGCATCTGCGCGGTCGGCACGAAAGCAATCTGGTCGGCGGGCCGGAAGCGGAGCGCGGTACCCTGATAGCCGCCGAAGAAGAAGAGCCGGTCGCGCACAAGCGGACCGCCCGCCGTTCCGCCGAACTGATTGCGCAGCAGGCCGTCGTCCTTGCGTTTCCCGTCAGGGCCGATGAAGGCAAATGGGCTCGTCGAGTTGAGCGATCGGTGACGGAGGAACTCGAACGCATTGCCATTGAATGTGTTGGTGCCCGACTTCGTCACGGCGTTCACCGATGCCGACGCGTGCATGCCGTTCTGCGCGGAGAGTCCGCTCGTGGCGACGCGGAATTCCTGCAGCGCGTCGGGGAACGGCATCGGCAGATTGACGTTGCTCTGCGGGCTGTTGTGCGTCGCACCGTCGAGCAGGTAGCCGACGCCGATGGGAAGGCCGCCGGCGACCGAGATGGTGACGCCGCCGGGGAAGTTCCGGCTGCCGACGACGCCGGTCTGCACCGCAGCGCCGGCCAGCACGATCAAATCGGTGACCTGCCGGCCCTGCAGCGGCAGCTCCAGGATCCGCTCGTTCTCCACCACGTCGCTGATGCCGGCGCTCCGGACATCGACGAGCGGCGCAGCCGCCTCCACCGATACGGTTTCTTCGAGACTGCCGATCCCGAGCACCACGTTGATCGACGGGGTTGCCGCCACCTGCAGGACGATGCCCGTCTGCGAATAGGTGCGGAACCCCTGAAGCGTCGCCTCCAGGCGGTAGGGACCCGTCGGGAGGTTCGGCATCACGTACGTGCCATCCGCGTCGGTGACAACGCTGCGCGTGAGCCCTGTGTCCGTCTGGGTCGCGGTGACCGTGACGCCAGGGAGCACGGCGCCGCTTTCGTCGGTGATGCGGCCGCTTAACTGGGCCGTGGAGAGCTGTGCCCAGACTGAAGTGGTGGTGAGTAGAACCGTGAGGGCGCCAACCAGCAAGGTCCGGAACGACGTCATAGCGTTCTCCTTCCGGGTAGACAAGTGGAAGCGACGACGAGAGAGGCTGTAGATACTACCGAACGGGTGGCACGTCAAATCAGCCTGATTGGCCGGTCGTGAATCCGCACGGCCGCCTTGACCCTCGCGAGGGTGGCGGATACCATCGGCGCCACATCACGCGGAGGTTTCATGCATCGAGGCGGGCGCGCCACGGTCGCCATGCTTGGCTGTCTTTTCGTCGCGACGGCGTTCGGCGTCCATACATTCGCTCAGGCGTCATTCGCGACGACCTATCAGACAACGGACTTCAGCGGCGAGTGGTGGGCAGTGGGCAACGACGTCCCGTTTGCGGGCCGGATGCCGTTCGAAGTCGGGTACACGGCCGAGCTCTACGATTACTCCGGGCTTCCGTTCAACGACGCCGGCCGCGCGCGCGCCGATGCCGGCGATATCTCGGACTGGTCGATTCCGGAGTTCGTCTGCCGGCCGCATCCTGGCCCTTATAACTGGTTCTACGGCGGCGGCTTCCGGATCACCAAGGACATCGACCCGATCACGCGCGAGCTCGTCGCCTATCACGTGCAGTTCCTGCGAAGCGTCGATCGCCCGATCTACATGGACGATCGTCCGCATCCCCCCGAATGGGCGCCGCACACCTGGTCGGGGTTCTCGACCGGCAGGTACGACGGCAACACGCTCGTCGTGACGACGACGCACATTCGCGAGAGCTATATCCGCGCCAACAGCGCGCTCTTCAGCGAAAAGTCGAAGTTCACCGAGTACCTCATGCTGGACGACGACCTCCTGACGGTCACGACGCTGCTCGAGGATCCCGTGTACATGGAGGAGCCGCACCTGCAGTCGATCAGCTTCCGCCGGGACCTGCACAAGGAACTGCCGTACTTCCCCTGCTCGGTCAACGTCGAGAACGTCATCCCGGGGTTTCCTCACTTTCTGCCCGGCAAGAACCCCTACATCGACGACACGGCGAAGATGCTCGGGCTGCCGCGTGAGGCGATCAGGGGTGGCGCCGAGACCGTGTATCCCGAGTACCGCAAGAAGCTGAAGACGCTGCCGAGGCCTTCGTCAAATTGATGCGTACGTTCGTGGCGGCGGTGATGCTGATCACCGCGTCGGTGTTGATCGACGCACAACGAGGCCAGGGGCCCTTCGACGCTGCTCAGGGCAGGCCACCGGCTGCCCCGCCGACGGCTAAGGCGGCAGCCGCGATCGACCTCACGGGGACCTGGGTGTCCGTGATACACGAGGACTGGTGGCTCCGGATGGTCACGCCTCGAAAAGGCGATTACACCCATCTGTTGCTCACACCCGCCGCGCGCAAATTGGCCGATGCGTGGGACCCGTCAAAAGACGAGGCGGCCGGGGAACAGTGCAAGGGGTACGGCGCGGCGGCCATCACCCGGCTCCCCGGGCGCCTTCGCATCACCTGGCAGGACGAGAACACGCTGAAGCTGGAGTACGAGGCGGGAAATCAGACGCGCCTCTTCCACTTCGGTGCGTCACGGCCGGCGGCTTCGCCGTCGTGGCAGGGTGTCTCTGCGGCCGAGTGGAAGTACACCGCAGTGCCGCCGCGCAGTGGCGAGCTGAAGGTCGTGACGAACCGGCTCCGGCCCGGGTATCTCAGGAAGAACGGCGTTCCCTACAGCGCGAACACGGCGATGACCGAGTACTACCACCGCATCACGGCGCCGAACGGCGACGTCTGGCTCACCATCGTGAGCGAGGTCATCGATCCCGAAAATCTTCCGCAGCCGTTCGTCCTGAGCACGCACTTCAAGAAGCTGCCCGACGGCGCCGCGTTCACGCCAGAACCCTGTTCCGCGAGCTGACCTCGGCGTCAGTCTTTCGGGTTCGTGGCAAAGACGGTCAGCTCGGTGATGAACCCGCGGTCGTCCATTTCGAGCGCGGACTGCACCGCGGCCGCGATGTCGTCGCCCTGCAGTTTCGTCGGGTTCTTGGTGTTCTGCGGGAGTCCGGCCGTCGCGTAGAACTCGGTGAGCACCTCGCTGGGATTCACGAGCATCACGCGAACATTGAATTTCCTGAGCTCCGCGCGCCAGCACTCGGTCATGCCACGCAGCGCGAACTTGCTCCCGTAGTAAGCGGTCCCCCGCTCCGCGCCCCGGACGGCTGCGGTCGAACCGATGTTGACGATGTTGCCGCTCTTTCGCTCGACAAAATGCCTGGCGGCCTCCCGTGCCATCAGCATGGCGCCCGTGACATTGGTGGCGAACACGTGTTCGAAGCTGGCGAGATCCATGTCGACGAGCGGCTTGATCACGCCGAAGCCGGCGTTGTTCACCAGAATGTCGAGGCGATCGAATACCTGAAACAGCTCCCTGTAGGTCCGGAGGACATCAGCCTCCAGTGCAACGTCGGCGCGGATGGGATGGGCGCCAACGGCTCTGCTGGCGGCGGCCAGCCGCTTTTCGTCGCGCCCCGTGATGGCGACTCTGGCGCCGGCTTCGGTCAATTTCCGGGCAATAGCGAGGCCGATGCCGCTGGATCCGCCCGTCACCAACGCTGTCGCGCCTTTCAAATTCATGAGCTATATCCTCGCAGGACTCGGGAGTAATGGCTGTACAATCATGACGAGCCCGCACCGTCAGTTTCGAACTATCCCAACACCACCCTTCAGTCAACCACTGAATTCACGCACGACAACTGGTGTGCGACGGGCGGCCAATTCCGGCCAATTCCTCAGAGGATCTCCACATGGCGGCTACCACTGGCACAATCAAGCGCATTACCGACAAAGGCTTTGGCTTCATCGCCGCGCCTGACGGCACCGAGTACTTCTTTCATCAGTCCGCGTGCACGAGCACGCCCTTCGACTCCCTGCGCGAAGGCGACAGCGTGACATTCACGGTCGGCCAGGGCCCGAAAGGCCCGCGCGCGGAGAACGTCGTCCCGGCGTAGCCAACGCTACATACCCGAGCCCCGGTGGCCGCGCAGGACATCGGGGTTCGAGGATTCGTCTCGAGTCATTTCGCCTCGAGGATGGTGATTTCGGCGACGAGCACGGCCCGCTCAGGAATGACGCCGGGCACGCCGGGCTCGCCGTAGCCGAGGTGCGGCGCGATTTCCAGCCGCCGCGTCCCGCCGACGCGCATGCCCTCGACACCATAGAAAAGGCCGCTGACGAGCGAGCGGCGATCGATACGGACCTCGGTGATCAGCGTCTCGCCCTTGTCCTCCAGCCTGGCAATGCCGACCGGGCCCCACGCGGTCTGCCATCGAACCGGCTCCCCCCGGTTCATCCAGAGACGAAGACGGATACGGTAAATGTGCTGGCGCCGGACCGGCTCACCGTCGCCAGGAATGTCGAGCAATTGCGTCAGGCCGACTCTCAGGCGGCGACGATCCGGCTGACCTTTGCGTTCGAGAATGGCGGCGATGTCCGCAAGTCCGGCGGCCTGCGCCATTTCGAGCGGCGTCTCGCATTCGTCGATCCGGGTGCGCACGTCGGCATTGGCGCCGCCGTCGAGGAGAATCTGGACCGCAAACGCATTGCGCACGGCGACCGCCATGTGGAGCGGCGTGTAGTCGTTGATTCCCCGCTGATTCGGGTCGGCGCCAGAAGCCAGCAGCAGGCGAAGAACGTCGTCGACGTCGAGACGCCTTGTCGCGCCCGGCACCTCCCTCCCGGTGCTCAGCGCGGCAATGAGCGGCGGGAATCCGTCGTCAACAGGCGCCTTCGGGTCCGCGCCAATCTCCAGCAGCGTCCGGATAAACGCGAGCGGGCTGTGATAGATCGCGTAGACGAGACAGGACCCGATGGTATCGGGCATGCGACCGTTCGGGATCACCGCCGGATCGTCTACAGCCGCGCGCAGAAGCTCGAGGTCGCCCCTGCGAAAGGCGTCGTCAATTCGCTGAAGCTGCTTCGCCTCCGCGCAGCGTTCTTCCTCGGTTGCCATCTGGTGAACCCGGGGTCATCGCTGATGGTGTTACAGGCGGCTCGACGATGCAACAGCAGAACCAAATGAGCTAGACTGCGCGGCGGATCGATGTACGACAACCTCTTTGAGCTCGCATCGCTGGGGATTCTCGGCTGGATCCCGTTGATCGTTGCGCCAACCTGGAGCGGCTCGCGGCGCCTGGCCGGGAGCGCGTTTTTCCCGATCTACATTTCCGTGCTCTACGCGTTCGGCGTCGGCGCGTTGCTGATGGAACTCGGTCCCGGGTTCATCGCCGACTTCGGCAGCGCTGAAGGCGTGGCGCGGCTGCTCGCGCGGCGGGAAATCGCGTGGGTCGCGTGGCTCCATATCCTGGCGTTCGACCAGGTGATCGCGCTGCTGATCTACCGCGAGAACATGCGCCGCCGCTACGTGCCCGTGCCGGTGCAGTCGGCGCTGCTGTTCCTGACGCTGATGTTCGGTCCGCTCGGCTACCTCGCGTTCGTGGCCATCCGCGTGGCGAAGCTCGGCGGGCGCGCGTTCGCCGCAGACGAGGATTCCGTCGCACGGGACGTGGCTGCAGCGCCGGACACGCCGCCAACGGTACGGCAGATGCTGTCGGCATTCCGCGAAGAACGTGGCGTCACGGCCGTCGCGCTCCTGGGGATCGGCCTCGGACTTCTTGCGCTCGTCGTTGCCGCGATCCGGGGGCCAATCGTCGAACCCGAGGGCGATCTGATGAAGCCGGCGACGTTCAATCTTGCGCTCGGCATCTTCATCCTCAGTCTGATTCCGTGGCTGCAAGTCTCGGGATTCAGCGACGCGGCGCGACGGCGCTGGCGGAGTTGGATGATGGGCCTCGCGCTTTACGCATTTGCGATCGAGACGATCCAGCAGTTTCGCGGGATCGATCCACGCTTCTCGCAGGCCGAGCCCGCCAGCCAGATTGCCGGCCTGGTGTTTTTCTTCGTCGCGCTCGGCATCACCACCCTGGCGATCGCGCTGGGCGCGCGAGCATTCGAGATGCGCACCACGGGCCGGCGAGGGTTGCTCGCGCTGGCGGCGCGGTGGGCCGGCGCATCGATGCTGGTGGGGTTTCTCGCGGGCGTCTGGCTGAGCGCCAACCAGGGGCGCTTCGTTGGCGAAGCCGGAAACCTTCTGCCGCTTCATGCGGTCGGCTTTCATGCCGTCCAGGCAATTCCGCTGGTGGCGTGGCTGCTGGCCTGGTCGTCCCTGCCTCCGGAGAAGGCGCGCCGATGGGTGAACATCGCGGGTGCTGCCTGGGTCGCGGCGTGCGTCGCTATCTGGTGGCAGACGGCGCATGGCCGGGCGGTGACCGAATTCTCGGGCGCCGGCACCGCGACGCTCATCCTGTTCGGCGTGTGGATGCTCGCCGCTCTCCGCGGCATCGTCGCCTGGCGGACCGCTGCACCCGCGAGCGCCGAATCGATCGCTTAACGCTAAGGGAGAACAACCATGATTGCGTGTGCCCGTCTTGCCGCCGTTGCCGTTCTCGCGATCGTCGCCGCCGCCGGAATCGCCGGGCGATCCGCCTCGGCGCAGGCCGCGTTGACGTCCGGGGGGCCGGTCCCTCCGGCGCTGCTCGAGGACCTCGCCGTCGCCTACAAAATCCTGGCGACGGAGGGGATTATCGACGCCTACGGCCATGTGAGCGTCCGGCATCCCTCTAATCCGAACCGCTATCTGATGTCACGCTCGCTCGGGCCCGCGCTGGTGACGCCGGCCGACATCATGGAGTTCGACCTCGACTCGACACCGATTGACCCGAAAGGCCGTAACCCCGTGCTCGAGCGGTTCATTCACGGGGAGATCTTCAAGGCACGGCCCGACGTGCGGGTGGTCGTCCACAGCCACGCGCCGTCCGTGATTCCGTTCAGCATCACCCAGGTACCGCTGCGGCCCGTCTTCCACATGGCCACGTTCCTGTGGAAGGGCGTGCCGGTGTGGGATTCGCGCTCGGTGCAGGACCCGATGGCGGCCACCCTGCTCGTGCGGAACGGCGTCATCGGCAAGTCGCTGGCGGCCGCGCTGGGCGACAAGACCGTCGCGCTGTTGCGGGGACATGGCAACGTCGTGGTGGGGCCAGACCTCCCGGTCACCATTCGAACCGCCATTTATACGGAAGTGAACGCCAAAATGCTGCTCGCCGCGCTGGAGCTGGGCGGTCCGGTCACTTATATCTCGCCGGAGGAAGGCGCGGCCGTGGACAAGAATCCCGGCGACGTCATGCGCGGCTGGGAC
>Ga0075418_10009310_pt1 | contig 11011 bp, 9 predicted proteins | sample SoiMetdeltSBSDD2_FD_81776 | JGI IMG/M metagenome (GOLD analysis project Ga0075418, IMG submission 81776) | Bulk soil microbial communities from a Populus tree surrounding site in Tennessee, USA - Soil MetaG P. deltoides SBSDD2 | ecosystem: Environmental > Terrestrial > Soil > Tree plantation...
AACGCCATGTTCGAGCTGTGTCCCGGCATCACCTTCGCGGCCGGGTTCAGGAAGTGGGCGATCTGGTTGACGGCGATGCAAGCTTCCGAAAAGCCGGTCGCGATCAACTTCAGCTTGCCAGGATAAGTCGTGATATCGCCGGCGGCGTAGATGCCGGGGATGTTGGTGTCCATGGTCTGCGCGACCTTGATGTCGCCCTTCTCGATTTCGAGTCCCCATTCCGCAATCGCGCCGAGTGAGGAGACAAAGCCGAGCTGCGGGATCACGCAGTCCATCGCCAGCGTCTCTTCTTCCTTCGTCTTGTTGTTGAAGATGGTCACGCGCTCGATCCGACTCGACCCGCTGATTTCCTTGAGCTCCCAGAATGTGCGAAGCTCCATCTTGCCGGCAGCCGCGAGCGCCTGAACTTGATCTACGGTCGCCTGATGCGCGCGAAAGCCGTCGCGCCGGTGTATCATCACGATCGACTTCGCGACGCCGTGCAGATTCACCGCCCAGTCAAACGCGGAATCCCCGCCGCCCACGATCAGGATGCGCTTGCCGGCGAAGGTTTTTGGATTCAGCACGCGATCATGGAGACCTTTGTCGTTCCACCGATCGGCGTCCTTGAGCGGCAGCTTGCGCGGCGTGAAGGCGCCGATTCCCCCGGCGATCAATACCGTGCGCGACGGATACTCGTCCTTGTCCGTGACAATCGTGAACAATGCCTTGCCATTCTCCTCGGCGCGCCGCAGGCCCGTGACCTTTTCCGCAAGATGGACCGGGGGCTTCCACTGCAGGCCCTGCTCCGCGAGCGCCTTGACCAGGTCTTTGGCGAGAATCTTAGGGAAGCCCGCGACGTCGAAGATGTACTTCTCGGGATACAGCGCGGTCAGCTGGCCGCCGACCTGATCGAGGTTGTCGATGAGGCGATGTGAGGCACCGCGCATGCCGGCATAGAAGGCCGCGAACAGGCCGGTCGGGCCCGCCCCGATGATGGTGATATCTTTCGCGTCTTGCATCGCGCAAACGCTAGCGTGCTAATCGGCCTCGGGCTACTGGCTTGCGCCAGCGCCAGGCAGTACGGTGCGCTGGGCTGGAGCCTGGGCGGCGAGGCCCATGTCTTCGTGGCGGATGATCGTTTTTCGCGGGACTACTATGAGCGACTGACCGGCAGTACCCACTTGAGGGACTCGCTCGCGCGCCGGCCGCTCATCCCGCTTCCGCCGCCCCGAGCCCGACGCCGCGCGCAAGTGTTCGCGGCGAGCGGTGCGACGCCAGCCACCGTCACTCTGGTCCGGTTTCACGCACCCGGAACCTGCGGTTACCAGGGCATTGTCACCGAGCTCGTGCTGGCGTTTCCTCCCACGTCAGCCGGCGCTCACCCTCCCGCTCCGCATGCACCAGTGGTAGCGACACTCACCGACGCGACGACGACGACGGGCCGCTCGCCTACGCAACCACCACTGTCCCGACAGAGCGCCCTGAGTCTCTTGAACAGCGTCGTGGCGCGCGCCATCGGCGGGGACTCATTACTGCAAGCTCTCGCGCTCGACCCCGACCAGGCCGCAGATGCCGGCGAGGTCGTGCCGTTGATGTCGAGCTATGGCGTTGGGTTCCGCGCCCGGGTATTGAAGAGCGGTGGTGATACAGCGCTCATCACCGGTGTGGCGTCGACGGACCGGGAAACGAAACGACTGCGATGGATCATCAAGCCTCGCCATGTTCGGCTCACGGGCGGCATGATTCCGGCAACCAGTGGTGGAGTGCGCTACTCGCTGCGCGGCTCGGTCGAATCCGGTGCGTTGATTCTTATCGATGAGATCGCCGACGTATCGGCCCGTGATTCGCGCGCCACGGCGCGCTTTCGCGAGTCCGGCGAAATCTTCGCGACGCAGCCGCTCGCGCTTCGGTGTCCCTGACGGTAGGTTCGGCGCGTGAAGATCTATACCAAGACCGGGGACGCGGGCGAAACGGGACTCTTCGGCGGCGGCCGAGTGCCGAAGGACGATCCGCGTGTGCAAGCCTATGGGCACGTGGACGAGCTCAACGCCACGCTCGGCTTCGCGGCAGCACTCGATCCGGCCGGTTTTGAGTCGGAGGTCCTGCAATCGATTCAGCGCGACCTGTTCGCGATCGGGGCGGAGCTCGCCACGCCAAATGCCGCGAGGGTACGAGAGCAGGTCGGTGCCGATCGGGTCGGCGCCATCGAGCAGGTCATCGACAAGCACGAAGCGACGCTCACGCCGCTGAAGAACTTCATTCTGCCTGGCGGCACTCCCAAGGCCGCGGCATTGCATGTCGCGCGCACCACGTGTCGGCGCGCGGAACGCGCGGTCGTGACGCTCGCGCGTGATCAACAGATCAACCCGATCATCATTCACTACCTGAACCGGCTCTCGGACCTGTTGTTCGTTCTCGCCCGAGCGGTGAGCAAGCAGGCGGGCCGCTCCGACCTCGTGTGGTGACCGTCCGCGTTCCGCTCGTCGAGCAACGGGACGCCTCCTACGATATCCTGATCGGCAGGGGTCTCCTTCGCGAGGTGGAGCAGATCCTCGCCAAGTACTGCCGCGCGAGCGCGTACGCGATCATTTCCGATTCGCACGTCGCGCAGCTCTATGGCGAGTCGCTCCTGAAGCAGGTTGCCGGGACGGGGTGCCAGGTAGAGCTGTTGACTTTCCCCGCCGGCGAATGGAACAAGACGCGCGACACGTGGGCGGTGCTATCGGATCGGATGTTGTCCGCACATTTCGGTCGCGACTGCGCGGTACTCGCGCTCGGCGGCGGTGTCGTCAACGACGTCGCCGGCTTCGTCGCGGCGACCTATTTGCGCGGCGTACCGCTCGTGCAGATCCCCACGTCGCTCCTCGCAATGATCGATTCCTCGATCGGCGGGAAAACCGGCGTGGACGTGCCGGCAGGCAAGAACCTGCTGGGCGCCTTTCACCAACCACGCGTCGTGATCGCCGATCTCGATCTGCTGGGCTCGCTCGCGAGCGTGCAACTGTCGGCGGGTCTTGCCGAAGCGCTGAAGCACGGCGTCATCGCGGACGCGGAGTACTTTGCCTTTCTCGAACGGGAGTACGCCGCGATCTTCGCCAAGGACGCGCGCGCGTTGGATCGTGTGGTGCAACGCTCGGTCGAGATCAAGGCGGAGGTCGTCGCGCAGGACGAACGCGAAGCCGGGAAGAGAGCGATCCTCAACTTCGGTCACACGATTGGCCACGCGGTCGAGGCCACATCGAAGTACGAGGTGGCGCACGGAGAGGCGGTGGCGATCGGCATGCTGTACGAGGCTCGCGTCGCGGAATCGGTGGGCATTGCGCCGCGTGAGATGGCTGACCGCATCGCCCGGGCGCTCGAACGGCTCCACTTGCCGCTCGAGCTGCCGGATAGCAACCGCGCGGACGACCTGCTCGAGGCTATGCGGGCCGACAAGAAAGCCCGCGCCGGGAAGATACGGATGGCACTGCCGAGCGAGATCGGCAGGATGCACGGAAGCGATGGGACCGGCTGGACCGTGGCGGTGGATGATTCATCGCTACGTCAAGTTCTGGTCAACAGATAGCCCACATTCCTTTCCACGTCTCCACACGCTGGAAGTCATCCTTCGGATTGACCCCGTTGCATAATGAGCACCGGTCTGCACATGTTTATTTCCACATAGCCTGTGGATAGTGGACAAACGTTGGAATTCGCCTAAGTCCAACAATTTGTGATGTGGAAAACTGTGGTGATTTGCACCACATCGCGAGAAGTTCTATATTGGCGTGTGTTTAGGCGGCCTTTTTCGCGGGACGTCATGCCCGTTTCCACACAGAACTCGGGTTCGGGGAGTCCTCTGCATGGCTAGGTCGACCAGCGGCAAGGCGAAGGCCTTCTTCCGTACGACCCCTTCCGGCGCATTCGACCAGTACCTGCAAGACATCCAAAAACTTCCCCTCATCAAAGATCCTGCTGAAGAGCGTCGCCTTGCTCGCCGAGTGCAACGCGGGGATGAAAAAGCAGCCGAGCGTCTCGTCACCGCCAACCTTCGTTTCGTCATCTCCTACGTCAAAAAATATCAAGGTCACGGACTCGATCTCTCGGAGCTGGTCGCGATCGGCAACGAAGGATTGCTCAAGGCCGTCAAGAAATTCGATCCCGATCAGGGCGTGAAGTTCATTTCGTACGCGGTGTGGTGGGTGCGGCAGGCGGTGCTCAAGGCACTCGCCGAGCAGACGCGCAGCGTGCGCATCCCGCTCAATCAGAACTCGCAGTTGATTCGCATGAGCCGGACCGAGACGTATCTCTCCCAAGAGCTCGGTCGCGAACCCACCGACAACGAAATCGCACAAGCCCTCGAAGACTCCGTCGAAAACGTCCGCACGGCGCGCCGCATGACGGCGGCGGAGCTGTCGCTCGACGCGCCGGTCGATCGCACCGACAAGGATGCGGCGACGCTGGGCGAGCGGTTTGCGGGACAGGAAGGCGGCGAGATCGAGGAGCACACCGACGGGAAGCTGATGCGCGAGTTCATCGACCGCATCTTCCAGAAGTACCTGACGCCGCGCGAGCGCAAGATCCTCTATCTCTATTACGGTCTCGAAGAAGGCAGCGAGGCGATGACGCTCGAGAAAATCGGCGCACTGATGGGCGTTACCCGAGAGCGCATTCGTCAGATCCGCGAGCGGGCATTCGAGAAGCTGAGAGAATCGCCTGACGGGAAGGCGCTCAAGGGATTCTGGCGAGCAGCCTAGACGCCGCGGAGCCGTTGGCGAGATGCGAGGGGCCAGGACGACAAAAATCCTGGCCCCTCTTCGTTGGATGGCTACTATATAGTATGACCGGCGCGTCCAGTCTCCTCGCTCGCGACCTCGCTGCAATCGTGGGAGAAAAGCACGTGCGCCAAGCGCGCGCGGAGCGCATGACGTACGCGATGGACGGCCTGCCCACTCATCGTCGCGTTCCTGATCTCGTCGTACTCCCCGGGACTCGTGAAGAGCTGATCGCCGTTGTGCGTTTGCTCGCCGCGCTCAGCGTGCCATTCGTGCCGCGCGGAGCCGGCACCGGACTCTCGGGCGGCGCGCTCGCGGATGAGGGCGCCGTCCTGCTCGTACTCACGCGGCTGAACCGAATTCTGAAAATCGAGCCCGCCCATCGCCTGGCGATCGTGGAGCCCGGCGTCGTAAACGCGAAGTTGGGTGCGGCGGTGCGTCCGCACGGCCTGCAGTACGCCCCCGATCCATCCAGTCAGACCGCGTGCACGATCGGCGGCAACGTCGCGGAGAATGCCGGTGGGCCGCACTGCCTGAAGTACGGGGTCACCGCGAATCACATCCTCGCACTCGAAGTGCTGCTCCCCGACGGCTCGCTCGTGGAGCTCGGCAGCCCGGGCGGGGAGCCATGGGGACCCGACCTCGCGGGCGTGTTCGTCGGCTCCGAAGGCAACTTCGGGATCGCCACGAGAATCACGGTCCGGCTCACGCCACTCGCGCGCGCAGTGCGCACGATGCTCGCCGACTTTCACAGCCTGCGCGCAGCGGGCGAAGCCGTCTCGGCAATCATCGCGGCCGGCATCGTTCCCGCCGCGCTCGAGATGATGGACCAGTCGTGTATCCGCGCGGTCGAGGATTCCGTGTACGCCGCCGGCTACCCTCGCGACGCCGCCGCGATCCTCCTTGTCGAGCTCGACGGCGGCAACGAAGCAGCGGTGATCGCCGAATCCGATGCGGTCACGGACTTGCTGCGCCGCTCGGGTGCCCGCGCGGTGCGGTGCGCGGCTAATGACGTCGAGCGGGAACGGCTGTGGCAAGGACGCAAGAAGGCGTTCGGCGCAATGGGCCGGTTGTCGCGGGATCTCGTGGTGCAGGACGCGGTCGTCCCCCGTTCGGCATTGCCGGGGGTGCTGGAAACCATCTCTGGAATCGCACAGCGCTACGGCCTCGTGGTCAGCAACGTGTTCCACGCGGGGGACGGCAATCTGCACCCCAACATCTCATTCGACGCCACCGATCCGGCCCTCAAACAGCGGGTGGAAGCCGCCAGCGCGGAGATCATGTCGACGTGCATCGCTGCAGGCGGTACGATTACGGGAGAGCACGGGGTGGGTCTCGACAAATTGCGCTATATGCCGTTGATCTTCGATGCGGAGTCGTTAGGAGCGATGCAGGCGGTCCGCCGGGTGTTCGATCCAGAGGAGCGAGTGAATCCTGGGAAGGTGGTGCCCGTGCACGCGTGTCGAGAGTGGGCAACAACGCGGGCCGCGCGGTGACGATTCTCGAAAAAGTCACCGCACTCCTCGGCGAGGGTGCCGTGCTCAAGGCCGGCACCGACCGCGTCCCGCGCTTTGCTCCGGGGTCTCCCGACGCGGTCGCCCTATTGCTCAGCACCGCCCACCAGGAGGGTTGGCGGGTCCGGATCGAAGGCGCGGGCACGTGGCTGCAGAGTGATGCCCCGGCCGACCTCGCGCTCACGACCCGCCGCCTCGACCGCATCCCCGCCATCGAGCCTTCAGACCTTACCGCGACGGCCGAAGCGGGGATCGGGCTCGATCAGCTGCGGCAACAGCTCGCCGACCGCGGGGCCTGGCTGGGGATCGACCCGCCTGGGTTGGCCGGACGGACGCTGGGCTCCGTTGTGTCGAGCGCCACGGCCGGACCGCTGCGTCACGGCTTCGGTCCGATCAAGGATCATCTGCTCGGCGTGACGTTCGTTACGGGGGACGGTCGCATGGTGCAGAGCGGCGGCCGCGTCATGAAGAACGTCGCCGGTTACGATCTCACCCGCCTGCAGGCGGGAGGCTTCGGCGCGTTCGGCGTCATTGTGCTCGTTCATCTGCGGCTGCGGACGCTGCCTCGCGCGGATATCACCTATGTGCTCGAAGGCGCGCGAGAAGACCTCACGCAGGTGGGGGAAGACATCGCCGCCGCGGGGCTCACACCGGCCGCGCTCGAGCTGGTGTCCCCCGCGCTGGCGCGTCGCGAACGGTGGGCGCTGGCGGTGCGCCTCGCGGGATCGCCGGCGCTCGTTGCCGCCGATGAGGCGGGTCTCGGCGCGGGGAGCGGCGGCGGACGCTTCACGCCGCTCCGCGCCGAAGAAGCGCACGCGTTCTGGATGCGGCTTGCCGAGGGATTCGCCGTGCGACCCGTGACGTTCCGCATCGGGGCCGTTCCGACCGCGAGTGATGAGCTGCTCGACCTGCTGCAACATCAACTCGGAGATGAATGGATCTCCGCATCGCCGGCCGCGGGAGCAATTCGCTGGACCGGCGAGGCGAGCATCGATCGGTTGCAGCGACTGCGGCGCACCCTCGCCGGTCTGGAGGTGCCGCTGACGCTCGAGCGCGCACCATGGTCGTTGCGCAGCGCGGTGGGGCATTTCGGAGCGTACCGCGAGGGGGTCGGCCCGCTGGTGACGGGGCTGCGCCGCACGTTCGATCCCGGAGGTGCGCTCGTCGTGGCTACAGAAGGCGAATGAGGGAGGGGAAAGAAGGAAGAGGAGGGTTTGAAGGGCTGGATGCATGCGTTCATTGCGGCTTCTGCCTGCAGGCCTGCCCCACTTTTCTCGCCACGGGCGATGAGTCCGACTCGCCCCGCGGCCGCATCGAGCTGATGCGCGCGCTCGAGCGGGGCGATCTCACCGCCGACGACGCCGCGCTTGCCTATCACCTGGACCGTTGCCTCGGCTGCCGCGCCTGTGAGCCGGTCTGCCCCTCGGGCGTCCAGTACGGTCACGGCCTCGAGGCGGCCCGCCACCAACTCGCCGTGGCGCGTGGTGTTTCGCGTCTCGCGCGTCTCGCGCTGTGGACGCTGACGTCGCCGCGCGTGAGCAAGGTGGTGTACTGGTTTGCGCGGCTCTTTCGAGCGACGGGGATCCCGCGACGACTCGCGGGCTGGGGACGCTTGCGGTTTGCGATGGGGATGCTGGCGGCGACGAAGGCGGCGGCGACTAAAGCGGCGATGGGGCGGCGAAGGGGCGGCGAAAGGCTTTTTTCGCCGCCGCCTCATCACGCCGCCCTATTGTTCAGAGGATGCGTCCAACAAGGCCTCTTCTCCCACGTGCATGACGCCACCAAGCGCACCTTGAGCGTAAACGGATACCAGGTCCAGGAGGTGATCGGTCAGGTCTGCTGTGGGGCCCTCCATGCCCACGCCGGGTTAATCGACAAGGCGCGCGCGCTGGCGCGCGTGAACGTCGCCGCGTTTGGCAGTGGCGACGAGCCGATCGTCGTGAACAGCGCAGGCTGCGGCGCGCTGCTGAAGGAATACGGACACCTCCTCGGCGATGACGCCGGCGCACGCTTTGGAACCCGGGTCCGCGACGTGACGGAGTTGTTGGCCGGTGATGCGATGCGCGGGCCGGTCGCCGGGGCGCCGCTCGACCTCCACGTGGCATACGATCCGCCCTGCCATCTGCTGCACGCTCAGGGAGTAGCCGTCCCACCGCTCAAGTTGTTCGCGGCGATTCCGCTGCTCGAGCTCGTGCCGGTGCCCGGCGCGGCGGAGTGCTGTGGCAGCGCGGGGTTGTTTAGCGTGCTGGAGCCCGAGATGTCGCGCGCGGTGTTGGCGGTGAAGATCGAGCGGCTGCGCGACGCAGCTCCGCAGATCGTGGCAACGGGGAATCCGGGCTGCCAGATGCAGATCGGCGCCGGCCTCAAGGCGGCGGGCAGCGCCGTGGCGGTACGCCACCCAGTCGAGCTGCTCGACGAAGCATATCGGGCCGCGGGGCGCTACGAATGACGGAGGCCGTCTTGTTCGATTTCAACGGCGTGCTGGTGGACGACGAATCGCAGCATTGCGATGCGCTCCGCAGTATTCTCGCCGACGAGGGGCTGACACTTTCGCGCGAGGAGTACTACGCGGATTATCTGGGACTCGACGATCGCACGGGGTTCGTACAGGCGTTTCAGCGGGCGAACCGCACACTGACCACGGAATTGCTCGACCGGCTGGTCGAGGGGAAGTCCAGGATCTATCAACAGCTGATCGAGCGATCCCTCACCATGGTGCCGGGAGCGGACGAGTTCGTTCGCGACGCCGGCAAACGCTATCGTCTTGGCATCGTGTCTGGCGCGTTGCGGCGCGAGATCGATCTCGTGCTCAGCCACACGACAATCGCCGACCGATTCGAAGTGATCATCGCCGCGGGCGACGTCTCGCGCTGCAAGCCGGACCCGGCAGGCTTCCTTGCCGCACACGCGACCTTCAATCGCCACAGTCTGCAAAAGCCCATCACCGCACGCGCATGCGTCGTGATCGAGGACTCGCTTCCCGGACTCGCCGCGGCTCGCGCCGCCGGGATGCCCTGCGTGATGCTCGCGACCAGTCATTCCCCCGAAGTACTGCGCCAACGCGGGGCTGCGCTCGTGTGGCAGTCGCTGTCCGGCCACACGGCGGCGGAGCTTGCCGAGTTATGAGCGACGTCTTTCCTACGGCTCCGCCGCCAACGGTCACGCGACTCGAGCCGGAGGATGTTCCGGCCGAAGTTGTCGACCAGCTGCGCGCCGGTGCAGTCGTCGCACGCGCGGACGTGAGCGTGATCGAGCTCGTCGGGCCGGGCACCGGGGCGGTCACCTGTTTTCAGGGACTCCTGACCAACGACATCGAGAAACCGGGCGACGGGGCGTTCGTTTACGGCGCATTGCTCACTCCGAAAGGCATGATCGTCGTGGATGGGTGGACGGCTCGGTTGGGGTCGCGCGTGCGTTTCACCCTTCCTGCCGAAGGTCGAGAGCGCGTGATGGCCCTTCTGCAGCGGTCGGTACCGCCCAGGCTGGCGCGCGCAACAGACGTGAGCGCGGACACGAGCGTGCTGCGGGTCGTGGGTGCTCACGCCGTCGCCGTGCTGGGTGCGGCCGGGATGCCCGTCCCGCACAGCGCGAATCGCGCCCTCGAGACCACGCTCGGCACCACTGTCGTTGAAGTCGCTCGCGCGGATGACAAGGCGTCCTTCGTGTTTCAGATCACGCTGCCGTCCGATCAGCGCGGTGTGGTGGAGAAGCGCCTCACAGGTGCCGGCGCGCACCACGCCGGCACGGCGGCGCTCGAGCTGTCCCGCATTCTCGCCGGGTGGCCGGGCTTGTCGTCGGAGGTTGACGAGAAGACGATCCCCCAGGAGGTCCGCTTCGACGAGATCGGGGGCGTGTCCTACACCAAGGGCTGCTACACGGGGCAGGAAACCGTGAGCCGGCTCCATTTCCGAGGGCACGCCAATCGGGTGCTGCGCGGCTTGGAGTTCGAGATGGGGCACCCGGGAGCTGGAGCGCCGGCGAGTGGGTGGAGTGCGGTCACGCAAGACGAGCGGGAGGTCGGTCGAGTCACGAGCATCGCGTGGTTGCCTGACGGCGGCGGGTCGTTGCTGGGCCGCTGGATCGGACTGGCCATGGTCCGTCGAGACGTACCGGTCGGTGCCGTGGTGCGCGCGGCGGGTCGGGAAGCCCGCCTCGTCGCCTTGCCGTTCGCGCTGCCGAGCGTCCGACCGGCGTGACGGTTCTCGTCACCGGAGGGGCGGGCCTTGTCGGCACGCACGTCCTCGCAGCCCTGCGCGCGCGGGGTGAGCATTCCCCCCCCCGCCGCCGTCCCCGGGCCCTGGTTCGCGAGCGATCACGCGCACTCGTGGAATCGTTCGGCGCCGACGCCGTCGGCGGCGACGTCACCGACCCCGCGTCGTGGCAACGGGCGTCCGCCGATGTGCGCGCGATCATTCACGCCGCCGCGCTCGTGGCGTCGCACGAATCATTGGACGAATACATGCGAGTCAACGTCGGCGGCACGCGTCTCGCCATTGAGACGGCCCGCCGAACCGGCGCCCGCCTGATCCACATTTCGTCCGTCGCGGTATACGGCCGCACGGCCGTATTCCAGACGGGCGCGCGCGCCGTGACCGAGGATTACCCGCTTCAGCCGCTTCCCGACAGAGACTTCTACGCCCGCAGCAAGCGGGCGACGGAGCAGCTCCTGCAGGAGGAAGCGGGGCGCGGTGATGTCTCGATTATCGTGATCCGGCCCAACGTCATCTACGGCGAACGGGATCTGCTATTCACTCGGCGACT
>Ga0075418_10009313_pt1 | contig 11008 bp, 13 predicted proteins | sample SoiMetdeltSBSDD2_FD_81776 | JGI IMG/M metagenome (GOLD analysis project Ga0075418, IMG submission 81776) | Bulk soil microbial communities from a Populus tree surrounding site in Tennessee, USA - Soil MetaG P. deltoides SBSDD2 | ecosystem: Environmental > Terrestrial > Soil > Tree plantation...
GAGGCCGGCCGCGAGCGCAGCCGCGGCAAGCAGAAAGCGTAGGACTCTGAGCGACATCGCGCACCGGGCGCGCCCAAACGGGCACCGGCAGATTGTACGCAATGCGCGCGGTCGTCCGCGACGACGTCAGCCAGCGCTCAACGCGCCTCGATCACGACGCGATCGCCGTCGAGCATGTAGGTGAGATCGTTCACCGCGAGGACCGCGGCCAGCTTCTGCATCAGCGTCGGGAAGTCGGGCGAACCGCTCAACACGGCCGGCCGCTTGACGCGCTCGACCGCAGAGTCGGCGAAGACGACCGTGCGCCCCGTTTGCGCCTCGAACCACGCGAGGAACTCGCCGAGTGTGCGCCCGTTGATATCGAACGGCGGCGCGAGGCGCTCGGTCCATTCCCAGTCGCCGCCGACCTTCGCGATCGAGTCGCGGCGCAAACCGTTTGTTGCCTGCGTCGCGACGAGCCGCTCGCCCGCGGCGGCCGTATCCGACACTGCGCCTCGCGTCACGTTGACGAGCCCGTCGCGCACGCCGACGTCGAGCCGCTCGTCGTCGAGGCGAACGAGGAACTGCGTGCCGACATCGCGAACTCGGCCGAGATCCGTCATTACCGCAAACTCGGAAGAGCGCTGCGCCTCGGAGTCGAAGTACAGCATGCCCGCGAGCAGCTCTGCTTCGTCGTTGCCCACGAGCACGACGCGACTGCGCGGCGCGATACGCAGCGAGCCGCCGCTCGCCAACCGGAGCGCGAGCTGTCCCTCGCCGCTGTCGAGCCGCGTGCCGGCGACGACACCGCTGCCGGCGCCGAGGCGCGCACCGGTCGCCGTCGTCACAACGCCTTGCACCTGCTCGACGTGCGCAACGAGCACAGCCGGAGCGCTGGGCGCCGGGCCTCCGCCGACGTACACGAATGCCGTCACGAGCGCCGCCGCGGCTGCCGCGCCAAACGCCGCCCGCTTGCGCCAGATGCGCCGGCCCGTCACGGTTTCCCACTCTTCGAGCACTGCTTGGCGAATCTCCTCAGCATGGCTCGCCGGCGGTTGCGGCCGCGGCTCGGCATGCGCGAAGAGCTGCTGGAGTAGGCGCTCCCGTTCGACTTCTGGATCCCGTTGGTTGTTCATAGTGGATCAGCGACCGATTGGCCGCCCTTTGTTCGAGGGCCCACGAGATCGCTCGTGAGCGTCGAGTAGACCTCTTGGAATCCGCGCTTTGCGCGGGCCAACAACGACTGCGCCGCCTCGAGTCCCACCCCGAGCTTCGCTGCAATCTCTTCGACGCTGTAACCGTACAAATACTTCCACTCGAGCGCGTTGCCGTAGTGCGCCGGTAACTGATCGAGCGCCACTTGAATCAACCGCGTCGTCTCGAGCCGGCGGAAATTGTGCTCGGGCTCGTCGGCCTCGGGCGCCGCGATCGCTTCGACGGCTGCGCGAATGTCGGGCGCGTCCTCGGTCAGCACGACGTGGCGGCGCTCGCGCGCCACGCGCTCGTGATATTCGGCAATCTCATTGCGGCAAATCGTGCAGAGCCACGTAAACAGTGCCGCCTCGCCACGCCACGTCGCGAGCTTGCGAATGGCCTTTGTCAGCGTCACCTGCACGATCTCCTTCGTCGAGTCGGGGTCATTGCCGAGCCTGGTCCGAGCGAACCGATACAGGCGCGGAAAGTAGCCGTCGAAAAAGGCATTGAAGGCCTCTCGATCGTGCGCCAACATGCGCTTCACTAAGCGCCGGTCTTCGAGCTCGTCGGTCATTTCGATCCGTCTCTTAGGCCGTTAGACCGGCCCAGCCGCCGAAATCGGTCGCCGGGCCAGGACCCCACCGACCACCTTCGGCAACCGATTCCCTCGCGATGCTCCGTCTTACGCGGCATCGACCCCCATAGAGGAGGGATTGGCATGGCCGTTCCGTCTCCTACCCTGGTGCCCTCTCCAGCCGCCGTACCTCCGCCCGCCGTCGACGAGGTTTTCGCCCGGCCGCTCGAGCACGTCGACGACTTTACGTTCAACGAGCAGGTCGCGGGAGTCTTCGACGACATGGTCTCACGCAGCGTACCGCAGTACGCCGAGATCCAACGAATGCTGGCCGAGCTCGCGGCCTACTTCGCAACCCCGGGCTCGAACATCTACGACCTCGGCTGCTCCACAGGCACCACGCTCGCGCTCGTGGATAAGGCGCTACCCGTCAACGCCAACCTCATCGGCATCGACAACTCGGCCGAGATGCTCGACAAATGCCGCTCGAAGCTCACGACACCCGGGCTCCGCAATCCGTTCGAGTTGCGCAGAGCAGACCTCGATCACGGTGTCGAGATCCACGACGCATCGGTCGTGCTGCTCGTTCTCACTCTGATGTTCGTCCGGCCCCTCTATCGCGAGAAGCTCATGCGCTCGATCGGCGCGGGAATGCAAGAGAACGGCTGCTTGCTGCTGGTCGAGAAGGTGCTTGGCGACGGGTCGCTGTTCAACCGGCTCTTCATCGAGCGCTACTACGCCTATAAGCGCCGCCGCGGCTACAGCGAGCTCGAGATCGCGCAGAAGCGCGAAGCGCTCGAGAACGTGCTGATTCCTTATCGTCTAAGCGAGAACCGCGATCTCCTGCTCGGCGCCGGCTTCCGCGAGGTCGAGGTGTTCTTCAAGTGGTACAACTTCGTCGGCATCGTGGCGGTGAAGTGATGGTCGCGCTCGGCAACTTCCTGTTCCGCTTCCGCACGACGCTGTCGCCGTTCTTGCCGCTGTTGCTGTTACTTCCCGGCCCCGTCGTGCTGTCCGACCCGTTCGTCGCGGCGCTCATCGGCTTCGCCGTCGCACTCCTGGGTCAGATCGTTCGCGGCGGCACGATCGGTCTCGAGTACATCGTGCGCGGCGGGCGCAATCACCGCGTTTACGCCACCACGCTCGTGACCGAAGGGCTCTTCCGTCATACGCGCAATCCGATGTACGTCGGCAAGTTCCTGATGGTACTCGGCGCCGGCATCGCTTCGAATCATTGGTTCGCGCTGCTCGCCTTTGCCGGCGCCTACTCGCTGATGTACCAGGCCGTCACGCTCGCGGAAGAGGACTATCTGCGCGGCAAGTTCGGTGCGGCATTCGACGAGTATTGCTGCCGCGTGCCGCGTTGGTGGCCCAAGCTCGCGGGGCTCCGGGCGACGTTCGCGGCGATGCAGTTCAACTGGCGGCGCGTGCTCATCAAGGAGTACAGCGCACCGCTCGGTTGGACGTTGCCTATCGTGCTGATCGGGATCTGGAACATTCATCGCACCACGGGGCTCGACGCGCGGCCCGTCGCCGTGACCGTGCTGTGGGCGTTGCTCGGCACGGTCGGGCTGCTCTGGCTCATTCTCGGAACGCTGAAGAAAACCCGCGTGCTCTTCCTCGCCGAAGGGTAGCGTGGGGCCGTCACGCAGCTCGCCTGACGCCGCGGCCCGGCCGGCCGAGGCGCTCGCGGAGCCGCGTCGATGGTTGCTCGCATTTTGGCGGCCGCGGTACTGGCCCGCATGGTTGTTCTTGGCCTGGCTGCGCGCCTTCGCCGCGCTGCCGCTCGGGTGGTCCTTGGCCGTCCACCGCCTACCCGGCCGCATGCTGTACTCGCTGTCGAAGCGCCAACGACACGTCGTGCGCCGCAATCTCGAGCTCTGCTTCCCGGAGCTCACGCCGACCGAGCGCGACCGCTTGGTCAAACGCCATTTCGAGTCGATCGGCATGTCGCTAGCGGAATTCGCGTTCGCGTGGTTCGCGGCCAACCGCCGCAACCGCGGGCGCTTCGAGGTTCGCGGCCTCGAGCACGTGACGAACGCGCTCGCGCGCGGCAAAGGCGTGATTCTCTACGCCGGTCACTTCACGACGCTCGAGATTTGCGGACGTCCACTAAAGGGTGCTCTACCCAACTTCACGTTCATGTTCAGCCATCGCAGCAACGCGTTGCTCGACGAGATCCAACGGCGAGGCCACGTGAGGCTCGCGCACGACGCCGTTCCGAGCGACAACGTGCGCGCGCTGTTGCGCGCCCTCAAGCGCAACGCCGCCGTTTGGTATGCGCCGGATCAAATGGATCCGCGCGGCGAGCTCCTGCCGTTCTTCGGCGAGCCCGCGATGACGAGCCTGGCCACGAGCAAGCTCGCGCGGCTCTCGGGGGCGGCCGTCGTGCCGTTCTCGTTCCGGCGCAGCGACGCGCGCGGTCACTATGAGCTCGAGTTCCACCAGCCGATGCACGACGTGCAGACCGCCGACCCCCTCGAGTCCACGCGACGGCTCGTAAGCCGTCTCGAGGATTTCATCCGCGCGGCGCCCGAGCAGTACCAGTGGCTGCATCGCCGCTTCAAGGGCCGCCCACCCGCGTGGCCCGATCCGTACCGGACTGCGCGCTCTGCGCACTGACAGAGAGCTTGTCGCCTCCGCCTGACGTACGCGCCTCGGACCGAATACGAAACTTCCGCCAGCGCCGCGGTCGTTCGCATGCAGGACGCCAGTCATCCCGTAGCCCACGCGCGCGACTACAATGGCGAGCACCCATGAGCACCCCTCTCACAGGCAGCGGCGCGCCGAGCCCCGCGAAGCCCGCGGCACAGACCGGCGAACCGGACGGCCAGCCGCGCCGCTCGCTGCTCAGCTTCTGGCGCCCGCGCTATTGGCCCGCGTGGTGCTTCGTGGCGTGGCTCCGCCTCTCCGCAGCGCTGCCGCTCGCATGGTCTTTGGCCGTGCATCGCCTCGGCGGCCGCGTGCTGTACGCACTGGCGCGCCGGCAACGGCACGTGGCGCGGCGCAATCTCGAGATCTGCTTCCCGGATCTCACGCCGACCGAGCGCGAAGACGTGCTGAAACGCCAATTCGAATCGGTCGGCATGTCGATCGGCGAGATTGCGTTCGCCTGGTTCGCTTCCGACCGTCGCGTCCCCAAACACTTCGTCGTGCGCGGCCTCGAGCACGTCAACTCCGCGCTCGCGAAAGGCAAAGGCGCGATTCTCTACACGGGCCATTTCACGTCGCTCGAGATTTGCGGGCGCCCACTGAAGCTCGCGTTGCCGAACTTCACGATCATGTTCAGCCGGCGCAGCAACGAGCTGCTCGACGAGATCCAGCGACGAGGCCGACTGCGCGTAGCGCACGGCGCAGTCCCGAGCGACAACGTGCGCGCGCTGCTGCGCGCCCTGAAACGCAACGCCGCCGTTTGGTATGCGCCGGATCAGATGCACTCGGGCGGCGAGCTCGTGCCGTTCTTCGGCGAGCCTGCAATGACCAGCCTTGCGACGAGCAAGCTCGCGCGCTTGTCCGGCGCGCCGATCGTGCCGTTCTCGAACCGCCGTAGCGACAATCGCGGCTACTGGGAGCTCGAGTTCCACGAGCCGCTGCATGATCTACCGACGGCCGACGCGCTCGCGGACACGCGCGTGCTCGTGCGGCTACTCGAGGATTTCATTCGCGCGGCGCCGGAGCAGTACCAATGGTTCAACCGGCGATTCAAGGGCCGGCCTGCCGAGTGGCCCGATCTGTATCGCGCGGCGCCGCCGGCGTCTTGATCTACGCACGCAACCTCATGCTCCGCGCGACAGCTCACGGCCAACCGCCAGCGCGCACTAGCCGCGAGTTCAGCGCGCGAATGCCCAGTATTTGCTCGCGACGAGCTTGCCGAGCGCGAGCGTCAAGATGACGAGGTACAGCGAGAGCACATAGTCGATGCTCGTCCACTGGAGCACGCCGGCGTATGCCGCCTCCGTGAGCCCGAAGCTGATCAGCGAGATGATCGCGAAGCGCCACAGCGCGGCGCTAACATCACGCCCCTGCGCCGGAAACGTCCACCGCGCGTGACCGAAGAAGCCCCACGCGAACGAAAACAGAAATCCGACGAAGTTCGCGGACAACGGCCGCATACCGAGCGGGACGACGATCGAGACGACGGCCAAGTTCAAGGCCGTCGCAATGGTTCCGATGATCGTGAAGACGCCGAGGTCGCGCGCGAAGCTCCTTATAGACCAGCGGGGCCGCGGATGTGCTCGACGTCCTGGTTGTTCTCGTTGCAGATGTACTCCATGAGCTCCCAACCGGGCCGCAGCGTATGCCGATACTTCACAGTGAACGGCTTCGCATAGGCGCCGGGGTCGGTGACCGTGGTCACTACCTCGAGCTCGCCGAACTTGGTGCGTGTGTAGCGCTCGACGGTTTTGAGCTGCGTCGTGTGCGGGTGGCCCACGAAGTCGAACCAAAAGAGGTCGTTGAACCCAACCGTCTCGATGACGAGCGTGTCGCCCTCCCAGTGACCGACCGAGTGGCCGTACCACGAGGGCTCTTCGTCGTCGGGATGCTCGCGGCCGTCCATGAAGATTTGCCGGAAGCTGTGGATGTTGCCCTCGAACAAGAAGAATAAATGTGTCGCTTTGCCGTACGCCGGCGACTGCACGAGCCGCCACGGATACGGCGCGATGCGCGGCACTCCGGTCGGCAAGCAGCGCGCCTCGGGATCGTCGGCGGCCATGCGCGATTTCATGATCGCTTCGGCCGAGGGCAGCATGACGAGTTGTTCGCCGGGCAGCAGTCCCATGCTGATGTCGCCGATCGGACCGTTGCCGACCCAGACGCCGGACAAATCCGGCGTGCCGTCCGGCAACCGCGGCGGCGGACCTTCGGGTACCTCGCCGGCCAGCGCGGCATTGCTCGAGCCGCCGCTGCCGGCGGGCGACGTGGCGTCTCTGGGCGCCTGCTGCGCCGATGCCAACTGCGCGAGTGCGCCCGCGGCGAACGCCGCGATGAGCCATTGCGTGCGCATGACCTAGCCGCCGTCCTGCGCGGAGCGCGCGAACACGCGTGTGCCGTCGGGGAAGGTGACCAAACGGGCGTTCGCCATGTTGGCGCCGCTGCGCGCCATGGATCCTTCGACGGTGACCGCGTCGCCTTCTTTCAGCGAACCGCTCGACCAGCCCGCGCGCTTCAAGTAGTTCGGGCTCGCGAGCTCGAGGTTCCAGTTGACGACCTTGCCGTCGGCGCCCGGCACGTCGACGTAGAACCGCGCATGCGGGTTCGTCCACTCGATCTTCGTGACCGTGCCCTTCAGCGTCACGGGCTTGTTGGGATCGTATTGCGCGGAGAACGAGTGATGAGCGTAGGCCGGAACGGCCACGAACGCGGCGACTGCAAGAGCACTCCAAACGACCTTCATTGGTCTCCCCCTCCGAAGATAGCTCGAAGCACTCTAGCCCGACTCGGCGGCGCGAAGGAATAGGGTGCGCTCATCGCAACGCCCAGAACTGCGCGCCCTGCGCCTCGAGAAACGCTTCCGCGTCGGCCCCTTGCAGCAGCGCCAACGTCGCGAGCATGCCGGCCTCGGTGCACGTCGCCGCGGCGACCGTGACCGAACGCGGCGCCCCGACGACGGGCCAGCCCGACCGCGGGTCGAGCACATGGCAGTAACGTTTGCCGTCCTTCAAGAGGAATCGGCGCGAGTCGCCGCTCGTCGCGAGCGCGCCGATCGTGAGCTCGATATGCCTAGCGACAGCTCCCGCATCGCTCACCGACTCGACGCCGACGCGCCACGGCGCGCCACCGTACTGCGGTCCGAGCGCGAGCAAGTCGCCGCCGAAGTTCAGTAAGCACTGCGTAGACACCGGCCGCACGAGCGCCGCGGCGCTGTCGACGGCGTACTCCTTGCCGATGCCGCCGAGATCGATCTCCATGCCGGGCGGGAGCGTGAGCTCGGGCGCTCGCCAACTGACTTTGTCCCAACCGACGATCGGCAACAGCGCGGCGACGGCTTCGGCGGACGGAACGCGATCGCTGCCGTCGAATCGCCAGGCACGTCGCAACACGCCCGACGTGATGTCGAACATGCCGTCGCTGAGCTCGTGCAAACGCGTGGCGTAGTCGAGTAACCGCGCCGTCTCGTCGTCGACGACGATGGGACGGCCACCCGCCGTGTTGATCGTGTCGATGATGTTGCCGCGCCGGTAGCGGCTGAACTTGGCCTCGATCCGCTGCGCCTCCGCGGCCGCCAGCGCGGCGACGCGTTCCGCAATCGCGCGATCGGCGTCGCCGACATGGACTTCGCACGAGCTCGCCATCGCTTGGAAGAGGCCGAGCCAATTCGAGCCCCGCCGCGAGAGCATGGCTCCCGCGGCGGGCTCCGGCGCTAGAGGGGGGTTAGCGCCTCCCGAACTTGTAGCTGAACTGAGCAATCAGCGCGTTCAAATCTGGATAGAGATCGAGGTTGGCGAGAGAGCCCACGGCCGAGCCCGGCGATGCGTTGCCGGACTGCGTGTAGTACTCGATGCGCGCCGACCATTCGCTGCCGCGCGTCGTCTGTTGCCCGTACTTGAGCCCGAGCGTGACGCCGTCGAACTCGCCGAGCCGGTGATCGGCCGACGCGTATGCGGGCAGCGGCGCACCCGCGAACATCACTGTCTTGTAGAAGTCCGCGGCCGTCTGTTGGTAGAACCGCACGTGCGGCTGCAGATACCGCGCAGCGCCGAAGTTGAAGCGGTAGCGCAGCTCGACTGTGTGCGAGTCCACGCCCCAGTCGTCGGTCATGTAGCGATACGACGCTTCGAGCACGTCGCCGTTGAAATCGCGCTTCAAGAGGCCGAACAGGCTCTGCTTGTCGCGCGAGTCCGGACGGCTCTCGTAGAGATAGCGGAATAACCCACTGCCGGCGGGACCGGCCACGGGATTGCCGGTCACGGGATCGACGACGGACAGCACCTTGTACGGGTCGGTGAGGTAACCGTCGGACTGGCTCAGCGAATAGTTGAACTGGACGATCGTATGACGATTGAGGACCTGTGTGAGACCGATCAAGAAATCCGTGACGTCCTTCGATTCATCGCCGCGTTTGTTGGAGTTGTTGCCGAGCCCGAGCATCGGGGCGAGCCCTACGGGACTGCCACCGACGGGATCGATCGAATCGTTCGCGAGCGCGACTCCGAACGACAACGTCGTGTTGCGGTTGTTGAAATCGCGCGCGAGGTTCGCGTTTAACCCTAAGTGCGTGTAATCGAACTCGTCGGACAAGCTCGCGCCGACGGAGAGCAACGACAGGCGCCCCACGGGCATCTCCCAATTCGCAGCGACCGCCGTGCGCGTGTCGAGAAACGACGGATCGAGCACCTGCTCGCCCGAAGCAATGCTGTACTGAGCGTTGCCGGACGGGTTCGTGAACGTCTGGACGACGCCCGCCGGAGCGGCACCGTTCGGCGACGCGCCCGTCAACGAGTCGAGCGTGAGCGAGAGGTCCAGGAATTTTTCTTCGCGCATTTCTTTGCGCGCGCGAAGGTTCAGGCTCAGGTCTTGGACGCGCCCGTCGGACTCGCTATAGACCAGCATCGACGTGTCGACGTCCCACGGCATGAGCTCCTGCGCTTGTACGCTGGCCGGCGCGGCCTGGCCGAGCAGCGCGCAGGTCGCCGCCGCGAGCGGCGTGCCGATCTCGCGCAACTTTGCGTTACGCCGTGCTTTCAGTTGCATCCGCAGCCGCCTCCGCCGAATCCTTGTCCGCCGCTCGAGGCTTCCTTGCTGAAGTAGATGTGATCGTCGGTTGCTTGCTCGATCGGATCGCTGACGAGTTGCATGTCAGGCCGCGCGAGGACATCGCGATCCCATGGCTCGACGCGTGCGCACCCGGCGAGGCCGATACCGGCCGTGATCAACAGGCCGACCGCTCCCTTCATTGCCAGCTTCATGCTTCAAGTCTCCTAGCGTTTCGGCGATGACTTCGCCAGCGCGGATTCGATCGCTTGTTCGTAAGCGGCGGCATCCGACGTCCGAAACCCGGCGTGGGTCGCGAGCACGTTGCCGTCCGCGTCGATCAGGTACGAGCTCGGCATCGCCTGCACGCCGTAGTGCTTCGCGAGCTCACCGGCGGGATCGAAGCGCAGCGCAAACTCGGCCGGCACCTCGGCGAGGAATTTGTCGGCGAGCGCGCGATCTTTATCGAGATTCACGGCGATGATCTGGAGGCCGTTCGGCCCGTACTTGCGATGCATCGAGTTCAGCCACGGAAACGAGCGCCGGCACGGCACGCACCACGAGGCCCAGAAGTCGACCCAGACCACGCGGCCCTCGACGGGCGCGAGCCCGGCCGGCGGCGCCGCGCGAGCAATGGCGGTGGCGCAAAACAGCGCGACCGCGAGCGCCAACAGAACTTTCAAACGCACGACTCCTCCTTGTCCGGATCGAGCGGCAGCGTCCGTAGGACGGGGCACCGGGAAAAAACCGGTCGCCTCATCGTCAGCGCGCCGCAATGGTGGCTGCCGCCGTCGCTATGACCACGGCCGACGCCGCCGCGTTCTCGGCGTAGTAACGGCCGAATCGCTCGGTTTCCACGGCGCCGTAACCGCGCAGGTTCTCGGCCCAGCGATAGCCGATCGACTGATACTCGAGCTCGGCTTCGACGGTCAGCGGTGCGGCCACGCCCGCGGGCAGCGCAACGCGGTAACTCACGCGGTCGGCGCCGCCGACGAAATTCGCATCGTCGGCCGCGGCGCCGCGAACCGCGAAGTCGGGCTCGGCCGTGCGCTTGTCGAAGCCGCGCGGCGGCAACCGGTTGTCCTTGATGAAGCGCAGCCCTTTGAGCAGGCCCGTCGTCACGGCATCGCGGGCATCGACCATGATGGCCTCGTAGATCTGCACCTCGTCAGGCGACGTCACGACGTCGTAGTGCGGCTCGAAGCGCCCGCCGTCGGCGTCGTTGTCGTTGCCCGCAATGCTGCCGTCGGGGCGCGCAGCCCCCGATTCGAAGACGGCGCGCCCCGCCGCATCGCGCACGACGACGTGCAGCCACGCGCGCCGCGCGGGATAGGCCGTAGGAAGCTTGTGGCCCGTCGTGCTCGTCACGTCGAGCACGAGCTCGACGCCGTCCGCGGTGCGCTGCGCTGTCGCGATCGTCAGCGCCGCCGCGCGAGTGCCGAGGAACCGCCGAATCTCCGCGGCCTGCGCCTCGAGCTCCTGCGGCAAGGCCTTCACGCCGAGCTCGCCGCGATTCCGGCGCAAGATGTCGAGCATGAATGCGTTGGAGCCGAGGAACGTGTGGCGCGA
>Ga0075418_10009314_pt1 | contig 11007 bp, 5 predicted proteins | sample SoiMetdeltSBSDD2_FD_81776 | JGI IMG/M metagenome (GOLD analysis project Ga0075418, IMG submission 81776) | Bulk soil microbial communities from a Populus tree surrounding site in Tennessee, USA - Soil MetaG P. deltoides SBSDD2 | ecosystem: Environmental > Terrestrial > Soil > Tree plantation...
AGCCCCGCGATCGGCTTGTCGGTTGAGCGGGTCGTGTTCGTCAGCGCGTCCTTCAGATTGCGGTGGTGGTCCCATCCGGGACTGGTGATCTCGACAAATCGCACCCCGGCCTCGACCAGCCGCCGGGCCAGCAGGCATTGTCGGCCGAATCGTTCGGTCCCCTGGTCGCCGATCCCGTAGAGCGCCTGCGTCTCCTTGGTTTCGCTCGCAAGGTCCATCAGTTTCGGCAAGTCCTTCTGCATTCGGAACGCCAGTTCGAACGATTCAATGGCCCCCTCGATGGCGGGGTTGGCCGGGTCGCGCTCGAGTGCCGACTTGTTCAGCGACTGGATGAAGTCGAGCTGCTTTCGCTGGGCGTCGCTCGACTGCCGCGGGTTCTTGATGTTGCTGACGGTCATTGGCCCGCCGGCCCGCGGGCCGAAACCGCCGCCGCCAATTGGCGTGCCCTGGTACACCGCCGGAAGGAATGAGCTTCCGTAGTTGATCGGCCCGCCGTTGTTCGGGGCCGGACTGATGGTGACGAACCCCGGCAAATCGGCGTTGTCGGTGCCGAGGCCGTACACGGTCCAGGCTCCGAGGCTCGGGCGCTTGAACTGGAAGCTGCCCGTGTGCAGGTGCTGGAACGCCTGCGGGTGGGCCGGGACGTCCGTGTGCATGCCATTGATGAGGCACAGTTCGTCCGCGTGCTTGGCCAGCTCCGGGTACAGCTCGCTGATCCACAACCCCGACTTCCCGGACTTCTGGAACTTCCACGGGCTGGCGAGCAGCTTGCCGCCGCCGAACCGCGAGCCGCTAAACGGCTTGCCGTCGTCGGTGGAGAGCTTCGGCTTGTAATCGAATGTATCGACGTGCGACGGGGCACCTTCCATGCAGAGGAAGATGACGTGCTTCGCCTTGGTCGGGAAGTGCGGTGGTTTCGGGGCGAGGGGACCCTTGTCTTTCTCGGAGGCCCGAGTGGCCAGGTCCGCGAATGCGAGATAGCCGAAGCCGCACGCGGCGGATTTCAGAGCCGACCGACGCGACATGGGGAATAACATCGAATACTCCAGTTCGCGCGAAGGCGTGTACGCAGGCTTGTCTTCGCCCCGAAGGGGCGCTCGACAATAGCCAGGGGCGGGAGCCCCTGGACCAAGCAACCGCCAACCCTTGTCCCCCGCCCCAAGGGGGCGGCGCTTCGAGAGCGCCGCCCCGTTGGGGCGGAAACCAATCCATTAGTCACGACTCCAGGGGCTTCCGCCCCTGGCTATTTTCGAGCGCCCCTTTGCGGCGAAGACACTACCGTAAATTCGCAAACTCCGCTGACGCGAACAAGGCCTGTGCAAAAGCCGTCCACGCCGACCGGTCAGACGCCGTCCGGCCATACGACGCCAGGAAGTCCATCGCCGCCTTGGTTTCCTTCTCCGCCGGCGGGCGGGCGAAGAACGTCTCGTACGCCCGCTTTACCTTTTCTTCCGTCGATCCGCTTGACGCCCGCAGCCGGTCCGCCGCGAGTTCCGCCTGGCGGATCACGAATGGGTTATTGAGCAGGTAAAGCGCCTGGGCGGGGACAGTCGAAACCGCCCGCTCGCCGGCCACGCCGTTCGGGTCGGGGAAGTCGAACAAAGCCAGCGATTCCGGTAACTGCTCGCGGACGATCGGCAGGTAAATCGACCGGTGTGTGGTTCCCGGGTCGCTGGGCGCGGCCGCCATCCGTCCCGGCCCGCCCATGCCGAACCGCGGTCGGCCCGCGGGGCCTTCGCCGACCTGCGCGACGGGGGAGCCAATCGGTGGTTCGGTATTCAGTTGCCCGCTGATCGCCAGCATCGCGTCGCGCAGCCATTCCGCGTCGAGCCGCCGTGGCGACGTCCGCCAGACCAGAGCGTTGTCCGGGTCGGCCTCGAACGACTTCTGGTCGAACGTCGAGTCGAGCTGATAAGCGTGGCTCAGCACCAATCGGCGGATCAGCTTCTTCGTGCTCCACCCATCGTTCATGAACGTGACCGCGAGGTGGTCAAGCAGGGCCGGGTTGCTTGGCGGCTGGCCCGCGGCCCCGAAGTTGTCGATTGTCGGAACGATTCCCCGGCCAAACAGGTGCGACCAGACACGGTTGACGAACACGCGGGCCGTCAGTGGGTTATCCTTCGACGAGATCCACTCCGCCAGCTCCAGCCGCCCGCTAGTTGTTGAGCGGATCTTCAGTGGGCTCTTCGTCATCACCTGCAGCGTGCCACGGGGGATTCGCTCCGCGCCCGGCTTATCCGGCTCGCCGCGGGCGTAGAGCGGACTGTCGCTAACCGACCGGGTCCCGCCGAACGGGCCGAAGCCCGGACCCTTGGGACCTTTCGGCTCGAACCCGCCGCCGAAGCCGCGCTTGTCGCGGACGCCCATGGCCTGGAGCTTCGCAGTGCCGTCTGCGTGGTGCGAGTCGAGCCGGCTCCGCAACAGCGACACCTGAGCCGCGGGGAAGATATTGTTGATTGGGTCGGTATTTTGCCGCATCCGCTCCTGGAGGTCCTTGATCTGCTTCTCGATGTCGGCCCGCTCCTTGTCGGTCAACTTCGCGGTGATCGCGGACGGGGACCCTTCCGGCAGCTCGATGAGCGGGCTGGGCCGCTGACTCTGGACGAACCGGATGGTCCCGTAACAGGTCTCGGTCGAGCGGAAGATCCCGGCCAGGGCGTAGTAGTCGTGTTGTGGGATCGGGTCGAACTTGTGGTCGTGGCACCGGGCGCACGCAGCCGTGATACCAAGGAACGCCTGACTGGTCACATCAATCTGTTCGTCCGCCACGTCCAGCTCGAACTGCAATCCGTTCCGCTCGTTGAGCGCTTTCGGGCCGATCGCCAGGAAGCCCGTGGCGATCACGTGCTCGGCGTTCTCCTTTTCGTTCCCTGAGGGCAAGAGGTCTCCGGCGAGTTGCTCCTTGATGAACTGGTCGAACGACTTGTCAGCATTAAACGCGGCGATCACGTAGTCGCGGAAGCGCCAGGCGTGCGGGTAGTTGAAGTTAGCCGTCTTGCCGCAACTCTCCGCGTACCGGGCGACATCCAACCAGTGTCGGCCCCAGGTCTCGCCGAAGCGTGGGGAGTCGAGCAGCTTGTCCACAATGGCCGCGAACGCAGCCGGCGACGGGTTCTTCGCAAACGCTTCGACGTCCTCGGGCGTCGGCGGCAAGCCGATCAGGTCGAAGTACAGCCGCCGGATCAGAGCCCGCGGGTCGGCGTCGCCGACGGGCTTGAGGCCCTTCGCCTCCAGGCCGGCCAAGATGAGCCGGTCGATGTCCGTTCGTAGCCAGGCGGTGTTCTGAACGGTCGGCGGAATCGCGGCCTTCGGCGGCTGGAACGCCCAGAACTGACGACCCTTCTCGATATCGATTTCCTTGGCGGCGACGACCTTCTTGCCGTCTCGCGGGTCGGCCGCGCCGGACGCGATCCACTTCTCGAAGTCCGCGACCACCTCGTCGGACAGTTTCGACTTCGGCGGCATCTTCAGTGTCGCGTCCGTCTGCTTGATTGCCTTGAGCAGCAGACTTCGCCTGGTGTCTCCGGGAACGACGGCCGGGCCATTGTCGCCGCCGCGGCGGATGCCGTCGCGTGTGTCGAGAAGCAGGCCCCCCTTCTCCTTCTTCCCTTCTTCCGAGTGGCACTGGTAGCAGTTGCTCGCGAGCACCGGGCGGATCTTCTTTTCGAAGAACGCGAGCTGGTCCGCGGTCGGCTTCTCGGTCGCGACCGGCGGCGGGGGCTGATCCTTCTTCCGAAGGAAGTCCTTCTTGGGCGGGAAGTCCTTCTTGGGCGCCAGGTCGGCGATCTTCTTGAACTCGTCGAGGGTGAGCTTGCCGTCGCCATCCGCGTCCAGCCGATTGAAAAGGAAGTCGGCCGCCTTCGGGTTGTCTTTGACCCGCGGGTTGTTCGCCATCAGCTGGGCAAACTCCTCCTTGGTGAGCTTGCCGTCTTTGTCGGTGTCGCCCAGCTGGAAGGCCCGATCGGGATCAACAGCCGGCTTCACCTTCGGCTCCTGACCGGAGCTGTCGGCCGAAAGGGCAGCCAGGCCGACTAGGCAGCCAGCGAGAAAAGTGATTCTGGCCGCGAACAGGCAGGAGCGATTCACGTCGGCCCTCCGGCTCAGGATCGTTGACTTGACGAGAATATACCCCGCGAACACGGCGCGCGGTCTCAACATTCTCTTGAGGATTCAACCCCAGCGGGCCCGCGAAGGCCACGAAATTGCCGATGTGTGAGAGCGAGATTAGAGGATTGCCCGGATGACCTCGCCGCGACTGATTGGCAGCGGCCGGCCCAGCGAATCGCGGATCTCGGTGTCGGGCGGGATGCCCAGGCAGTGGAAGACGGTCGCGGTCAGGTCCGGGGGCAGCACCCGACCATCCTTCGGGTACGCGGCCAGTTTGTCGCTGGCCCCGTGGACAACTCCGCCGCGGACACCCCCGCCGGCGAGGGCGACCGAGAAGACCGGGCCCCAGTGGTCGCGTCCACCGGCGCCATTTAACTTCGGTGTCCGCCCAAACTCGCCGGTCCAGATCACGAGTGTCGAATCGAGCATTTCGCGGTGGGACAGGTCTTCGAGCAGAGCCGTGTAAGCGCGATCGAGGATCGGCATGAGGGTCTTCATGCTCTCGGTATTTTTCGAATGCGTGTCCCAGTGCCCATTGTTCGGCGCGCCGGCCACGCGACTCCAGTTAACCCGGACCAGCGAGACTCCGGCCTCCACCAGCCGCCGCGCCAGCAGGCAACTCTGTCCGAACTTCGTCCGGCCGTAGCGATCGCGGACTCGCGGACTTTCCTCTTCCAATCGGAAAGCGCGTTTTGCCGCCGCGGAGTTGATCAGGTCGAAGGCCTGCCGCGACCGGCCGAGTTGATCGGCCTGCACACCACGACGATCCAATTCACCGAGATGTCCGTCAACTCGCTCCAACAGCTTTCGCCGCTGGTCGAAGCGCGCCGGCGGCACGTCCGGCGGCAGCGCCAGGCCGGAAAGTTGAAACTGCGCCGCGTTCGGGTCGCAATCCAGAAGCCACGGGTCAGCGGCGCGCCCGAGGAATCCACCGTCCTGACCGGGCCAGATCAAATTACCGTCATTAGCAGTCTGCTCGGGCAGAGTGGCCGCGGTCGGCAGCGGGTGATCGCCCTTGAGCTTCCGCACGATGGCCCCAAGGCTGGGCCAGTCGTTGGGCGCACCGGGTTTGGCGTTCTCGACCCCGACCGGCGCGTGCGGAACACCGGTCGTCATGTAGTAACCCGACGACGAGTGAGCGTTGTCGTTCGTGGACACCGCCCGCAGCACCGCGATCTTGTTCGTGAGCCGCGAGGTCATCGGCATGGTCTCGCCCACCAGCAGTCCGGGCGTCGCCGATTGAATCGGCTTCAGGTCGCCCCTGGCTTCAGCCGGGGAGTCAGGCTTCGGATCCCAGGTCTCCTGTTGCGGCGGTGCACCGAGGAGGAAGAGTAGAATGCACGCCTTGGCCTTTGGCTCCGGATGAGCGGAGGCCGACCGAGTGGCGAGCAAAGTGGGCAACGACAGGCCAAACGCCCCGAGACCGCCAACGCGCAGCCACTCGCGGCGGTCGAGTCCGTCGCAGAGTCGGTTCGGCGTATCGAGGATCGCGAGCATGGAAGAGCGGCCTCGTGACGAGGCGATTCGGCCGGCGGGATACGGAGATTATGGCCCATGGGCGGGATGCAGTGAAGGGAAAAAAGGTCGTACCCACACGACGCAGGAAGCCGCCGTGATTCTTTCGGGTGCTGGGGAGCCTGACGCGCAAGCGCGGCAGCGAGGGATCGGCCTACTGCCAGGGCGACGCCGGCGTCGCCTTTGCTCGGGACATCGGGCTCCGCCGGTCACGCCCGGCGCAGCTCCACGCCCTGCACGCCCTCGATCCGGTTCAGCTCCGCAACTAGATTGAACGCTTTGCCGGAATCCCGCAGCCGGACCTGGTACGTCAGTTCCAGGGCAGCTCCCTGTTTGGCGGTTCCGGTGCCGATCAGATTGATCTCACTGAGATGGTGGGCAAGTACGCCGCCGAGCAGGACGTCCGGGTCTTGCCCGAGCCCGATCCGCACCGTCAATGTGGCGAAGCCGTTTTCTTCCGGAAGCCGCGGACTGATGTGCCGCATGGTCAGCGCGGCCGCGAGCACGGCGGGGATGCCAATGACCGCGAGCAACGCGTAACCGGCACCGATCGCCATGCCAATGACGACCGCAAAAATGACGAACGCCGTGTCGCGCGTGTCCTCAACAACGGTCCGGAAGCGGACGATCGAGAGTGCCCCGACCAGGCCGAAGGCCCGGGCCAGGTTACTGCCGATGACCATCGTGACGATGGCGATTACGACGGTGAGGAGCACCAGCGTGGTCGGCAGGGTGGCCGCGTCGCCGCGCTTACGACCCAGGCCGACGATGTAGACACCGGCCACGATGAAGCCGGCCGCGAAGCCGAGAAGAATCCGCGTCGTCGCTAGCTCAACTGACGGCACATCGCCGTTGGTCAGGGCCTCGCGCAACCACTCAGGCATTCCGACCCTCCGTCGCCAGCCCGACCGCCTCGACGCACCGGCGATACTTGGACACCGGCCGCGGGCCGAGCCGCAGCCCGTCAATGACATCCTTGAACAGTACCGGCATGGACGCAAGGAATTTGAATTCGACGATGACCTCAGTGTGAAGCAGGGCGTGGCCGTCCACGACGCACTCCGGCGTCGGCCCATTCGCGGGGCCGCCGTGTGCGGTGCGGTCGAACGTGACGCGGATCGGGCCATCCGGGCACGTCCCGACCAGCGCGACCCGGCGGTAGGAGACCCGGCACACCGGCCGCAGCCCGCGGGCCGTCACCTGCCGGGCAAACCACGCACCCGGCCAATCGGAGGGCCCCTCACCCGACAAGCCCGTTAGCTCGGCGAGCGGCAGGGCCGTTCGTCGCTTACGAACGCGTTGCTCCTTCTTCGATTTTCGCTCCAGAAAGACGGTCGGGGACGTGCCATATCGCCGCACGCGGTACTTGCGGCGGCGGTGCTTGTCCGAGCGGTGGTAGACATCCCACGCCGGGGTGTCGAAATACACGCTGGTAACGCGGTACGCCCCGTTGTTGTCGGCGTGAGGGTCGGGCGCCAGCCGTGAACGGAGTCGTTCTTCGATCTGGACCGCCTCGGCCTCGGTCACCAGGAACTTGACCTCGAATGCCGGTACCGAGCCGTTCGACCGATAGAGGCCGGGCGAGATCGCGGCGCCGTTCGCGTGGCCGTTGACGCTGTCTCCTGGAGTCAAATCCACAATCAGTCCCTTCGAATCGGGCTTCCGTTGGAGTTCCGCCTTTAGGCGGTCTTCGCGTCCCGACCGCCTAAAGGCGGAACTCCAACGAAGCAGCCTCACTTCAACTCGCTCCGATCAAACTTGCCCGCCGTCTTGATCTCGTCCTGCTCCAGCAGGAACGCTCGCCGCTTCGTCAAGTGCTCGCGAAGTGAGTCGAGATTGCGCTTGAGGTTCTCCCCCGCTTGCTTCGGATTCTCGCGCCGAATTGCCGCCCGGACCTTCACTTCGTCGTCCAGCCGGTCGCCCATCTCCTGGATGAGCGGGAACATCACGTCCTTCGTGTACACGATCTCGGCCAGTTCCTTCGTCCGCGCCAGGAACGCCTTGCGGAATATCGGGTTGGCCAGCAGCGGGCCGGAGAAATGTCCGGCCGGCCGCCACCAGATTGGCCCGCCGCCGAAGAACTGTGGCGGGGGCCGGTCCTTCGGCCACCCCGGCGGCCGGTCGCCCGTCATACCGAATGTCACCGGCATGTCGAAGAAGACCTCGTTTCCCTGGATGCCGTCGTGAAAGCCCCATGTCTTGTCCTGGTCCCAAGGGTACATCGTCCACTTACCATTCTTGCCCGGGGCGTGATAGGTGAAGTAGTTGTTGAAGTACCCGTCCCAGTGCGACAGGAGCATGTTGACTGCGAAGTAGTTGATCACCTGCTCGACGTCGAACCCCTTCTTGATCACGGCCCACTGCTCATCGCCCTTGGTCTGGTTGAGGTCCGCGACCAGCTTGACCAGGTCGTCGTGTCCGGCGTGTGTGTGCGTGTGCTTCTCGTGCTGGCCGATGACGCCATTGCCATACCACAGGCACTTGTAGAGGTTGCCGTCCGGGTTGATCTTGTTGTGCCGCAGGAACGCCTTGTTCGGCTGCTCAATGAGGAGCTGGAAGCCAATCGGCCGCCCGTCGATCCAGGTGCGGACAAAGTCGGTGCGGCACGCGGCGTTGCCCGCCTTGCGGTAGACCTCGTACGCGAGCGGCTCGGCCAGGACAAAGCGGTCGATGTACTCGTAGATGAGATTGATTGTGGTCATGTCCCCGAGCGGGCGGTCCTTGTGGAAGTGGACCTTGCGGCCACCGCTGCGGGGCACAATGGTTACGAAATCGAACAGGGCGGGCGTCCGCGTCTTCGGATCGACGTAGACGAACGCGGACTGGCCGCGGGCCGGCGAGGGCGGGGACGGGGCCCCGCCGAACCGGAACCCGCCTGGGGCGTCGCGCTGGGCGGCGCGGAACTCGGCTTGGTTGACATTGATGACGAATCCGAGTGGGATCTTCGCTGGCTCGAACTCGTCATGAACGTACGCGGAGACTGCCGGCCGGAGATCATTGTCACTCGGGAAGGTGCGCTCGGCACCTTTTGAATCCTTGGCGCGAATGCGGACGCGGATGATCTGCCCGGCCTTCTGGCCGGGGATCGTCGCGATGTACTTATCCCTTTTCCTCGCGGTCATCCTGACGGTCTGTTCCTCGGACTCCGTACCCGATCCCGCAACTCGATAGCGCAACTCGACGTGGTCGAACCCGTCGGCCGCGTGGACGTCTGCCTCGACTTTGATTTCCTGGCCCGGCTTCGCGTCGGGCGGGCTCAGGGTGATGTTCGCAATGTCCGGCGGAAGCCGCGTCGCGTAGTTGGCGTTCTTCTTGCCCGGCGTGCCGCCGGGTTTTGGCACCCCGGTGCCCAGCGGCGACGCGGCCCAGTTCGTCGATTCACCCTCCGCGGTCGGACAGATCCGCTCCAGTGACGGGCCGTAACCGTCGGGCGCCGCCGGCCACGCCCCGCGACTGCCGTACTTGACGCTCTCCACAACTCTCCCGCCGCTGTCGCGCAATTCGATCGTGTCGCCCGACCGCGCAAGCGTGCCGCTGAACTGCCCCGCGGCGTCGAACCGGTAGTGCTTTCTGAACTCCGCCAGATTCTTGCACACGACGAGGTAGCCGTCTGCTGCGATCGTCGTTCCGGGCGGGCACTGGTACTTCACTCCCTTCGCGAGCTTCCACCCGGCGAGATCGACCGGCTTGTCGCCGGGGTTGTACAGCTCGATGAACTGCAGGTCGTCGAGGTCGTCGGGCGCGTGGTAGAAGATTTCATTGATCACGACCCCGGCGGCCGCTGGAGCGGCGGCGACGGCCAGGGTGAACACCGCGGCGAGGAAGCGCAGGAGCATGCGGACCCTCCCGACGACAAACCGTAGGTGATACCGGGCAGTGCCGCGATCAACAAGGGGGCCAGTCGTCGTCAGTGCAGTGTATGCCGGCCGGCGCACGAATACGCACAAGGTCGACCCGCTTTGTGTAACGAGTGCGTCACTTCAAGCAGTGTCAGGGCTTGGCCGCGCCCGCGGCGCGCGTCGATTCCTTGTACTCCACCAGGTACTTCCGCCGCTGATCGGCAAACGCGCGAAGCGGCATTTCGCGGCCGTGGCCGGTCGTCGCCGTGTCCGCGGTCACCCGCTGAAACGCCTCGAACGACTCCAGCTTCCGGGTGTCGGCCTCGACTTCCTTCTCGATCAACTTCCGGTATTGCGCCACCACCGGCCCGAGCACCTTCCAGTCGAGCGACTTGTCGGCGATCGTCTTAACGTGTTCGAGGTATTTCGCGCGAAGCGCCGGGACCGCGAGCAACTTGCTCCGTAGCGGCTTGCGCGTGTCGGTCAGGCCGACCAGTGGATCGAGATCGATTCCGCCGCTACCACTGAATCCACCGGGCGGTGCGAAGCCACCCGGGCCGCCCGGCGGTCCGAAGCCACCAGGACCTCCCGGCGGTCCGCCTCCTGGCCCGCCCGGGGGTCCACCGGGCGGTCCGCCCGGGAACCCGCCGGGGGGCCCGAATCCGCCCGGCCCGCGATCCCGCATCTCCTTGAACTGCTTCCGCTGCTCCTCAGTCAGTAGCTTTTCGACCTTCGCATCGACCTCTTTTTGTAACTCCGCCAGTTGCTTTTTCTGTTCGGCGGACAGCCCGAGCATTTCCTGGAACGGACCCGGGAGCAACTCGCCGGGCCGCGAAAGGTTGAACATTCGCGGACCGCCCATCCCCGGCCCGCCAGCAGGCCGGAACGCCTCGTTCATGTCGCTCGACACCACGTGGAACTGCCCCTTCTCGTCCAGGAACAAGCTGTAGTCGCTCGACCGGATCCAGTACCCGTCGCCGTTGACGAGCGCCACGTCCAGGGCCAGGAACCACAGCACGCCATCGATGTCCAGGATCGGTTTGAGGGCTTCTTCCAGCCGATCGGCCGGGGTTTCGTTGAGGATCTTGCACAGGTTGATGAGTGCCTTCCATGACTTCTCGTCGTCCGCGGACTTGATCTGGAAGACGCGCTTGTAGTCCTCCACGTGGTCGCCGAAGTATTCGAGGCCGCCGCGGGCGCCGGGGTTGCCGCGGACCTTCCACCGCGCCCCCTTTTCGGTTTTGAAGTTCTCCTTGACGAACTCCTTGTTGAACTGCTGCACGTTGTCGTAGATACCCCAGCTCTCGCCGTTGATGACCACCTTGACGAAGTTCGCCTTCGGGGCCGGCATGTACTGCCGGGCGGTGTGCGAGTACAGGACGGTGCTCATCATCGACGCGTCCTCGTGCTCGTTGAGCAGGTTGAGCGTCTTGTACCCATACAGCCGCTGCTTCGGGTCCGCGAAGTCCATCGATAGGTTGAGCGACCGCTTGTACCCGGCCGGCACGCCCATGTAGGAGGACATGCCGCGAAAGTGCACCCCGAC
>Ga0075418_10009315_pt1 | contig 11007 bp, 8 predicted proteins | sample SoiMetdeltSBSDD2_FD_81776 | JGI IMG/M metagenome (GOLD analysis project Ga0075418, IMG submission 81776) | Bulk soil microbial communities from a Populus tree surrounding site in Tennessee, USA - Soil MetaG P. deltoides SBSDD2 | ecosystem: Environmental > Terrestrial > Soil > Tree plantation...
GCTTCGCCAGCGCGGCGAGACGGAACGCGGTACCGCCGAGGCCGTGGACGCAGAAGAACGGTGGTCGGCCGCGGCCCTCGCGGAGGACGACGGCCGGGCCGGCGGTCGTCAGCGGCACGCCGCCGATGGCCGCCGTGAGCGCTTCGACCGTCGCGGCCTCGAAGAAGACTGCCAAGGGCAGGCGCGCTCCGAGCTCGCCCTCGACCCGCGCCAGGATGCTCGCCGCGGCCAGGGAATCGCCACCGAGATCGAAGAAGTCGTCGGTGGTAGCGACGTGTTCCACGCCGAGCACCTCGGCCCAGATCGCGGCGAGGTGCGCTTCGTCGGGTGCGATCGACCGCGGCGGTCGATCGCACCCGACGAAGAACGCGATCCGGCGCGGGACCTTGAACGCGGCGAGGTCGGAGGCGACGCTTCGCCGCAGCCCGGCCGCCGTGACGTCGGCCGCCGACCTCCTCACGATCGCGGCCGCGACCTCCTCTCCGAGTCGTGCATGCGGCACCGCCAGCACGGCGACGTCGGCCACGGCGGGATGGCGTCGAAGCGCGGCTTCCACCTCGGCCGGGTCCACCTTCTCCCCGCCGCGATTGATCCGGTCGCCCAGGCGGCCGGTCAGGATCAGGCGGCCGTCAGCGTCGAGCGAGCCGAGATCACCGGTGCGGAACCAGCCGTCGACGAAGGCGGTGGCGTTCGCGTGGGCGCTTTCGTAGCCGGTCATCACGGCGTCGCCCCGAACGAGCACCTCACCGTCGCGGATCGCGATCTCGACGCCGGCAGGGGGTCCCATGATCCCGGCCGGCCGCGGCGAGTCGCCGGCGCGGGCCGTGGCGATCAGGGGTGCCTCGGTCATGCCGTAGCCGTCGAGGACCGGCGCACCCAGCAGGTGCTCGAGCTCGGCGGCCAGCATCGGCGGGAGCGAAGCGGCAGAGGAACGGACGAAGCGGAGTGACGTCGGCCGCGGACCGCGGCGACGCGCTTCGGCGGCGATCGCCTCGTGCACCGCGGGCGCCGCCGTGTACCACGTGGGCTGGTGCCGCTCGAGCCATTCGAAGAAAAGCGCGACGTCGAAGCGCTTGGGACGGATCGCCACGCCGCCAGACACGAGGCTGGCCAGAACGGCGCCGACGAGGCTCGAGGCGTGATGGCCGGGCCGGAGGTCGAGCACGCGGTCTGACGCATTCAGCCGCAGTGCGAGTGCGCCGTGACGCGCGGCGCTGAGTAGGTTGCGGTGGCTCAGCGGAACGCAGCGCGGCTCGCCCACCGTCCCCGAGGTGTGAAGGACAACCGCGGTGTCGGCGGCCTGTGGTTCGTCGGCGGATGTGGCCCCAAGGTCGACGTTCGCGCAGCGGATCAGCGGCAGGTCGTGATCGCGCGCGAGCTCCTCCCAGGGAGCCTCGGCGTGCAGCACACCGTCAGGCCGGAGGCGATGGAGCACGGCCTCCGCCTCCGCTCGCGGCAGCTCGGCATCGACCAGAAGGGCTCGGCCGAAGCATGCGACCGCGAGCGCGTCGGCCACGGGCTCCGGCCCGCCCGCCATGGCGACCAGGATGCGCTGACCGAACTTCAGCCCAGCGGCACACGCGGAAGCGGCGAGCGCCCGACGGCGGAGCTCGAGGTCGGCCACGGTCATCGGTTGACCGTCCGTACCGAGGAGCGCCGCCGCCTGTGGAGCGACGCGCGCGCGCGCGGCGAGCAACACCGTGAGTGTCGAGGGGCCTGTGTCCACGTCGGAACGAAGAAGTCTAACCCGCGGCCTACAATCCCGCGTGCGTTCGGAGCGGAGACAGCGGCTGCTGGCGGTTGCGCTGCGGATAATCCACGCGCTGCTCGGCGAGCGGCTCGCACGCCGCGCTGCCCGAATCCATCCGGCGCTCGACGCCGCAGCGGCGTACCGTCGTTTCCTGGCCCGACACGACCCCAGGATCGCGATGCCCCCGCCGGCCGGCGGACCCCTGGTCAGCATCCTGCTCCCCGTCTTCGATGCTCCGCTCACGGCCCTGAGGGCGGCGCTCGATTCGGTTCGAAGGCAGCGCTACGAGCGCTTCGAGCTCTGCGTTGCGGACGCCGGCTCGGATGCGAGCACGCGGCTCTTGTCCGAAACGTCGGCGCTTGAACCGCGCCTCCGCCTGATCCCTCTCGATTTCAACCGCGGCATCGGCGGCAATACGAACGCGGCCCTCGAGGCCGCGCGCGGCGACTTTGTGCTGTTCCTGGACCAGGATGACGCGCTCGCCCCCGATACGCTGCAAAGGCTCGTCGCCGAGCTGGCCGTGCGGCCCGATCTCGACGTCGTCTATTCCGACATGGACAACATCACGCCCTGGGGCGACCGCTACGAGCCGTACTTCAAGCCGGACTGGTCGCCCGAGCTGCTGCTGGCGACGAACTTCCCCGCGCACGCCACCCTCGTGCGGCGCGAGCTGCTCGTGGCCGTAGGCGCGCTCGCGACCGACCTCGACGGCGCGCAGGATTGGGACCTCTTCCTGCGGATCGCGGAGCGCACCGACCGCGTCGCCCACGTGCCGAGCATCCTCTATCACTGGCGCAGCGTGCCCACGTCGGCGGCGTCGACCCCCGACGCGAAGCCCGGCCTGGCGCGCGTCTGGCGGGACGCTCTCGCGCGTGCCCTCGAGCGGCGGCGGCTGCCGGGCCGTGTGCCAGGCGAGGGTGCCCCGCGGATCCTGCCGGCGTTCGAGAAGCCGCCGAGGATCTCGGTGGTGAAGAACAGCGCGGAGGCGACGGAGGCCCGTGGCGAGCTGGTGCTGTTCCAGGAGCCGGGCTTCCGTCCCGGCGCCGACGACTGGATGACGGCGCTCGCGTTCTGGGCCCTCGTGCCGGGCGTGGGCGCGGCCGGCGCGGCCGTTCACGATCGCAGCGGCGCGATCGAGCACACCGGGTTCGCCTTTCCGGATGGCGCCGCTCTGCCGCTCTTTGCAGGAGCGTCGCCACGGCGCTGGACGCCCCTCGGGCTGCCGGGATTCGTCCGCAACGTCGCAGCGCTCGGCCCCGGCGCCTGGATGACGCGCCGGAGCGTCCTGGAGTCCCTGGGGGCAGGAACGTCGGCTGCGGACTACAGCCGTCGCGTACGCGCCGCCGGCCTGCGCTGCGTGGTCGTGCCACAGGCCGTGCTGGCGCGGACGAACGGCCGGCTCGAGCTGCCGCGTCCCATCGAGGAGCGCGATCCTTTCTTCAACCCGAATCTCGACCGGTCGTCGCCGGTGCCGCGCCCGCGGGAGGACTAGAGGACGACCGGAGCCAGATCGCCCGTCGGCAGGCCCGCGACTTCCCGCAGCGCGCGCACCACCTCGATGCGCACCATGCGCTTCCGCCACGCGTAGACGAGGTCGGCGTTGTCCAGCGGCTTCGCCGGCTTGTACGCAATGCCCGCGGCCATCTCGATGGATTCGGCGTCGAGGGCGCGGCCCTTCAGGAACTCGCCGGCATCCCTCGCCTCGACCGGGTGCGTATGGACGGCTCCGAGCACGATGCGGACGTCTTCGACGACGCGGTCCTTGCCGAGCTTCGCAGCCACCGCGACGCCCAGCAGCGGGAAGTCGATGGAGCCCCGGCGGCGCAGCTTGCGGTAGCTGGTCCGCCAGCCGCCGATGTCAGGGACGTGAACCTCGGTGAGGATCTCCTCCGGCTTCTTCGCGAGGTACTCGATCCCGTCGCGGCCGTAGAGCTGCGCGACCGGGACCCGGCGCTCCCCCTCCGGGCCTGTCAGCGTGACACTGGCGCCGAGGGCGATCATCACGGGAGCCGTGTCGGAGGACGAGATCGCCCAGCAAATCTTCGAACCCGGTGCGACCAGGCAGATGTCGCCGTCCTTCTTCATGCAGTAGCCGATCGAGGCGCGCCAGAACTCCGACTGGTTGTAGTAGTTGCAGCGGGTGTCGACACACAGGTTGCCGCCGATCGTGCCCGCGTTTCGAAGCAGCGGCGAGGCCACCTGGCCCGCGGCGGCCGCCACGACCGGCCAGCCCACACGAACGGCGGGGTGCTCGGCGATGTCCGTGAGGGTGGCGAGCGCGCCCAGACGCAAGGCCCCGTTCGGGCGGATCGCCGAGGCGCCCTCGAGCCGGCGCAGGCCGACGAGCACCTTCGGCTCGAACTGACGCCGCTTCATGTTGGGATAGAGATCGGTGCCGCCGGCAACGGCCATCGCTTCCGCACCGTGGTCGCGTAGGATGCTGGCTGCCTCGCGCGCCGCCTTCGGCGCGAAGTAGCGAAACGGCGGCAGCCGCATCATCGCGTCACCTCCTGCGCGGCGGGGGCTGGCAGCGAGGCGGGATCGAGCGGTTCCACCTTCACGGTCTCGGGATACCGGAATCGTGGCATCTGCGGCGCCCGGTAGCGGCCCTCGAGCGCCGCCACGATCTTCTCGGGCGTGATCGGTGTCTCGTCGATCCTGATGCCGAGGGCATCGTGCACCGCGTTCGCCACGGCCGGGATCACGGGCAGGAGCGGCCCCTGGCCGCACTCCTTGGCGCCGTACGGTCCTTCAGGGTCGAGGGTCTCGATCATGATCGACTCGACGGGCGGCATCTCGAGCGTCGTCGGGCTCTTGTAGTCGAGCATCGACGGGATCTTGTGGAGGCCCTTTCTGAAGACCTGCTCTTCCATCAAGGCCTCGCCCAGGCCCATGTAGACAGAGCCCTCGATCTGGCCCAGGACCAGCATCGGGTTGAGCGCCTTGCCCACGTCGTGGGCGATCCAGACCTTGTCGACTCGGACGATGCCTGTCTCGCGGTCGACCGACAGCTCGACCACCGAGGCCGAGTACGAGTACGTCGGCGTCGGACCGACGCCCGAGCCCTTCCACCTCGCCACCGCCTTCGGCGGCTTGTACGAGCCCACGGCGCCCAGCGTCCCGTGCTCCGACTCCGCGAGGACCGCCGCCTCGGTGAACGTCATCGCCTTCGCGGGCTCCGCCGTGTCCCAAATCCGGCAGCCAGCCGCTCGCAAACGAGCCACCGGGGCATCGAGCTTCTTCGCCGCCGCTCCAAGGATGAGAGCGCGCAACTTCCGCGAGGCCTGGATCGCGGCGTTGCCCGTCATCAGCGTCACGCGGCTCGAGTACGAGCCGAGGTCAACCGGCGTCAGGTCTGTGTCGGCGGTCACGACGCGGATGTCCTCGACGCGGATCCCCAGCTCTTCGGCGACGACGTACGCGAGCACGGAGTCCGAGCCCTGGCCGATATCCGTCGAGCCGCAGAAGACCGTGACGCCTCCGCCGCGGTCCACCTTGAGCTGCACGCCCGACTGGGGCATCGCGTTCCAGTAGATCGGCAGTCCGGCGCCGGTCAGGTACGAAGAGGCGGCGATCCCGATGCCGTGGCCCGGCCCGAGCCTGCCGCGTTTCGCCCGGAAGGCGCTCCGCTCCATGACGGTCTCGAGGCATTTCTCGAGGCCGATGGTGCGGACGTACATGTGATTCGCCGCGACCGAGTATGGCTTCAGCGCGTTCCGAAGACGCCACTCGCCTGGATCGAGCCCGAGATCGGCGCAGAACTTGTCGATGTGGCACTCGAGCGCGTAGCGCGGCTGCGGCGTGCCGTGGCCCCGCTTGGGTCCGCAGGGCGGCTTGTTCGTGAAGACGCGCACGCCCTCGAACTTGTAGCGGGCGATCCGATACGTGACCGTCTGAAGCGCCCCGGTGTAGTACAGGCTCGCGACCCCGTAGCTGCCGTAGGCTCCCCCGTCGAGCGCCGTCCTGAAGTGCATCGCGGTGATGGTGCCATCCCGCTTCAGCCCTGTCCTCACCCACATCTTCACGGGATGGCGGCCGCGATGGCAGTAGAAGACCTCCTCGCGGGTGAGGGTGATCTTCACGGGCCGGCCGGTCTTCTGCGAGAGGCGGGACACGACGAGCTCGTGGCTGAACGGATCGCTCTTGCCGCCGAAGCCGCCGCCGTTCGGGCAGGCGATGACACGAATCTGCGAGGGAGGAAGCTCGAGAACCTTGGCGAGCGCGCGGTGCACGTAGTGCGGCGTCTGCGTCGACGACCACAGCGTCAGCTTCCCATCCGGCCCGCAGGCGGCGACGGCCGCGTGCTGCTCCATCGGCAGGTGGGTGTTGCCCTCGAAGAAGAAGGTGTCCTCCCGGATGTGGTCGGCCTCGGCGAAACCCAATTCGACGTCGCCGAAGTCGTAGGAGACCTCCTTGTGCACGTTGCCGCGCGGGCCGTAGTCGTGGATGCGCGCGCCTTCGTTCGCCAGCGCCTCGTCGATCGACATCGACGGGGTCAGCACTGCGTATTCGACCTCGATCAATCGGCACGCGGCCTCGGCCGTTTCCTCGTCGGCCGCCGCCACGGCGGCCACGGGATCGCCGACGAAGCGCACCTTGTCGATGCACAGGGCGTGCTCGTCCTGGCTCACGGGGAGGATTCCGAACGGTATCGGCAGCTCGGCTCCGACCAGCGTCGCGTGGACCCCCGGCAGCGCCGCGGCCTTGGAGACGTCCACACGCTGGATGCATGCGTGCGGATGGGGGGAGCGGAGCAGCTTCGCGAAGAGCATGCGAGGCAGGACCAGGTCGTCGGCGAAGACGGTCTGTCCCGCGACCTTCGCAGCGGCGTCGACCTTCAGCAGCGACTTCCCGATGACGTCGAGGTCCGTGCGGGGCGCCTCAGCCACGGATCACCTCGACCGGCGTGTCGACCGGCGAGGGCGGATCCTCGCCGCGCATCCGCGCCGATGCCAGCTCGACGGCCTCGAAGATCTTCAGGTACCCCGTGCATCGGCACAGGTTGCCGGCCAGCGCCTCGGCGATCTGCTGGCGCGAAGGCGTCGCGTTCTGCTCCAGGAGGGATTCTGCCGTCAGCAGGAAGCCCGGCGTGCAGTAGCCGCACTGCGCCGCACCCAGCTCGGCGAAGGCGCGCTGCAGCGGGTCGAGCTCGGCGCCCGCCAGGCCCTCCACCGTGCGGACTTCACGCCCCTCGCACTCGATCGGGAGCGTCAGGCACGACAGGATCGGCTTGCCGTCCACGAGCACGGTGCACGTCCCGCACTCCCCCAGCTCGCAGCCGTGCTTCGTGCCCATGAGCCCGAGGTCCTCGCGCAGGACCTCGAGCAGGGTGTGGTGGACCGGAGCAAGGCACTCGCGCTCCTCTCCGTTCACCGTGAGGCGGATCCGCTGTTTCTCCATTTCGACCGCTCCTGGAGCCTCGTTTGAACGACTGTTCAAACCGGGATTATCGGCCGTCCGGAAGGGGGCGTCAACCCCAAAAGGGCGAGCGGCGCGACCTGGAGCAGGAGCCGCTCGAACGAGAGCTGCACCTGCGTCACGCCGGACCACGGCGACACGACGTAGAGCGCCACGAGGATGGCCATGTACGCCGGCAGGATGAGCAGCCGGCCCTCGAGGAGCGAAGCCGTGCGGCGCGAGGACGTCGTCCACAGCATCACCACCATCCACCAGAAGAGCCCGGACCGTTGCGGATGCAGGAACGCCACGCGGATCATCTCGACAACGACCTCGGGCGCGCGTTCGAGCCCCGATGCGAGCCGCTCCAGCGTCAAGAGCGAGACGTAGCGTTCGTCGAAGCCGGCGGGCAAGGCCGCGCGGAGCCAGAGCCAGGGAAGAAGAGGCACGGCGAACGCAGCGCCTGCCAACATCACGGGTCGCACCTGCCGCTGCCCATGTCCGCAGCGAAAATACGCCGAGGCCATGAGCAGCGTTCCCAGCACGAGCCCTTCGTTCTTCGTGAGCGCCGCGACGGCCGCGCACAAGCCGGCGCCAAGCGGGCGACCTGCATCGAGCAGAAACGCTGCGCCAGCGACCCATGCCGCAAGAACAGTGTCCGCGACTCCGGCATCCGCCCCGCCTTCCTCCGACAGCACCAAGGTCGGAAGGAGCGCGTAGGCCAACGCGAGCAGCCGTCCGCGCTCGGGGTCGCGGCGCGGCAGCTCGAAGAACAAGAACGCTGCGATCGCGAGATAGAAGAGCCAGGGGACGAGACGCAGGGCCGGGTCGGTCGGCAGCGCGTGGAGCGCGATCGCGTCGAGCAGCGGAAGCAGCGGCGGATACTGGCGATGTGGGATCGGAAACCCCGGGTCGGACAGCTCGGCCGCTGGGTAGCGGCCGGCATCGTGCAGCACGCGCGCATGAAGACCCCACAGCGTGCGCCCGTCCACGGACACGACCGGCACGCGGAAGATGCTCCAGGCCATGAGGAGCAGAACGGCTCCGAGGACCGCGACGCCCGTCCGCTCGAGCGGCGACCAAGGCCGGATCATCGCGGCTCGATCGGGATCGGCGCGAATGTTCCATCGGCGCAGGCCCATTCCACCCACGCCGCCGTCGGACGCTCCGCCCGAAATCTCGGCAGCTCGTCAGTCGTGCAAGCCGAGCCGGTGCGCACGAAAACGCGCTGCGGGAACAGGTAGCTGGCCACGAAGACGTCGTCGAACGACCCCCGCGGCCCGCCTCGGGCCACGAGCAGCGAGCCCTTTCCGCCTGACGCGCGGCGAAATGCCTCGATCGGACCGTAGTCGGGCTCCAAGGTATGCACGCCGTACAGACGCAGGCGGCGCGCGTCTTCGGCCAGACCGGTCAGCGCACGTTCGCGCAGGACGTCGCGCGTGGCCCGTATCGGCACCAGCAGGATCGAATAGAGCACGACAGCCGCCGCGGCCGACGTCCGCAACCGTTCGCGCGCGTCACCTCGAAGCGCGAGCAGCCGAGGCCAGACGGCCACCGACCGTCGCGAGGCGAGCGCGTACGCGAGCAACGCAACGCCTCCGAGCCCGGCGACGACGGGGTGAAGCGCCCGCACCTGCCGTTCATGGTCGAGACGGAAGACCGGGGCGAGCATCGGCAAGCGCTGGTAGGCGCGCGCCGCCAACGCCACAAGGGCGTCGGCGCCGAGGGCTGCAATGAGGACGAGGGCCGCGCCGAGGACCCCGAGCCAGGCGTTCCGGCGCCAGGCGCTCAATCGACCGCGTGGTCCGGCGAGCTAGCTCTCGACCTGCTGGGCGAGGTAGTTCTCGACGCCCATGTCGTGGATCTGTTGGAGCTGCGCCTCGATCCAGTCGATGTGCTCTTCCTCGTCCACCAGGATCTTCTCCAGCAGCGCCCGCGTGCCGTTGTCGCCCTTCTCGATGGCAAGGGCGATGCCGCCATTGAGCCGCTCCACGGCGTCCTTTTCGAGCGCCAGGTCGAAGCTGTGTTGCTCGGGGATGGTCTGGCCCACGCTGATCTTCATGTACTTCTGCATGTTGGGCTGGCCGTCGAGATACAGGATGCGCTCGATGAGCTCCTCGGCGTGCTTCATCTCCTCGATGGACTCCTTGCGGCTGTGCTCCGCGAGGCGCTTGTAGCGCCAGTTCTCGCACATCATCGCGTGGATGAAGTACTGGTTGATGGCGGTCAGCTCGGCGCAGAGAACGTCGTTGAGCAGCCTCACGACGTTTTCATTCCCCTTCATCCCGCACCTCCGGAGGACTCGATTCTAACCTCCGGGACGCTGGCAGATGCGAGTGCTCAGCCGCGCGGCGCGCCGGCCGTCACTTCGGGCTGGCGGCGTGCTTCTTGAGAAAAGCCTCGAGGTCCGGAACGCAGGCCGTGCAGGTGCGGCCGCAGCCAGTGCGGTGCGCGATCTCGTCGAAGGCCTGACCCCGCTCCATGCGGATGCGGATCTCCTCGAAGGGCAGGTCCGCGCACTCGCAGCGGGTCATCGCGCTTGGCTCGAAGAAGGCCTTCAGAAGGCTCGCCATCGTCAGATACGATCATATACTGAAAATGAAATCCAGTTTCAACTATTGAGCCCCCCCTCCGCTTCCCGAGCGTACGAGGAGTCCGCTCGACGTCGACGAGCGGTCCTGGGGCATGTGCTCAAGGCTTTTCAGTCCATCACGGCATTGATCTCGGGATATCTTGTCAGGTGACTGACGTGTTGGGCGGGCAGACACGATACGCGGGGCGCCTGATGGAGCGATTGATCTGTCACACGCGGGCAAATGCGGCGCCGGTTGCGGTATTGGTGCTGGTGGCTTCATACGGGACTGCGGCAGGCCAGGAATTTGCCGGACGCGAGAAGCTGCGCGCGCATTCCAGCGAGTTCCGTAAGGAGGTGGTCAGGGTGACCGACGGTGTGTACGTCGCCGTTGGTTACTCGGAAAGCAACGTGGCCCTGATCCAAGGCGACAGCGGGTCGATCGTCGTCGATACGGCCAGCAACCCAAGGGAAGCGGGCGAGGTGAGGGCCGCGTTCGGGAATCTCCTTGACGCACCGGTGCGCGCAATCATCTACACTCACGGCCACCCGGACCATACGGGCGGCGCGGCCGTCTTCGCCGGCAACGACAACCCGGAAATCCATAGCCATCAGCTCCTCGTCGACTCCGGGCCGGATTTTGTCCGTGGCGTGCGCGGTGGCGGTGACCAGTTCGGGATGACGTTGCCGGACTCGCTGTACATCAACGCCGGCATCCAGATGCAGTATGGACGCGTCACACCTCCCACTCGCGAAGGCTACCTGCGTCCCACCCGCACATTTAGCGGGGACCAATTCTGTCTGACGATTTCCGGCGTCCGACTGCAGCTCCTACACGCACCTGGCGAGACGAAGGAGAACGTTGCGGTCTGGCTGCCTGACAGGCGCGTCCTGATGCCTGGAGACGACTTCTACCGTGCGTTCCCCAACCTCTCCCCGATTCGGGGTACGCGGCTGCGCCCCCCGGAGGTGTGGATCGCCAGTCTGGAAAAGATGATCGACCTGGGAGCGGAGTACCTAGTGCCGGGTCACACGCGGCCCATCGGGGATGCCGACACCGTGTGTGCCGCGCTCACGGCATACCGCGACGGCATCAAGTCCGTACTGCGGCAGACCATTGATGGCACCGGAAGGGGAGAGCGGCCCGACGAGCTGGTGCTCCATGTCAAGCTTCCGCCGCATCTGGTGGACAACCCCTACCTTCAGGAGTACTACGGCAGCGTCGCGTGGTCGGTCCGTGCCATCTACTCCGACTACGTGGGTTGGTTCGACGGAAACGCGACCAATA
>Ga0075418_10009318_pt1 | contig 11006 bp, 12 predicted proteins | sample SoiMetdeltSBSDD2_FD_81776 | JGI IMG/M metagenome (GOLD analysis project Ga0075418, IMG submission 81776) | Bulk soil microbial communities from a Populus tree surrounding site in Tennessee, USA - Soil MetaG P. deltoides SBSDD2 | ecosystem: Environmental > Terrestrial > Soil > Tree plantation...
TGGCGCGACACGCACCGCACCCTCGCTCAGGCCACCCTGAAGGGGCTGGGCCGCGTGTTCGGCTACGAGCCCGGTCAGCTCAACGAGGTCCTTCGCATCAACGGCGGCACCGATACGGCGATGGCCCAGGTCCAGGAGGGCTATGGCCTCGGTGCGGCCCTCTCCGAGGAGCGGCTGTTCCGCGGCATGGGCTTCCATACCGGCAGCGAGGTGCTGGCCGACGAGGAGTTCACGATCATCGACAAGGTGCTGCGCGCGAAGCGCCCGGACCTCGTGAGCGCCCTCAAAGCGATGAAGGTCGAGTTGCTGGATGCCTCCCACGATGCGTATTACTGGATCTTCATCCACACCTCCGTCGAGGCCGACCACTTCGACGCGGCCGTGAAGGGTGTGAACAAGGCGCTGCGCTTCTATTGCGGCTCTGCGCCGCTGCCGGAGGTGAAGGGCTGGATCCTGTCCGGCTTCGGCAACTTCGCTGACGTGCAGCAGGCGTTCATGAACGCGCTGAGCGAGGCCTGACCCGCGCACGACGATCAGGGCGTCTGTTGGTCGTAGTAAACGAGGAAATCGGTTGCCGCCGGCGCCGCGCCGAGCTGGCGCAGCATGGTGACCACTTGACCCCGATGGTAGGTCGAATGGTTGATGACGTGGTACAGCTGCTGCCACAGGGGATAGCGCCACGTCTCACCCTTGAGGTTCGTGTACTCCAAGGGCTTCAGGAGCCGCTCGGCGGTCAGCTCCCCTAGCAACGCGGATCGCTCGACGTCGACGGCGCGGAAAGCGTCGCGCAGCCTCTCGAGGGTCGGGTAATCGGCTGGGGAGAAGCGGGTCTGCGGCGAGAGACCCTTCCAACGTTGGAGCCAGATCCATTCGGCCCAGGCCGCATGCGCGAGCGTGTCGCGAATGGAGCCATGGCTGTTCTTCAGGTCTCGGCTCAGCTCTGCCGGCGCGATGCCCGACACCGCGTCGAGCGTCCGCTCGTTGGCCCACGAGTTGTACCGATAGAGGGCGCGTATCGTCGCGAGCTCCATGTGTCCTCCGGCAGGGCGTGCGGGCGACCTGCATCAGCACGTCGAGTGGAATAGCCCTCCGACCGCGTGATCCTTCGCCAGCTCGTTGTAGAGAGCGACGGCCGCGCGCGTCTCCTCCACGTGGACCGGGATGCCGCGCTGCAGCAGCAGCTCCAGCGTTCCGGGACATGTTTGGAGGACGAGGTCCATGCCACGGCTCAAGACGACCACCGTGCTCCCGCGCTCGAGCAGCTCCTCGACATCGGCGGGCTGGATGCCCGGCACATGCTGCGTGCCGGTTTCGTTCCAGTCCCACACGCGCCCACCGCCAGGATACAGCTTGAAGTCCTTTCCAGACCCGACCTCGGCGACCTCCATCCGGCCCCAGGAGATGTGCGTGATCCTCGGGGAGCGAGGCAGGCGTATTTCGGTCGGCTTCAGAGCAGCTCTCCTTGGAGCGACGGAATCACACGTCCCCTCACGCCCACCTCGCAGCCTCGGCCGAGCTCGTGAACTTCAGAAGCTGATCGTCTGGTCTTCGCCGCTGAGCATTGCCACGACGGCGCCACCTGTGGAGATTCGGTTCGCGTCCACCACGGCTCTCTGCACGTCGGGCGAGGCGAGCGCCTGGTGCATCTTCTCGATGGGTGGGAAGTGGAACTCCGCCATCCGATAGAAGTGCGGTTTGCCCTCAGGGGTATCCGACAGCTTCGTGAACACCGCCTTCTGGGCGCCCACGCCGGCGAAGATCGGCTTTGCCATCGGCAGGTGCTCCTCCGCGTACGCGCGTTCGAAGGCCGATGGATCCTTCGGGTGCGGATAGCAAACGAGAAGCTTCGCGGCAGCCATGTCGCCTCCTCTCTGCGCTATTTGGTGCTCGCGGGCTTGCCCTTCAGCTCGACGAGGACCAGCTCGAAGGCCTTGTCGCCGACGTTCTCAGGCAAGTGCTTCCCGCCGCCGTCCCATTGCACCGCGCCGGCCTTCACGGGGGCGTCTTGGGTCTTGCCATCCGGCAGCGTGAACCTGGCCTGGCCGTCGGTCAGGAAGACGGCCACGTTCGCCGGATGTGCGTGCATCACGGATTTCTCGTGGGGACCGTAGGTGATGCGAACGACCCGCACCTGGTCGTTCTCGAACTCCACCTTGTAGTGCTTCGGGTCGACCTTCACGGCGTCCTGCGCCATGGCCGGCGCGGCGGATCCTGACAGCAGCAACACCATTACGGGGAAGAAGACTCGGCGCATCCTTTCCTCCTTGGCTCAACGTTCGGATCCTCCGAATGATAGTTCGAACGCCGAGTGCAGAGGCGCGCGAGGGCGAGCCGCTAGGGCGCGCGCCAGCCCCGCGGCTGGCGGTGCGCGAGCCGGAAGCGCGGCTCGGTGTCGGACAGCACGCCCGTCAGGAGATCGGCGGCATAGGCGCCCAGCATCGGGGCGAGCTTGAAGGCATGGCCCGAGCCGCCGCCGAGGAGCATCACGTTCTCGTGGCGCGGGTGGCGGTCCACCAGCAGGTGCTCGTCGGGCGTGACCTCGTACGTGCAGACGCGGGAGTCGACGAGCGGAGCCGCGGCCAATGCGGGGAAGCGCTCCGCCAGGTAGGCACGCACCTCGGGAATCGCCCAGGCAGCGAGCACTCGGTCGCCGGAAGAAGGGTCGATCTCGTCGCCGGGGCGGTCGATGCCGACCTTGAAGGCGCGGCCTTCGACGGCGGGGATGCCGTAGAACGAGCCGATCTCGACCCAGGCCGGCAGACAGTCCTCGTCGAAATCGCGGCTGCCCTCGGGAACGCCGAAGTACAGCTCCTCGGCGCGCCGAACGCGGATGAAACCGTCCAGCTCGGCGAAGACGTGGGGCAGCCAGGGCCCGCAGGCGAACACGAAGGAATCCGCCGCCAGCCGCTCCTGGCCGACGCGCACGCTCTGGAGCCGACCCGACGCATCCTCGGGAACGGCGGCCCCTCGCAACAGCCGCCCTCCGCGACGTACGAACAGCGCCACCGCCAGGCGCACCGCGGCGCGAGCCCTGAGTGTGCCCATGCGCGGCTCCAGGACGCCGAAGCGCAGGCCGTCCGTGCGCACGGCGGAGAAGCGTCGTGAGATCTCGGAAGGCTCGAGTCGCTCGACGGGCAGCCCCAGCCCCTCGAGCACCCCGAGGCCCGCCGCCGCGTAGCCGTCGTCCTCCCGCTCGAGCCACAGCACGCCGGTCCGGTGCAGCAGCTGTCTTCCGACCGTGGCCTCGAAGCGTTCCCAGATCTCGAGCGCGCGCCACGCCCAATCCGCATAGAAGCGGTCGTGGCCGTAGATGGCGCGGATCACGCGCGTCTCGGACGAGGAGGTGGCTCGCGGATGCCCAGGCTCCCACGGGTCGCAGAGCGTGACGCTCAAGCCGCGCTCCTGCAGCGCCAACGCCGCGAAGGCGCCCAGCGCACCTGCCCCTGCGACGACGACGTCGCCCACGCTCGCCTCAGTCCTCGGAGACGCTGTCGGGTAGCTCGTTCCGGTCGGTGGCGCCCGCGTCGCGGGGGTAGTTCCGGGCCAGCACGTCGCCGGCGCGCTCGACGCCCCGCACGATGCCGTCGGTGTAGTGGCCGGCGCGGAACTCCTGCTCCATGGCCGAGGCGACCTCCTGCCAGAAGCCCGGCCCGCACTTCTCGTCGATCCCGCTGTCCCCGACGATCGCGAAGCTGCGCGACAGCGGAGCGACATAGATGAGGATACCGTTGCGTTCTGCGGTGCCGGCCATGCCGAGGCGCTCGAACTGGTCCGCGGCGGCCTTGCGGGCGTCGGCCACGGCTCGGCTCGAGGCGTGGACGCGGATCTCGCCGCGGGAGCGCGCCTCGGCGGAGACGATGGCCGCCACGATGCGATCGTGGTCCACGTCCTTCAGGAAGCTTTTCAGCCGCATCGCCCGCTCAAGCCTACCAGCTTCCGGACGCGCCGCCACCGCCGAAGCGTCCGCCGCCGCCACCCGACGAGCCGCCACCACCGTAGCTGCGGCCGCCGCTCGAACGGCTCGAGCCGAGGTTCGACACGACGATCCAGAGCAGGATCGCGCTCTCGATCAGCCAGGCCTTCGGCAGCGGCTCTCCTCGCTTCACCCGGCGTCGGATCGGCAGGAAGCGCAAGACCGGCGAGGTCAGCGTGGGGAACGCGAGGATCAGGAAGCCGACACCCAGCGGCAGCCCCGCCACCTCGTAGGATGCGATGGCCTTGAGCGCCTCGAAGGCGACGTCGAGCGGGGTGGGCTCCCGCGGCGAAGTCGGGATCTCCGGCGCGGGCGTTGGCGGCGTCCACGTCCCCTTCTGCGCTTCCGTGTAGAGATCGAGGGCGACCTGCAGCGCGCCTCCGGGATCCGCTGGGAAGCGTGGCAACAGCTCGCTGTCGAGCAACGCGCGCCCGGCTGCCTCCGCCAGGCAACTCCCGCTTCCGTAGTATCCGGCCAGCGCCTGAAGCGGCTGCCTCTCCGTGACGAAGACCATGAGGTGCGCCGACGGGTCCTTGTCTAGCGCCTCGAAGTAATCCGCGTCGGCCGCGCCGCTTGGCCTCGGCCGCGCGCGGAAGAAGCTGCGTGTCACGAAGAGCTGTGGCTCGGTATAGCCGCCGGAATGACGTGCGGGAGGCCCGTCGAGGATCGTCACGGCGAGCCGGCACCCGGAGGTGTCCTTGATGCGCGCGAGGCGCTCGATGATCGCCTGAGCGGCGGCATTGGAGACGACGCCGGCGTGGTCCTGGAAGCCCTCGGTTGCGGGCATCGGCACGTCGCCGTCCGTTGCGTTGGCCGGCGCGGGCAACCGCTGGCCGCTGGCCGCCGCGAGGAGCGCCTCGACTCCTGCCGTCAGCGCGGCGTCGGCCTGGCCGGCCTTCAGCAGCGGCGCGATGCGCTCGTCGATGATGCGCGACGCGATCGCGTCGGGGACCTGCCCCTCGAGGCCGTAGCCGACTTCGATGCGCAGCTTGCGGTCCTGGACGAACACGAACAGGATCGCGCCGTCGTCGAGCCCCTTGCGTCCGATGCGCCAGGCCTGGGCCGTGCGCACCGCGAAGTCCTCGAGGGAGGGCGAGGGCAGCTTCGGGAAGATCGCGACGAAGACCTGTCGGCCGGTCTCGGCCTCGAAGCCCGCGAGGCGGGCGTCCAGGCGCGCAGCCGTCGTGGGCGACACGAAGCCCGCGCGATCGTCGAAGTGCCGGCGGGGAGCTGCAGGGATCTCCTGCGGCTCCGCCGAAAGCGCTCCGAGCGTGAGCGCGGCCGCGAGTGCGAGGCGGGCGCTCAGTGGGCCGGGGCGGGGCTCGGCTTGAAGTCGAACTTGACCTCGGGAGCCTTCTCCGCGCCGGCGGCGGCCTTGAAATAGGCCTTCTCGCCGAAGCCGAGCATGTTCGCGAAGAGGTTCGTCGGGAAACGCAGCCGTGCCGTGTTGTAGTTCTGGGCGGCCTCGTTGAAGCGCATGCGCTCCACGGTGACGCGGTTCTCGGTGCCCTCGAGCTGGACCTGCAGGTCGCGGAACCCGGCGGTGGCCTTGAGGTCGGGATAGTTCTCGGCCACGACGAGCAGCCGTTGCAGGGCGCTGCCCAGGCTGTCCTGGGCGGCCTGCCACTGGGCGAAGGCCTGGGGGTTGTTCACCAGGTCCTTTCCCGAGATCTGCACGCGGCCCACGCTGGCGCGGGCTTCGGTCACCGCGGTCAGCGTCGCCTGCTCGAAGCCCGCGGCGCCCTGCACGGTCGCGACCAGGTTCGGGATCAGGTCGGCGCGGCGCTGGTAGACGTTCTCGACCTGTGCCCACGCTGCGTCGACGCCCTGCTGCAGTCCGACCAGGCGGTTGTAGGAGGACACGCCGCAGGCTGCGGCCAGCAGCGCGACCAGCACGATCCCGGCGAGCAGCACCATCGCGAACTTGCCCATGCCCGTTACCTCCGCCGTCAGTCTATCGCGCTGCGGCCGGCGCCGGGATCTCCGCGAATGGAACGTCGAGGATCGGGTAGCTCTTCCAGTCCCGGTAGTTGAAGTGCCACCATTCGTTGGACTCGACCGCGAAGCCCTCCTTCTCCATGGCGGTGCGCAGGAGGTCGCGGGCGCGCCGCTGCTCCTGCGTGCCACCCGCGTAGTCGGGAGACGCCTTCTCGGTGAAGTCGTCGTAGCCGCTGGGCATCGCCACCTCGGCTCGCGTGGCCAGGTCGTAGAGGCTCAGGTCGACGGCGCAGCCCCTGTTGTGCTTCGAGCCCTCGCGGGGATCGGCGACGAACTCGCGCTGGCTCTCCGGAGTCACATCCCAGAACAGCTTGGTGACACGCCAGGGCCGGTAGCCGTCGAAGATGAGCAGCCCGTAGCCCTGTGACGCGAGGGCCCGGTGGGCCCTGACCAGGGCTTCGGCCGCCGGCCGCTGCAGGAAGGCGCGGGCCTCGTCGTACACGGGCCGTCCGACGAAGTTGTTGGAAGTTGCGTAGCGGATGTCGAGGCGGATCGTCGGGTCGAGGGCGACGAGCTCGACGAGGTCTGCTTCACGCGACGCGGCCGGTGCGGCCAGCGCCAGCAGCGTGACGAGCGCGGGCGTCCGGATCACGTGGGCATTCTACGCGGGAGCCCGCAGGCTCCCGAGAAACTCGCGCAGGGCACGCCAGTAGGCATCACCGCCGCCGAGATAGGTGTCGTTGTGGCCCGCACCGGGTATCGCGAAGAAGCGCTTCGGCTGCGGAGCCGCTTCGAAGACGCGGCGGCCTTGGGTCAAGGGGACGATGTCGTCCCGCTCGCCGTGGAGAACCAACAGCGGCATCTTGAGACGCGGGATCTTGCCGAGCGTGTCGTAGCGCGTCCGGATCAGCCCGCCCACGGGCGGCAGGAACGGATAGGCCGCGCGGGCCATGTCGGGGATCGAGCTGAAGGGCGATTCCAGGATCAGTCCGGCCGCGGGCCGCTCGAGGGCGAGCTGGGTGGCGACCGCGGCACCGAGGGACTCGCCGAAGAGGACGACGGACTCGGCCGCGAGCCCTTTGGCCTCGACCAGGAACTGGTGCGCCGCCCGAGCATCCCGGTAGGTCCCGGCCTCGTCCGGGCGCCCCGCGGAGCGGCCGTAGCCCCGGTAGTCGAAGAGGAGCACGCTGGCCCCGAGTTGCGCGTGGATGAGCAGCGCGCGATCGAGCCGGTAGGCCATGTTCCCGGCGTTTCCATTGCAGACGAGGAACGTGAAGCGGGCTCCCGCGAGCGGGAGGTACCAGGCGTCGAGGCTCACGCCGTCCTCGGCTCGGAGCGGAGCCGCCTCGAAGCGCAGCCCGAGCGCCGTGGGCGTCACGGGGAGGGCTCTCGAGGGAAAGTAGATGAGCCGCTTCTCGAAGACCAGCATCAGCGCGGTCATGGCCAGCAGGGCCGCCGCAGCCCACAGCAGCAGGCTCATCAAGCTCCGCACGCGACGCTCCGGCCGTGCCCGACGCCTACCGCGCCTTCAGCCTCTCGATGTAGGCCCCGACCCGCCCGCGGTCATCCTCGGGCATGTCCACGAACTCGACGCCGATCTCGTAGACGGCGCCGTCCTCGAGGTCCACCTCGGTGCAGTAGGCCACGCGTCCGTCGAAGCGAAGCGGCTCGCCCTCGTCCAGGCTCAGCTCCATCGGCATCACGGCCTCGAGGGCGAGCTCGCTGGGCGACTGGGCCAGCATGCCGTTCAGGCTGAGCACCTTGACGCGGAACGGCTGCGGCACGTCGAGGAGCGCGCGTCCCGTGGCGTCGATCTCGAAGCGGGTGCCGCCGGTGCGCTGATCGGCGTGGCGCTTGTGGTGGTCGAGGAAGGTGATCAGGTTCTGGAGCGCCTCGCTCATGATGTCGGTGAAGCGCAGGCCGGCGGAATAAATGAGGATGTCGTCGCCGCGCGTGTCCTTGCGGCGCGATTCCAGCGAGCACCACACCACCGCCCCACGCATGTTCACGCCCTCGCCCTCGGCCTCGAGACGAAGCTGGTACTCCTGTCCGATGTTGAGGCGCCGGTCGGTGCGGATTGCCACGCCGCTGAGGCTCATGTTGAGGATGCTGACCTCCGAGGCGAAGGTCATCTTGCCCTGCAGTCCTTCCACGATGAAGCGCGTCTCCCGCCGCTTGTTGGATGCCTCGCGCGCCCCGGTCTCGTCCATGGAACCTCAGTACCAGCCGATCGGCTGCTCGTTCAGGTTGATGTGGACCTGCTTGACCTGCAGGTACTCCTCCGCGCCCCAGGGGCCGAGCTCCCGGCCAACGCCGGACATCTTGTAACCGCCCCAAGGCGCCTCGACGTAGGTGGGCTGCATGTGGTTCACCCAAACGATGCCCGCCTGCAGGCGCTTCACGACCCGGAAGCAGCGGAACACGTCGCGGCTCCAGACCGCCGCCGCCAGGCCGTAGGGGGTGTCGTTGGCGATGCGCAGCGCGTCCTCCTCCTTGTCGAACGGGATCACCGACATCACCGGCCCGAAGATCTCCTCGCGCGCGATGCGCGCCGAGTTGTCCACGTCGTAGAAGATCGTGGGCTCCACGAAATAGCCCTTCTGGAGCGCCGGGTCCTTGGGCCGCCCGCCGCCCGAGGCGACCTTGGCCTCCTTCCGGCCGATCTCCTGGTACTTCGTGACGCGCTCGAGCTGCTCCTTCGACACCACCGGCCCCATCTTGGTGGCACGGTCCATGCCGTCGCCCAGCGTGATGTTCTTCGCCTTCTCGACCATGGCGTCGAGCATCTTCTTGTATATGGGGCGCTCGATGAGGACGCGGCTGCCCGCGGAGCAGACCTCTCCCTGGTTGATGAACACGCCGAACAGGGCTCCGTCGACCGCGGCCTCGAAGTCGGCGTCGGCGAAGAAGATGTTCGGAGATTTGCCGCCGAGCTCGAGGCTCACCTTCTTGAGGCTCTCGGCCGCGTTCCGCATGATGAGCTTGCCGACCTCGAGGGAGCCCGTGAACGCGATCTTGTCGACGTCGGGGTGCGCGACGATCGCCGCGCCGGTCTCGCCGAAGCCGGTGACGACGTTCACGACCCCCTTCGGCAGCCCGCACTCCTCGAAGAAGCGCGCGAACTCGAGCAGCGTCAAGGGCGTCTGCTCCGCCGGCTTGATCACCATCGTGCAGCCCGCGGAGAGCGCGGGCGCCAGCTTCCACGCCGCCATCAGCAGCGGATAGTTCCAGGGGATGATCTGGCCCGCCACGCCGATCGGCTCCTTGATCGCCAGCGACACGGCGTTGTCGGGCACGTTCATCACCGCGCCGTGGAGCTTGGTGGCGAGGCCGCCGTAGTACTCGAAGCAGGTGGCGACGTCGGTCAGGTCGAACTCCGACTCCACGATCGGCTTGCCGGAGTTCCGGGTCTCCAGCTCGGCCAGGCGCGGCAGCTCGTCGCGCATCTTCGCGGCCAGCCGCAGCAGGATGCGGCCTCGCTCCTGGGCCGTGACCTCGCGCCAGCTCTCGAAGGCGCGCCGGGCAGCCGCGACGGCGGCATCCACGTCCTTCGCGCTCGCGTCGGGTACTTTCGCGATGACCGCGTCGGTCGCGGGGTTCATGACGTCGAAGGTCTTCCCAGAGGCGGCCGGCACGAAGGCGCCGTCGATCAACATCGCATACGAGGTCATCACATCCTCCTGAAGCGGCGGCGTATCATGGCTCTTTTCGAGGCTTTCCCTTGACGCGGCGGGTCCATCTTATCGCGGGCGGGCTGATGCTCGTCCTGGGCTACGTTTTTCTCGGCATCCTGCTCCGCGAGACGGTGCGGCTGGTGCTCGTCTCGGGGCATCCCGCCTGGCTGGCGATCGAGCGAAACGACGCGGTATTCGTGTCCGTGATCCGTCCCGGCAGCCCCGCGGACGGCGTGCTGCGCATCGGCGACGAGATCGTCGCCGTGGACGGACAGGGCGTGGCCCAGGGCTTCGAGGCACGCGCCTACTTCGCCTACCGCACGCCGGGTCCGTATCGGCTCCTGACCCGGCGGGACGGGCAGCTTCGCGAGCTGCACCTCGAGACCGTGCCTTACGGCCTCAGCTACGCGACCTTCTTCGCGCTCGGCTTCCCCGCGGTCCAGGCGCTGTTCCTGCTGGCAGGCACCATCGTATTCGTGCTCCGACCGCTGGAGACGGCTCCGCGGCTGCTCGCTGCGTGCTTCGTCCTGTTCAGCCTGGGAAGCAACCCGCTGCTTCCTCTCGAGACCCTGCCTGCCTGGCAGGCGAAGCTCATCCTCATCGGCCAGTGCGTCGGAGCGTTCTTCTGGCCGGTGTTCCTGCACCTCTTCCTGGTGTTTCCCGAGCCGTCGCCGTTGCTGCGCCGGTGGCCGGGCCTCAAGCGCTGGGTCTACCTGCCCGCCCTGACCATCCCGGCCGCGCTCGCCGTAGGCGCGGCGCTCTCCCGTGAGAACCCGGCCGCCGGCGCCGCGTTCTTCGCCGAGAGCTCGCTGTTCACGTCGCTCCTGCAGGGCATGATCATCATCTACAGCGTCACCGGACTCGTTTCGCTCGTGCTCAGCTACCACGAAGCGAAGCCGGCTTCGCGCCGGCGGCTGCGGCTGCTCGTGGCCGGCAGCGTGGCCGGATTCCTGCCGCTGCTCGTCCTGATGGTGGTCAGCCTCGTCTCCGACATCCGCGCCTTCGGCCTGTGGGCGTCCCGCGTGCTGCTGGTGTGGACGATCGTGAGCCTACCTCTCGTACCGCTCTCCTTCGCCTATGCGATCGTGAAGCACCAGGTCGTCCCGCTGGGAGTCCTCCTGCGCCGGAGCCTGCGCTATCTGCTGGTGGCGCGCGGGTTCCTGATCCTCGAGGTCGTCGAGGTCGCCCTGGTGCTGGCGTTCCTGCTCGGCGGGCCGCCCGCGCGCTGGCTCGAGAGGCTGCCGCTGCCCGCGGCGGTGCTCTTCACGCTCGCCGTGATCGGCCTCGCGCTGCTCGCTCTGGTGGCTGCCCACCGGACCGTCATGCCGAGGATCGACAGGCGTTTCTTCCGTGGAAGCTACGACACCCAGCGCATCCTCGCCGACATCGGGAACATGGCCCGCGAGGCGCGCGGCGTCGAA
>Ga0075418_10009319_pt1 | contig 11006 bp, 8 predicted proteins | sample SoiMetdeltSBSDD2_FD_81776 | JGI IMG/M metagenome (GOLD analysis project Ga0075418, IMG submission 81776) | Bulk soil microbial communities from a Populus tree surrounding site in Tennessee, USA - Soil MetaG P. deltoides SBSDD2 | ecosystem: Environmental > Terrestrial > Soil > Tree plantation...
GTCGCCGCCGTGGTCCCGGCCACCAGCGATGGCGGCGCCGACCCCCTCGACGACCACCCACCGGAGGCCGAGACGACGACGGAGCCCACCGGCCGGTCGCTGCGGTGGTACGTGGCGCTGTCGCTGGGACTGGCCTTCGTCCTCTGGCTGCCCCCGCTGCTCGACCTGGCCTTCTCCACCCCGAGCAACGCCGGCGACATCGTGCGCTGGTTCACCGAGGCCAAGGGCGGCGTGCGGACCCTGGGCAACGGCTGGCACGTCATCACCGGGCAGTTCGGCTGGCATCCCGAGTGGATCGTCGGCAAGCGGCGCTGCACGTGGGGTACGTGCGAAGCGCCATACACCTACCACTCGCCCTTCCCGTGGCTCCTGATCATCGCCGGGGTCGCAGCGGTGGCGCTCTGGCGGCACCGGCCGTCGAGCCGGGGGATGATCGTCACCTTCGGGCTGGCGGTGGTGCTCGGGATCGTGGCCGTCGCCCGGACCATCGGCCCCATCGTCGACTACCGGTACTACTGGACCTGGGTTCCCGGGATGGTGGGGGCGGCGCTGATCCTGTGGGCCGGCTGGGTCATGGTCACCCGACGCCGGGCCGAGCTCGGCGACCGCCTCCTCGCGCCGTTGGCGATGGTCGGATTGGCCGTGCTGAGCGTGGTCAACGTGATCGTGGCGACGACGGCCGGGATCCCGCACGAGGTCGACTCGACCATCACCCGGACGCTCCTGCCGGCGGTGCTCGACACGCTCCGCGAGGAGGGGGGCCCGGACGACGGCGTGGTGGTGATGGGGTACCCCTTCGGCGCCGGGATGTTCTGGGCCCGGGGCCTGACGGTCCAGCTGGAGCGGCGGGGCTACGACGTCCGCATCGGGAGGCGCACCGACGACCTCGGCGACCACCGGTACCACCGCGACGAGCCCGTGCAGGCCCAGCTGTGGGTGCTGTCGGGCAACGGCGTGGAGAGCGGGCTCCGGAACCCCCGGCTGCGGCTGCTGGCCGAGTGGCACGCGCCGTTCTCGGAGGCTGAGTTGGAGGCGGGCGATGTGCCGGACATCGAGGGGTTCGACGTCAACGGCACCTACGGCGACATGGGGGCGCTCGACGTCGCCGTGTTCATCGAGGAATAGCTGGACCGAACAGGGACTGACGCTACGGCGTCACTCCACCTCGATGAAGATGCACTCGCCGGGGCACTCCTCGGCGGATTCGATGACGGCCTCTTCCTGGCCGGCCGGTACGTTGGCCAGGCCCTCGGCGCCGCCGGGATCGGAGAAGACCTTGTCGCCCTCTTTGACGTAGGCCAGGCCGTCGTCCAGCAAGGTGAAGACGTCAGGGGCGATCTCCTCGCAGAGACCGTCCCCGGTGCAGAGATCCTGATCGATCCAGACCTTCATACCGTTGCGTGCTCCTGGCTAGAAGGGGAAGGCACAGGTGCGAAGCCAGCCTCCACGAACCTCTCGCAGCCTAGCCAACCCGTCGATAAACAAGGCAAACCCGATAGAAATTAGTCGCGCCAGCGGCCAGGGGAGCGGAGCCGGGCAACCGTGGGTGATGAACCCGACCTCGCTGGTGACCGTGTAGGGTCCGATCGAGGTATCGAGAGCCAGGCCCATCACCGTGCCGGTACATCTGCCGGGCGGCTCGTGTGTCGAGGAGGTGATCGCGGTCGCAGAACGAGACAACGAGCGCCGGTCGGCCCACCAGGAGGAGACGGTCCGAGCGCTCGAAGAAGAGGTGTTGGCGCTGCGCCGCCGGTTGCAGGACGCGCCGAAGCGCGTGCGGACGCTCGAAGAGCGTCTGCTCGAGACCAAGGGCCAGCTGGCGCAGGCCGTGGCCCAGAACGAGAAGCTCACCTACACCCTGCGTGAGGCCCGCGACCACATCGCGGCCCTGCGCGAAGAGGTCGACAAGCTGACCCAGCCGCCGTCGGCCTACGGCACGCTGCTGGGCCGCAACGACGACGGCACGGTCGACGTGTTCTCCGGCGGCCGCAAGATGCGGGTCGCGGTCCATCCCGCGCTCGACGAGGACGAGCTGTCCCGCGGCGGCGAGGTCGTGCTCAACGAGTCCCTCAACGTCGTGCTCGCACGCACCCCCGAGACCAACGGCGAGGTCGTCACCCTCAAGGAGCTGCTGCAGGACGGCCACCGGGCCATCGTCATCGGCCGCGCCGACGAGGAGCGGGTGGTCGACCTCGGTGAGGGCTTGAGCGACGAGCGCCTCCGGGCCGGCGACTCGGTGCTCATGGACGCCCGGTCGGGCCTGCTGCTCGAGAAGCTGCCCCGCCCCGAGGTCGAGGAGCTGGTGCTCGAGGAGGTGCCCGACGTCTCCTACGCCGACATCGGCGGCCTCGACGACCAGATCGACCAGATCGCCGACGCGGTCGAGTTGCCCTTCCTCCACCAGGACCTGTTCGCCGAGCACAAGCTGCCCGCCCCCAAGGGCATCCTGCTGTACGGCCCGCCCGGCTGCGGCAAGACCCTGATCGCCAAGGCCGTGGCCAACAGCCTGGCCAAGAAGGTGGCCTCGGTCAGCGGCGACGACCACGCCAAGAGCTACTTCCTCAACATCAAGGGCCCCGAGCTGCTCAACAAGTACGTCGGCGAGACCGAGCGCCAGATCCGGCTGGTGTTCCAGCGCGCCCGCGAGAAGTCCGAGGAGGGCTGGCCGGTCATCGTCTTCTTCGACGAGATGGACTCGATGTTCCGCACCCGCGGGAGCGGCATCAGCTCCGACGTCGAGTCGACCATCGTCCCGCAGCTGCTGGCCGAGATCGACGGCGTCGAGTCGCTGAAGAACGTCATCGTGATCGGCGCCTCCAACCGCGAGGACCTCATCGATCCGGCCATCCTGCGGCCCGGCCGGCTGGACGTGAAGATCAAGATCGAGCGGCCCAGTGAGACCGCCGCGGCCCAGATCTTCAGCCGCTACCTCACCGCCGACCTGCCGCTGGCGCCCGACGAGGTGACCGACCTGGGCGGCGGTGACGCCGCGAAGTGCATCCAGTCGATGATCGAGCGGACCGTCGAGGAGATGTACCGGACCGACAGCGACAACGAGTTCCTCGAGGTCACCTACCAGAACGGCGACAAAGAGGTCATGTACTTCAAGGACTTCGCGTCCGGGGCCATGATCGAGAACATCGTCCGGCGGGCCAAGAAGCTGGCCATCAAGCGGCACCTGGCCGGCGGGGTGAAGGGCATCCGGCTCGACGACCTGGTCGACTCGATCCACCAGGAGTACAAGGAGCACGAGGACCTGCCCAACACGACCAACCCCGACGACTGGGCCAAGATCTCGGGCAAGAAGGGCGAGCGCATCGTCTACGTCCGCACCATCGTCAACCGCGACGGCGGTGGCACAGCGGGCGGCCGAGCGATCGAGCGGGTGGCCACCGGCCAGTACCTGTGATCGCGCGCGATCACAGGCCGCAGGTCTCGAACGCGTCGTTGACCGCGCGCTGGAGGTCGGGCGCGAGGTCCGAGAACGCCGAGAACGGGTCGCCGGCCATCAGCTGATCCAGCGTCAGATGGCGGATGAAGCAGTCGCCAGCGGCCCACGCATCGTCGACGGTCGCGCCGTCGTCGGCAGCCAACACGGCGACCAGGGACCGGTAAGCGGGGATGGTGAGCACGTCGAGGATCCGCCTGTTGGTCGCGTCGACATCGATGCCGGGGTCGCAGGACCTGACGAGGGTTTCGCCGGGGTCGCCGCCCAGATCGGTCACCGACGCGGACACCCACGCTCCCGCTTCTCGTGGCGCTGCCGCGACCCAGCTCCTGAGGGCTTCCCGCAACTGCTGGTCATCGGGGTCGGAGTCGCCCTCGAGCGTCATGTCCACGCAGGTCCGCCCACCCCGTTCGTAGGAGACGAAGCGGCCGTTGCCCCAGCCGTCCGTCGCGTCGAGCGCAACCAGCGGATCTATCCGTTTCGCGAGGATCATGTACAGGTCGATGGCGCCGAGCTCGCCGGAGTCCTGCTCCTCCGCTTGGCCCGGGACGATCGGTGCCCGCAGCGACGTGGGCTCCTGCCGGTCGAGGTAGGTCTGGGGGTCGAACATGTGCTCCGCCGTGGTGGGAGGGTCGGCGAAGGTGGCGTCTACGGCGGGGTTGCCACCGTAGGCCGCGATGAGCTCGACGAGGGGCCTGCCGAGGGCGTACGGCGCGAGCCCCGATGCCACAAGCGCCGCGGGCACCTCAGCCACGTTCCGCCCAGCGTCAGTCCTCTGCTGGTCGTAGACCGAGGCGTACTCCTCGAACTCGCCCGACGAGAGCTGATCGATGTAGGCATGTTCGATGCGCATCGCGTCGCCCTCGACGAGCGCCGCTATGGCCTCGGGCCGTCCGCTCGGGTCGCCAGTGCCACCGGCACCGTAGAGCCGGTCGATGTCGAAGTGCTGGTCCTGGAGGACGTGGGTCAACTCGTGCACCAGCGTCACCCGCAGGTTGACCGACATCTCGGTGCCGCGCACGACCACGACCTCGCCCATCGAGTCGTAGAAGGCCAGCGTGCCGGAGGCGGCCATGTCCTCGGTGGACTCGACGAGGTCGCTGTCCCCAGAGGCCAGCCCGACGGCCCGGAGGAAGCCCGTTCTCCGCTCCAACCTTGCCCGGTCCTCCGGGTTGAGCCCGGCGACTCCCGCCCCGGCGCGGTCGGCGTAGTGGTCGGGGGTCAAGAACGCGATAGGGACCGCATGCTCGAAGGCGAGGCCCCGCTCGCGCTCCACGAAGTCGACGAGATCGGTGACCCGGGAGTCCCACCCGCCGGGTTCCGATTCCCCTCGGTTGATGGCCAGGACCACGGGTACCGCGGCGATGGTGACGGCGACCACCACCGCCACGGCCAAGCCCCGCCAGCGCTGGCCCGGGCGGCGCTGCAGGACGAGGGGTGGCGTCGGCGGTTGGAGCTGCGGGTGCCCGCCTGGTCCCCAGTGCGGCGGCGGCGGTGGAGGGGGTGGGGGAGGAGGAGGGTGAGGTCCCCACGACGAGAAGTCGGACACGTGTACCCCAGCTTTCGCCCGCTCGGAAGCCACAGCACGACCCCGTGGACCTCTCCGTGACATCGGGTTGATCTCGACCGCTCCCACACAACCACGTAGCGAGGTCCTTCGGACATCGGGTTTGGGAAGTTGTCAAAGGGGTCGGCCGCCCTCCCGGCTAGACGCCGCAGGCGGCGAAGGCGTCGGCGACCGCGCCGTCGTTCGCGGACGAGCTGTCCGATGACCTTCCGCCCGCCACCAGCTGTTCCAGCGTCAGGTGGCGGACGAAGCAGTCGCCGCTGGCCCACGCATCGTCGACCGCCGTCCCGGGGGAGGCGGCCATCTCGGCGATCTGGGACCGGGCAGCGGGGATGACGATGACATCGAGCGCCCGCCCGTTGGTGGCGTCGACGTCGGGGCCGGGATCGCAGGATCGGATCAGGGTCTCGCCGAGGTCGCCGCTCTCGTCGGCCACGGACACCGACGCTCCCGCTTCCGGCGGCATCGCCGCGACCCAGCTGCCGAAGGCGTCCCGTAGCTGCTGGTCGTCGGCGTCGGTGTCCCCCTCGACGGTGATGTCCACGCAGGTCCGGCCGTCCCGTTCGTAGGAGATCCAGGCACCGTTGCCCCACCCGTCGGCGGCGTCCAGTGCGGCGAACGGGTCGATCCGGTCCGCGAGCACCAGGTAAACGTCGACCACGCCGAGCTCGCCCGAGTCGGTCTGCTCCTGGACGCCACCGGGAAGGCCGGGCGCGTCGAGCAGTGTCGGCTCCTGTCGGTCGAGGTAGGTCCGGGGATCGAACATGTGCTCCGCCGTGGTCGGAGGATCGGCGAAGGCGGCGTCGACCGCGGCGTTGCCGCCCTCCGCCGCGATCAGCTCCACCAGGGGCTCGCCGAAGGCGTAAGGGGCGATCTGCGACGCCACCAGGGCCGCGGGCACCTCGGCCAGGTCTCGCTGGGAGTCGTTCAGCTCCTGGTCATAGACCGAGGTGTACTCGTCGAGCTCGTCAGCCGAGAGCTGGGCGACGTACGACGTCTCGATGCGCATCGCGTCGCCCTCCACCAGCGCGGTGAAGGCCGTGCCCTGGTCGCTGGTGTCATCCTCGCCATCGAGGGCCGGCGTCAGATCGAAGTGCTGGTCCTGGAGGACGTGGGTCAGCTCGTGCACCAGCGTCACCCGCAGGTTCACCGTCATCTCGGTGCCGCGGACGACGACCCGCTGTGACTGTGGGTCGTAGAAGGCGAGGGTGCCGGCGTCGGCCATGTCGTTGGCCGACTCGAGCAGGTCGATGTCGCCCGACGCCAGCCCGACCGCGCGGAGGAAGCTCGTCGCCTGCTCGAGCTGCGCCCGGTCCTCGGCGCTGAGCTCCGTCGCCCCGATCCGGGTCCGGTCGGCGTACTCGTCGGCGGTCAGGAAGTCGACCGGGACCGGATGATCGAAGATGAGGCCCCGCTCCTGTTCGACGTAGGTGGCGAGGTCGGCGACACGGGAGTCCCACTCGTCGGGATACGGGTCGTCCCGGGTGGCGAGCAGGACCACCGGGAGCGCGGCGATGGTGGCGGCGACCACCACGGTCACCACCAGGCCCCGCCAGCGCTGGCCCGGGCGGCGCTGCAGGACGAGGGGTGGCGGTGGCGGGTAGCCGCCTGGGCCCCAGTGCGGTGGCGGCGGAGGAGGGGGTGGGGGTGGGGGAGGAGGGGAGAGTCCCCACGACGAGAAGTCGGACACGTGTAACCCAGCTTTCGCCCGCTCGGAAGCCACAGCACGACCCCGTGGACCTCTCCGTGGCGTCGGGATGATATCGAGCGCTCCCACACAACCACGTGGCGAGGTCCTTCGGACATCAGGGTTGGGAAGTTGTCAAGGGCTGACTCGGCTCTGGCGGATGCGGGGGTAACGTCGGGTCGTGGCGCTTCGGAAGATCATCGGCGTCGAGACCGAGTACGGCATCCTCGTTCGGGGGGCGGCCGAGTCGAACCCGATCGCGGCGTCCTCGGTCCTGATCAACGCCTACGTGCAGGAGTTGGCGCGGGCGGGCACCGACTCGCGCACCACGTCCCGGGTCGGTTGGGACTTCGAGGACGAGCACCCCGACATCGACGCCCGGGGCTTCACGGCCGAGACCGCGCTGGCCCCCGAGGTCGAGACCCACCTGGTCAATGCGGTCCTCACCAACGGCGCCCGCTACTACGTCGACCACGCCCACCCCGAGCTGTCGACGCCGGAGTGCGCCGATCCCCGCAGCGTCGTGGTCTTCGACAAGGCCGCCGAGGTGATCCTCCAGCGCTCGATGCGGGCCGCTACGGCGCTGCTGCCCCCGGGCGAGGAGATCGTGGTCTACAAGAACAACTCCGACCGCAAGGGGAACTCCTACGGCTGCCACGAGAACTACCTGATGGACCGGCAGGTCCCGTTCTCGCGGATCGTCACCCACGTGATGCCCCACTTCATCTCCCGGCAGGTGTACACGGGCGCCGGGAAGGTGGGTACCGAGGCCGCCGGCCTGACCTCGGCCGACATCCCGTTCCAGCTGACCCAGCGGGCCGATTTCTTCGAGGAGGAGGTGGGCCTCGAGACCACCCTCAAGCGGCCCATCGTCAACACCCGCGACGAGCCCCACGCCGACGCCCAGCGCTACCGCCGGCTGCACGTGATCGTGGGCGACGCCAACCTCGCCGAGATCTCGACCTTCCTCAAGGTCGGGACCACCGCGCTGGTGCTGTCGATGATCGAGGACGACTTCCTGCCCCGCGACCTCAGCCTCGCCTCGCCGGTGCAGGCCTTGCGGCAGGTGTCCTACGACGTGTCGTTGCGGCGGCCGCTCGAGCTGGCCGACGGCGGCCACATGACCGCGCTGGAGATCCAGTGGGAGTACCTCGACCGGGCCAAGAAGTACGCCGAGGAGCAGGGACTGGCCTGCCTGGGCGCCGAGGAGGTCGGGGCCGAGGTGCTGCGCCGCTGGGAGGAGGTGCTGACCGGCCTGGAGACCGACTTCCTGGGCCTGGCCGACCAGCTCGACTGGGTCGCGAAGTTCCGGCTCATGGACGGCTACCGCGAGCGCCACGGCCTGCGGTGGGACGACGCCCGGCTGGCGGCGATGGACCTCCAGTACCACGACCTGCGACCCGACAAGAGCCTGGCCGCCCGGGTCGGGCTGTCCCGCCTCACCAGCGACAGCGAGGTGCTGACCGCGGTGAGCGAGCCACCCAGCGATACGCGGGCATACTTCCGGGGGAAGTGCCTCCAACGGTGGGCGGATCAGATCGTGGCCGCCAATTGGGATTCGATGGTGTTCGACATCGGGGGCGACCCGCTGCGCCGGGTGCCCATGATGGATCCGACACGTGGAACGGAGGGCCACGTCGGTAGGTTGATGGCCGAGTGCGCCAGTACCGCTGAGTTGTTGGAGCGGTTGGGGCAGTAGGGAACGAGGGACGACATGGCTGAGCGAGAGCTGAAGAGGAAGTCCGCCCCCGCTCGTGAGCAGGAGGTCGTCGACGAGGCGCCGCCTGTGTCCGAACAGGGCGAGAAGATCAAGGCCGAGCTCGACGATCTCCTCGAGGAGATCGACGAGGTCCTCGAGGTCAACGCCGAAGATTTCGTCAAGAGCTACGTCCAGAAGGGCGGCCAGTAGCGACCCCCGGCAGCGCCGCCCTGCGGTAACTGCTTGACCCTGTAGCCTCCGTCGGCGATGACTCTGCCGTACTACCGCGCCGACAACGATCCTGGCCCGTCGTTCGTCGAGCTGCTGGCGCGCACGGGGCGCGCCCCACGTTGGGAGGGCCAGGCCGGTGACGGCCCGCCGCTGAACATCCCCCATGGCACCACCGTCGTTGCCATCCGCTGCGTCGACGGCGTGGTGATGGCGGGCGACCGGCGGGCGACCAGCGGCCACCTGATCAGCCACCGGGCGATGGAGAAGGTCTTCCCGGCCGACCGCTACTCGGGCGTGGCCATGGCGGGGGCGGCCGGCCCGGCGATGGAGATGGTGAAGCTGTTCCAGCTCCAGCTCGAGCACTACGAGAAGGTCGAGGGCGGCGTGCTCTCCCTGGAAGGCAAGGCCAACCAGCTGGGCCAGATGGTCCGCGGCCACCTCCCGGCCGCCATGCAGGGGTTGGCGGTGGTTCCGCTGTTCGCCGGCTACGACGTGCGCCGGGAGGTTGGCCGGCTGTTCGAGTACGACGTCACCGGCGGCCGGTTCGAGGAGAGCGACTTCGCCGCCACCGGCTCGGGCAGCCTCCACGCGGGCACGGTCATCAAGCTGGGTTACCACGACGCCCTGACCGTCGACGAGGCCGTGGAACTGGCCATCAACGCCCTGTTCCAGGCGGCCGACGAGGATTCGGCCACCGGTGGTCCCGACGTGATCCGGGGCATCTTCCCGCTGGTGGCCACCATCACCACCGAGGGCTTCACCCGCCTCCCGGACGACGAGGTGTCCGAGCGGTTCCGGGCCCTGCTCGACCGCATGGCCACCACCCGCGGCACCACGGGGCTCGGCGTGGCGCCGCAGGCTGGGGCCGAGGGCGGGACGAGGGGCACGACGCGATGAGCATGCCCTTCTACGTCGCGCCCGAGCAGTGGATGAAGGACAAGGCCGACTTCGCGCGCAAGGGGATCGCCCGGGGCCGGGCTCTCGCCGCGCTGGAGTACGCCGACGGCATCCTCATCTGCGCCGAGAACACCTCCGCGACACTGCGCAAGATCAGCGAGATCTACGACCGCATCGCTTTCGCCGGCGCCGGCCGCTACAACGAGTACGACCGCCTGCGCATCGCCGGGGTCCGCCACGCCGACCTCAAGGGCTACGCCTTCAGCCGGGAGGACGTCGACGCCCAGGGCCTGGCCAACGCCTATGCGCAGATGATCGGCGACGTGTTCACCCACGAGGTGAAGCCGATGGAGGTCGAGATCCTGGTGGCCGAGGTCGGGGAGGAGACGGACGCCGACCGGCTGTACCACATCCTCTACGACGGGACGGTGGTCGACGAGACCGGCTTCACGGTGCTCGGGGGCGAGGCCGACGTCATCGGCAACCGGCTGGGGACGACGTACCAGGAGGGCATGTCCCGGGCCGAGGCCCTGCAAGCCGCGGCCGCCGCTCTGGCCGGGCCGGGACGGCAGCTGGCGCCCGACGAGCTCGAGGTGGCCACGCTGTCCCGATCGACCGAGCGCCGGGCGTTCCAGCGCTTGACCGACGACCAGGTCGGCGAGTTGCTGGACGGTGCGTCCGCCGTTGCCGGTTCCGAGGACGGGACGACTACGGTGGGCGAGGGCACCGAAGCCCAAGAAGCGTCCGCCACCGACAGCGATCGAGACGGGGACTCGAGCCCCACGGAGTGAGGCAGCCTACGCTGAGCGTGGGAGACCACGAGGCGAGGCGGCTGAGAAGGGCAGGGCGGACAGGTGTATTGCTCGAACTGTGGGTACAACAACGCGGCTGGCGCCGTGCTGTGCGTCCAGTGCGGTGCTTCCTTGGCGGGGGCCCAGCCGTCCGGTCCGTCGCAGCAAGGGCCGCCCGCCGACGCGCCGCCGCCGCCGGCGCCGGGGGGCAGCGGGGAGTATCCGCCACCGGGTCAGCCCTACGCACCGCCCGGGGCCCCACCGCCGTCGTCCGGTGAGTACCCGCCGCCCGGGGCCCCACCGCCCTCGTCGGGCGAGTACCCGCCGCCCGGCACACCCGGCGCACCTGGTCCGTATTCGGGTGAGTACCCGCCGGGGGCGCCCCAGAGCTATCCGCCCGCTGGCGGGCCTCCGGGGTACCCGCCGGGCATGGCCTACGGCGCACCTGTGCCGCCGCAACGCAAGTCGCAGCGGGGCATCCTGCTCGTGGTGCTGGCCCTGCTGGTCGTCGGCGCGATCGTGGCCGGAGCCATCCTGGTGTTCGGGGGCGACGACGGTGGGTCGGACGAGCAGGTCGTCCTGGAGCCGATCGGCACCATCCAGCAGGACGACTTCTTCGGCAACCTCGACGCCGCGGGCGGGGACATCGGCTCCGCCGTGGCCGGGCTGGCGACGGCCGACGCCAA
>Ga0075418_10009322_pt1 | contig 11005 bp, 5 predicted proteins | sample SoiMetdeltSBSDD2_FD_81776 | JGI IMG/M metagenome (GOLD analysis project Ga0075418, IMG submission 81776) | Bulk soil microbial communities from a Populus tree surrounding site in Tennessee, USA - Soil MetaG P. deltoides SBSDD2 | ecosystem: Environmental > Terrestrial > Soil > Tree plantation...
GAGCATTCCCCGACAACCGTATGGGTTGGGTCGCGTCCACCGTGCCCCCAACTGTCGAACCGTTGGCCAGCGTGGTGACGGTCGTAAAGGCGCCGAAGTCCGGGTTCGGCGAACGGTTATTGCCGGTGAGCGGCGCATGTGAGATTCCATAACCTCCGCGGATCACAGTATTCCATTCTTCCGCCCACTTGAAGTGCTTTGGGCTATAAGCAAAGCCGAAGCGCGGTTCCAGTCCGAGGTAATCAACCGGAACGATGTATCTCGACCGTCCGCCGCGACCAGCGAAAGCGAACGGCGGGATGTTGACCGTAGTCGGCACGTACGAGGGAATGGGAGCGGTCGTCGCCACCCCGAGCCCCGTCGCGGTCGCGCGGCGCTGCGCATCTGTAAGAGTCACGGTCTGAGCCAGATCCGGACGGAACACGCCCTGAAGATCATTCTTCTCGATGCGCGGGTACTGGAGCGAGTACCGGAAGCCGAGGTTCATCGTAAGATTGTGACGCACCTTCCAGTCGTTCTGAACGAAGCCGGCCGCGCTCTTCCAGCGATAGTCGTAGTTGAGCAGCAAAGGCCGAACGTCTACCTGGTTTGGCACCCCTAGCAGAAAACTGGCCAGTGGGTTCCCGCCGTTCGCCAATCCGGTCGAACGATTATTACTGGTATTGAGCACGCGGAATTGCCACCTGCCCCCTGAAGCCGCGAAGAAGGGGATGACGTTGAGCCGCGCATAGCTGAGATCAACCCCGAACTTCCAGTTTTGATTGCCGTGGATCCAGTAGACTATGTCGTTAATGCTGAAGCGCTCCTCGACATTGAAGTTATTGGTTGAGCCCGACGAGCCAACGTCCGTAAAGGCGTTATATCCATTACCGTCGGCGCTGAACTGAAACAGCGGGATGCCGCCGGTCGTCAGACTCGGCAGACCGAGCTCGGTTGCCAGGTTTCTGCCACCCTTGATCGAGAACTCCGGCCCGAAGTCTTCGCTGAAAACTCCGCGGGTGTAGCTGACTCGGAGGTCGTTGATCAGTCTCGGCGAGAAAATGTGGTTATCGGCAATCAGTATTTGTTTGGCATCGCTGAAAACACCTGTGCTGCCGTTAACGTCGCTGCCGAAGCCACGGATCCCTATCGCCGGAGTGATCGTGTAGCGGCCGCTAATTTTGTTTGAGTCCGTGAGGTTGTGGTCAATCCGAACGGTGTAGCGTGTCTCGTCCTGTTTCACAAATCGATTCACTATGAAGTTCCTGACCAGGCCCGCGTCGTCAACGAAGTAATCACCGGCGGGTGGCATGAACTCCAGTATCTTCAAGGCGGTCGGATCGATTAGATTCTGCGGGATCTTGTTCCCGACGAACGGCTGGAAGGTCTGACCGGCGCCCAAAACGATCGGCACCAGCTTGCCGGCTACGTTGTTGAATTGCTGATAGATGGTCGTGGGACCAACCGACACGAGGTTTAAGCGGGCCGCGACATCCGCCGGCAGCCAACCGCTGCTCGTCCGCACAAGGTTGCTGAAATCGCCTGCGCGCTCGGCGTCGCTGGGCAAGATAGTGGTTTGCGTAACGAAGTCCCGCCTGTATCGCGGCTCGTAGGCGAAGAAGAAAAAGGTACGGTCTCGTCCGTCGTAAAGCTTAGGCACGTAAACCGGCCCTCCCAGCGTGAATGAGACCTGGTTGTAGCGCAGGTTATTGGCCGGGCGCGGCCCATTCCCGATGCGCCACGGTCGCGCATTAGTAACCGGGTTGCGCGTGTACCACAGCGCAATGCCCCTAAGATCGTTTGTCCCGGACTTTGTGGTTGCGTTTATGACGCCGCCGGCAGTCTGCCCAAATTCCGCGGAATATACGGACGTTTGGACGGTGAACTCCTGCACGGTCTCGGGCGTGAAGCTCACAACCGCTCGCCCGATGCCTACTCCGGTGTTGTTAACCCCGTCGGCCAGGATCGACGTGCTGCCCGGGCGTCCCCCGTTCAGACTCAAGTTGAATCCGGGCACGGGCTGACCCGAAGTGACCTCCGGATCCTCGCTGCCTGCATCGCCAGACACATTGGGGGCGGTCACCGCCAAATCGAGCACGCTGCGATTGAGCAGCGGGACATCCTGGATTTGCCGTTCGGTGATCGTCTGGGTCGTGGTGCCGCTTTGCGAGTTCAGCACTGGCGCATCCGCTGTTACGTTGATGGCTGTATCGACACCGCCTGCTTCAAGCGTCACGTTGATGGTGGTCGTGGTTGCGGTATCGACCTTTACGTTATCAACGACCGCTTTCTTGAACCCCATTACTTCCACAGTAACGCTGTAGTTCACCGGCTCCAGCGAAATCGCAGTGAAAACGCCGGCTTCAGATGTCGAGAGCTTGACGTTCTGGTTGGTGCCCTTGTTGGTAATCGTCACCGTAGCCGCTGCTATGACGGCCCCGTTGGTGTCGGTAACCGTTCCGCTGATGCCGCCCTTGTTAGTCTGCCCGAAGACTGCAGCAACACAGAGCAAAGAAACCACGAGAGTTCTGACTGATCGCATTGGCGTGCCTCCTAAATTCCGAAGGTTGATTCGGAAGACCTGACAACAATGAAAGAGAACCAGCTGGTCCTCGCAATCAGGAACCAGTCCCGGTTCTCCTTACCTCCACTGCGTAGACTTGAGTAGCCCCGTGCATGTTGGAACGAAAGACTATCCACTTCATATCTGGCGTGAATGTTACGTTCGGCTCGAGACTGTAGTTATGCCTGGCGAGGTTCACGAGCCGTTCGGCCTTGAGAACACCATTCTCCGCTTTGAACAGATATATCCACTGCCCGTTCCCGGGGGCCGCGACGCTGTTCGGACCGCCGCCGTCACCGGCGAAAAGCTTTCCGTCAATTGAGACGTTGAAGTGCACTGAACACAGATCGCGCGCCACCTTGTAACGGATCTGCTTACCCGTTGCGAGCTCCACACCGGCCAGCCAGAATTCCTTTCCCTTCGGTGTCTGTAAGTCGTACCAGATGATCCTGCCGTCGGCGCTGAAGAACTCGTGCCCGGCGATCTCCATATCCATGGTTCTGGTGTGAATCTTACGCAGCCCGGTTCCGTCGGTGCGAATCGTCCAGATGCGGTCGACTTTGTGCCAGGGCCCTTCGTGACAGAACATAATCAGGCCGGGATCGGTGGGTGAAAACTGCAGGTGGTTAAGCCAGTCGGTGGCGTGGTGAAAGATCTTCACGTCGCCGGTCTTGATGTTGATGGTGTAGAGCGCCATCGGCCTTCGTTCGGCAAGGCGTCGTTCCATCATCGCCCCCTTACCCGGATAGTCGTCTCCGCGAGCTGCTGGCTGCGGGTTCGCGGGCGGCTGCTGTCCGGTGCCAGGCGATTCTTCCACAAAGCTGCCCGCTAGCAACGACTCGTCGGCGTTGACCGCGAGCCCTGAACCGGAACGGAGGTTGAGCTTGATTACCTTATCGCCCTCGCGGAACTCCGGGTTTGTTACGATGGCCCGGGTGGCGCGTGTGTCCAGGTTCGTGGCATATACCGCGGCGCCCCTGAAATAAAACACCTGCCTTGTCTTCTTGCCGACCACCATGCTGCCCACTCGGCCTTCCACCAGTGGCTCGGTCTTCCGCGTTTTTAGATTGATCGTTGATAGGCCTTCGCGCGTAGTGATGAGTAGCTTATCGCCTTCGGCCGTATAGGCGTTCTGGTGAAAGTACAGACTCGCACTCCCTGGGTCGCGCGAGAGGCGAACCACTCGGTGACCGGTGTCGCTATCGACCCATTCGAGGGGCGGCTCATTGGCAGCCGAATTCTGCGGTCCACCACTCCCTTGAAAAGGGATCGGCACTGAGCTGTCAGCAATGCCGAACACACTCATTTGTGACGCAGCGACGGCAGAGACTAGAAACGTCATTACCACACAACGTGAAATGCAATACATCCCTCCTCCTTCAGCGTCGGCTAGAGATGAAACGGATAAAGCAAGACTAATCGAAAACTATTCAGAAGTTGAGTTCGTCGGTTTTAGACTTGTTGAATGTGAAGAGCGACAGTCTTACCTCACACGCATCTACACGATAAGGCGAAGTTTTATGCGACATCACACGTCTTCCGGGAGCAGCCGATTTAGCATATCGTCTTTCCAGCCTTCGACAGATTCTCTCATCAGCTTTCGCAGGCCGGTCGCGCTCATTTTAGGAAGAGCCTGCGCGATCTTCTCGTGCGCGGCGGCGCTTTCAATGTAGGACGCACGCTCGCGCGAAGTCTTCATCACAAAAAAGGCGAACAGCGGGGTAACGATTCGCTCGAGCGACTCGATCAAGTAGGGGTTGTCGGACATCTCCCAAATCTTCCGGTGGAAAGCTAAATCATTCTCGTAGAATTGATTGAGATCCACCTGCCTCGCCGCCCGTTTCATCCTCTCGATTATTGCTTGCAACTCGCGCACGTTGTCGGGCGTAGCGTTCTCCTTCGCCCACTCGATGGCCAACGCTTCCAGTTCCACCCGCAGTCGGAAGGCTCGTTCAACGTCTCTCCGCTTCAGCTTGGTTACCGTTGTACCCTTGTACGGCGTCTTTTGGACGTACCCATCATGTTCGAGTTGGATCAGCGCCTCTCGCACAAGCGGGATGCCTACGCCCAGTTGCTGAGCGGTCTTGCTCACCACAATAGTCTCACCAGGACCAATCGCTCCGGAGAGTATCGCCCCCTTGATGGTCGAGACGACCTGGTCCCTTTTTGAAATAGGTTCAATCAACTTGAGCATATGCAGTTTCCTCGCGCAGGTTCTGAAGGCGCTGATCAATCAGAGCGGATTCCTGGTGCTGGCCGTTTTTGATACTTCGCCCCCAAAGCCCGACGGGAATCCCCGACACAAACGGAGCGGAATCTCGCGGCCGGATCACTATAGCATCTTGTTAGCAGATTGCAAGATCATCTTATGATCATCTTTCTGAGAAAGGTCATGAGAGTACGAATTGAGTCAGCAGCAGGCAGCGACTCATTCATTGTCTTTGGAAGGCCATGGTGCTATGATGCGGGCGCTAAAAATCCTACGTTGTAAGTTCTTCCTCACGTCGTGTTGTTAGAAAAGGATCGCGCGCAACTCAATGACGCGCGACTTTGATCTTGTCGGCATTTTGCAGCGTTCTGTCCATCCCGGAATTTGTGATGACGGCACGCTGCAACCATCTGGGAAACGCTCCATACCGTCTTTACCGCTCTTTGCATATCCGCTTTACAAACCTTGGAGGAGGATGAAGAAAATGGATAAGCATACCCCGCAACTCGCACCAACCTTGAAAAGACGCAATAACCCGAATGCCAGCGAATCTTCGGGCCGCTTGAGCTCGAGACTTCTGGCATTGTTCATGAGCTTGTTTGTGTGCCTGTGCACATCAACAAGTATCCTTGCGCAATCCGACAACGCCCAGGTTTCAGGATTTGTCAAAGATTCCGCCGGGGCTGTGATTCCCGGCGCCAGGGTCGTTATTAAGAGTCAGACCAAAAGTGTCGAGCGATCTGCCGTAACGAATGATCAAGGCTACTATGTCATTTCGAATGTGCCGCCTGACATGTACTCGGTTACGGTGGAACAAACCGGCTTCAAGCGCTTCACCCTGGCGGATAAAAAGGTTGATCCCAATATCGCCACGACTGTCGACGTCTCTCTTGAAGTTGGCCAGGTCACTGAAGTGGTCTCGGTAGTTGCCCAGTCGGCGGTGGTGCAAACAGAGACTGCCACGGTAGGCAAGCTGGTTGAGGCTAAACAGATTGAGTTAGCCATGCTGAATGGGCGCAATCCCCTGTTTCTGGCGCTGCTAAAACCGGGCGTCAGTGGCGGCGCGCTTGGCGGTTTCAGCTTCGGGCTGACTACCGGTGGTTTGAACATCAATGGTTCTCGCACACAGGATAATCTGATCACTTTTGACGGCGCGGTTGCGGTTCGTACCCGATCAAACGGTACCAGCATCGGTGTCGCCGATGTAGACGCAACCCAGGAAGTTCAGATTCTGACCGCCACTTACGGCGCTGAGTTCGGGCGTTCTAACGGCGGACAGATCCGAATTGTTACCAAGAGCGGCAGCAGCCAGTTTCACGGAACGATGTACGAGTTCATGAGGAACTCAGCGTTTGACGCCAATAGCTGGACCCGCAAGCGAACAGGAACCGGGGACCGTCCTTGTGACCAGTTTCCCAAAGACACTGCCTGCCGAGCTGAGCCGTTTCGCTACAATCAGTTTGGTTACAGCCTCAGCGGTCCGGTGTTACTACCTTTTACAAATTTCAACAAGGGACGAGACAAACTATTCTGGCTATGGGGCCAGGAATGGGTCCGGCGACGTCGAGGTGTCACCAGGACCATGACGGTTCCGACGCTTAAGATGCGCAACGGAGATTTCAGCGAGTTGCTCACCGCGAACAAGTTCTTTCCCGGTCCAGTAACAATCAGAGATCCTCAGACCGGCCAACCATTCACTGGCAACATGATTCCGTTCAATCGTCAGAGTGCGAGTGGCATTGGTATGCTCAAGGCGTTCCCCGAACCGAATTTTGATGGCCCCGGTTCGACTAACTGGTTCGCGGAGCGCGGTGAGACGCAAGACCAGCGCAAGGATACTATCTCCATAGACTTCTACCCCACCGAAAAACACTCGGTGCGATGGCGGGCGCAGCTCTATCACTTTCTCGAGCTTGCCCCCTTTCCCTTCGACAATGAACCCGGGCTTGCACCGCGCATTTTTGATCGTCCCAATCAAACGACCTCGCTTAACTGGGTGTGGTCCATCTCCCCGACCTGGATCAATGAATTGTTGATAGCCGGGAGCCGGGATCAGGTGTTCATCAGCATTGCCCCCACCGATCTCTATAAGCGCAGCCTGTACGGAATCAACTACCCCTACATTTTTCCGGACCGAAAGGAGATCCCTGATAAAGTCCCGACGGTTGATGGTCTTTCTCCCTTCGGTCGGATAGATGGCGGGCCGTACCCGGCCCAATCAACAGGTCCGATCTACCAGATATCGGACAACATGACGAACATCCGGGGAAGCCATACCCTAAAGTTTGGTTTTTATTTCGAGAGAGCAGGAGAGAACGACTTCGATCAGATCAACGTAGCGGGCACCCCCGGCGGCACCAACAACCAGAACGGCCGCTTCGTCTTCAGCAACTCAACACCAAACGCAACCGGACAAGCGATTGCAAACGCGGCGCTCGGATTGTTCGATACTTATGCGGAGCTCGGTGCACGCTCGTTCACTCCCTACCGCGGCCAGATGCTGGAATGGTTTTTCCAGGATTCATGGAAGCCGACAACAAAACTGCGGCTCGAATTCGGTATCCGGCACAGCATAAATCAACCCTACTACAGCCTGTGGCGGAATATGGTCGTCTTTGACCAGAGGTTTTATGATCCTGCGATCGCGGTAACCCAGAATCCGGCGAACGGATTCATCACCGGCGGAAATCTACGAGCCCGTTACAACGGGCTGGTAATCCCGGGAGACGGCTTCACCGACGCGGCCAAAGGCCGTGTCCCGATCGCCGATACCGGAGAATTCGATTTTCTTTTCCGCGACGTCGGCAAGGAGTACTCCAGGATTCACAAAGGCAACCTCCAGCCGCGGGTTGGTATTGCCTACGGGATCAATGACAAGACTGTCGTTCGCTTAGGCGCGGGGCGTTTCTTTACTCGCCTTGGCGTAAGCGATTCGGTCTTTCTCGGAGGCAATCCGCCATTGCAGCCCTCCGCCTCGATAACTCGTGGACGTGTGGATAATCCGGGCGGTACGTCGGGCAATATTTTTCCTCTGGTCGTCACCAGTCAGGATCCGGTATTCAAGAATCCGGAAGCGTGGCACTGGAGCGCGACATTTGAGCGGGAGGTAGGATTCGCTACAGTGGTCGAGGTCGGCTATGTGGGACGACGAAGTTTACACGGACAGCGGGAGCGTAATATTAATCAGCTTCTGCCAGGAACCGTGCAAGCTAATCCAGGGATCAATCCTGATTCTCTCCGGCCGTTTAAGGGGTTTGGCGTCATTCGCGTCACCAACAACGACGCGAACGCTATTTACCATGGCCTTCAGATCGGCGTTCAACGGCGGTTTACCAAGGGACTGAGCTACGGGCTGGGCTATACGTATTCCAAGTCAACGGATGATGGTTCCGCCCAGCGCGATGTAATCCCAAATGCCTTCGATGCAAGCCCGTTGTGGGGTCCGTCGAGCTTTGACCGACGCCATGTAATGGTGGTCGCAGGCATCTATGCGCTGCCGGTGTTTCGAGATACGTCCAAGTTGATGGGCAAGCTCCTTGGTGGCTGGACCCTTTCCGCCATCTCGCAGTTCCAGACGGGTACGCCGCTTTCAATCACAACTGGCGATGACTTTGCCGGTGTGGGACCCGGAAGCGGAGCGCAGTTCTGGATCGTCAATGGGAATCCAAGACTATCGAGGGGCGATCGGTCGTTCTCCAACAGCACCGCGGATAAGAACTTCTGGTTCAATACGAAGAACGCAGACGGCACGTCGATCTTTACCGCACCGCCAGCGGGTACCTTCAACACGGAGAGGGTGCGCAACTTCCTGTACGGTCCTGGCTTCCAGAACCATAATCTGGGTCTCTATAAAGATTTCCACATAAAAGAGGCTCAGAAAATCACGTTCCGGGTGGAAGCTTTCAATTGGCCCAACCATCCGAATTGGAACAACCCAACCACCGATCCTCGCAACGCTAGTTTCGGGAAGGTAACTACCAAGAGCAGCGAGCGCAATTTACAGTTTGCGCTACGCTACTCTTTCTAGAACGATTCGAGTCCAGATAACCTTGTCGAGAGTTCCTCAGTAGAGAACTCTCGACAAGGTATCAATCAAAAAAGAGAGAAGCGGAGCAGAAGGTTGATATTGCGATCGAATTACTGCCGGCGCGCCCTGGGAGAATCTCTCAGGGACCGCCTTTCGCTTGAACGAAAGGCGAAGCAATCTGGTGCCGTTCAGCGTGTACCGTAGACTGTCCAGTCTGCGGACCTTCCAGAGTTTAATCCAGCGGACAGCCGCAGACTGGACAGTCTGCGGTACATGCCCAAAGTGGGGTTCGTTGCAGAACGCTGCACCAAGTCCTAGAATTGACCCAATCTCAATTCCTACTTCAAGGGAGAAGATATGAAGAGAACAACGATCATCTTTGCGCTGACATTACTTTTCAGCAGTGTACAGGTCTGCCTGGCCGACAACCCGCAGATGGGTACGTGGAAGCTGAACGAAGCCAAGTCGAAGCTCGGCGCCGGCACCCCGAAGAACCACACCGTAATCTACGAAGCTGCAGGTGACAATACCAAGATTATCGTGGAGGGTATCGATAGCGCCGGCAAAACCGTTCGCCATGAATGGACCGGAAAGTTTGACGGTAAATTCTATCCGGTAACCGGCGATCCCACTTCGGACACGCGGTCTTACAAGCAGTTAGGCGCCCGGACGTTGTCGTTTACCGCAAAACAAGGCAAAAAGGTTACGTTGACGGGGCGCGTCGTCGTTTCTACGAACGGCAAGATTCGGACCGTCACAACGACCGCAACTGATGCGAAGGGCAAGAAGGTCAACTCCACGGCGGTATACGACAAACAGTGACGAAACGGCCGGTTTTCCCGTCGCTTCGTTCTTTTTTTGTTCGGCTGCGGTTTTGATGCTCGCCGCGCCGCTTGTTGGCGCTGCGGCTCCTTGAGCGTTCGGGCCGAGAGCGCCGGAATGCGCTCGCTTTCTCCGGATCACTTCGCAGTGACGGCCCCGCCGCTCCTGGAAGATCTCATTCACGGTGCGTCAGTGGGTCACGCCTACTTGCTCTTGCTCGGATCTCCTGTAGGTGGCGGGGCGTGATCCTCTTTCGCTGGCGGACCCAGCAACGCACTCAGAATCGGTTTTAATGCGTCAGCCCACACCTGATACCCCTTGACGTCCAGATGCAGTCCGTCCGAACTGGCCATGCCGTCGAGAAACTTGTCCTCTTTATCGGCCAGCTTGTCGTTGATGTTCAAATACCTGATCTTTTTCCCGTCCGCGAATCTTGCGATGTTGTCGTTGACCTGGTTGATGATGGACATTACCGCAAGGTTGTCATTGCGCGGGGTGATGGCCATTACGACAATCTTCGCGTTTGGCGCTTTCTGTCGACAGACGTCCACGATAGCCTTGAGCCCAGTGGTGATGTCGACAACTCGCGAATCGCCGCTGCCTTGAGGAGCTGCGTTTCCAACATTGTTCGTGCCCGCAAGGATGATGATGACTTTGGGATTTACGTTTTCCAATTCTCCGTTGGTTAGCCGCCAAAGAATGTTTTGAACCGTATCCCCACCCCATCCGAAATTGGCGGCATTCCAGCCGAAGAAATTCCGGCGCCAGTTCGCCAGAAACTCGCTGTATTGTTTATCACTCGTGCCCCATCGTCTGGTGATCGAGTCGCCGACAAAATAAACGTCGATGCCGCCCTTCCTGGCTTTCTCCAACAACTGCGAATGCGCGATCTGAGAGTTCTGGTCGGTCCGAGGAATCGGCTGGTAGAAAACCTCATTGCTTGCCCGTGCCCGACGCGACGCACGGGGCGGGCGAGTTAGTTCCTGATTGGGCTTGATCACGCCGCCACGAACGAGCGTTCCAAGCCATTCCGCTGATCGGCTGGTATACGGGCGTTGCTGGGCCGGTGTAGCAAGATGGTTGTGGTGCGAATCGACCATTGGGACGGCTTCTTTTGGTCCTTTAATTTGATTGAAGGCAATCCATATCCCAACTGGCGGCGTGACTGTGTCGATGAACCCCATGGAAACCAGAGCGGTGGCTTTTATGCGCGGGGCGAAATTGACCGCGTCGAAATAAAGCGCGGTCTCCATGATCTTCGGATTATTCGAAGGCCAGTTCGGATAACCCGATGCCCGACCCTGCAGTGGCCCATTAGAGTCGCAACCTGCAGGTTCATTAACGATGACGTGGGTGATTGCTGGGTGAAGCCCGGCAACGCAGAGGCTCTGCTGTCCCCCCATAC
>Ga0075418_10009323_pt1 | contig 11002 bp, 7 predicted proteins | sample SoiMetdeltSBSDD2_FD_81776 | JGI IMG/M metagenome (GOLD analysis project Ga0075418, IMG submission 81776) | Bulk soil microbial communities from a Populus tree surrounding site in Tennessee, USA - Soil MetaG P. deltoides SBSDD2 | ecosystem: Environmental > Terrestrial > Soil > Tree plantation...
ATGCTAATCAGCTCACCTAAATTGTATAACTCCCAGTGTTAAGAACAAGTAGACATTGTATTTCGTGCCGCCGCGCGCTTTTTGCCGAGCCGCGCGGCTCGCACTTGGATGATCCTTACTGTTGAAGCCGCGGTGTCGGAATATGCGCTGTATTTTTTCGGGCCGGTGAAAAACATATAAAGATTGAAGTCGTGAATTTAGTTTCGCCTTTTTACCGCGTGCCGCTCGCCATGCCTTATTGGAATGGCGCGGTTTATCAAAGCATGCTCGATTCATTGTGTTCAGGACGGGTCATCGATGGCGCGGATCTTGACGATCTTAGCTCGCGGCTCGTCCAAGAGCTTGGAGTCGAGAACACGATTCTCTGCGGTTCGGGAAGCTTGGCGCTCGAGATTGCGCTGCGCGCGTGCAAAGTGGAACAGGGCGACGAAGTGGTGATTCCGACGTTTTGCTGTACTGCGGTGGTTGCGCCGATTTTAGCGACGGGTGCGACGCCGGTTCTGGCGGACGTCGGTGAAGAGCTCAATCTCACGGTCGGGACGGTGCGAGCGGTACTGACGCAGAAAACCCGCGCGATCATTGTGCCGCACCTTTTTGGCAATCCCGCCGACATCGAAGGGATCGCGGAACTTGCCGCGCGCAAAAACATTCGCGTGATCGATGACGCCGCGCAAGCGCTTGGCGCGACGATCAATGGCCGGCCGGTTGGGAGCTTCGGCGCTGCCGGTATTCTCAGCTTCGGCAACGAAAAAGTTTGCTTCGGTCTCGGCGGCGGTGTGGCTATTTTTCGCGACAAGAAAGTTTTACCCAATGCTCTGCAGCTCCATCTCACTCAGCCCAAGTTTTTGTCCTCGCTGGGCAAGCTCGCATCGACGCTGGGCGGGTGGCGTTGGCGCCGCTTGACGGCGCCGCTGGTGAAATTATCCTCGGGGCTGCGACACCGAAGCCCCGAGTCGGCTCCGACAGCGTACCGGCGAGAATCGATGGCCAATCTCCAAGCAGCAGTCGCCAAGAATTTAATGCAAACCCTGCGTGAGAATATTCAAGCGCGCCGCGAGCGCGTGCGGGCCTATCAAAAGTTACTGGCGGGAGCGGCGGGGTTACAGCTGATTCCGCACCAGAGCGGCTCTGCATGTTTAACACAGGTTGTGCGCTTGTTGCGTCCGAGGGACCGCCGCGACTTGGCTGTGGACGCAATCACGGCGCTGGATCGGAACGGTTATGAAATTCAGGGCAGCTACGTGCCCATTCATCGCCTGAGCAATTTCGACATGTGCGTTTGGGATCATCTTCCTTATGCCGAAAGAATCTGGGCTGATCTCATCGAGCTGCCTTGCGAACCTGACGTGGAGCTCACTCAAGTCGAGCAACTCAGCGCGATTGTCAAAGCGATCGTTCATTCGTAGCAGGTGTGCTGGCATTTTTGTGTGTTTTTTACGCGCTGTAGCTGCGCCAAATTGCCGCGGTGATTCCTATCTTCCGCTCGACGCAAACCGGAAGTTTGTGATAACCCTCGGGGGGATGAGCGCCGCCGCGCCGATCAAGTTTTGGTTACGCTTTGGTTGTTTCTTCATTGTTTCTGCTTCTACGTGCAGGTTTCGGCCGTCTGTTCGGTGTCGGATCTAAATCGATGCTGAGCGCGCGTGAAATTTGCGAGGTTCCATGAATGAAATTCGCTTTATCGACACCACCGTGCGCGACGGGCAGTTGAGCCTTTGGGCGCTCGGCATGAAAACCGGTGCGATGCTCGCCATCGCCGAGCAGATGGACCGGTGCGGCTTCGAGTCCATGGAATTCTTCGGTTTCGCCGGCTACATCAAGATGGTCCGCGAGCACAAAGAAAATCCTTGGGATTGGATGGGATTGGGCGCGAAGAAATTTCGCCGCACGCGGCTCCGCTACCATGGCGGGCTGGCCACCGGATTCGAGAAAATACCGCGCTCGGTGCGCCTGCTGATGATCGAGCGCGTGGTGGCGCACGGCATCACGCTGACGCGCTCCTCGGACCCGTGGAACGACTACGAAGCCGCGGCGCGCGAGATCGAGGCGCTGAAGAAGCTCGGCATGGATGTCGTCATCAACATCATCTATTCGGTTTCACCGCGCCACACCGACGAATACTACGCCGCCCGCGCGCGTCAAGCGGCCGCCATCCAGCCTTACCGGATTTGTTTCAAGGACGTCGGCGGGTTGCTGACTCCCGACCGCGCCCGCACGCTGATCCCGCTGATTCAACAAAACATCGGCGCCGTGCCGCTGGAGTTTCACGGCCACTGCAACAACGGTCTCGGGCCTTTTAACTATCTCGAGGCGATCAAGCTCGGCGTCGACACGGTGCACACGGCGATACCGCCCCTGGCTAACGGTTCGTCGCAGCCGTCGATTTATAACATCGCCGCCAACGCCCGCGCGCTCGGCTTTAAGCCGCTTGTCGATCTCGAAGCCATCAAGCCGGTCGAAAATCACTTCAACTATATCGCCAAGCTCGAAGGTCACCCCGTCGGCGCGCAGCGCGAGTACGATCACGCGCAGTATCTGCACCAAGTGCCCGGCGGCATGATCTCCAACTTGCGCCATCAGCTGCGCACGATGGGTATGGAAAATCGCTTGCAGGAAACTTTGGAAGAAGCGGGGCGGGTGCGCGCCGACTTCGGCTATCCGATCATGGTCACGCCGCTGGCGCAGTTCGTCGGTAGCCAGGCGGCGATCAACATCATCACGGGTGAGCGCTACAAAGAAGTGACCGATCAATCGATTCAATACGCGCTCGGCCATTGGGGCAAAGAAGCGCCGACGGTGATGGATGCGGATATTAAAGACAAGATTCTCAGTCGCCCGCGCGCCGACGATTGGCGTCAATGGTCGCCGCCGGAGCTCTCGCTCGGCGAAGTGCGGGAAAAATTCGGCGCGCCGGGTGTGTCGGATGAAGAATTGGTTTTGCGCGTGATCGCGGGCGAGGCGGCGGTCAAAGCGATGCTGGCCGCGGGTGCACCCAAGGAGTATTTGTCAGCAGCAAAGCCGTTCGTCAAATTGATCAGCGAACTGGTGAAGCGGAAGGATTGCAATCAACTTTACGTCCAAAAAGGCGAGCTGTCGCTTCGCCTGGAGAAAAGGGCAACTGCCAGCGCAACTCGTAGCGAACCGTAATCAATAAGCCCCACTTGAAACATCTCGGTGCAGGAATCGATCGGTAAAAGACCGGTTTTGAACCGCAGCGCTCGGTACGTATCGAACCGCGATGAGAGGATCGTTTCCGGAGTTGATCTTGGCATGCGGTGCGGGGCGGTCAGGTACCGATGACCTTTGCCCTGGCAACTGGGATTGGTGTATATATCCGCTGACCCGACGCGACGTCATCGATGTGATGTGTACGTGTGGTGCGCCATCCATCGTGTGCGAGAAAAGAGGCTCAAATGAAAAACACACGATCGTTTTTCATGGTTGCGGTGCTGTTTTCGGTGGCCGCGCTTCTGGCCGCCTTACCGGGCCGGTTGAGCAGCCAACAGGCCGCAGCAGTGCGCGTCGACGCTGACGATGTCGGCGGCATGGTCACCAGCGCAAAAGGGCCGGAAGCGGGTGTCTGGGTGATCGCCGAGACAACCAATTTACCAACCAAGTTTGCCAAGATCGTTGTCACTGATGATCAGGGCCGCTACTTGATTCCCGACCTGCCTAAAGCAAACTACAACATCTGGGTGCGCGGTTATGGGCTTGTCGATTCGCCGAAAGTTCGGACTGTGCCCGGGAAGACCCTCAATCTGAAAGCGGTGATCGCACCGAATGACGCCGCGGCGGCGGAATACTATCCGGCCATCTACTGGTACTCGATGCTCAAGATTCCAGATAAGAGCGAATTTCCCGGCACCGGAGAAAAAGGCAACGGCATGCCGGAGAAGCTAAAAAGCCAGGGGCAGTGGCTAGCCAACGTCAAGACCCACGGCTGCATATCCTGTCATCAACTGGGCAACAAGCCGACGCGTACGATGCACAAGGAGTTTAGCGAGTTCAAATCTTCACTGGAGGCATGGCAGCGGCGTGTCCTCTCCGGACAAGCGAGCGAAGTCATGATCCGCAACTTGGACGACGTCGACCCAAAGCGAGCCTTGGAGTTGTTTGCCGATTGGACGGAGCGAATCGCTGCCGGAGAATTGCCCAAGTCGAAGCCTTCGCGGCCGCAAGGAATCGAGCGTAATGTCGTCATTACGTTGTGGGACTGGGCCACACCCAAGGCCTACCTGCATGACGAGATCGCCAGCGACAAGCGCAATCCAACGATCAATGCCAACGGCTTGATCTATGGTTCTCCCGAAGACAGCACGGATTTCATGCCGATCCTCGATCCGGTGCGCAACAAAACGACGGAAGTCAAAGTGCCGGTGCGCGATCCAAACACCCCTGACACCATGGCCATCGCTCGCTCGGAGGCGCTGATGCTTGCGCCTTCGCCGGACTGGGGTACAGACCGGATTTGGAAAAGTCAGACCACCGTTCACAACCCGATGTTCGACGAAAAGGGGAGAGTCTGGATCACGACCAGAATTCGTCCGCCGAACAATCCGGCATTCTGCAAGAAAGGATCTGAGCATCCGTCGGCGAAGCTGTTCCCAATCGAAAGAGCCGGACGCCATGTCGGCGTGTTCGATCCGAAAACCAAGAAGTTCACGCTCATCGATACCTGCTTTAGCACGCACCACTTGATTTTTGCCGAGGACTCGAACAACACGCTGTGGCTCTCAAGCGGCGGTTCCGCCGGCGGTGTCCTCGGCTGGATCAACACCAAGATGTTCGATGAGACCGGCGACGAAAAGAAGTCACAGGGTTGGACCGCCTTCATCCTCGACACCAACGGCAACGGCAAGCGCGACGAATATGTCGAGTCAGATCAACCGGTCGACCCGACGAAAGATAAACGAATCGTGACGGGCTATTACGGCATCGGTTTTAACCCCATGGATGGTTCCATCTGGGGTTCGGTGCTGAGCTTTCCCGGGGCGGTTGTTCGGGTGAGTCCCGGCGACAATCCGCCGGCGACCGCATTGACGGAAATCTTCGAGGTGCCGTGGAATGAGCCTAAAGCCGCTGTAAATGGTTACGGCCCGCGCGGCGGGGACATCGATCGCAATGGCGTCTTCTGGACGTCGCTCGCAAGCGGACATCTCGCGAGCTTCGACCGGCGGAGGTGCAAAGGCCCTCTTAACGGACCGAACGCGACCGGCAAACATTGTCCCGAAGGCTGGACGCTCTATTCCATGCCAGGACCGCAGTTCCAAAGCGTGACGGATCAGGGCAGCGCACAGGCGAGTTACTACAGCTGGGTGGATCAACACGACACCTTCGGCTTGGGCCGCAACGTACCGTTTGCGACCGGCAATCTTTCCGATTCGCTGGAGGCCTTTGTCGACGGGAAGTTCATCACGCTGCGCATCCCGTACCCAATGGGTTTTCACGCCAAGGGCATGGATGGACGCATCGATAACCCAAAAACCGGCTGGAAGGGAAAAGGGGTGTGGTCCGCCTATGCCGGCAGAGCGACCAACCATATCGAAGGCGGTAAGGGCACGAAGCCCAAGGTAGTGAAGTTCCAGTTGAGACCCGATCCGCTGGCGAAATAGGTAAAATGTGAATCAACGTCGCTGGAACGGGGCTGGGAAAATTCAGCGTCAAGGGATCTCACTCTTGACAATCTGGCGTATGCAAAAATCTTGACGGATGCTAGGAAGGGATCGCCATGAAAAACATGAAGGTGCTGGCTTTGATATTGTTGGCTTCTGCTATCGCCGCGCTTATCGCGGCCTGCGCGTCTCAGATGGGCGGCGAGCCAAGCACTGGCGCGGCCGTGCGTATAGATAACGACGACATTGGTGGCGTGGTCACCAGCGCCAAAGGACCCGAGGCCGGTGTCTGGGTGATTGCCGAGACCCGCGATCTACCGACTCGGTTCGCCAGGATGGTCGTGACCGACGACCAGGGCCGGTACGTCGTACCTGATCTGCCGAATGGGACTTACGACCTGTGGGTTCGTGGCTACGGGCTGGTCGATTCGCCAAAAGTGAAAGCAACTCCTGGCAAAATCGAAAACCTCAAGGCGGTCATCGCGCCGAACGAAGGCGCTGCGGCTCAATATTATCCGTCGATCTATTGGTACTCGATGATGAAGATTCCCGACAAGAGCGAGTTCGGGGGCAAGGGGAAAGTTCCCGCTAATATCACGCAGAATGAATACCTAAACTTGATGAAGTCAAACGGCTGCGCTAACTGCCATGCGATCGGCAATCGCTCCATGCGCACCTTTCCCGACAACGTGCCGTTCCCCCTGGGCAAGTTCGCAACCTCCGAGGAAGCCTGGTTTCGCCGCATTCAGTCGGGACAGGGCGGCCATCCCATGTTCGAGACTACGGTCAAGCAACTCGGCAACGCGAATTTGCGTTATCTTGCCGACTGGACGGACCGCGTCGCTAAAGGCGAGCTGCCTCACACGAAGCCAACGCGCCCGCAGGGTGTCGAGCGCAATATCGTCGTCACGACCTGGGATTGGCTCGACGATAAACATTACCTGCATGACTTAATCGCGTCTGATCGGCGCTTTCCGAGCGTTAACGCCTACGGCCCTGTGTACGGTTCGACAGAGCTGAGCATCGATGTCATTCCGATCCTCGATCCCAAAACGAACAGCGCCAAAAACTTTCCGGCACCCGTGCGCGACGCCGATACACCTATTGCGATGCAAGAGGGACCGATGCAGCCGTCGCCCTATTGGGACAACGAGCGGATTTGGACTAGCAAGGCGAGCAATCACAACGGCATGTTCGACCGCAAAGGGCGCGTCTGGTTCGCCGCGGCGTTCCGCGGTCCGAACAATCCTGCTTTCTGCCAAAAAGGCTCGGACCATCCTTCGGCGAAAGTGTTTCCGGTTGAGCGCTCGAACCGTCAGTTTTCGATGCTAGATCCGAAGACCATGAAGTACACCTTCGTCGAGACCTGCTTTAATACACATCATTTGCAATTCGACGCCAATGACGTGTTGTGGGCCAGCACCGGCGGTGCGAATTCCCCCGTCATCGGCTGGCTCGACATGAAGATTTTCGACGAGACCGGTGACGCGGCCAAAGCACAGGGCTGGACGCCCTTGATCCTCGACACCAACGGCAACGGCAAGCGCGACGAATACGTGGAGCCCAATCAGCCGGTGGAGCCGACGAAAGACAAACGTATCGTGGCCGGATTCTATGCTGTGATGCCGAGCCCGGCCGACGGCACCATCTGGGGTGCCGTACGGACTTTCCCTGGCTCGGTCGTGCGCATCGCTCCGGGATCGAAGCCCTCGGAGACGGCGCTCTCGGAGATCTACAATATTCCGTTGCCGGGCTTCGGTATCCGTGGCGCGGATATCGACAAACAAGGTGTGGTCTGGGCGTCGCTCGCGAGCGGCCATTTGGCGAGTTTCGATCGAAGAAAATGCAAGGGGCCGCTGAATGGACCGAAGGCGACGGGCGATCACTGCCCCGAAGGCTGGTCGTTCCACCAATATCCCGGTCCTGGCTTTCAGGGCATGGGCGAGAACAGCGCCGAATCGAGCTATTACTCCTGGGTAGACCAGCACAACACGTTCGGACTCGGCGAAGACGTGCCGATGTCCACCGGCAACTTACACAACGGCCTGATCGCGTTGAAAGACGGCAAGATGATCCTGCTGCGGGTGCCCTATCCGCTTGGCTTCTACGCCAAGGGCTTCGACGGACGTATCGACGATCCGAAGGCCGGTTGGAAGGGACGCGGATTGTGGAGTTCGAGTGGCGACCGCGCGCCTTGGCTGATGGAGAACGGCAAAGGATCCAAGCCGCTCGCCGTGCATTTTCAGATTCGGCCCGATCCGCTGGCGAAGTAGTAGGCTTGCGACACGGCGCGCATGCGGATATCGATCACTGAACATGGCCTCTAAAGACGCCGAGATTTTTACTCCGCTCGCAGTTCGAATGTGAGCATCGTGTTGATCAATCGCCGCACGCTGCGCATCGAATGGGGTCAGTGCGATCCCGCCGGGATCGTTTTTTATCCGCAGTATCTGATCATCTTCGACACCAGCACCGGCTGGCTGTTCGATCGCACCGGCTTGACACCCTCGGCGATGCGCAAGAAATATTGCATCGTCGGCATGCCGATCGTCGAAGTGGGTGCGCGATTCATTTTGCCTTGCCGCTTCGACGACGAGATCATCGTCGAAAGCGAGGTCGGCGAGTGGGGACGCAGCAGCTTCACCGTGCGTCACCGTATCCTTAAAGCAGGCGAGCTTGCGCTCGACGGTTTTGAGAAACGCGTTTGGGCGGCGCCTCATCCCGACCGACTCGGCGCGATCAAAGCTCAACCCGTTCCGGCTGAAATCATCGCAAGCCTCTCCGATCCGACTGGTTCTACGACTATAAAATTCCAAGACGCCGGCAACCGTCAAAGCGAAACCTGAAACAATAGCGATAGGGGCTAGGGTTGGCGCGGCAATTCCCCCTTGTTGCCTGGCGCGAATTGAGTATGATGGCGTCGCGATCCGCGCTCACCGTAGTGGAGGGGCGACGATGAAGTGGAAAAACTTAACGCGTTGTCTAGCGCCGGCATCATTCCTTGTTATAGTTTTAACTGCTCCTCTCCACGCTCAGGCGCCTTTTTATCAGGGCAAAACGTTAACGATCATTGTCAGCAGTGACGCGGGAGGCACCAGCGATCTGCGGGTCAAGTCGCTCGTGCCGTACCTGCAAAAATACATTCCGGGAAATCCCACTGTCGTGCTCGACTACATGCCCGGTGGTGGCGGGCGAAAAGCTGCCAATCACGTTTACCGGACAGCGCGACCCGATGGCATGGTGATTGGCAGCATGGGGACGACTCTTTTAGCGGCTGCGATCCAGTCCGAGTCGGGAGTTCTGTACGATTTGAACAAATTTATTTATCTGGGCTCATCCGATGCCACCACGCAGCATATCTTTTCTACCCGAAAAGAAATCGGGCTGACGAATCTCGAGAAACTCCGTAGCGCGCCCGGGATAAGAATCGGCGCTCAATCCATAGGTCACAATATCTACATCACCGGCAGGCTCTTCGCGTTTTTCCTCGGTCTGAAAGATCCCAAGTTCGTTGTCGGATATTCCGGACCGGAGGTCGATCTAGCGCTGCTGCGCGGCGAGGTCGATGCCCGATCGAGCTTGATCGCTTCCGTCGTGCAACGAACACCGGAATGGATCGACAAAGGGCTTGTCGATTTTCATGCTGTCCTCGAAACGCCCAAGGGTAACCGGCATCACCGCTTTGCTCACTTGCCAGAACTCGAGACATTCGCCAAATCGCATATAGAGCGGAAAGTGTTGGCGCTGCAGCGCGCCATCCGTCTGGGCGGATCAGCCATCGTGCTCCCGCCAAACACGCCGCGCGATCGGATGGAAATTTTGCAAGCGGCCATGCGCAAGGCGCTTAACGATCCTGGGTTCTTAGCGTCGTTCCGCAAGCTTGTCGGCGAAGATCCCGCGCCGCTCCAACCCGAGGAGCTAGAAAAAGTCATCCAGGAAGTTCCGCGCGATCCCGAGGTGATCGGACTCTTCAATAAGATCGCGGGCTCAGAAAAACTGTCGGACCGATAACAGTATGGGTTTCTGAGGGGTTGATCCAATTCGCCTCTGCGTGAATCGAATAGCGGGGGATCGAACTAAGTAAAAGGAGGAGAAAAATGGTGACGACTGCGAATTCCGTGAGCCGAGCTGACGTTCCTCCCGCGAGGCAGCCGCGCTTCTCCGGCATGAGCCACGTGAGCCTGCCGTGCCGAAATCTTGAAGAGTCGAAGCTTTTCTATTCTCAAGTACTGGGCGGCGAGTTGTTCCACGAGATCGCGGGCTTCGTCGAGTACCGGACCGCAGACATCGTTATTGGGCTGTCCGAGCAGGAGGAAGGCTGGACCGGCCCGAACGACGAATATCCGCACTATGCTTTTTATCTCGACGGACAAAATTTCGAGCTAATGAAGCAATGGCTCGATCGCTACGCCGTGCCGAATTATCCTTACCGGCGTGACCAGACCGCGTTGATTTATTTTCGCGACCCATCGGGAAATCTTTTCGAGCTTTACTGTGACCGAGGCTATGAAGGCATCGAGTCTTTGCCATTGGCGCCGCGAAGGGGAGGGCCGGCGATCGATTTTCGCCGGCTCAATTATAACTGGAACACAGGAGCGCTCAGCGCAGGCGCGCACATGGCGAAGCCGCATCTCAGCGCTTTTGCGCACGCCAGCCTTTTCTGCGCCGATCTCGAACAGGCGAAGCGCTTCTTCACCCAAGTGCTCGGCGGCGAGCTGATTCACGACGTCGACGGCTTCGCCGAAGTGCGCGTCGCCGGAATTATCATCGGTCTTACGGTTCGGCCCGGGCGCACTACGGCGCGCAATGCCGAATTTCCCCATTATGCGTTTTTCGCCGAAACGGAAGATTTTCTGCCGATGGTGGCATGGCTTCGTCAAAACGGCGTCGTCACGACCGAGCCGTGGACGCGCGATGGCGTCAAAGGCCTTCTCTATTTTCGCGATCCGGCGGGAAATCTCTTCGAGATGTATTGCCGTCAAATCAAAGACGCAGCGAGCTTTGCGCACGGCGCGAAGCAAGGCGGTAACTACACGATCGACCTTGCGGCGTTGGAGTATCGTTGGCGTGGTTAAAGCAGGAAATTAGAAAAATTACCGAGCTCTGCGCGAACCGCGCAAATACCCGCCAATATTCGATCTCGCACCGGGGCTCCCGCCGCGCCATTCAATTCGGATTAAGGCCGCTTGTGTTCGAAATTTTACGCTGACGCGCGGGTCAGTTGGTTCGATTCGCTTATTTTCGGCGCCGGCAAAGAGCTATCGTCAGCAGTGAGCTGAACCAATTGCGATAATTGGTCGCGCGCTTCGCTCAATGTAGCGACCACCCGGTCGGCACCGACCGAAGTCAAAGAAGCCTGCGCATATTCCAAACTTCCGGAAAAATTCCAG
>Ga0075418_10009330_pt1 | contig 10997 bp, 12 predicted proteins | sample SoiMetdeltSBSDD2_FD_81776 | JGI IMG/M metagenome (GOLD analysis project Ga0075418, IMG submission 81776) | Bulk soil microbial communities from a Populus tree surrounding site in Tennessee, USA - Soil MetaG P. deltoides SBSDD2 | ecosystem: Environmental > Terrestrial > Soil > Tree plantation...
GATCTCGATCATAAAGTTCAACCCAAAGCGCCAATTCTTCTGGAGAATTGACGGATGGCAGTTCGAGCAGGCGAACCTCGAAGGCCCCAACCCTCGCAATCGCGGAGTAGCGTGAGCCGTCGGCTTGTTTAGGCGTGAGAAAGAGGCTCGCGTAAGTTTCTGTAACACGCGCAGCAATCATTTTGTCCATCCGTGTTGAGGGCCGCTTTTGCACCGGCAATAGCCCGGCCACTGGTCGATTGCTAATAACGAAAGCCCGCACGGTCTTGCGATAGCTTGCCAAGTTTTGCTTTTTTTCGTCGGCGATACGAAAGAGAAAAAACCTAAACGAAGGTATCGACCACTCCACGTATCTCCGCTGGCGATAAAAATGCAGCGCTTGTGCTTGTTACATCGCACCATCGGGTAACGGTGCCGCGCATCTAGATGTCCGCTTTGGGTCAATAGCAGTGTCCGCTTTACCCCCGGAAGCGACAATGGATGCGTACCTTTCGGATGTCCGCTATGGGCCAGAAGCGGACATCGCCAACCTCTCACACCATGTCCGCTTTACCCCCAATTTGCGGACATTCGGCAGCACGTTCGGGATGTCCGATGTGGGGCCAACAACAGAAGTATGAGCAGAAGGCCATCCCGACTTCTCTCGAACGTGCTGCACCGCCGTGGATGATTGGCGTCGTGCCAGTACCGTCTCATGCGCCGCGGATCAACTGGCCGATCCCCGCTCCGTGAATATCCACGCCCCTTGCCCCAACTCCTCGGGGAAGCGCGCGAGAAGATCAGCGCCCAACGGACTCGTTGCGATCCCGGCGCCTGCCAGTATCGTCTTGATCGCCGACAATGATCGCACCCTGATGCTGTACGTTCCCATGAAGGGTACCGACGGAATGGGAATTTGGGGCAGCATCCGCGCAAATGCGTCAGCTCCGACAAGTTCGACGCGGCCGCGGTCGAGCGCGATAGACTGCCCGGACGGCGACGGCTTCGCTACGCGGCCGCAAAAGCGCGCAAAGCGACCCGCCGCTTCGTCGACATCCGCAACCACAATCGTCATGCTAGCTAGCCCAAGCGCGCCGTTCGGGTGCGTGAGCCAGCGCGGCTGCCACACAGTGTGCTCAGTGTGGTGTGTGAGAATCTGAATGCGCCCTTCCGGCATTTCGGCGGGCTCGACACGCGCAACCGTGAAGGCCGCCGTTCCTGCCCCGGCGCCGGTATCGACCGGACGCTGCAACTCAACAAGCGGCCGTACGCGAAAACCATTCTCGGCTAGGCGGCGGTGTGCCCCGGCAGCATCCGCAACCACAAAGGCTGCAAGCTGCACTCCGGCGTAGCGCGCCATCGCGGCATCAAATTCACGGCCGAGCGTGGTATCAGCGGTCTTGAACAAAACCTCGATATAGCCGCGCGGCAACATAGCGGTGACGTTGCCCGTGCCTGTCAGTTGCGGCGCGCCGCCCTTCGGATCGGGATTGACTTGGATTGATGCCGGCGTCGGCGCAAAGCCCGCCCGCGCGAGTGACCGGCTCGCGGCCTCATGATCGCGCACGAAGTGCCCGACATGGTCCAGGAAAATCTCGTCGGGAAATGGAAGCTGCCGATCGGCCTCTGCGTGTCCGCCCGGCCGTTGTGCCTGCACAACGAGCGGCCATCCTGCCGCTGCTCCACCAAAAAGAGTGATGAACTCGCGCCTTCTCATCACCTTCCCCGAGGCTCGAGGCATAGTACGCATCTGAATGAGGTCAGTGGAAGGGGTGAGCGATGTCCGCTTTGGGTCATTAGCGGACATAAACGCCGGTCGAGGTCATGTCCGCTTTACCCCCGAAAGCGACAATGGATGCGTACCTTTCGGATGTCCGCTAAGGCCCAAAAGCGGGCATCAGCTCGCCTATTGGATCAGCTCGTTGGCAGCGATTTGCAGTCGGGGTGAAACCGTTAGACCCAATGCTTGAGCAGTCTTTAGGTTGATCACGAATTCTAATTCGGTTGGCGCCTCAACCGGCAGATCTGCGGGTCTAGCGCCCCTTAATATCTTGTCCACGTACTCTGCTGTTCGCCGGAAAATGGTTTTGAAATTAGGACCATAGGATAAAAGCCCCCCACCTCTGGAAAAATTCGAAAGGGATAAACCGCCGGCAATCTATAACGGGCCGCAAGTTCCACAATCGGCTCGCGGTGGTTTATCAGCAAGCCATCTGGAAAGATAACCAGACCTCCTCCGGGCTTTTTGCTGCAATTCTCAATTGCGTCTTGAATGTCCGTTGCGTCGCGAACCGAAGCGACGCGAACCGCGACGTTCTTGGTGTCTCCGGCTGCAGTAATAACCTTCACAAATTGTGCGGTATTCTCGTTGGCAGGATTTGTTATGAGCGTCACATGCGAAATCGTAGGATCGAGCTCTGCTAATAGCTCAATCCACTTAGCCCCGAAGGTAAACTCAAAATTAGTCAAGCCCGTGGCATTGCCACCCGGACGAGCCAAGCTGTCGATTAATCGCTGACCGACTGGATCGGCAACCTGCGTGAACACCACCGGTATGGTTTTGGTCGATTTTTTTGCAGCGACGAGACCAGGCCCTGGGCAACAATTACATCGGCTGCGGCGGAGGCTAGACTGCCTGCTTCTTTGTCTAACTTTGCATAATCTCCGCTGGTGGTCCTAACATCGAAAACAATGTTTTGACCCTCGACCCACCCCAGTTCTTGCATCCGTGCACGAAATGCTGCGACAAGCGGCATCATTTCTTTGTCGTTGAATGCAGCAATCAAACCGATTAGCCGTTTCTTACTATCCTGCTGCGCAATGGCAACGGTCGGCCACGCCGCCGCACCCCCAAGCAGCACAATGAACTCGCGCCGTCTCATTGCTCCCCCGAGGCTTTGGACAAGGCATCGTATCGAGCTACATCAACACATGCGCATAAAATCGGCATTAAGCGGCAGGCAATGTCCGCTTTGGGTCATAAGTGGACATGTGCGGTGCAACTAGGGATGTCCGCTAAGGGCCATAAGCGGACATTGGCCATCTTCACTCGACTAGCTCGTCCGCACGCGCCAAGAGCGAAGACGGTATGCTCAGGCCGAGCGCTTGCGGTACTAACGTTACGAATATGAACTTCGAGGACCGGACGACCGGCAGGTCATTTGGCTTAGGGCCTTTTAGGATCTGACGCTGCGGCCAACCGTTGTTGTAGCCCTTCGTTCAAAGCTGCAATGCGGATCTTTGCTCGCTATGTGACAGTGTCGTATGATAACCCAAACTAAAATGGAGTTAGTCTCAGAGAGACCAGTGATGAGCGTGTCGTCCGAGTGGACGCGCCGTGAAGCGCGCGAGGCAGGTGATGGTGACGCCTCGTCGGCTTATGCTGACGATAAGACAAAATCCAAGAAGCAACTCTTGCAGGAGCTCGTCGATCTCCGGCAACGGGTTCGCGCGCTTGAGGTGACGGACAAACACCGCGCACCAGTCGAAATCGAGCCGCCCGGTACTGCTCTAGGTTTGCGGGAGCTACTCGCCGCTAGTCCGGCTATCATCTACACGACGCAAGCTTCGGGCGAGTACCGGTGCACTTTCGTTAGCGAAAATCTTCGGGCGATAATGGGTTATTCGCCCGAAGAAATGACTACTGATCCCAAGACCTGGGCCGACCATCTTCATCCGGAGGACGCCCCTCGGGTCTTGAAAGAAATGGGACCATTAATTGAACGAGGAGGCGGCACGGTCGAGTACCGTTTTCGTCATCGAGACGGCCACTACATCTGGATTCAGGATACTTTCAGAGTCATCACCGACCAAACCGGCCATGCCCTCGAACTTGTTGGGGCCTGGGCGGACATCACTGAGCGCAAGTCTATCGAGTCAGAGTTAATCGGGACGCGCCAACGTCTGCAGTATCTGCTCTCTGTAAGTCCGGCGATCATCTACACAACGAAAGCATCGGACGACTATGCCTGCACGTTTGTCAGCGACAATCTTCGGCACATCATGGGTTACTCGCCCATTGAGATGACTACCGATCCGAAGTGCTGGCCGGATCATTTGCATCCTGATGACGCTGCCCGGGTTATCGAGGAAATGTCTCCGCTTATAGAGAAAGGCGAGGGAACGCTCGACTATCGATTCCGCCATCGCGATGGGCACTACATTTGGATTCAGGACACGTTCAAAGTTATCAATGATGAGAATGGCCATCCGCTGGAGCTCGTAGGAGCTTGGGCAGATATTACCCGGAGCAAAAGCGCAGAACAAAGAGCTCTCAATGCCAATACTGAACTGCAAGAGACAAAACGTTACCTGACTCGGCTAATCGAAAGCTCAACTGATGCGATTGTTGCGACGGACAAGCAGGGCAACATCGTTCTTTTTAATGAAGGCGCCGAGATGTTGCTCGGCTACCGGCCGGAAGCCGTTATCGGCAAGCGCTGGATGGAGCTTTATGACGGTGAGGAACGAGCTAAAGATGTGTTGCGCGAGATGCGTAAACGCGGCGGCACCGTTGCCGCATTCGAAAGTGCACTAAAGACCAAGGACGGAAAGAGTGTTCCAGTTCTCGTGTCGGCTTCGGTTTTGTTTGCGGAACACGGCGAGGAGGTTGGTATCGTGGGCTTCGCGACCGACCTTAGAACTCGAAAACGTGAGGAAGAGGCTCTTCGCAAGGCGCATGACGAACTGGAAAAGCGAGTCGAAGAGCGCACTGTTGAGCTGCAAACAGCGCGAGAGCGTTTGCAATATCTGATGACAGTAACGCCGGCCATTGTTTACACCAATCAGGCAAGCGATTACGCGTGCACGTTCGTGAGCGAGAACGTCTCGCGGATCATGGGATTCTCCGCGTGGGAGATGCTGGAGGACAAAGATTTCTGGACCGTGCGCCTGCATCCAGATGATGCTTCACGGGTATTTAAGGAAATGGGTCCTTTGGTGAAGCGCGGCGGAGGTGCGCTCGAGTACCGTTTCCGCCATCGCGATGGTCATTACATCTGGGTCCAGGACACCTTCAGGGTCATCCACGACGACCAGGAACAGGCTTTGGAAATCGTAGGCTCTTGGGCCGACATTTCTGATCGCAAGCAGGCGGAACAGGCACTCGGCCAGCGCATGGCCCTCATGAACGATCTAGAGACACTAGTCGGAGCGAGTCCCGCCATCATCTACACGACACAGGTATCTGGCGACTATGCCTGCACCTTCGTCAGTGAGAATTTAAACACCATCATGGCGTACGCGCCTTGGGAGATGCGCGACGACAAGAAATTCTGGGTCAAGCGCCTTCACCCCGAGGATTCGGCGCGCGTGTTCGCCGAACTCGATCGTCTGATCGACCAGGGCGGCGGTGTGATTGAGTACCGGTTCCGACACCGTGATGGGCATTACATCTGGATCCAGGATACTTTTACCGTCACGCGGGACGAGGAAGATAAGCCGAAGGAGATTGTCGGATCGTGGGCCGATATTTCTGACCGTAAGCGCATCGAAGCGGAACTGCAGCGTCTTGCAGAGCAGGTGGAACAGCGCAACCGGTTCATTCGCGAGACATTTGGCCGGTATCTCACTGATGAAGTAGTCGATGCTGTGCTTGCGTCTCCAACCGGACTGCAAATGGGAGGCGAAAAACGCAAGATCACGATGCTGATGGCAGATCTCCGTGGCTTCACCTCATTGTCGGAGCGCCTGCCGCCGGAACGTGTGGTGGCGATACTCAACCGCTACCTGACCGCAATGGTTGGCGTCATAAAAAAATATCACGGCACTGTCGACGACTTCATCGGCGATGCGATCTTCGTCCTGTTCGGGGCGCCTGTCTGGAAGGAAGATGATGCGGAACGGGCAGTGGCCTGCGCAATTGCCATGCAGTTGGCGATGGACAGCATTAATGAGCACAACCGGCTCGAGAACCTGCCGGAAATCGAGATCGGCATCGGTCTACATACCGGGCAGGTCGTTGTAGGAAACATCGGCTCGCCCGAGCGGATGAAGTACGATGTGATAGGAAGTCAGGTCAACCTGACCTCCCGAATTCAATCCTGCACGACGGGCGGCCAAATTCTGATCTCTGAGACCACGCGGCAGGAGGCGGGCCGTATTCTCAAGGTCGGCCGTCGAATGGAGGTGAAGGCAAAAGGGGTGGAGCACCCCGTCACCCTTTTTGAGGTTATGGGCATCAGTGGCCGGTACAAGCTCCTGTTGCCCGATGCCTCTGAAAAACTCGTCCTGCTCGTCTCACGCGTTCCCCTGCGGTACGAGATCGTTGAGGCCAGCCAGTTGGGACATGAAACCTACACGGGGATGTTAACGAAGTTGTCGCGAAAGGCGGCGGAAGCGATCCTCGATCACCCCATCAGCAATCTGACAAATATCAAAATGCATCTCATGCAGGATGGGCGAGAGATTCCCGGCTCTCTTTATGCCAAAGTCATTGACGCGGTAGCGGGAAGCGGCAACGCCTTTTCCCTGCGCTTTACCTCGATATCACCGGAAATCGAGAGCTTCTTGCAGGTACATACCGCTGCTGGTGCCAATCCCATGCCGCCCGTCGCGCCTTAGCAGCTGCAAATGCCGCGAATGGGGAGTATTCGGCTCACCCTTCTTTACACGGCGGACATACAGGGTGATGCAACGTCGGTCGCCGGCAACTACCGATGCGGGAGCTAGGTCCGCTTTACCCCCGAAAGCGGACATGTCCGGTGCAGCTAGGGATGTCCGCTATGGGCCAACTCAACGTCCGCTTTGGGTCAAAAGCAGACGTGGGCGGTGCATCAACTCACGTCCGCGTTGGGCCAGAAGCGGACATCTCTATTCGAACACCTCATCGGCGCGAGCGAGGAGGGCAACGGGTATCTGTATCCCGATCGCTTTAGCGGTCTTGAGATTTATCACCAGCTCAAATTTTGCAGGTTGTTGGACTGGCAGGTCCGATGGGGTGGTACCCTTGAGGATACGATCCACGTAGCCTGCGGTACGCTGAAACAAATCCATTTCGTCTGGGCCATACGCAATGAGCCCACCATCGGAAGCAAAATAACGGAAATAGTAGATCGTTGGCAGACGGTACTCTGCGGCTAATTCGATAATCCGCTTGCGGCACTGTGAACTGGGACCGCAATGTGCTCGATAGCCAGGGAAGACACACCGGCATCGATTGATTTTAAATAGAGCCCGTAATACGGCGCAGTGTCCGGGTTGAAGATGGCGGTCACACGTCGAATACCGGGTGCAATCTGCTTAAGCGTTTCAACCCATTTAGTGCCAAGCGAAAATTCAAATACCGAAAACCCGGTGATGTTTCCGTTTGGACGCGAGAGGCTCGAAACCAAGCCTTGGCCAAGAGGGTCAGTAACGGTGAGAAATACGATTGGGATTGAGCGAGTCTGGTTGAGAAGGCCTCTGGCCGATGGAGTGGAATGGCCAACCAAAGCATCAGGGTGCAGCTCGACGAGCTCTTTTGCGAGAGCTTGAATTCGACGCGGATCGGCATCTCCCCAGCGATAGTCGATGCGAATATTTTGACCGTCCCTCCAGCCCAGCTCTTGAAGACGTTGCTGAAAGATAGCGATCCCCTTGCGAACATCGGCATCGCTTTCGGCGACCGCCAGCAGCACGCCGATCCGTCGCATCCGCTCGCCCCGCTGCCCCCGTGCCGCGAGCGACCATGCAGCTGCCAAGCCAGCAAGTAGTGTGATGAATTCGCGTCGCCTCATTATGCCCTCAGGCGCTTGAGACGAGAGCATCGTCAAAAGCGGAAGTAAAACCGTTCACTTCGATGTCCGCTTTACCCCCGAAAGCAGACATTCGGCAGTGCGATTAGAATGTCCGCTAAAGTAGCGGGCATTTGGTTTTCGAGTGCGTCGGAGCACTCCAGCGCGCTTTCGCCAGTCACCGAGGACGGATATCAGTCTGCATAGGCGATGCGTTTCTGAGCATCTGCTTCGGCCGCAGCCGTTGGCTGCGCTGGCAGTTGAAGCACCGTTGCCTCCTGACCCTCACTTAGGCGTGTCAGGAGAACTATGCGTCCATCTGGAAATTCGAGCGCATCGTGGTGCTTGAATGGCTCATTCTTGTTGACTTGTCGAAAGATTGCCATCGCGCAATCTAATTTCTTCACCTTCCACCCTAGGATGAAAGGATCCGTAAGTGTCACGGCGTTGGAAAACGCAAGCTCCGTCCCGGGAAGAACGCAGACCGCGACTCCAACATCTTCTGCGGCAGCGAACCCGCGCGTGCAGGTGCCAAAGTCACGTGTGGTTAGTTTGTCGCCAACCCTTGCCGGCCGCGACCTAACATTTTGGATGCTATAGTCACACATTACGGGAACTCCCTTTTTGGAAGCCCCTTCAGCCCCATCAAAACATTAGCGCATTAGCAATCATCCCGCATCACCAGGTTAAAGAAGCTGGACGTTGCGGTCAGCCGGACTCGCTCGGCGCGGACATTGCAGGTCTTCGAGATCATGTCCGCTTTACCCCGAAAGCGGACGTTTGCAGTGCACTCGCCCATGTCCGCTTTGGGTCATAAGCGGACATTCGCGCCGCAATAAGCCATGTCCGGTTTACCCAAAAGCGGACATTCCTAGACGGCATGTCCGTCAAGTGTCTATAGCGGAGATTTAGTGCCGACCCACACCGAATTATGCGGACGTATAGAAAAGTCCCTGCCAGTGCGGCAGGGGACACACGAAAAGCAGACCATTGATGCTACTTGGCGGCCGTTGTCTGCATCGAGATGATCTTGCTAAGCGCATCTGCACATGCATCAGCGACTGCCGGATTCGGCAATGTCGAGCCTGGAGGTGTCGCGAAGCCGCTCTCTTTGATATAGCTTTCGCGGCGCCACGTATCGATCTTTGTGAGTTCAACCCACTTCGCTTCCACGTTGGGCTGTTGCTTGAATCTTTCGATACATACAGGCCCATAAGCTTGCACCAAGGCAGCATTTACACGCTGCGTTGTGTTGGTCTCAGCGGTTTTCCCGAGGACCCATCCACCCCAGTTAAAGCCGATGATCATCGTGGCGACGGCGCCAACGGCCGCACCTTGAGCGAGACGCGTGAGCGACTCACCTTTGAGTATTGCAGGCATTTCTATGAGATATTCCTTTCGCCCGACATGTTTCGGAGCGAGGTTACGGACACCCATATGGGCTCCGGCCGAAAAGTTGGATTGAAGACCCTGGGCGCTTTGAACTGGCGCCTCAGTCATTCCTACTGTGGGCTTTCTTGCGTTCAAAGTCGAGTAACGCTTCACGCATGAACTGCCCTCACACCATGTCCGCGCAATTTACCCCCCAAAGCGGACATTGATTATAGCGAACGTCCGCTGAGTGCCATTAGCGGACGTCCGCCCAACAATTCCTTGTAAACCAACAATTCCTTGTAAAAATGAGCGAAGCCGCCACGGCCCCGGCGGTTCAAGATCTGTGGTTTTAGGGCAGCACTCCCGCGCCAAAGACTAAGGTTCTGCTCAATTCTATCCAATGTTGCGGTGCGGTCATATGACGGCGCATTGCGGTCGTCTATGGTTGTGGTTGGCGGGCTTGAGGCTTCTTTCCCAACACTTACGCGGTCGTGATGGTGCCCAGCATACTTGAACTGAACCTGACGCAGCGGACGCAAAGAAATGTATCACCTGTTTTCATCATTTGTGTCGGCCGTATCGCAGCTTTGGAAAGCCACAGCGTACCATCCTGAGCGGCACTACATGCGCGGTCCGGGTCCAAAGTGGCGTGAGAAGCACTAAATGCGCTCGTCACAAGTACGCTGCCAGAACTGATCTGCGCAGGCGTATTTTTGTTGGGCACTGGGCGCTGTTCCTCAAACCAGCTTCTCATCGTCCATTGCGACAAGCTTCAACGTTGCATGGCAGTCACTAACGAGACGGCACGACTCGCTTTCTACGACGGATCGATCTTGTGGCGGAGTGGTACAAGGCCTATCTAACAAAAGATTGTGGGTGTAGTTGCTTCCACCATCTCATCTTAGTTCCAGAACTGACTGCTCCATTTTCGTGTACCTCAGCGGGCCGATGCCCGCAGAAAGACCGTCCATGCGCATCTTCATTTTCAAGTCGGATGTCAACTCCGAACTGCGGGCATTTTCGGACGACCAAGGGGGGCACAAGCTGCCGGCGCAATTCCGACCCTGGCATGCGATTGGCGTCATCCGCCCCGACTCGGTGCCTCCGCATAATCTAAATCGAGAGGTGATTGAGGCTTCAATCACCAGTGACGGCTTCCAATTGTGGCGAATGAAGAAGTGAACTGGCTGGCTACCCTTAGTCGCGCTTTCGCTTGATACAGTTATATTGCGTCCCCCTTTGGGTTCGCACAATATCAACCGTAGGTGTCGTATTGAGACAGCTGCCGGTCACTTCTAGAATTTGATCCGCTGGACACGTGTTGTTTTCAACGAGAACTTTTTGTCTGCAAGGTAATTGGTTCGCGTCGGGTTCTTTCTTAAGTATTTGGGCCCCAACCGGCACGCCATAAGCGACACCTACGCCGGCAGCGATAACGATCAATAGCTTGGTCGGCCGAGAATTCATCACCTATACCACCCGTGGGTTCATCAGTTCCGTGAGTCTATAAAGACCTACCTCTTAATAAACTTTGCAGCGGTGTGCGGCTTCGCACGCGGGACTACCATAGGCGTGGCGCGTCATGAAATGTCCGCTAAGGGCCAAAAGTGGACATCGCTTATTCGATCACCTCGTCGGCGCGGGCCACGAGGGCTGGCGGAATGATCAGGCCAAAATCCTTGGCCGTTTTGAGATTGATCACTAACTCAAATTGCGTCGGCTGCAGGACAGGCATTTCTGCCGGGTTTGATCCTTTCAGAATCTGTCCAACGTACTCCTCGGCTTGGCGGTACATCCAGCTGATGCTCGGGCCATAGCTCGAGAGTGCGCCAACTGCCGCGAACTGTCGAACAAAACCTACGCTGGGGAGCTTGTGCCGATTAGCAAACGAAACAATCTGCTCGCGCCGATCCAGTACGATTGGATCTGTCC
>Ga0075418_10009331_pt1 | contig 10997 bp, 8 predicted proteins | sample SoiMetdeltSBSDD2_FD_81776 | JGI IMG/M metagenome (GOLD analysis project Ga0075418, IMG submission 81776) | Bulk soil microbial communities from a Populus tree surrounding site in Tennessee, USA - Soil MetaG P. deltoides SBSDD2 | ecosystem: Environmental > Terrestrial > Soil > Tree plantation...
CACCGTGCACCGAGGCGAACGCCTGGGCGCACCTGCTGCACGGCGAGGTGGAGCCCGCAGTGCGGGCGGTGTTCGTGGCCGGTGAGCGCGTCCTCGACGAGGCACGGTGCACCCTGGTCGACGAAGCGGAGCTCGGCGAGCGCTGCCGCGAGCGGGCCGCGCTCCTCTGGGAACGTTTCCGCCGCGCCACGCCGCGCTGGCAGACGAGTCGGGGTGGAGCTGGCGACAGCGGGAGAACGACGTGAGCGACGCACTCCTGCCCAAGAAGGAACGCATTCGCGGCACCCGCTGCCTCGCCTGCGCCGCCGAGCACCCTTACGAGCCACAGCCCTATCGCTGTCGCCGTTGCGGCGGCATCCAAGACGTGCTCTGGGACGACGCCCGTCTGGCGCGCCACTTCACCCGCGCCGTGCTCGGGGAGCGCCGCCAGCGCGACATCTGGCGCTATCGCGAGCTCCTCCCGGTGGAAGACGAGACGCACCTGACGCCGCTCCGCGTGGGCTGCACGCCTCTTTACGAGACGCCGGCGCTACGCCGCGAGCTCGGCTTCGCTTCGCTCTACGTCAAGGACGACGGGGTCAACCCCACGGGCAGCTACAAGGACCGCGCCAGCGCCGTCGGCGTCGCCGCCGCCCTCGACGCCGGTTGCCGCGCCGGCGCCTGTGCCTCCACCGGAAACGCCGCTTCGTCGTTCGCCGGCATCGGCGCTTCCATGGGCCTCGACACCATCGTCTTCGTGCCGAAGAACGCCCCCGCTCCCAAGCTGACCCAGCTCCTCCTCTTCGGCGCCCGCGTCTTCAGCGTCGAGGGCGATTACGACCAGACCTACGATCTCTGCGAGCAGGCCATCGCGGCGCAGGGCTGGTACAATCGCAATGCCGCGGTGAATCCTTTTCTCGTCGAAGGCAAGAAGACCGCGGCCTTCGAGATCGCTGAAGACCTGGGCTTCGAGCCCCCCGACGTCTGCGTCGTCGCCGTCGGGGACGGGTGCATCGTGAGCAGTCTCTACAAAGGGTTTCAGCAATTCCGCGCCCTCGGGCTCACCTCGCGAGTGCCGCGCTTGCTCGGCGTGCAGGCGGCCGGCGCCGACGCCTTGGTGCGGGCCTTCGAGAGCGGCGCGTCGCCCGCACCGGTGCGCCCGAACTCCTACGCCGATAGCATCAACGTCGGCCGGCCACGCAATGCGTTGAAGGCGCTGGAAGCGATCCGGCTCTCGGCGGGAGCTTTCGTCCGGGTAGAGGACGAGGCGATTCGTGAGGCACAGCGAGTGCTCTCGCGCACCGCTGGCGTCTTCGGCGAACCGGCAGGTGTGGCGGGCCTGGCCGGTCTGCTCGTCGCTCGAGAGCGCCGTCTCGTGGAGCCCCGCGAGCGCATCGTCGTCCTCGTCACCGGCAACGGCTTGAAGGACGTGGACGGCGCCCGTAGCGCCGCCGGAGAAGCCATGCGCGTCGGTCCGCACCTGGAGGATCTGCGCGTGCACCTGTCACCAGGCTGACGGACGCGGCTGTCCGCGGCGAACGAAACGGGGAACGCATGCAGCGCCTACAGATGTTGGCCAAGGCGACGGGACGCCTGGGGACGGAGACGGCCTTCGAGGTCCTGGCTCGGGCGCGGGCGCTGGAAGCACAAGGTCGCCACGTGGTCCACCTCGAGATCGGCGAGCCCGATTTCGACACACCTGCTTACATCGTCGAGGCCGGCATCCAGGCGATGCGCGAAGGTTTCACCCACTACGGGCCCTCGGCGGGGTTGCCAGAGGTCCGCGCCGCCATCGCCGAGTACGCCGGCGCCATGCGCGGCGTGCGTGTCGCACCCGAAGAGGTCGTGATGACCCCGGGAGGTAAGCCGGTGCTGTTCTTCGGTCTGATGGCGCTCGTCGATCCGGGGGACGAGGTGATTTATCCGAACCCGGGCTTCCCCATCTACGAGTCCGTGATCCGCTACCTGGACGCCAAGCCGGTGCCGATCCGTCTGTCCGAGGACAAGGCCTTCAGCCTCGACCTGGACGAGCTCGAGTCGCTGGTGGGGCCGCGCACCAAGATGCTCATCCTCAACACACCGGCGAATCCCACCGGCGGCGTGATCCCGAAGCGCGATGCGGAGCGCATCGCGGAGCTGGCGCAGAAGCACGACTTCTGGGTGCTCACCGACGAGATCTATGCCCGCATTCTCTACGACGGCGGGCATCATTCGATTCTCTCGGTGCCGGGCATGCGGGAGCGCACCCTTCTCCTGGATGGCCACTCGAAGACCTTCGCCATGACCGGCTGGCGTCTCGGTTTCGCCGTGGCACCGCGACCTGTGGCCGACATGATCGGCAAGTTCATGACCAACTGCAACAGCTGCACCGCGAGCTTCACGCAGCGGGCCGGCATGGCGGCGGTGCAGGGGCCGCAGGACGCGGTGGAGGCCATGGTGGCCGAGTTCCGGCGGCGCCGTGATCTCATCGTGGATGGTTTGAACGCGATTCCGAAGGTGCGTTGCCTGCGGCCCCAGGGCGCTTTCTATGTCTTCCCGAACATCACCGCGACGGGGAAGAAATCCGCCGAGCTGGCGTCCTTGCTGCTGCAGGAAGCAGGCGTGGCGACGCTGGCAGGTACGGCCTTCGGCGCCTACGGGGAAGGCTATCTGCGTCTTTCCTACGCCAATTCGCAGGATAACATCCGCGAGGCCTTGAAGCGCATGCAGAGCTGCATCGAGTCCCTGGCCTGAGGCGGGACGCTGCGACCGGGGCGGGGCAGAGGTGCGAGCTCGACGAGCTCGCTGGCGCAGGCCTTGGGTCTGCCCTCGCGGGGCGTCGTCGCCTTCGTCGGCGCCGGCGGCAAGACGGGCGCCATTCGCCGTCTCTTGTCCGAGCGACCCGCGTCGCTGGCCACCACCACCACGCATCTCGGCCGTGACGGTTTCGGCCGTGGCCTCCTCGTCGTCTTCCCGGATGCAGCGGCGCTCGAGCGTGCGGCACCGCAGCTCGACAGCGCGCGGCCATTGACGCTCGCGGTGGCGGCTGGATCGCGCCTGCAAGGGCCAGCGCTCGTTTGGCTCCATGCCTGGTCGCGGCAAAGGCCCGGCGATCTCCTCCTCGTCGAGGCGGATGGTGCAGCGCGACGCCTCGTCAAACTTCCCGACGAGCACGAACCTGCCTGGCCGCCGGGGCCGCTCACTCGCGTCGTCCTGGTCGCCGGTCTTGGAGCCCTCGGGCGCACGCCTGCCGAGGTGGCGCACCGGCCGCAGCACTTCGGCGGCAGCGGCACGGTCGGCGTCGCCGACGTGGAACGGATGCTCGATGCCTATCTCGCCCGGCTGCCGCCGCGCGCTCCGCTCAGCGTGCTCCTGAGCGGTACGGGCGGCGTGAGCCCCGAAGTCTTGCATCGCCTCGTCTCCCACGTGGAACGCCGCGTGCGCCGTCGGGACCCTCGCTGGCAGGATCCCGGCGTGTCCTTGCGCGTCGGTGCCGCCGAGGACCTGGCCTCGGGTCCGTTCCAGAGTTGGGATCTCGGGCGCGGTACGAAGCGGAGCGGGGTGACGCTTTCCGGCGTCTGCGGCATTCTGCTGGCTGCCGGTCTCGGCCGGCGCTACGGGCGCACTGCAGCCGGGGAATCGAAGCTCCTCGAGCTCTGGCGCGGCAAGCCGCTCGTCGAGCACGCGGCGCGGCACCTCCTTGGCGCCGGCTTCGGCACCGTCATCGTCGTCACCGGGCCTCGAGATGCAGGCGTGCGAGCGGCGGTTCGGCGTGCAGCGGCGGCTGGTGCCGTTCCCGTGCGCTTCGTCCGCAACCGGACGCCGGCGCGTGGTCTCGGGAGCTCGGTCCGAGCCGCGTCAGGTGCCGTGCCCCCGGGGTTCGGCATGCTCTTCGCCCATGCCGACATGCCCGCGGTCCGCGTCTCCACACTGCGCCGCATCGCGACGCTCGGCTCCACGCTGCAGCATTGCATCGTCCGTCCCATGGTGATGGGCGCGCCGCGAAACCCCGCCTACTTTCCCGCGGCGCTCTTGCCAGCGCTCCGCCGCGTTCCCGATGACGACGGGGGCAGGGCGGTCGTCGCGGCGTATCCCGAGCGGGTCTTTCCACTGAGCCTGGATCCAGGCACCGATCTCGTGGACGTGGACCGCCCGGCCGACCTGGCGCGGCTGCAATCGGCGCGAAGCAGAGGGATGCCGAGCCCCTGGCGACGGGAGGAGGCGCGACCCTTGGTTCTCTGCGTCGGCTGCGGCGACCTGGGCACGGGGGCGGCGCACGCCCTCGTCCGCGCCGGGTTCCCTGTCGTCGTCGTCGAGAAGGCGAGGCCTCTGGCGGTGCGCCGCCGCGTGGCCTTCGCCGAAGCGGCACGAACAGGGGAGGTGGTGGTGGAGGGGATCGCCTGCAGGCGGACGAAGCTCGACGCCTTGCAGCGCGGCGGAGCGTGGCGGCGCGGCCGGCGCAAGCACGCCATCCCGCTCCTGGTGGTGCCGTTGTCGCGAGCGCTGGCGGCGTTGCGTCCGCCGATCGTGGTCGACGCCCGCATGAACAAGAAGCAGGCGCTGGATCTGCCGGCTTCTTCCTTCCGCGTCGCCCTCGGGCCGGGACACCGAGCCGGTGTCGACTGCGATGTCGTGGTGGAGACACTTCGCGGCCCGAGTCTCGGCCGCATTCTCTGGCGCGGCAGCGCGGCGCCGGACACCGGCGTTCCGGGAGACGTGGGAGGCGCGATGCGGGAGCGCCTGTTGCGCTCGCCCCGGGCAGGCCGGTTGCGAGTGCTCGCAGGGATCGGGACGCGTGTGCGCCGTGGACAGGTGGTGGCCCGTGTCGGCCCTCGCGCCATTCGCGCAGGTATCGGCGGCATCGTCCGCGGCATGTTGCGCGATGGCGAACACGTGCGCGCCGGCCAGAAACTCGGTGACATCGACCCCCGCCGCCGGCAGCCGCCGGTGGATCGGATCTCGGACAAGGCTCGTGCCGTCGGCCAGGGCGTGCTCGAAGCGGTGCGTGCTCATCGTGCCGCACCGCGTCCCCGCGGGCGAAGCCCGCGCTTGCGTGCTGCACGGGGCTGAACGATCCTGCCGGCGACGGCGTGGACGACGGGTGCTCGCCGTCGGGGAGCGAAGCAGTGCGGATCCACCGCCAGGGACTGGGAGGGTTGGTCGATGGACGAGAGGTTGCGCGGACGTGATTTCATCACCGATGCCGAGTGGAGTGTGGAAGAGCTGGAGACGCTCTTCAGCACCGCCCTGGCGCTCAAGGAGAAGTTCCGCCGCGGCACGCTGACACCGCTGCTGCAGAATCTGACCCTCTTCATGCTCTTCTTCGAGCAATCCACCCGTACGCGCAACTCCTTCGAGGCCGGAATGACGCAGCTCGGCGGCCATGCCCACGATCTCACTCCGGACAAGATGCAGATCTCTCACGGCGAGACCCCCTTCGACACGGGGTCGGTGCTCTCGCGCTATGGCCATGCCATCGGCATCCGCCATTGTGTGTGGAAGCAAGGCAATCGCTATCTCCGCGAGGTCGCCGCCGCCGCTTCGGTGCCGGTGTTCAACATGCAGTGCGATCTCTACCATCCCTGCCAGGCGACGGCGGACCTGCTCACGGTGCGGGAGAAGTTCGGTGCCGAGGGTCTGCGCGGGCGCAAGTTCGTCGTTTCCTGGGCCTACGCCCCGAGCTACCAGAAGCCCATGTCCGTGCCCCAGTCGCTCCTCCTGCTCATGCCGCGCTTCGGGTTGGACGTGGTGCTGGCGCATCCGCCCGAGTTCGACTTGGTGCCCGAGCTGGTGGCGCAGGCACGCCAGTTCGCCCGCGAGAGCGGTAGCCGCTTCGAGATCGTTCACGACATGGACGCCGCCTTCGAGGGTGCCCACGTGGTGTATCCCAAGAGCTGGGGGTGCATGGAGACCACCTCGGACTTGAAAGAATCGGCGGCCGTGGCCGCGCGCTACAAGAGCTGGATCTGCGACGAGCGCCGCCTCGCTCTCGCTGCGCCGGAGTGTCTCTACATGCACTGCTTGCCGGCGGACCGCGGGAACGAGGTCACCGACGCCGTCATCGATGGGCCGCAGTCGGTGGTTTTCGACGAGGCAGAGAACAGGTTGCACGTGCAGAAGGCACTCATGGCGCTCACCATGCGTGGCGACAAGACCGGGGAGTTCTAAAGCATGCCGAGCGGGGAACTGTGTGTGGTGGGGCTCGGGGGCAACTCGATCATCCCCGCCCATGGAGCTGCGGACATCGAGGCGCAGCGGGCCCTCGCCCGCACCACCATGGCGCAGGTGGCGGCGCAGGTGGGGCGCGGCGTGCGCGTCGTCCTCACCCACGGCAACGGGCCGATCATCGGCAACATCGCCTTGCGCAACGAGGCCATGGCCCACGAGATCCCACCCATGCCCTTGGACATCTGTGGCGCCGATTCCCAGGGCGGCATCGGCTACATGGTGCAGCAGGCGCTGCAGAACGCCCTCGCCCGCGCCGGCGTGCGGCGCGAGGTGGTGACGGTGATCACCCAGGTGGAGGTGGGCGCGGACGATCCGGCCTTCCGCGCGCCGAGCAAGCCCATCGGTCCCTTCTACACGCCGGTGCAGGCGGAGCGATTGGGGCGCGAGAAAGGCTGGGCCCTGAAGGAGGATGCGGGACGAGGCTGGCGGCGGCTGGTGCCGAGTCCGCGGCCGCTCCGTATCGTGGAGATCGGCGTCATCCGCGCCCTGGTCGATGCCGAGGTGATCGTGAACTGCGTCGGCGGCGGGGGCGTGCCCGTGGTGCGCCGCGGCGGCGAGTGGGTCGGCGTCGAAGCCGTCGTCGACAAGGACCATGCCGCCGTCCTTCTCGGCACCCAGCTCCGCGCCGAGCGTCTCATCCTCCTCACCGGGGTGGAAACGGTGATGCGCGGCTTCGGTACGCCGGCCGCAGCGCCGCTGCACCGCATTGACCGCGAGGAAGCCGAGGCCCTTCTCGCTGCCGGCGAATTCCCCGCCGGGAGCATGGGGCCGAAGATCCGCGCCGCGCTCGACTTCCTCGCTGCGGGAGGCGTCGAGGCCATCATCACCGATCCCGAGCACTTGTCGGCGGCGCTCGCCGGCACCACCGGCACGCGCATCGGCGTCTCTTGCGCCTGAGCTCAGGGGACGAGGCGCACGGGATCACCACGGCGGATCGTGCCACCCTGCACCACGGCAGCGTAGATGCCTACCTGGGCCCCATGGTGCTCCGCGACCGTGCGCAAGATCCCTAAGTCCCGCGGGAGATCACCCTGGGGCAGCGTCGTCATCACGCAGCGCCCGCAGGGACCGGTGATCTCCAAGCGCACCTTCGCCCCCAGCGCCAAGGTGCGCCCGAGCCAGGCGTCTTCCAGGAACACCTTCTCGCCCGAGGTGGGCTCGATGACGATGTTGGGCCGGAAGCGGCGCACCTCGAAGCGTCCTTGGGGTTGCAGTTCGTGCAGCCGCGCGAGGGTCGCCGTGGTGAGAAGGTGCACGGAGGCGCAGTCGAAGAAGGTTCCCGCCGGGAGAGTGAAATCGGTGACCGTGTCTCGGTGGTCGAGGCCGTCCATATCCGGCCAGTACGCTTCGGCGTTGACCGGCCCTGCCTCCCCGGACGCCGGCGCGGCGGCGTGAATGTGTGTCTCGATCATGTCAAGCCTGACTTGCCGCTCGAGAAGGCGCGATAGGATCGCCTCGAACTCCCGTTGGGCCGTGTGCACCGTCGTACCGTCTGGCAAGGCGATGCGCACGGGAGGCAGCTTGGCGCCGGCCGCCGGGGGCTCGATGAAGGTGGCACGGAGGTCGAAGAGCCCTTTCCACTTCTTGGGGTTCTTGGCGCTCACGACCTGGCCGCTGGACGCGTCCACCAGTGCATAGGCGCGATCTCCGAGCAGGCCGAGCCCGGTGACCTCGGTGGACTGCAGCTCCTCTCCCGCCATGGACTTCACTGGATAACGCCAGAGAGAAAGTACGGAGCCTACTTCGAGCGATGTCGTACTCGACATGATCCACCTCCGCGGCCGCGCGGACCGTAGGAGTATTCTCGAGCCTGCAGGAGACCGAAGGTACCAGCCGAGTGCCACCACGTCCATGCGGTCGTCGGGTTGCCAGCGAGCGGAAGCCGCCGCTAGAATGTCCGCCCTGGAGGCGGCGATGCGGCAGGCAACGCGTGGTGCTCTCGTGGGCGTGGCCATGCTCGCCGCCCTCACCTGTTGCAATTGCTCGCGGCAGGGGGGCGAGGCCGGCAATGCTCTGCGCGTCGGTCTCGTCTTCGACCTCGGTGGCCGGGGCGACAAATCCTTCAACGATTCGGCCTATCGCGGACTGGAGCGGGCCGGACGCGAGTTGGGCGTGCGCTTCGAGGTCCTCGAACCCTCAGAAGGTGCCGACCGGGAGACGGGCCTCCGAGAGTATGCGAGCCGCGGTTTCGCCCTCGTCATCGGTGTCGGCTTCATGTTCAGCGACGACATCGAGAAGATGGCGCGGGAGTACCCGGAGGTGAAGTTCGCCTGCGTGGACTACACCGTCAAGCTCGATGCCCAGGGCGCCCCGCAGGCCTTGCCGCCCAACTTGGTGGGGCTCAAGTTCCGCGAAGAAGAAGGCTCGTTCCTCGCCGGCGCGGCGGCGGCCCTGGTAGCGCGGAGCGGCATCATCGGCTTCGTCGGCGGCATGGACGTGCCGCTGATCCACAAGTTCGAGGCAGGGTATCGCGCCGGAGCGAAGCACGTGGCGCCGGCCACTGAGGTCTTGGTGGGGTATGCCGGCGTCACCGCCCAGGCCTTCAAGGATCCGGCGAAGGGCAAGGAACTCGCCCACAGCATGTACGGGCGGGGCGCCGACGTCATCTTCCATGCCTCCGGAACGACCGGCTTCGGCGTCTTCGAAGCCGCCCGCGAGCATGGCAAGCTCGCCATCGGGGTGGACTCGGACCAGTACGACGAGGCGCCTGGAATCATCCTCACCAGCATGGTGAAGGACGTGGACATCGCCGTGTTCGAGACAGTGCAACGGGTGCAGGAGGCAAGCTTCCAGGGCGGCATCCAGGAGTTCGGCCTGCGGGAAGGCGGCGTCCACCTGGTCCACGACGCGCGCAACCGGGAGCTCTTGCCCGACGCCGTCTTCGCCCGCGTGCAGGTGCTGCAGGACTCCATCGCCGCCGGGCTCCTGCCGGTGCCGCGCGAATGACGCCTGCATGAACACCCCCGCCCTGGAACTCCGGGACATCAGCAAGAGCTTTCCGGGCACCGTCGCCAACGACCATGTCTCCCTCGCCGTTCCCCGCGGCCGCATCCACGCCCTCGTCGGCGAGAACGGCGCCGGCAAGACGACGCTGATGCGGGTGGCCTATGGCGAGCTCCGGCCCGACGCCGGGGAGGTGCGCATCCAGGGCGAGCTCCTTGGCCGAGGCGGCACGGCTCGCGCCATCGCCCTCGGTCTCGGCATGGTGCACCAGCACTTCATGCTCGTGCCGACGTTGCGGGTGTTCGAAAACGTCGTGCTCGGCCATGAACCACGGCGGGGTGCCTGGTTCGATGCGGCGGCAGCGCGCCGGCTCGTGCGCGAGACGGCGGCGCGCTTTGGTCTCGCCATCGATCCGGACGCCCGCGTCGGCGATCTCGGTGTCGGCGAACAGCAGCGGGTCGAGATCCTCAAGGTCCTCGTCCGGGGCGCCCGCGTCCTCATCCTCGACGAACCCACCGCCGTGCTGGCGCCGAGCGAGGCGGAAGACCTCTTCGCCATCCTGCGGCAGCTGGTGCGGGAGCAGCACACCGTGCTCCTCATCTCGCATCGCTTGCACGAGGTCCTCGCCGTCTCCGACGCGGTGACCGTGCTGCGTGACGGGAAAGTCGTGGACGAGATGCCGGCGGCGCAGGCGGATCTCGGCCGGCTCGCCCGCGCCATCGTGGGGCGCGAGGTGCGTGCGCCGTCGCGGGCACGCGGATCGGGCCACGAACCGGGCGGTCGTGCCGTGGCGCCGCTGCAGGAGACGGAGGTGCGCGTGACAGACAGACGCGAGCCCATCGTGCTGCGCTGCGACAGCTTGCGGACGGCAGGGAAGAGGGAAGCGCTGCAGAGTGTCTCGCTGGAGGTGCGGGGTGGCGAGATCCTGGGCGTCGCCGGCGTCGAGGGCAACGGGCAGCAGGCGCTGGCACACGCGCTCCTCGGTCTCGAACCCGTCGTGGGCGGCAGCATCGAACTCCACGGCGAGGACGTGACGAGGCTCGGCACGGCGGCGCGACGCGCCCGCGGTCTCGCCTACGTGCCGGGCGATCGCCTGCGTGAGGGGCTGATCCCGGCGCTTCGCATCGACGAGAACGCCATCCTCGGCCGCCAGCGCGAGCCGGACCTCGGCAACCGCGCCTGGCTCTCGCCCCGCCGCGTCGCGGCGCGGGCCGAGACGTTGCTGCGCCGTTTCGAGGTGCGGCCCGCGATGCCGTCCTTCCCGGCCGCCGTTCTCTCGGGCGGCAACCAGCAGCGCCTCGTGGTCGGTCGTGAAATGGGACGCGAGCCGTCGCTCCTCCTCCTCGTCCAGCCGACGCGGGGCGTCGATATCGGAGGCATCGCCTTCTTGCACGAACGCATTCTCGAAGCCCGCGATGCAGGTCGCGCCGTTCTCCTCGTCTCGGCCGACCTGAACGAGATCCTGGCGCTCGCCGATCGAGTTCTCGTGCTGTACTCGGGGCGCGTCGCCGGCACCTGCAGCGCCGCCGAGGCGACACCGGCCCGTCTGGGTCTGTGGATGACCGGCGGCAAGGAGAGCGAGGCGTGAAGGCTCGCGGCACCAGAGTGTTGCCGGGGATTCTCGGGCGCTGGGCGCGGCCGCTCGCCGGACCCCTCGCGGCCATCGGTCTCGCGCTCGCCGCCGGCGCGATTCTGGTCGCGGTTCTCGGGCAGGACCCGGTCACGGTCTACACCACGCTCTTCGACGCCATCTTCGGCTCGGCCTACGGCTTCGGGCAGGTGCTGTTCAAGGCCACGACGTTGATCGGCACCGGTCTCGCGGTCGCCGTGGCTTTCCGCGCCGGCCTGTTCAACATCGGCGCCGAAGG
>Ga0075418_10009333_pt1 | contig 10996 bp, 12 predicted proteins | sample SoiMetdeltSBSDD2_FD_81776 | JGI IMG/M metagenome (GOLD analysis project Ga0075418, IMG submission 81776) | Bulk soil microbial communities from a Populus tree surrounding site in Tennessee, USA - Soil MetaG P. deltoides SBSDD2 | ecosystem: Environmental > Terrestrial > Soil > Tree plantation...
AGTAAGACACACCGCTCATGGGCCACACAGCACTGGAGCACGGTGCCCAGATGCTCCCACAAGAGCAAGGGTTGAGTCATAGGCCCCCTCCATCAGGTGGCCAAGGGCTGCGCTGCTAGTCCGTTGGTAATGTCCCCATCCCATCCCTCGACGTGTCATCTGTGGAGGCCGCGCTGCCCTGGGCTCTCCCCTCTTCCGCGTGCCCCAGAAAGGCCGCCGGAGCGAGGGCAATCAGGAGTTGGGCTGCGCCATCCCCGACGTTTTCCATCCGATGCGGCACCGTCCCGTCCCACAAAATACTGTCCCCCTCGTCCAGGAGATAGCTCTCCTCCCCATAGTAGGCCCGGATCGTGCCGCGCAGCACCAGATGACACTCCTGCCCCTCATGGGAGCGCGACTGGGGCCAGGAAACAGTCCCGCGTGGTAGGTCGAGCACGACGAGTTCAAGCTGCTGGGACAGCAGGGGGGAGACCAACGAGGCACACAGCCCGTCCTGGCCCAGGGGGATCACCTGGCGCTCGTGTTGGCGGACTACCTGGGGGCGTAGGTCATCCTCCAGCAGCAAGTAGGTCAATGGCACGTCCAGGGCTGCCGCCACGCGCTGGAGCGTTGTGAGGGAAGGGCTCGTCCTGTTGTGTTCGATTTGACTGATAAATCCGCTGGTCACCTTGGCCCGGGCCGCCAGTTCCCCGGTCGCGAGTCCCCGTTTGCGTCGCAAGTCTGCAAGCCGTTTGCCGAGATTCATGCGTATCCTCTGAAGGTCACAGGCTCCCTTGTTCCCTTCTTGAGTTGTGATAAATTACATTAACCCAGCTAAAATACTCATCGACGTCATTGCCTGTCAAGGGACAACCTGGTCGTCCTGGCCTACCTCTGTACCACGTCGAGAAGGAACGACGAGAAGCAACAAGGGACCTGACGTAGAGCACTTACTTTATGGCATAATTTATCATAAGTAAAAATTATTAATTATGATAATCCTAGCCGTTTACAATTTTGGTTGCAAGTGAAAACGCTGGCCTTTGCATGCCCCATCGCTGGGGCATGTTGTACACAGACATCACGTTGTACAGAGGTGGTATCCGAACTCAGTATACCGTGAGGCGGTGTCAACATTGCTCCTGGGCCTCCTTGACAAGACAGGGTGCAGAGGTCGAGGACAATTCCACAGTCCAATCCTCACTCGTCTCCGTAGACATCGCTCTCTGCAACTTTGCCTACCTGTGCATAGTTTTGCCCAAAATTTCTACTTGACAAATTATTAATATTAATTAAATTTACTTTTACTAAATCCCTAAGGCTTGGAGAGTTCATGCTAGGGATCTCGAGTCCTTAGGGATGGCGGTCATGCCAAACCGTGGGCACTGTCAGTGTGGGAGCATACTGGACGCCATAGACCGCCCACACAAACAGATATCCTTGTCAAGGGAGGGAAGGCCGATGCATCAACGCAACTGGAAACCCTGGGTAGTCTCCGGTGCAGCCATTGTGGTTATCGCTGTAGTGGCAATTGTCCTGCTCTCTGGACCGGAGAGTGTCCACGGCAAGATTATGCACCTGGCAGGCAACACGGTGGTTGTGCAAGACCAGGATGGGGTGGCGAGAAGAGTGACGCTAGACAGCACTGAGGGCTTAACAGTGGGCATGGAAGTTGAAATCGACCACTACAACGCTGACACCATGACGGGAGACAAAGCCCACGTCGTGCCCCAGTAAAGAGGCGTGAGTGCTGGCGATGCACGCTCAGGAGATGGTGAAGCGCCACGCACTGCCACGTCGAGTCACTCTCTTTGGTAGAGCATGGCAGATGATTGACCAATGGATGTGCTAGCCTGGAATTGCCGCTCGTGCTGGAACAGCGCGCGAACCTCGACGGCAACGAGACAGACGACCGCATGCACTCCAGCAACCCCGGCAGTCCGGATATCTTTGACCGCCCCGCGGGCTCGGAAAATAAGGGCTTTTACTGCAAATAATACTAGATGGACTATAAGTTCCAGGGCACGCCGCTGCGTATACGCGTCGGCTGTGACCTGTGGCGGGTAGACCAGGTGGGCCTGCTGGGGGATAACGACGCGCGCTTTGCCCTGTTTGGGGACTTTGGCAATATCGATGTCATGGGAGCGGCGGTCGTGAAGCGCGCATCGTAGTGCCTCGGGCTCACCAACGACAACGACTGCATCTCCTACACGTTCAGTGGCGGCTACACCCTGAAGCCGCATCGGTTTCAGTTGGACATGGCGTACTTCCGGGATCGCTTCAGCGGAGCGGACACGCAGTCGGCACCGTCCCGACCAGGACTCGGGTTGCGGGGGCAGAAGCCCGATAGCGTGCTTATCATAGGCAGTTGGAGTGGCCGGCTGGGACCCGTGCGGGGCTTGCTGCAAGGCAATATCGTGACCGGGACGGCCCGCGGCGGGCCTCCCCGCCGGGGTCGCACCGGGGTGGGATAACGACATCTTCGGGGGTGGTGTCGTGGCCTATGCCGAAGTGGCTCTGGACGTGGCGCGGCCGTTTGCGGCGTTGTTGTACGGCTCGGGGGACGGCGACCCCACGGACAACATGCTGCATGGCTTCATGACGCTGCCCATACGGCAGATCAGCCTGTGAACGGGTATGCCGTTCTTTGCCCACCTCGACACCAGTAATGCCATAGCCAGCCGGGACTACTCGTGTCCGGGGTGCACCCAGGGGGTGCGCACGGCGGCCCCGGCGACGCATCCCTGCGCCATCGGGACGGCGGTGCTGGGGGGCACGGCAGGGTGCGGCTTTACCGAGTGCTTTCACACCGTGAAATCGGCGGCTTCTGGATGTGGACCCTCAATCCCCGCTTTGACATCCGGCTGCATGGGAACATTGCCTTCGCGGGCGAAGGGTACAAAGACTTAGCGCGCTTGGCCGACTGTGAACCAAGCGTACCTGGGGTGCAGCCCTGTCGTGGCACCACGCCCGCACTGACGGCGGAAGCGCGCTTCCGGGTGCGCTTCTATGCGTCTATTCTTGTCCTGATCCAGGGAGAGGCGGGTTCTCCTGGCTCTCTCCCATCTCATTGTCCTTACAAGTCACACCTGTGGCTGTGCCCGTCATGCTGCCCTGCCCATCCACCGCAGTACGCACAGCATACCCAGGGCTACTGACGCCCTCGTTCATCCTGCCAAGCCTCCTGCTTCCAGAGGCTCAGAGTGTCTGTCGGTGCCTGTCCAGTGAGATAACGTAACACACTGCGAGCGATCAACAGATGGCCCCGTGCATTGGGAGAGCCATCGACCGGAAAGAAGAGTCGCGCCCCTATGGCGGCCTGGTGACGAAAGATCGGTGTGAGGTCGAGCATGACGATACCGTGCTGTGCCAAAGCTTCCTGAAGGGCATGCTGAAGGCGCCGGCCACGCCTGCGCATCCTCCACACCATAGCCAAAGGCCACGGCATCTCCTAACATCACGAGGTCGGCCTCTGGGGGCCACGGCGATGTGTTGCGAAAGCCATGGCCGTCGGTATGGTAGACGGCCTGAAAATCTGGCCCAGTGAGGACGCCAGTCCAGAACGGTTGCTCCAGAACACCGATCGTGGGATGGCTGAGACCGACATCGTGCGGTTCGGCGTGGAGCCCCTGCTGGAGATCAGCAGGCAGCACACTGGCAGGGCACAACCGCAGGAAGCCTTCACCAAACGCCATGGACAGCACTATCACGCTAAGGAGTAGGCCAACCCCGCGCATGAGGCGTTGCGCATACGTCCTTCGTATACTTGTCATGCTATCCTCTCCTCTGCACGCGTACGGTGTCTCTTCACGGCTCGCACCAACGCCACGTACATCCAGTGCCGAGCCGGCCAATATGTCGTTTGTCTTATCGCTACCCTGGTACGAGCTATGACGACACGTTGCGAGGACGCAAGGCTATGATGGGCACAGACTGGGCAAACTCATGACAACGCTCGACTGTGCTACGCCTACTCTGACCAGTGAGAACAGCTGCAAAGCACATCTCACATGCCGCAAGCGGCACGGAGCTTGCCGCTACCGCTGCAGCCATAGACCCGCGAGGTGTGGCATCACGCCGCTGGCGTGATGTTCTGGTTCACGCGGAAAAGGTTGGCCGGAGCGTATCGCCTCTTGATCTGGATGAGACGCTCGTAGTTACCGCGGTAGGTCGCCTGGACACGCCCCGCCCCCTCGTCCATCATGAAGTTGACGTAGGCACCACCGGCCGAGTAGGGATGCAAGGCCTCCCAGTAGTCCCTCGTCCATGTAATAATGCGGTCATTATTGGCCGGGTCTGGATCCACCCCGACAATGACCTCCGACCAGGTGGCATCGCGGTAGCTGAACGCCGTGTCGTGCGTGCCGACACGATGCGGAGCACCGTTAATCGGGTAGAGATGCATGGTCGAGTGCAGCGTGGGGAGTTGCGTGCCGTACTGCACGTGCCGTGCAATGGCCTCCTCGTTGAGTTGGTTGACAAAGTCGTCCTTCTCTTTTCACGTGTTGACCGGAAACATGGGAACGTGCCCCCGCCTTACTTGCGCGTCTCTGCTGCCGCATGCAAGTGCGTCCGTGAGGGTATGTGAGGACGGACTGCCTGGAAGACTTCGTAGAGACTCAGACCCGCCACTGCGGCGAAACCCAAGGTGTACAGGAGGAGAAACGGGATGAGGAGATAGGCCCCCTGGTGCACCGCAAGGTAGGTGCCGTAACCACTGTAGACCGCGAGACCGAGTTCCCCCAGACTGAGCCAGGGAAACGCCGCCCGGTAGCGTTTCCCCACCCACGTGTCCGAGGGGTGCTCGATGCGGAACTTGGGAGTCCGGACAAAGGTCCCCCGCAGGTTGCAGAGGGCCTCCAGAATCGCCTTGGTATTACTCAGCGCAATGCCCGTGCCGAAGATCAGCAGATAGGGGAAAGACCGCAGGCGGTGGAGCCAGTCCGGGTAGAGCTGACGCTGCGCGTACAGATACAGGCTCGCCGGTCCCAGCGTCGCGCAGAGACTCCCCACGGTCGTGAGCAGATGGGCAGGCCACCAGACGCCGGGCTTGACGTGGAGAAGCCAGGGCGTCATCAGGGCCGTCCAGAGCATGAGGGGATGGACTAGATAATTGGTGAGATGCAGGACGGCCTGGCCCTTGGTGAAGCGCGGCAGGTCTGCCTGCAAGACGTGCGGCAGGAGTTTCTTCGCGGTCTGGATGGAGCCTTTGGCCCACCGGTGCTGCTGACTCTTGACCCCGGACATCTGCACGGGCAACTCCGCCGGACAGACCACGTGCGGCACAAACTGCATACGCCAGCCCCGCAGTTGGGCGCGATAGCTCAGATCGAGGTCTTCGGTCAGGGTATCGGCCTGCCAGCCTCCGGCATCCGCAATCGCCTGCCGGCGCCAGATCCCCCCGGAGCCGTTAAAATTCAGGAACAAGCCAGCCCCGCAGCGTGCCGTCTGCTCGACCCCGAAGTGGCCATCGATGCCGAAGGCCTGCGCCAGGGTGAGACGGGAGTAGGTGCGGTTGAGGTGTCCCCAGCGGGTCTGCACCATGGCGACGGTGGGGTCCTGGAAGAACGGCAGGGTACGTAGAAGGAAATCCGGCGCAGGGATAAAATCGGCGTCGAAGATGGCAATGAACTCGCCCGTCGCACGCGTCAGTCCTTCGGCCAGTGCCCCGGCTTTGTAGCCGTGCCGGTGAGGTCGATGCTGCACCGTGATGTCGAAACCCAGGTGGCGATAGCGCTCAACGAGCGGCATGGCCATGGCCGTCGTCTCGTCTGTGGAGTCATCGAGAATCTGGATCTCGAGTTGGGCACGCGGGTAGTGCAAGCGCACCACCGCCTCAACCAGCCGCTGGATGACATAGCGCTCATTGTAGATGGGCAGTTGCACAGTCACACGCGGGTACTGCGGTGGGCTCGCCTGCCAGGCCGGCTGCACGGTAGCGCCGTGCTGGCGCATCTTACCCCAGACACGGCGGTGCAGGAAAAGCAGGACGTAGCAATTCATGCCATAGAGGAAGAGCCCACAGGCGGCCAGGCCATGCAGCAAGAGGAGGCCATGCAATAGGTATGCCGTCATCAGGCGCACTCCGTTGTGACCACGCCTGGACCTCTCCCCTTCAGGTCAGGTCCAGGAGCACGTCAGTTGCTCGCGGTCGTGAGCGGTACGCATCTGCATGCCCAGCTCCCGAGGCGATGGGCACGACAACAGTGATCGTCGCCCGTTTCGTGAGGGCGCCTACCCGGACGGTGATGCGCACCTGACCAACGAGATCCGACCGCACTATGGCGCGGACCCTGCCGCCCCGCGTGTGGGCCCGCGTGGGTCGGATCGACGCATACCGGGCCCGGGGTGGGTCGACCTGGAACACCACGAGTACGCCATCCACCGGGAGCCCTTGCCCGTTCTGCACGCGTACGCCCCCGGCGGCGTCTTGCCCCTGGAAGATCGTCTGCGGGGACTCCAGCGTGACACGATAGCCCGCCGAGGACAGCGTCGGTGCCCCACCAAGAAGCACCGGCTGTGCAGGGCTCGCAGACCCGAGGAGCCCTACCAGGATAGCTACCCAGGCCATAGTGCGGAAGCCCACAAAGGGCGCGCGTTCCGTCGATATCTTCCCCCCTCTCTCACCCCTCTCACTGACCCGCACGGCTGGGGGCAGGCCATGGAACGCGTGGCCGCCTTGGCTTGGCTGGCCATGCCTGGGCGACAGGTCTCCCGCACAACCAAGGCGCCCCTTTATCGGAGGCGCAGAGCCTTCAAGGTCTGCGGATCGAGGGTGCCCGTGACCCGCAACCCTTTGCGCTGTTGATAATGACGGAGCGCCGCACGCGTTTGCGGACCAAACCGCCCATCCAGCTGGCCAGGCGAAAAGCCCACAGCCTGTAAGCGCTCTTGGACCTGGCGCAGGCGGACGCGTGCCGCGGTGTGCCGTCCTTCCCTCGGGCTGGCGCGGGGATTCACCGCCTGATAGGCCTTGATGAATTGCTCGACCTGCTGACTCACGGACGTGAAGATCGCGCGCAGGTCGCTGGCCTCCACCAGCCCAATACTCCCCACCGTCCAGGTCGCGAGCGAGCGCGGCGCCGGGTCGCGCAGGAGGGCAGCAGCTTGATAGACAGCCAGGTCAACCGTATACACATACAGGCCCCCCGTGTGCCGGAGGGTGGTCACGGACACGGTGAGAAACGCCACGTCTGAGGGTGTCCTCGCGTCCTGGTTCGAGAACACCGTGATTCCAGCGCGGCGCAACTGGCGCTCGACCTCAGTCTGCACTTGCTGCGTGGTGACCCCACTCTGTGCGATGTCAGGGGCAATATCCCCCACCCACATCACCACCCCGGGGAGTCCTTTGAGGGTCTCCCGGGCTGCCTCATCGTCTACTGCCCACACCTGCATCCCGGGCACCACCACCATGCCGATGAGCATGAGCGCACTGACGGTGCAGAAGGCACGTGGCCAGCAGCGCAGCGCGATAGGTCGTTGCGCGTGCACGGGTCTCTCCTCGGTGCGTGCATGGGTAGCGCATACCGTCAGCCCGGCGCCTGCTGACTCGTCCCCGGCCTTGTGTGAGGGCGTGAAGACTTCCCAGCACGGGGGCGTCCCGCTCGTGGGGCGTGCCTACGGGCGGGGAGCTGAAGCTCCTTCTGCTCTGTGAGATGCGGGACAGGAGCAGGCATCAGTAAAGCACGCTCCGGGTCGTCTCCAGCCTGTGATGCTGTATTCCTGTCCATGGCTTGCTCCGTCTGTATCTGCCGCGCGATAGCGCTGGTCTCCAGAGGACCTGCAGCAGTCCCCGCCTCTTCCTGGGGCTCGATTCTCCCAAACCCTCTGTGCTGGTCGCCGCGTCGGGGGGCCTCAGTAGGCGCGCCAGGGGCGCGGGACGGCGAGACGGCACGCGACACCAGCAGCGCTGGCGTGAGTGGCGCCCATGGTCCCGTCCGCATAGCCCACCAGGCGAAACTGGTCCCGACCACTAGGCCACAGCACCCTGCCATGACGATGACATAGCCTGGCCGCCTACGGTGGGGTTGGAGCGTCCCGACACCCCAGGCGCGACACCCTGGCCACCAGGCCAGCAGCGAGCGCCACCTCATACGCCGCCGCCCATATGTGTGCTGGCGCTGGGCCACGCGCTCCAGGATCTGGCGCTGGAAGTCAGGAGGGACGGACGTCTGGAACAAGCGGAATAAGGCCCGTGTATGCTGAGGCGTCCAGGGTGGTTCGTCGTGGGGGTACGGCATGTGTGTGACACCTTTCATAGGCGTGGCAAAACTTGGCTTCGGCACGTGGAAGATGGCGTTCGACCGTCCGCCTACTGACGTTGAGGATACTGGCAATCTCGTCATACGTGAGTTCCTCCAGATACCGCAGCACTAGGAGTTCCCGTTCATAGACGCGGAGATGGTGGAGCGCCTGCCATACTCGGCGTCGGCGGAATTCTTGACTGACGAGATCCTCCGGTAAACTGGGGGAATCGCGGTGCACCCGTGCGCTAATCGTGTCCTGGTGATGGCGAACCAGCGCCTCTCGGCGCTTCCTGTTGCGTCCGACTTCCAGGCACTTCTTCAGCGCGATCCCATAGAGCCACGTCTTGATGGAGGAGTGCCCACGGAAGCCTGGCAGGCCTGCAAAGGCCGTCAGAAAGATCTCCTGAGCCACCTCTCGAGCCAGCTCCTGATCGAGCAGATGGCACCGACAGTAACTCACGATGGCATCCTGATAGTGCTGGATCAGGACACCCATGGCCAATGTGCATTGCCCCTGTGCCAGGTAGTTCCGAACGATGGTCTCGCATCCATCCAGCGTCTCGGGCGAGGTCACAGATCCCTGCATGTTCCTCTCCGTAGGAGCCCACGCCTTGCTGGAGCATGGCGCAGCTTAGCGGGGACGATGAAGACAGCACTGCTTGTACACACACGAGGGGACCGCGGTCCAGCGATGTGCATCTACCGCTGCTCTCCTCTACTGTAGTGACATATGGCGTGTGAAATACGACAGCGCCTGGGCGTGGACGAATGGGCCAGCTCTTGATGGCATCCAAGGGTTACACCATGCCGGCTGCAGGACTGCCGCACGGCTCTGCTCCGCCCCCACTAGGTCTCTACGCTGCCTCAGGGATTATGCAAGCGCATGTCCCAAGTGCCTGCCTGAGAAGACCTGCTACGGCGCATGCCACAGCATATTCCCGTCGGTATCAGTCACGAAAATCAATGGGGTACCGTCTGCTTTGCCCAACTTTACCATGGCACGTTGCGTGCCGCTTCGATCACGGAGTCCCAGGATAGGCTCCCCATCAACCACGCCTAAAAACACACGCACCTCTCAGAAATCCCACTTGCAGGCCCATAATGGTGATGGTAGGGATAAGCGCGTTTTTCAGCGCATGCTTGAGAATGACCGCTGTATTGGCCAACCCCTTGGCACGCGCGGTAGTCACGTATTCCATCCGGATGATCTCCAACATGCTGGCCCGCAACAGCCGCGTCAGAATGGCGGCCCGTCCTACCCCCAGGGCCAGCGCTGGCATAATGGCGTGTCGCAGGTTCCCCCACACGCTTTCCTGGCACATCAGGCTGGGGCACGTGCCGGGCCAATACACCCACCCGGAACTGGGAGGCAAGCCGTGCAGGGCGAAGGAAAAGACCAGCAACAGGAGAATGCCCAGGAAAAAATCTGGAATGGAAATCCCAGCCAGTGCGGAGGTCATGGCCGTGTAATCAGCCCAGGTGTTCTGGCGCAGTGCCGCCAGAATGCCAGCGGGAATGGCAATGAGCAGCGCTACCGCCATGGCGAGGGCAATGAGTTCCACTGTAACCGGCAGGCGCAGGAGCACGTCCTGCAGGACGGGGCGACTGGTGAGAATCGACGTCCCCCAATCCCCGTGCACCAGCTTGCCCAGCCAGATGACGTACTGCACCACCAGGGGTTTATCCAGCCCATAGGCTTGACGCAACTGCATGGCGTCTTCCTCACTATAGGCATCTCCAAGCAGGGCGATGATAGGATCCCCAGGGATGGTGTGCATCATAGCAAACACCACCAGGGTGATCATCAGGATGGTGGGGATGATCTGCAGCAGGCGTTTGAGGATGTAATCCCGCATGGGCCCTCCTCGGCATGGTGTAGCCGCCACGTGTCATGGCAGCAGCCCCACTGGTGTTGGCCTTTACTTTACCAGCGACACGGTCTCGTAATGCACCTCGAACTCACCATTGTAGGCATATCCCTGCACCCGCTTACTCGCGACGATATAAAACGGTGAGCCGGAGACCGTATTCCAACAGAGCTTGTCGGCCATGTACTCCTGGAGTTCTTTAGCAATGGCGCGGCGCTTCACGGGGTCGAGTTCGCGCGCGTAGCGTGTGTAGTAGGCATCAACGGCGGTGTCCGTGTGCCGCGTCTGATTCCAGGCGCTGGTAGTCACGGACAGATAGGCATTACTATCGAGCGTCAACAACGACAGCAGGTCTTCAACCTCCATATCCCAGGGGCCATCCTGGAGAATGGTGTTCATCCAGGTGACTTTGTCGACCAACTTGATATTGGCCGTCACGTCTATGCGGGCCGTTTGCTCCTTAATGACAGTGGCAATGACGTTAAACACCGTCTTTTCCGTATCGGTAATGATCTGAAAATGGTACTGCCTATGGCCGGCAGCCTGGAGTAGACCGTGGTCCCATGGCCGATGCACTTGGCTAAGCCATGTATCATGCCTCTGCGACATGCCCTGGCGTTATGAGGAAGATTGTCCGCGTGCAATGGGACAGTGCAGTGTGTGAGGATCGTTCCAACAGCGTGCGAGAGTCTCTACTACGCTCTTAGTGGACAATCTGGCATGCAAAATAGGCTCTTTCGTGTACAGCATACCACGTTAACCCATGACCGCGTGCTCCCTACGACAGCGTTTTTTACACTACTCCGGCAGAGACATGCTTATACAAGATAATGGCCCAGGACACAGACGAGAAAGGATCGTTTTGTACGACCACGAGGGCCCTTTTCGCGAGCACTTGACACC
>Ga0075418_10009334_pt1 | contig 10995 bp, 9 predicted proteins | sample SoiMetdeltSBSDD2_FD_81776 | JGI IMG/M metagenome (GOLD analysis project Ga0075418, IMG submission 81776) | Bulk soil microbial communities from a Populus tree surrounding site in Tennessee, USA - Soil MetaG P. deltoides SBSDD2 | ecosystem: Environmental > Terrestrial > Soil > Tree plantation...
CGGCCGGGGGTGCTCCGGCGACGAACGTGAGGCCGGCAACCCGCGCCTCGTCCCGCAGCAGGTCCTCGTAGGCACCCACGGTGACTGACGCCGCGGCGGGGTCGACGTCGAGGACGTAGCGGCGCTCGCCCGTGGCCACTCCGAGACCGCGCCGCTGGCCAATGGTGTAGCGTGCGTACCCGTCATGGTTGCCGACGACCGTGCCATCGAGCAGGACCACGGGGCCCGGCGACAGCGCCGGCGTGTCCCGGCCGAGGTGTCGCGCGATCACCTTCGCGTGGTCACCGTCGGGCACGAAGCAGATGTCCTGACTTTCCACCTTGTCCGCAACGACCGTGAGGCCGAGGGCGCGGGCACGTGCTCGCGTCTCGGGCTTGGTCATCTCGCCGACCGGCAGCAGCATCCGCCTAACGACGGACCGATCGATCCCCCACAGGAAGTAGCTCTGGTCCTTGCTCCTGTCCCGACCGCGCAGCAGCTCGCCCGACTGCGTACGGGCGTAGTGGCCGGTTGCGATCCACCGCGCGTCCAGTGCGTCGGCCTTGCGGAGGAGGTCACGGAACTTGGTGAACGTATTGCATCGCACGCACGGGATCGGCGTCCGACCAGCCGCGTACTGCGCCACGAAGTCGTCGATTACGTCGCGGCCGAACGCGCTCTCGAGGTTGAGCACGTAGTGCGGGACGCCAAGCCGCTCGCAGACGCGCCGCGCGTCGTTGATGGAATCGAGCGAGCAGCAGGGGCGGTCGGGAACGTCATCGCCGTAGCAGAACAGCTTCATCGTGGCGCCGATGACCTCGTAGCCCTGCTCCACGAGCAGGGCGGCGGCGACGGATGAATCCACGCCACCGGACATCGCGACCAATACTCGATCGCTCATGGAGCCGTTAGGCAGCCCCGGACAGTCGCCGGGCCTTCGCGATGAGGGCAGGGAAGAGCTCGACCACGCGTGCGATCCCTTCCGGCGTGGTCAGCGATCCGAGGCTCATGCGCACCGCGGCGACTGCCAGCTCGGGGCGGACACCCATCGCGAGCAGCACGTGGGACGGTGTCACGTTCCCGCTCTGACACGCCGAGCCAGCCGATGCCGCGACGCCGGCGAGATCGAGCGCCATGAGCAGCGACTCGCTGTCCGTGCCTGGAACCGAGAGGTTGAGGACGTGCGGGGCACGCGGCGCGCCACGCCCGTGCACCACGGCGTCCGGGATCCGAGCGAGCAAGCCTTCCTCGAGCGAATCGCGAAGTGCCTCGAGTCGCGCCCACTCCGTTTCGCGCTCCTCGACCGCCAGCTCGGCGGCACGCGCAAGCGCCACAGCGTACGCAACGTTCTCGGTGCCGGGGCGCCGTCCGCGGTCCTGCGTTCCGCCGTGAAAGAGCGGCTCGATCTGCGTCCCACGCCGGATGTACATCGCACCGATGCCTTTCGGCGCGCCGATCTTGTGGCCGGAGATGGTGAGCAGGTCGATCCCCAGCTTGCTCACGTTCATGTCGATCTTCCCAAACGCCTGCACGGCGTCGGTGTGCATGATCCCGCCGTGTGCCTTCACGCGCTCCGCGATCTCCGGAACCGGCTGAATCGTGCCGACCTCGTTGTTCACCCACATCACTGTGCATACGGCGACCGAGTCGTCGATCTCGCCGTCACTCGCAGCGAGATCGACGACGCCCTTTGTCGTCACGTCGAGCATCCGCTCGGTCGCGCCGTCGTGCGCCGCGTGATGAACCGTCGCGAGCACTGCCTTGTGCTCGATGGGCGTGGATACGATGACACTTCGCCCCTTTTGGCGCTGGGAACGCAGCGGTCCGAGGATGGCGAGGTTGTCGGCCTCGGTTCCGCCTGAGGTGAAGCACACCTCGTCGGGATGCGCGCCAAGACAACGCGCGACGCGCTCGCGCGCTTCGTCCAGCGCCGCACGGGCCTCGCGACCCCAACGGTGAACGCTCGACGGGTTTCCGAAGCGTGGACCGTAAAACGGCTCCATCGCCTCGAATACCTCCCGGCGCACAGGGGTCGTCGCAGCGTGATCGAGATATACGGGCTGTGGCATAAGTGAATATAGCGGTTAACGATAACTCCAGAAAACCCGTCGATGGTTGGGTCAGTCGAGGACGAGCTTCCCTCGCTTGAACCTCGCGAGCGCTCCGCCAATTACGATTGCCGACAGCACGACCAGCGTCGCGACCACGTACGCCTCGATCCGGGCCTCGCCGACTCCGCTCAGGCGTTCGACGAGTGCCTTGTGCGTTTCCTGGCTGAGGGCGTTGAAGAGTAGCAACGGGCCCATAGTCAGCACGATGATCGCGATCCCGAACGCCTGCTGAGCCTGCTTCACGGTTGTCGCCCGCAACGAGATGAAGACGCCAATGCCTGCCATGAGCAGCGAAGCAAGGATAGTGAGTACGACCGTCACGATGAAGCGTTGGGTGCCAAACAGGATCAGGCCATCGTCGCTGTGTGCCACGTTCACCGCGACGAGCCCGAGCAACAGGTTGACCACCGCGAAGCCCACGCCGTACAGCACCGCGGCGATGATCTTCCCGATGAGAATTGCCGAGTCGGAGAGTCGGCTTGCCAACAGCGTCTCGAGCGTATGTCGTTCCCGCTCCCCCGCCACGGAATCCGCGATCAGGGACGAGACCATCGTCGCCGCGAGGAACGGCCAATACCCGATGATGAGCTTCGACTCCACCCATTCGGCGCCGAGCTGCACGGGTGCTACGACGCCGAGAATCAGCGCGAGAATCATCGCCGACAGTCCGCCGCGCCGTAGCGAAAGCAGCTGATCGCGGAACTCTTTCCACTCCTTCCAGACGACGGTCCAGATGTCGTGGATCACCTCGTGCCTCCGGGCTGATCGCCGTCAGCCGTTTCGATTCCCATCAGATCCAGGAATGCGTCTTCGAGCGTTGCTCGCGCCTTGCGCACTTCCTCGATGGCTACGTCGTGGTGCACCAGCCACGCAACTATCGGAGCGACGCTCGCTCCATCGGCCAGCGAGATCGACAATCCGTCGCCGGTCGCCACGAGCGACTGAACGCCGGCGCTCGCGCCAAGCTGCGTGACGAGCGGCTCGGTGATCCCACGCGCGACGATGTCCACCCGTCCCGACTCGCGCCGCGCCCGCAGCGACTCGGGACTTCCGACCGCAAGCAACTTCCCGCCGCGGATCACGCCGACCTGTGCGCAGAGCCGCTCTGCCTCATTGAGGTTGTGCGTGGTGAGGAAGACCGTCACGCCCTCCTGCGCCGCGAGGGCCGCCAGGTCCTCACGCAGCCCGGCCGTCGCGACCGGGTCGAGTCCCGACGTCGGCTCATCGAGAAACACGAGATCCGGTCTGTGAAGGACCGCCCGCGCGACCGCAAGCTTCTGCTTCATCCCTCGGCTCCAGCGGCCGACCGGGTCGTCTCGACGTTCCCAGAGGCTGAAGCGCGACAGCAGCTCGCGAATGCGCTCCTGTCGCACGCGGCGAGGGACGCGCCACGCACGACCGTAGAAGTCCAGGTTGTCGTAGGCTGTGAGTCGTTCGTACAGCCCGGGATGCTCGAGCAGTGCGCCGCATCGGGTGCGGATCGCCGGGCCCTCGCGCCGGGTGTCGAGCCCGAGGACTTCGGCACGCCCGCCGGTCGGGTCGATGAGCCCGAGCAGCACGCGAATGGCCGTGGTCTTCCCGGCCCCGTTAGGCCCGAGGAACCCGAACACGATGCCCTTTGGAATCTGAAGCGAGAGGGAATCGAGGGCACGCACCGGGCCGAAATCGCGCGTGACGTGCTCGGTGCGAATGGCGAGCTCGTTGCCGTTAGGCATCGGGCCCTCAGGTCCGCCCGTCCCGCAGGACAGCTCGCACCGGCGCGGCATCCAACGCCATGTACTTGAGTGGCAGCGCGATCAGCTCGTACGGCCCTGGTGCCACCCGTCGGAGATCGAGGTTTTCGAGGATGTACGCGTTCGCCGAGAAGAGCATGTGGTGCACCGGCAGCGTCTTGCTCGCGCGCGGGTCCACGGAGGGCGCGTCGACCCCGAGGAGCCGGAGGCCGCGGCCCAGGAGCGTTCGGGCGCACGCTTCGCTCAAGCATGGCCATTCGTTAGGAAACTCGCCCCCGGCGATCGTCCGACCCGTCCGAAGGAGCAACCGCTCGCCGTGAACGTCCGGATCATACGCCAGCGCGTCCGCCTCGATCAGCCCGGACGCCGTGCTCACGTCCACGACGCTTGCCGGACCAACGAACGCGTCGAGCGGGAGCTCATGAGACCCTGGCCATCCATCCCTGACGTGCAGCGGCGCGTCCGCGTGAGTGCCAACATGTGGGCTTCCGATCACGGCCGACACGTTGACGCTCTCGCCCTTGGCGATGAGCGACGCCCACCGACACGCATACGGGGTGTCGCCGGGCCATTCCGGCGTGCCTTCCCGCAGTGCGACGCTGATGTCGCGAATCACTGCGCCCGGTCGCTGTTCGAGGCGAAGGCATCGGCAGTCCCTGCCCGCGACGAATTGAAGAACTCCGCACGAACCGCCCAGAGACGAGGCAGGAAGCGCTGCGAGACCGTTCGCTGGAGGTAACGAGCGCCTAACGTTCCGCCGCTGCCGGCGGTCATGGGCCCGATGATCCGTTCAACGAGCTGCACGTGCAGGAACCGCCACCTCGCGAAGCCGGAGTCGTATTCCAGCAGTCCTTCAGCCAGGAGGAACAGCGGCGTCGGTGCGGGACCGGTGTACAGCGACTCCACCGTTACGCCCTCACGTGCCACGAGTCGCTCGAACAGCTCGTCCAGCGTCGGGCGCTCGAGCGCGTGCTGCACGAGGTCCGGAATCGGACCGTGCTCCCGGATCACCTGGATGAAATGCGGGTCGCGAGCGCCTGACGCGGCTTCGAGCGCGCGAAACTGCACACTCTGCGAACCACTCGAGCTGCCAAGATACCCACGGAACTGCGCGAAATGCTGCGGAGGCATGGTCTCGAGCGCCGCGAGCTGCGCCGCGACGATCCGCACCAGCGCGTTCAACCGTTGAACGGTGAGCACCGCGTACATGACCTCGCCGCGTTCCATCGCGCCGATGAGGCGATCCATCTCGTGCAGCATGCACTTGAACCACAGCTCGCTCGCCTGGTGCACCACGATGAACAGGAGCTCGTCCGGGTGCTCCGGAACTGCACGAGCGCGCTGCAGCGTCAGCAGCTCGTCGAGCGCGAGGTACGAGCCGTAGGAGACCGCGTTCGGGTCCGATTCAGTGGGGGGACTCAAAACGTCGCTACCTGGAGGCTGGTGATGTCGTCGACACGCATGGTTTCCGTGGTGAAGAAAGGCTCGCCATAACGAGTGCGAATCAGCGACCCGTAATGCGCCGCCTGATGTCGGACGATCTCGTACAGCGGATCACCGTTCGGGTACACTTCGCCCGCCTGCGTCACCGTGTCGAACTGCGAACCGTAGCAACGGATCGCCTCGAGCTTGCGCTCGAACTCGTTCGAGATGTCCACGACGAACGTTGGTCTGAGGCCGTCTTCACGATACGTGAGGCAGTGAATGACTTTCCGTGGACGGTGCTTCGGCAAGTCCGGCTCCACCTTGGCCAACCCGGAGACGAAGCACGCGTCTCGCACCAGCTCTGCCGTCACGCGGTGGTCCGGGTGCCGGCCGTGCGGCGCAGGCGCGATTACGATCGTCGGACGATGTGTGCGAATGACGCGGGCCAGGAGCCTACGCGTCTCGGGCGTGTTCACGATGCCCGCGTCAGGCAGCTTCAGGTTCTCGCGGACGGCGAGCCCCATGATGAACGCCGCTCGTTCCGCCTCCTCGGCGCGAATTGCCGCGGAGCCGCGGGTCCCCATCTCACCCTCGGTGAGGTCGAGGATCCCGGTGCGGCGTCCCTGAGAAGCCAGCTTGATCAACGTTCCGCCGCAGGTGAGCTCGGCGTCGTCTCGGTGTGCGAAGATCGCGAGAACGTCCAGGTCGGCCATGCGAAGAAGCTAACAGCTACTCGTAGCGCAGCGCTTCCACCGGGTCGAGGCGCGCCGCCCGCCGAGCGGGGAGCAGGCCGAACACCACGCCAATGCTGATGGACACGGTGACCGCGATTGCGGTGAGCGCTGCCGGTGGTGCGGCATCGACGTTCATGAGCTTCGTCACCACGCCACCCGCGCCGAGACCGATCGCGATCCCGATCACGCCGCCGATCCCCGTGAGCGTCGCCGCCTCGATGAGGAATTGCAGCATGATGTCCCCGCGCGTGGCGCCCAGCGCCTTGCGAACGCCGATCTCCCGGGTGCGATCTGTCACCGACACCATCATGATGGCCATGACCCCGATACCACCCACCATCAGCCCCACTGATGAGAGGACGATCATCACGAGAAAGAACGCGCCAGTGAGCTTGTCGAAGATGTCGAGGATCTGATCCTGCGTGATGAGATCGAACGAGTTCCTCTCCGACGGCCGGAGATGGCGGAGCTCTCGGAGGAGGACCGTTACTGCCTCCTGGGCCTGTTCCACCGGTACGCCGGGACGTGGCTTCACCGAGATGTACTGGTTGTTGGTTCGGTCGATCGTGAATTGATGATCGAGCAGCACATACGGCGCGATGGCGCCCGTTTCGGCGCCTGGGGGAGCAAAGATGTTCGCAGGCGGAACCCAGAGACCAATGATCTCCGCCGGCCGGCCGCCAAGGCGGATCGTTTTCCCGATCGGATTCTCGCGACCGAAGAGGCGGCGTGCCGAGTTCTCGTTCAACACGGCCACTGGAGCGCCGGCGGAGAGCTCCGCGCGCGTGAACCACCGCCCCGTCGAAAGCTCCCCGCCCTGGATCTCGGTGAAGCGATCATCGGCGCCGATGAGCTGTGTGGGCTGCGTTCGCTGGCCCTGATACTCCAGTCGACCGATGACCTGCGCCCAGATGGCGCCGTAGGCGATCTCTGGAAGCTGGGCGATACGGTCCGCTTCGCGCTTGGTCAGATTCGGCCGAACGCGGACCCATTTCGGCAGCGCGTCCGGGTTGAGTGGCGTTTGCGAGTAGACCTTCATGACGTAGAAGGTCGTTGGACCGGCGATCTCGATCGTCTGCACGATTTGACGCTGGATCCCGCGCACGATCGCGGCCATCGCCATCACCGTGGACACGCCGATGACGACGCCGAGGATCGTCAGGGCCGAGCGCAGCTTGCTCGAGCGCAGGGCGTCGAAGGCGATGCCGACGTTTTCGCGGAACTGGTCATGAAGTCGCATGGCAGGCGGTCTGGCCTCGTGCTACTCGGCGCGCAGTGCGGTGATCGGGTCGAGCCTGGCCGCTCGCCGCGCCGGGTACACGCCGAAGATCACACCCACCGTGCCGCCTAACGCCAGCGCGGCGAGCACGGACCAGTAGCTCACTCGCGCCGGCAGCGGGGAGGCGAACGCGATGAGGACGGCGAACGCCCAGCCGCCCAGCACGCCGAGGGCGCCGCCGACGCTGGACAGCGTGATCGTCTCGACGAAGAACTGCCGGCTGATGTCAGCGCGCGTCGCACCGACGGCCTTGCGAATCCCGATCTCTCGCGTCCGCTCGTTCACGGCCATGAGCATGATGTTCATGATCACGATGCCGCCGACGACGATGCCGATGGCTACGACTGCGGGAATGACGCTGAACAGCACGCGCGTCAGCGTCTTCCAGAAATTGACCAGTGCGTCGGCTGTCTCGACGGAAAAATCATTCTCCTCGCCCGGTCGCAGGCCGTGGGCGATTCGCATGGCCTCCTCGGCGCGCGCCATCGCCGGGGCCACGTCCACCGCCTCGCCCATCTTCACCGAAATCGTCGTCGTGCTGCGCCGCCCGTAAAGCATCTCGAAGCGGGGGAGCGGCATGAGCACGAACGCGTCGAACGATTGCCCGAGGACGCGTCCCTTGGGCTGGATCACCCCGACGATCGTGAGACGTTCGCCCAGAATGCGAACGTCACGTCCCACGGCGTCCACGTTATCGAACAACTTGGTCGCGATGTCGGCGCCAACGACGACGACAGGTTGCCGCTGGGCGACGTCGACGTCGCCCAGTGCGCGCCCTGCCGCGATCCGGTAGTCCTGGACTTCCTGGTATGACGGCGTCACACCGAAGATTGGCACGTCGGCGAGCGTCTTGTCGCGCCAGATGACGTCTGCCTGCGGTGTCGGCCAACCCGACTGAATGCTGATCGCCTGCGCCTCCGGCAGCGCGGCCGTGACCGCTTCGGCGTCGCGCTGGGTAATGCGCGGTCGACGCCGGATCCGATCCATCTCGTTGTCGCTCACCGGCGCGAGCTGGAGCGGTGTGCGACGGACCTGAAACGAGTTGGCGCCCACGACGGCGCCGGCGATGTTCTCGCGCACATACGCGTTCATGCCCTGAATGATCGCGACCACGGCCACGAGGAACGCCACGGACACGATGATGCCCAGCAACGTGAAGAACGAGCGAAGCTTGTTCGCTCGGATCTGCCCGAGGGCGATGGCGAGAACGTCGGTAAATCGCATACGTCAGCGGACGTCGTGGGTAGAGAATCCCGCTTGGCGACGTTGTCTTGTGAATGCGTTCACAAGAAAGATACGGCGGTCAGGCACCCCGACCAATGTGAGCCGACGGTAAACCTATAGTTAGTCTCGCCTAAATCAACCCCAGTCCGCTCTCGTTGGGGACATGTGGCTCGCGTCGCCCGCTTATTCGTACCGAAGCGCTTCGATGGGGTCGAGTCGAGCAGCGCGGGCGGCCGGCATCATGCCGAAGAGAATGCCCGTGACGGCGCTCGCGGCGAGCGCGGCCACGATCGCGCCAGGCGGAATGGACGCTGGAATTGGCGTAAAGTGATCGACGAGTTGCGCCACGACTCCGCCGGCAATGAGTCCCCCGACGGCACCGATCGAGGTGAGCGTCGCGGCCTCGACGAGGAACTGCCAGAGGATGATCCGGCGCGTAGCGCCTAACGCCTTCCGCACCCCGATCTCACGCGTGCGCTCGGTGACGCTGATCATCATGATCGCCACCACCCCGACGCCGCCTACCATGAGACCGACGCCCGACAGCGCCACCATGACCAGGAAGAACACGCCAAAGAACCCGTTATAGACCTCGAGCAGCCGATCCGACGTGACGACGGCGAAATTGTTCGACGTGGCCGGACGAATCCCACGGCGTGCACGCAGGAGCGCGGTCACGTCGTCGATCGCTTCGGCCTGCGAGGCATTCGATCTCGGCTTCACCGTCAGATCGAGCCAGCGAAGGCTCGCGCCGAGGTCGCGACGAGCCGTTTCAAGCGGCACGATCGCCATCGGCGCATCGCCGCTGGCGGAAGAGCCGGGCTTGCCGAGAAAGCTGGCGGTGTAGTGGTAGACGCCGATGACGGTGAAGGGAACTCCGTTCACGTCGATCGTCTTGCCGATCGGATCGGACTCGGCGAACAGTTGGCCGGCCATCTTCTCGTTCACGACCACCACGTGCGCCGAGGTCTGATGCTCGGCGTACGTGAAGCTGCGACCGGGGTAGATGTCACCGCCGTCCACGTCGGTCCAGTTGGGGGTGTATCCGTCGAGTCCCGCCTGACGGAGGAATCGGTCGTGATATTTGAAGGAGGCGCTCGTGCCGATGTGAGCGGTCACGGCCTCCACGGATTCGAGGCGGCCGATCGCCGCGGCTTCATCGGTGGAGAGCGGCGGGTTGCGGCGCCACGGACAGGTGTCGTCCGTCCCGTCGCACGCTTCCCCGAGCGAGATCGGGACGCGATAGACATAGAAGCTCGTCGGGCCCGCGGACTCCAGGTCGCGAGCGACGCTGGCGTTGATTCCGTGCACGGCGGCCGACATGGCGACGACGACGAACACGCCGACGGCGACACCGAGAATCGTTAGGCCGGCGCGAACCTTGTTGGCGCGTATCGCGTCGAAGGCAATGCCGACGCCCTCGAAAACGGACGCGAGCCCACGAAAGCGCAGCATGGTCATTCCTGCCGAAGCGCGATGATGGGATCCAGCCGAGCCGCCCGGCTCGCCGGGTAGACGCCGGCGAGGATGCCCACCCCGGCGCCGACCAGTGTTCCTGCCACGAGCGACCACGGCGCGACCGTCGCGGGCAGCGGCGACAGAGCGGCAACGGCCTGCGCCGCGCCGATACCTAACGCGATGCCAACGAGCGCGCCGACGGTGCTCAGCGTCGCAGCCTCGACCAGGAATTGGGCGAGGATGTCGCGACGCCTCGCCCCGAGCGACTTGCGGATCCCGATCTCCCGCGTCCGCTCGGCCACCGCGACGAGCATGATGTTCATGATCACGATCGCGCCGACGACGAGCCCGAACGCCGGCAGCGCGACGCCGGCGACGACCATCTTCGACTTGATGCCCGCCCAGAACTTCAACACGGACTGGGACGTCGAGAGGTCGAAGTTGTCCGGCTGCGATGGACGCAATCGATGGCGCCCGCGCATCACCTGACGCACCTGCTCCATCGTGGACAGCATCGCTTCCGCATTGGCCGATTGCACCGTCAACCCGTCGATCACGCCGTGCGGGTTCACCAGGCGCTGGAGCGCCGAGCCCTGCGGAGCAATCACGAACTTGTCGAGCGAGATGCCGAAGATGGATCCCTGTTTTTCGGCAACGCCGACGACTTCGTACGGAATACCGCCCAGCTTGAGCGAGCGACCGAGCGGATTGACGTTCGGGAAGAAGTGTTTGGCAACCTCGTCACCGATCACCAGCACGGGTGAGCCCACGGCGATTTCGTGCGGGGCGAAGAGGCGGCCAGTGGCCGGCTTCACCTTCTTGATCTCGAAATAGTCGCCGCCAACGGTCTGCGCGACGATCTTTCGGGGACGGGCGTATGGCGACTCAGCCTGAATATTGTCGCTGCTTTCCGTCGCCCAGCGCGTGCCGACGGGCAGGACCGACGCGATCGGCTCGATGTCGGAGACTTTGATGCGCGGGCGACGTTGCCACGCACGCCACTCGTCATCGGTGACGTTGCCGACGTTGATGTTCGGGAGGCGTCGCAGCTC
>Ga0075418_10009335_pt1 | contig 10994 bp, 6 predicted proteins | sample SoiMetdeltSBSDD2_FD_81776 | JGI IMG/M metagenome (GOLD analysis project Ga0075418, IMG submission 81776) | Bulk soil microbial communities from a Populus tree surrounding site in Tennessee, USA - Soil MetaG P. deltoides SBSDD2 | ecosystem: Environmental > Terrestrial > Soil > Tree plantation...
GCGCCCGGGAGAGTCGACGTTCTCGCCCGCCGGCGCGACGCACTGGCACGGCTCCGCGCCGACTGGCTCGGCCAAGCTGTATCAGATCAGCCGGGGTCAGACGACATGGCTGGAAGAAGTTCGCGACGAAGACTACAAGCGGCCAGCGGGCCGATAGCCGCGCCGATTATGGCTATCGAAAAGTCGATGTGAAAATTCGCGACAACACCGGGTTGCACCGGGCTGCGGCTGGACACCGGAAGGGAGGCGTCCCATGCGCGGAGACATCAGGACCTTGGCACTACTGGCCTGCATTGTTCTCATCCCGGCGGCCGCCTTGGCGCAAGCTGTGATTGCGGGGACGGTGAGAGACTCGTCGGGGGCTGTGCTGCCGGGCGTTACGGTAGAGGCCGCGAGCCCGGCTCTCATCGAGAAAGTCCGCTCGGCGGTCACCGACACCTCTGGGCAGTACCGCGTCGAAGATCTGCGGCCTGGCACTTACACGGCCACCTTCACGTTGCCGGGATTCAATACGTTCAAGCGCGAAGGCATCGAGCTGACCGGTTCGTTCACCGCAACCGTCAACGTGGAGCTCAACGTCGGCGCCGTGACGGAAACCATCACCGTCACTGGCGACTCACCGGTCGTGGACGTGCAGAGCGCGAGACGGGAGATCACGCTGAACACCGAGGTGCTCAGGTCCATCCCGAGCGTGCGCAGTTACAACGCCCTGGTCGTCGTCGTACCAGGCGTCGTCACCAACCTGAACGACGTCGTCACCGGAACGGTGACGACGCAGTTTCCCATCCACGGCGGCCGCAACAACGAAGGCCGCATGACGATCGACGGGCTGAACATCGGCACGGCAGTGGGGGGCAATCAACCGCCGCAGTACATGGCGGACATCGGCAACGCCCAGGAAGTCACCTTCACGACGTCTGGAGGCCTCGGGGAGGCAGAGACGGCCGGACTGGTGATGAACGTCGTGCCGAGGACGGGCGGCAACGACATCTCGGGGGCGGTGTACTTCAGTGCCACCGGCGAGAACCTGCAGTCGGACAACTTCACGCAGGAGCTTAAGGATGCCGGCCTCGCGGCGCCAACGCCGTTCTCCAAGGTGTACGACCTCAACGGGTCGTTCGGTGGTCCGATCAAGAGGGATCGCCTGTGGTACTTCGTGAACGCGCGGACGCAGGGCAGCACGACGACGGTTGCGAGCATGTACTACAACCAGAATGCCGGCGATGCCACGAAGTGGACCTACGTCCCGGACGTGAGCCGGCCGGCGTATTCGGACCGCACCTGGGAGAACGTCAGCGGGCGTCTCACCTGGCAGGCCACCTCGCGCAACAAGATCGGCGTCTTCTGGGATCACCAGTGGATCTGCCGGAAGTGCACCGGGATGACCCAGGGCCTCACGGATCCGCCCCGGGTCACGCCCGAAGCGATCGGCGTTCAGTCGCAAGTGCCGCTGCGCGTGAGACAGATCACCTGGTCGTCGCCCCTGACGAACCGGCTGCTGCTGGACGCCGGCTACGGCGGCACGTACTCCGAAGGGGGCAACCCCGAACGGATTCCGAACCCGACACGCAATCTCATTCGCGTCGTCGAGCAATGCGCGAACGGCTGCGCCGCGAACGGCGATATTCCTGGCTTGAACTATCGCTCGCAGGACTGGGGCGAGAATCTCGCAGGCTCGTACCCATGGCGCGCATCCGCCGCCTACGTCACCGGCGCGCACAGCCTGAAGGTCGGCTACCAGGGCACGTATCTATCGAGCGATCGGTCGTGGTACACGAACGATCAGAACCTGACCTACCGCTTCAACAACGGCGTGCCGAACCAGCTCACCCAATCGATCTCGCCGTGGACCAACCGCTCACGTGCCGCATTCCACGCGCTCTTCGTCCAGGAACAGTGGACGTTTCGCCGCCTCACGTTGCAGGGGGCGCTCCGGTTCGACAGGGCCACCAGCTGGTACCTGGAACAACAGGCCGGACCGTCGAGATTCGTGCCGGAGGCGATCGTCTTTCCTGAGACGAAGGGCGTCGACAGCTACAAGGACCTCACGCCGCGGATGGGCGTGGCCTACGACGTGTTCGGAAACGGCAAGACCGCGCTCAAGCTCAACGTCGGCAAGTACCTCGAGGGCGTCGCCGTGCAGCTCATTTACATCAACCCGAATCCCATCCTGCGGCTACCCCGCTCGACAGGCCTGTTCCAGACGGCGGGCGTGACGCGGACGTGGATCGACGCGAACGGGAACTTCGCGCCCGACTGCGATCTGCTGAACCCGCTCGCTAACGATCGACGCGGCACCGGTGGTGACTTCTGCGGGCAGATGTCGGATGTGAACTTCGGGCAAAAGGTCTTGAGCGACAACTTCGACCCGGCTCTTCTCAACGGATGGCGTGTGCGTCCCTCGGACTGGAGTTTTGGCTTCTCGGTACAGCAGCAGATTCTCCCGCGGATGTCGATCGAGGTGGCCTATCACCGCCGGTGGTTCAACGGTTTCACCCTGAACGACAACCAAATCACGCAGTCCTCCGACTACACGGCCTACAGCGTCACGGCGCCCGGCGATCCTCGGCTGCCCGATGGCGGCGGCTACACCATCTCCGGCCTCTACGACGTAGCGCCGCCTTTGTTCGGGCGAATCGACAATCTCGTGACCGACTCGCGCGGCTACGGAGAGTGGTATCAGTACTACAGCGGGGTGGATGTGACGTTAAACTTCCGGACGCAGGGAGGCCTGACGTTCCAGGGCGGCACCAGCACCGGTCAGAACGTGGCCGACAACTGCGCAGTCAGGGCGAGCCTGCCCGAGCTCAACACGAACATCGGCGCCGGCCTCGTGACCTCGACCGTCAGCCCCACGAGTCCGTACTGTCACGTCGCCTACGGCGTCTTGACCCAGCTCAGAGGACTGGCCGCGTACACGATTCCGAGAATCGATCTGCAGGTCAGCGGTGTGTTCCAGAGCAAGCCCGGCCCGGCGCTCCTGGCCAACTACGCGGTGCCCAGTCTGGTCGTTGCCCAGTCGCTGGGACGCCTGCCTTCGGGGAACGTCACCAACGTCACCGTCAATCTCATCGAGCCCGGCTCGATGTATGGCGACCGACGCAACGAGCTCGATCTCCGCGTCGCCAAGATCCTGCGGTTCGGCGGCACGCGCACGACGGTGGGCGCCGACATCTACAACGTGCTGAACTCCAGCGCCGTGCTGACCTACAACAACGCATTCGTCCCTGGGGGGCCGTGGCTGCAGCCGCTGACCGTCATGACGGGGCGGTTCGCACGGATCAGCGCTGAGTTCACCTTCTAAGTCCGTCAAAGCGTCATTCCTGTCTCGCTCGATCTGTACAATGCGATCAACGGCGACATGGTACCGAGCTACAACGAGACATACCTTCCTGATGAGACGTGCCTGACCCGATTCGAGCGTGAATGTAACTCCCCTTGCTGAGGAGCGTACCCATGAGCAGGTTTCTGCTGACCACGTTGGATCGCGACCGAGTGCTCGGCTTACTGGCCGTCGGAATCATCGTGACATTGCTCGGCGTCCCTGCGGCGGCGCAGGGACCACCCACGGCGGCAGGCGAATCCGCCACGAGTCCATGGACGCCACCGCGAACACCGTGGGGCGATCCCGACCTGCAAGGGAGCTGGCCAACGGCGAGTCTCGTTGGTACACCGTTCGAACGGCCCACCCAGTTCGGCGACCGGAGGTTCCTCACGGATGAAGAGCTCGCCGCACGCGAAAAGCAATTCTCCGACGACGCGGCGCGAGTGAGCAGGACGACAGAGGCTGGAGCGGACGTTGACGATGGCACAGGGCCCCCTGCCCACTGGGGTGAGGGCGGGTTGCGTAAGGCATCGAGGCAGGCGTCGTTGATTGTGGACCCCTTGAATGGGCGGCTCCCGCCGTTCACACCATGGGGGCAGCTGAGGGCAGCGAACAACGGGACAACCGGCCCCAACGTCGTAATGGAGCACAGTTCCTGGCGAAACAGCTTCAGCGGTGGCCCGTGGAACGGCCCGCAAGACTTCGGCCCCTACGACCGATGCATCTCGCGCGGTCTGCTCGCGTCGATGTTTCCGTCTGGCTACAGCAACGGCAATCAGATCGTACAGGCACCTGGGTTTGTAGTCATTCGTCACGAGATGATTCACGAGGCTCGGATCATTCCTCTCGACGGCCGCGCGCACGTCTCCCCTGCGATTCGAGGATACATGGGCGATTCCCGCGGTCGCTGGGAGGGCGACACGTTGGTGGTCGACACTACCAACTTCAACGGTGGGTTTGGCGCCCGGCGCAATGGCAGCGACATTCCGCTGAGCGATGCGCTGCACGTGGTTGAACGCTTCACGCGCACCGATCCCGAAACGCTGTTGTACGAAGTGACCGTCGACGATCCGAAGACCTGGACGGGACCCTGGACTGTCGCGTATCCACTCAAGCAGGACTTCGAATACGGACTGCTGGAGTACGCGTGCCATGAGGGCAATCACTACGCGATGACCAACATGCTGAGCGGCGCGCGCGCGGCCGAACGTGCCGCGGGCGCTAAGTAGGACAACGGCCTGTTTAGGTCCGCAAGCGGAGTTCGGGGGTGTTACCGCGTCGGTGAGACTTGAGGTGTGTGTCCTTCCTGAGACATAGGTAACTGTGTCACGAGACTAGCCGATCTTCGTTTGGTCCGTGGTAGGAGCGTCCGCCGTGAGTGAGTCTGTCTGACCTGACTCTACTGCTTTTCAGGCGGCAGTCGTTCAAGTTGGAGACAATCTTGCGCCCTTGACCGCTCGTACCCTGCGACTGGCCGGTCCTTGTGTCTGGCCTTGAAGATGCATCTCTTGGACCGATAAAGGGACCACGAGAACAAAGTTCACCCCAACGAGTCGCATAGCGGTCCAGTGGCATCTTGCCGATACGACATTTGAGGAGGGACAGAGCGCCTCGAGAAACGGCCATCGTGCAGCCGGAAGTAATGAGGTGTACGCTGACCATGGGTGACGAACATAAGGGAGGTCCGACGCAAATGCCCCATCCCGGCTCGGATCATGAAAAACTTCGCGACTCGCTGACCGCCTTCACCAAAGAGCACCGTGCCAAACATTGGCAAGGGTGCTTTGCCGATTACTTGGATCAAATTCTTCCCGGAATCGCCCATCTGCAGACGCGCAGCAGCCACCAGTACATGTGGGACATGCTGCGCTGGTACGAGAAGAGGCAGCGCAAACCCGGAAATGTCGACGATGGCGGACGCAACACGGCGCGCGAGTTGTTCCGCAGGGAGCTGTTCGGCATCGACGAGTCGCTCGACCGCGTCATCGAGTACTTCAAGGCCGCAAGTGCGGGCTCCGACGTCAGTCGCCGGTTGCTACTGCTGCTCGGTCCTCCCTCCGGCGGTAAGTCGACGATTGTCATCCTCCTCAAACGAGGGCTGGAAGAGTACAGCCATACCGACGAGGGAGCCGTCTACGGCTTGCAGGGCTCGCCCATCCGCGAAAATCCGCTGGTACTCGTGCCCGCCAGCCTGCGTGCTCAATTCAGAGACACGTATGGCGTGGAAATTGTCGGCGAACTGAGCCCGCTCTCGCGTGTTCGGCTGGAGCAGGAATACGAGGGGGACTTCATGAAAGTCCCCGTCGAGCGGGTGTTCCTCTCAGAGGCCACTCGCACCGGCGTGGGCACGTATGCGCCGCACGATCCGACCACCGCCGATATCGCTGACCTTGTGGGGTCGGTGGATCTGTCCAAGGTGGCTCAGATTGGCGACGAGGGCGACCCGCGTGCCTGGTCGTGGTCAGGCGCGGTCTACGCCGCCAGCCGCGGTCTGCTCGAGATGATTGAGATCCTTAAGGTCAAGCGTGAATTTCTCTACCTCCTCCTCACGTTGACCCAGGAAAAGAACGTCAAGGTGTCGCGTTTCCCACTGATTCATCTGGACGAGACGATCGTCGCCCATACGAACCTCGCGGAGTTCCATCGGTTCGTGCAGGAGAAGGAGAACGAGGCCCTGCTGGATCGCATGGTCATCATCAAGATCCCGTACTCCCTCAGCTATCACGACGAGGCGCGCATCTACCAGAAGCTCGTCACCAGTGCGCCCGCGTTTCACGACGTGCACATGGACCCGCATGTGCTCAAGCTGGCCGCCGTTTTCGCGATCCTGACGCGCTTGCAGAAGTCAGAGCGCGAGGGGATGGACCTCGGTAAAAAGCTGCAGTTGTACGCCGGCGAGGCGGTGGAGGGTGTGTCCGAGACAGAGGTGATGCGGATCCGATCCGAGACACCCGACGAGGGGATGGGCGGCGTTAGCCCGCGCTTCGTCATCAACGCGATCTCCCACGCCTTCATACGCAGCGACAAGCGCAGTCTGACAAGCATGGAGATGTTGATCGCGCTGAAGGACTCCATCGAGAGCGACGCGCGTATGGACGCCAAGCAGAAGAAGGCGTGGGTCGACTTTCTGGTGCTGGCACGCAAGGAGTTCTACAACCGCTGGGTCAAGGAGGATGTGCATCGTGCACTGTTCGCCTCCTTTGAAACGGAGGCGCAGCAGTTGCTGGAGAAATACCTGGACGAGGTCGAGGCCTCGCTCGATCATCGAGAGGTGACCGATCCCATCACCGGCGAGTCACGGGCTCCGGATGAGCGCTTCCTGCGATCGGTGGAGGACAAGATCAAGATCTCTGACTCGGGGAAATTCTCGTTCCGGCAGGAGGTCGTGCGCAAGGCCATGGTGGCCTATAAGTCCGGCGAGAAGTTCACATTGGACAGCCACGCCAGGCTGCATGAGGCGATCGAGCAGTACCTCTTCGCCGAACGCCGGGATGTCCTGCGGCTGGTGACGTCAAGTGCCCGTCCTGACGAGGAGGCGCGCAAGAAGATCTCCACAGTCCAGGAGCGACTCATGCGGGAATACGGTTACGACGATCACAGCGCCAAAGAGGCGCTCAACTACGTGACCACGCTGCTATCTCAGGAGTGATCGGGGTGACGGTCCATGAACAACGAAATCACGGGAGGGAGCGGAGGACCGTTCCGCTGGTACGATCTCTTCTCGCGCGGTGCGCGCGACTGGCTTCGCCATAGCGAGAAGGTTCGGGAAGCCGTTCGGCAGCGCCTCCCAGAGATCATCTCCAACGCCGAAGTCTTGGGCGGCGGCCATCGTACCGTGCGGGTACCGATGAAGCTGCTCGAACACTACCGCTTCCGGTTGCGCCCACCTGAGTCCCACACCGCCGCCGGGCAGGGAAGCGCGTCGCCGGGCGATGTGTTACGAGTTCCCCAGAACCACGCCAGCGGCCAAGACAAGGGCCAGGGCATCACGGAGCCAGGTGGCGTGCAGTTTGTGCTGGAACTGGCCATCGACGACATCGTCGACTGGCTGTGGGAAGAGCTCGAGCTGCCAAATCTGCAGGCGCGTGTCGGTGGGATGACCGACGAGGAGTACAGACGCGAAGGCTGGAACCGCCGCGGCGCGCGATCGCGGCTCGACCGGCGCCGTTCCATGAAAGAAGCCGTGAAGCGACGCCACGCGCAAGGCGAGTCAGCGCCTCCCTTTTCCGACGACGATTTGCGCTTCCGGCAGCTGGTTCGCCGGGCCACACCAACAACCCAGGCCGTGGTGTTCTTCGCTATGGACGTGTCTGGAAGTATGAGCGAAGGCGATCGTCAGCTTGCCAAGACATTCTTCTTCTGGGTCGTGCAGGGCCTGCGCCGCCAATATCAATATCTGGAGACCGTATTTGTGGCGCACACCGTCGATGCGTGGGAGTTCGAGGAACAGGAATTCTTTCAAGTGTCGGGAACGGGAGGCACTGTCGCCTCGAGCGCGTTCGAGAAGGTCCTCGACGTCGTGGACACGCGCTACGACCCAGAACGGTACAACGTCTATGTGTTCTACGCCTCCGACGGAGAGAACTCCCCTGAAGATCGAGAGACGGCCGCCGCCGCGTTAGGCCGAATCGGTGCGGTGGCCAGCTTCATGGGATACGTGGAGATCTCGTCGGGCGCCCGCAGGGGCGGCGAGACAGAGACCGCAGCGCTCTTTCGCGATCTGGCCTCATCGGGCGATGTCGGCAGCTATGTGCTGACGGCTTCCGAGGAAGTCTGGGACGCGATCCGAGCGTTCTTCACCAATCGCAGTCAGCAGGATAGTCACCCTTCAAGCCCCTGAGGTCCGCCGTGAGCGAGCTCGAACTATACGAAGGCAAGCTGGAAGCGCTGGCCCGCGAACGGGGACTGGACTATTTCCCCGTGAACTTCGAGTTGGTGCCCGGTTCATTCATGATGGAGGTGGCGATTTACGGCCTCCCCGTGCGCATGCCCCACTGGTCCTTCGGCGTGCGCTATTTCTATCAGCTTGTCCAGCACCGAATGGGCCATTCCCGGCTGTTCGAAGTGGTCTTCCCCGGGAACCCGGGTCGCGCGTATCTCTCTAAGAACAACAGTCCGCAAGAGAACGCGCTGATCGTGGCGCATGTGCTCGGGCACGCCGACTTTTCAAAGAACAACGAATTGTTCCGCCGCAGTCAGGAAGAAGTTGGCTACAACATCGTCGAGAAGGCCGCCGAGCATGCGCGCCGGATTTCAGATGCCGCTGCGATTCATGGGGACGACAGGGTGGAGGCAGTGCTGGACGCTGCGCTGTCGCTCGAGGCCCACGTTGACGTATTCGCTGGACTGCGGCGCGAACCGTATCCCGAATTCTTGGATGATCGAAACAGCCGATCGGACAATCCGTTCCAGGCACGCTATCAGTCTTTGGAAGAGCCGCGGGAGACCGAAGGCACGCGCCGGCGCCGCCGGGCGCCACGACCTCCGCGACCGGAGAAGGATTTGCTGTGGTTCGTCGCCAACCATGCGCCGGAGCTGGACGACTGGGAGCGGGATATCTTCCTCACCGTGCGTGAAGAGTCGTTCTACTTCTACCCGGTGTTCGCGACCCAGATCATGAACGAGGGCTGGGCATCCTACTGGCATGCCCGGCTGCTGCGCGAGGCGGACTTCCTGCCCCAAGGCACCTACCTGGATGCCATCAAGACCCATTCCGATGTCGTGAGGCCGTACGCCGGCTCCGACCAGGTGGCGCTCTCGATCAACCCCTATCATCTGGGGTTCTCCGTGTGGGAAAAGATCATCGAGCAACGTGGGCTGGATAAGGCGCGCGAAATCATGCGCGAGGACGATGACTTCGCTTTCGTGCGCAACTACCTTGACGAGGGGCTTGCCCGTGAGCTGAAGCTCTTCCGGTACGAAGCAAAGCCAAACGGCGAGATCCGAGTGATCAATACCGACATCGACGAACTTCGCGAATCGATCCTGGCGTCGAAGTTCAACTTCGGCGTTCCGTCTGTGTCCGTCAGACACATGCGTGCGGACGGCACCCTTGAACTAGAACACGAGCACCGCACCGACGGGAGGGGCCTCGACATCGAGCGCGCTCGCAAGGTGCTGGAGTACCTACACCGGCTGTGGCGGCGCCCCATCGTTCTGGACACTGTGAACGCGGAGGGAAAGTCACAGCAGATTACAGTCGGGTGAAAGCAGTCGTGGGAAGATACGGGATGGTCGCGCACGACCGTCGACGAATCGTCCATGTGGCGGTCACCGCACATCCGACCGCGGCGTGGACGGCACAACAACTTCGCAACGCCTTCCCCGAGACCGCGGCTGTGCCCCGCAAAAAGCAATTCTGTCCCTTGCCGACAAGCACATCGTGGCGGCTGTAGCTCACGGTAGCATCGGCATACATGCTCCGAACGGCGCTCGCCACCCTCACTGACCTGTGGCGCCTGCTCCGGCTCATGCTCCGGTCCCAAAGGCAACTGGCGGCCGAGAATCTGTTCCTCCGGAAGCAGCTCGCGTGTTACATCGAACGTCAGGTCCGACCGCGGCGAACGGATAACGCCTCGCGCATCGCACTCGTCCTACTCTCCCAGTTCGTCGACTGGCGCGAGCTCTTGACCATTGTGCGGCCCGACACACTGGTGAAGTGGCACCGAGATCTCTTTCGCCTCTTCTGGCGGTTGAAATCACGTCAACGTGGGCGGCCCCGCATTCCTATTGAAGTGCAGCGACTCATCGCGGAGATGGCCACGCACAACCAGACATGGGGGGAGGAGCGCATCGCGGCGGAGCTCCGCGTAAAGCTTGGGCTGACGGTGTCGCCGCGCACAGTGCGACGCTACATGCCATCACGGCCGCGGAGCAGTGGCGGCCGATCAACCCAATCGTGGGCCACGTTCTTGCGCAATCATGCCGGCGCCGTCCTCGCCTGCGACTTCTTCATCGTGGTGACGGCCACCTTTCAACGGCTGTACGTCTTCGTCCTCCTCGACATCGGCACCCGCCGGATCGTGCAGTGGAATCTCACCGATCACCCCACGTCGGAATGGACGATCCAGCAGTTCCGGAACGGTCTGCCTCTGGATGGCAGGTATCGTTTTCTCGTCCATGATCGCGATGGCATCTTCGCGCCGGCCGTGGACGAGGCCCTTCAGTTGATGTCGCTCCAGGTGTTGCCGACGCCAGTGCGTGCGCCGCAAGCGAACCCGCATTATGAGCGCTTCATCGGAACAGCACGGCGCGAGTGTCTCGATTGGATGATGCCGCCCAACCAACGGCATCTGCGGTCGATTCTTGCGGAGTGGATTTCTCATTACAACGGTGAACGACCACATTCCGCGTTGGGTCCTGGACTTCCCAATGACCCGACGCAGCAGACGGCACTGACCGGACATCGCATACCCGCCACTCATCGCGCCGTTGCCCGTGCCCGTCTCGGTGGCCTGCATCATCACTACCTGCTGGAATCCGTCGCCGCTTGAATTTTTTGCGCAGGACAACCCTGATCTCAGGTATTGTCGCCGCCGACTCGGCTCCGGTAGGGTCGGGAACTGGCGCGGTAATCCGTAGGCCGCTCCTTGGCTGTGGCCAGGGTTTCCCCCTTCGTGCCCGTGTAGAAGCCGCCGTAATCCCGTCTCCAGTTCCCGCCACATCGCAC
>Ga0075418_10009337_pt1 | contig 10992 bp, 12 predicted proteins | sample SoiMetdeltSBSDD2_FD_81776 | JGI IMG/M metagenome (GOLD analysis project Ga0075418, IMG submission 81776) | Bulk soil microbial communities from a Populus tree surrounding site in Tennessee, USA - Soil MetaG P. deltoides SBSDD2 | ecosystem: Environmental > Terrestrial > Soil > Tree plantation...
CAATGCCGTCGTCGCGCCGGTGATCGCGTACGTACCCGAGGGCGATCTGCATCCGCCCAGCGGGCACATGCGGTTTCCGGGCACGATCACCGTGTCGGACGACGTCTTTCAGCGCGTGCTCGAGTCGGCGGCGCAGAGCTTCCGGCTGCACGGCTTTCGCGACATCGCGTTCCTCGGAGACCACGGCTCGACGCAGACGGCGCAGAAGACCGTCGCCGCGCGCCTCAATCGCGAATGGCAGGCCGCCGCGATCCGGGCGCACGCGGTTCCGGAATATTACCGCGCCGCGACGCTCGGCTTTCGTGATCTCCTGAAGACGCGCGGATATCGAGTGGAAAATCTCGGCAACCATGGCGGGCTCCTCGACACCTCGCTTACGCTCGCGCTCGCGCCGAGCCTCGTGCGATCGTACGCTCCGCGCGAGGCCGATCGGATTCCGGGCATCGGCACCGGCGTGGACGGCGATCCGGGCCGCGCGAGCGCCGAGCTCGGCCGCCTGGGCGCGGATCTCGTCGTCGCCCGAACCGTCGAAGCCATCAAGGCAGCGACCACCCATCGCTAGAGAGGACTGGTGTCCGTGAACCGACCACGACTGTTGACGACCACGCTCGTGATCGTGCTCGCGTTGTCCGGCGGCGCGCGCGCCGCGGCGCAGACGGCGGCAAGCGTCGAGACCGTGCCCGGCATGCCGCCGGTCACGAATCCCGCCAATCTCTACAGCGAGACGACGGCGGACAAGGTCAGCCCAGCGCTCGCCAACGTACCGCCCCGTGTGTACGTGCCCAACGTGAAGTCCCACGAGGTCTACGTCATCGATCCGGTGACGATGGCGGTCGTCGATCGCTACAAGGTCGGCAAAAATCCACAGCACGTCGTGCCGTCGTGGGATCTCAAAACCCTCTGGGTGACCAACAACGCCGAGGGGCGAACGGACGGAACGCTGACGCCGATCGACCCGATCACCGGCAAGCCCGGCAACGAAATCGCCGTCGACGATCCCTACAACATGTACTTCACGCCCGACGGCAAATCGGCGGTCGTCGTCGCCGAGGCAATGAAGCGTCTGGACTTCCGCGACCCGAAAACGCTCGCGCTGCAGGGCTCGGTGTCGGCGCCGAAGTGCGGCGGCATCAACCACGGCGACTTTTCGATCGACGGCAAGTACCTGATCATGACCTGCGAGTACTCCAGCCGGATGGTGAAGATCGACTGGCGCGCCCGCACCGTGCTCGGCTACCTCACCCTGCCCGATCGCGGCATTCCCCAGGACGTTCGCGTGAGCCCCGAGGGCTCGACATTCTACGTCGCGGATCTCCGAGCGGGAGGCGTCCATCTCATTGACGGCGCCGCCTTCAAGCTCACCGGCTTCATCAAGACGGGCGTCGGCACGCACGGCCTCTATCCGAGCCGCGACGGAACCAGGCTCTACGTGACGAACCGCGGCTTCTCGCAGATCGGCGGCAAGCCGGGGGTGGGCAAGGGCAGTGTCTCGGTGATCGACTTCGCCACCCGCAAAGTGGTCGCGACGTGGACGCTGCCGAGCGCCGGCAGTCCCGACATGGGAAACTTGAGCATCGACGGCAAGCACCTGTGGCTCTCGGGCCGCTACGACCGCGTCGTCTACGTCATCGACACGACGACGGGCGAGGTGATCAAGACGATCCCGGTGGGCCACGAGCCCCACGGCCTCACGGTCTGGCCGCAGCCCGGCCGTTATTCGCTCGGGCATACGGGCAACATGCGCTGACGTCGGCTGGACGGATGAGTCTCGATCCCATCGTTCGCGTCAGCGACCTCCGTAAAGTCTTCGGCCTCGTGCGCGTCCTCGACGGCCTCAGCCTCGACGTTCACGGCGGCGAAGCCGTCGCTCTGCTCGGCGCCAACGGCGCGGGCAAGACGACCCTGCTGAAGATTCTGGCCACGCTCGTGCGGCCGACACGGGGGACGGCGACGATCGCCGGCCACGACGTCGCGCGCGCGCCGGAGAGCGTGCGCCCGCTGCTCGGCGTCGTCGCCCACGGCGCGTGGGTCTATGACGACCTCACCGCGCGCGAAAACCTCAAATTCTGGTCGACGCTCGGCGGCCTGCACGCGGACGGCGACGACCTGGCGGCGGCCCTCGCCGGTGTCGGCCTCGACCGCGTCGCCGACGCGCGCGTGCGGACGTTTTCCGCGGGGATGAAGCGGCGGCTGTCCCTCGCGCGCGTCATGCTCGCGCGGCCGCGGGTGCTGCTGCTCGACGAGCCGTTCGCGGGCCTCGACCAGCGCGCGAAGAAGTGGCTGGAGGAGCGTCTGGAAGCCCTCAAGGCCAGCGGCGCCGCGCTGCTCATGGTCACGCACTCGTTCGGCCGAGAGCTCGGGGTGGCCGATCGGCTGGCGGTGCTGGCCGGCGGACGCATCGCGCTCGACACGCCGCGCGGGTCGCTGGGCCCGGACGACATCCAGCGGCTCTACGCCGTGCACGCGGAGGAGACCCTGTGAGCTACGCACGGCGGGCGCTGGCCGTCGCGTGGAAGGATCTCGCCGTCGAGCGCCGCTCGAAAGAGACGCTCAACGCGCTGGTATTCTTCTCGCTTCTCCTGCTCTTCGTCTTCCAGTTCACCCTGGGCGGCGATCGCGAACGGCTCGCGGCCGTGCTTCCGGGCGTGTTGTGGCTCGGCTTCGTGCTGAGCGCGCTGCTGGCGCTCGGGCGGACGTTCCTGGTCGAGCGCGAGCACGACTGCTGGGAAGGATTGCTGCTGGCCCCCGGCGACAAATCCGCCATCTATCTCGGCAAGCTCGTCGGCAACCTGGCGCTGATGCTGGTGGTGGAGGCGCTCGTGCTCGGCCTGTTCGTCGTGTTCTTCGACATCGACCTCGGCCGCGCGATGCCCGGCCTGCTCGCCGTCGTGCTTCTCGGCACGCTGGGGTTGGCGGCGGTCGGTACGCTGTTCGCTGCGATGACGGCGAACGTTCGCGCCCGCGAGCTGCTCTTTCCGGTGCTGCTCCTGCCGGTGCAGGTGCCGGTGCTGCTCGCGACCGTGAAGGCGACGGAGGGATTGCTCCTGGGCGAGCCGCTCGGTGCCATCGCGCACTGGGTCAAGCTGCTCGTTGCCGCCGATGTCATCTACGTCGTCGTGAGCGTGCTCACATTCGACGTGGTGCTCGAGGGCTGATCACCGTGGTGAGAACGCTCGGCTGGCTGACGGTTGCCGGATTGCTCGCGGGGCTCGTCATGGCCTTCGGCGTAGCGCCGCGCGAGGTCACTCAGGGCAACGTGCAGCGCATCATGTACGTCCACGTTCCGCTGATCCTCGCCTCCTACCTGGCGTTCGGCGTGCTCGCCCTCGCCTCGATCGTGTATCTGATCCGGCGCGACGCGGTCGCCGACCGCGTGGCGCACGCCTCGGGCGAGGTCGGCGTGATGTTCGTCGGACTCGGGATCGCCACCGGCTCCATCTGGGGCAAGCCGACCTGGGGCACCTGGTGGACCTGGGACGCGCGACTCACCAGCGTCGCGATTCTCTTCGTGATGTATCTCGGATATCTGCTGCTGCGAGGGACGATCGACGATCCCGAGCGCGCGGCACGCTACTGCGCGGTGCTCGGCATCGTCGCCGCGCTCGACATTCCGCTGGTGCACTTCTCGGTGTACTGGTGGCGGACCCTGCACCAGCCGCCGTCGCTCATGAAGCCCGGCGGCTTCACGGGCTCGTCGGCGATCCTCTGGCCGCTGCTCGTCAACCTGCTCGCGTTCGTCCTGCTCTACGCCTACTTCGTCGCGCGGCGCATCCGGTTGCTGTGCGCGGAGGCGGAGGCCGCGGCGTGATCGCCGACAACTGGACATTCGTGGCCGCCGCGTACGGCCTCACGGCCATCGTTCTTCTCGGATACTGGCGCCGCCTGGCGAAGAAGGAGCGGGAGCTGGAAGCGCTCAGCCGCCGGAACGCGGAACGCCGTCGGGCCGAGCCGTCCTCGCGGCCCCCGCTAGACGAGAGCCCGCTCCAACAACACCCGCGCCCATGAAACCGAAGTTTCTCGTCGGCGGCGGCGTCATCGCCGCCGCGCTGGCCTACATGATCTACGCCGGCGTCACGCAGTCGGCCGTGTACTTCGTGACGCCGTCGGAGCTCGGCAGCGCTCCGGTCGCCGGCAAGGCGTATCGTCTCGGCGGTATGGTGGAGCGCGGCTCCGTCCACTGGGAGCCGCGCACGCTGGCGCTGACGTTCGCCCTCTCCGACGGCAAGGCGAGCGTGCCGGTACGCCACAAGGGCGCGCCCCCCGACCTCTTCGGCGAGGGGCGCGGAGCCGTCGTGGAAGGCTCGTGGAGTCCGGAGGGTTATTTCCGTGCGACGCACATCATGGCCAAGCACTCGGAAGAGTACAAGGCACCGCACGATACGAGCCAGGCGGGCGTCAAGGAGATGATGCGCACGCTGTCGGGAGACTCGCGGTGATTCCAGAACTCGGCGCGGGTGCGCTCATGGTGGCTCTCGGTCTGGCCGTGTATGGCAGCGCGGCGGCGGCCATCGGCGGCCGCACGGGGCGCGCTGCGCTGGTGGAGTCGGCGCAGCATGCCGCTCTGGCCGTCTTCACGCTCGTGACCGCATGTCTGCTGCTCCTCGCCTGGGCGTTTCTCTCGTTCGACTTCTCCGTGCGTTACGTCGCGAACAACACGAACCTCGGCACGCCGTTCTACTATCGCCTCACCGCGGTCTGGGGCGCGCTCGAAGGCTCGATCGTGCTCTGGGCGTGGATGCTGTCCGTGTACACGCTGATCGTCGTCGTGCGGCACCGAACGAACGCGCGCGAGCTCTACCCGTGGGTGCTGTCCGTCATGCTCGGCGTCCTCGCCTTCTTCCTGCTGGTCATGACGGTGCCGGCGCCGGTCTTCCAGCGGCTCATGCCGGTCCCGTCGAACGGGCGGGGTTTGAATCCCCTGCTCGAGGACTCGGGGATGATCACCCACCCCGTGGCGCTGTACCTCGGCTTCACGGGATTCACGGTGCCCTTCGCGTTCGCGATCGCGGCGCTCGTCACCGGCCGGGTCGGCGACTCGTGGATCACGACGACGCGGCGCTGGACGATCACCGCGTGGTACTTCCTCTCACTCGGGCTGCTGATCGGCGGCTGGTGGAGCTATCACGTGCTCGGCTGGGGCGGCTACTGGGCGTGGGATCCCGTGGAGAACGCGGCGTTCATGCCGTGGCTCACCGGCACCGCATTCCTGCACTCCGTCATGATCCAGGAGCGACGCCGCATGCTGCGGCTCTGGAACCTGGCGCTCGTCATCATGACGTTCGCGCTGACCCTGTTCGGCACGTTCCTTACGCGCTCCGGCGTCATCGCCTCCGTGCACGCGTTCACGCAGGGCTCGATCGGCGTCTTCTTTCTGTCGTTCCTCGCGGTCGTCCTGGTGCTCGCGCTGGGCCTGCTCGCGTGGCGGTGGGACGCGCTGGGGGCGCAGGGCGAGCTGGATTCCGTCGTCTCGCGTGAGTCGGCGTTTCTGCTCAACAACGTGCTCCTGATCGCGGCGACCTTCACCGTGTTCTTCGGTACCGTCTTCCCGCTGCTGTCCGAAGCCGTGCGCGGCGTGAAGGTCAGCGTGGGCATGCCCTTCTTCAACCAGGTGAACGTGCCGCTCTTCCTGGGCCTGATCTTCCTGATGGGGGTGGGGCCGTTGATCGCGTGGCGGCGCGCGTCGCTCGAGAATCTGCGGCGGAACTTTCTCTGGCCCGTCGCCGTCGGGATCGGGGCCGCCGCGGTGTTCCGCCTGCTCGGCGTGCGCTCGACGGTCGCCGTCCTCGCGCTCGCGCTGACGGTGTTCGTGGCGGTCACGATCGCGGTGGACCTCGTGCGTGCCACACGCGCCCGGCTGCGGACGGGCGAGCGTTTCCCGCGTGCGTTGGGCGGCCTCCTGCTGCGTCACAACCGCCGCTACGGCGGGTTCGCCGTCCACCTCGGCATTCTCATCGTCGCCATCGGGGTCACCGGCTCGCAGGCGTGGTCGGTGCAGACAGAGACGACGTTGCGGCGCGGCGAGCACACCGACCTCGCGGGCTACCGCGTGCGCTTCGACGGACTCGCGGGCAGCGAGGAGTCGAACCACTTCAAGGTCACGGGCACATTCACCGTGGGCGATGGGCGCGCGCGCGGCACCGTGCTGCACCCCGCGAAGAAGTTCTATCCTCAGGAGCAATCGCCGATCGCGTACGTCGACTACCGGCTCGGCCTGCGCGAGGACGTCTATCTCGTGCTCGGCGACTTCGCGCGCGATGGCTCGCAGGCAACGGTTCGGCTGCAGGTGAATCGTCTCGTCTCCTGGATCTGGATCGGTGGCGTCGTTCTGACGCTCGGGACCGCGCTCTCGCTGGTGCCCGAGCGCCGACGGACCGGCGCCGCACAGGCGGCGCCGGCGTGACGCGCGCGATGCGGTGGCTCGTGCCGCTGTCCGTGCTGCCCGTGCTCGCGCTCCTGGCATACGGCTTTCGCACCAACCCGCGCGACATCCCGTCGCCGCTCGTCGGGCGCGCCGCCTCGCCGTTCGCGCTGACGACGTTCGACGGCGCGCCGGTCACGCTGGCCGCGCTGCGCGGTAAGGTCGTCGTGCTCAACTTCTGGGCGTCGTGGTGCAATCCCGCGTGCTATGACGAGGCGCCGGTGCTGGAGCGCATGTGGCAAACCTATCGCGAGCGCGGCGTGGTGGTCGTCGGCGTCGACATGCAGGACACGACCGAGGCCGCGCAGGCCTTCATCCAGCGCTTCGGCCTGACGTTCGCGAACGCGCCCGATCCACAGGGCAAGCTCGCGGTGGAGTACGGCGTCTACGGCGTGCCGGAGACATTTTTCCTGGCGCGTGACGGCACCATTCGCGCCAAGCACGTCGGCGCCCTCACCGACGCGGCGATCCGCGAAAAGCTCGAGCCGCTCCTGTAATGGTTCCGTCGCGACGCCTCCTGTGCGGCGGGACGCGTGCAACGCGGGCGGCATCGCCGGCGGCGCGCACGATGCTGCTCGCGCTCGTCCCGCTCGCTGCGGTGATCGTGCTGCTCGCTGCGGTGATCGTGCTGCTCGCTGCGATCGCCGATGCGGCAGCGACACCCGTCTCTGAGCAGACCGTCCACGACGTGTCCGCCGAGCTGCGGTGCGTGGTGTGCCAGAATCTGTCGGTCGCCGACTCTCCGTCCGAGATGGCCGCGCAGATGCGCGGGATCGTGCGTGAGCGGCTCGAGGCCGGCGAGACGCCAGAGCAGGTGCGCGAGTATTTCGTCGCGCGCTACGGCGAATGGATCCTGCTCGCTCCCCGCCGCTCGGGCTTCAACCTGCTCGTCTGGTGGTTTCCGGTCGCCGCGCTTGCGGTCGGCTTCACCGTGGTGGCGCTGCTGCTGCGCCGGTGGACGCATCGGCGGCGCGCGGCGGCGGCGCCGCCGCCGGTGGATGCGGCGATGCGTGAGCGGATCCGCCGCGAGCTCGAGACGGAGCCGTGACCGGCACCGTCGTCGTCGCGCTCGTGCTCGCGCTGCCGGCCGCCGCGTTCGCGATCTGGCCGCTGGTGCGAGCCCGCGGCCGGCCGGCGCCGCTGCTGCCGCTGCCGGGCGACGAGCGCGATCAGCTGCTCGAAGCCAAGCGCGTCGCGCTCTGGGCCCTTCGCGAGCTGGAGTTCGAACACGCGGCCGGCCACGTTTCCGATCCCGACTACGCCGAGCTGCGCGCACGCTACGAGGCCGAGGCGGCTGAGACGCTGCGTGCGCTCGACGCGCTCGGCCCCGCGCCGACGCCGACGGTCGCACCGGCGGCGCCGACGGGTCGGGCGAGCGGCTGGCGCCATCCCGCTGCGCTCGCCGTCGCCGCCGTGGCGCTGCTCGTCTTCGGCGTCGCGCTGGGCGTGGGCATCGTGCGATATACCGAGCCCGAGCGGATGGCCGACGCCGCGCCGACCGGCTCGCGGCCTCTCGCCTCGCCCGATGCGCCGAAGCCGGGCGGACCGCCATCGATGGCGAACGCGCCGCGCGGCCCCGTCACGCCCCAGATGCTGCAGGGCATGCTCGAGGCGGCGCGCGAGAGTCTGTTTGCGGGACGCTACAGCGAGGCGATCGCGGCCTATCAGGCGGTGCTCAAGCGTGATCCGGACAACGTCGATGCGCTGACCCACATGGGGCTCATCGCCGCCGTCGCCGCGCGCGGAGAGCACGGGCCCGAGATGATCGACCGCGCGCTGGGCCTCTTCGACCGTGCGCTGAAGCTCTCGCCGGACTACCCGCCCGCCCTGCTCTATCGCGGGCAGGTGCTCTACGAGGCGAAGAAGGACACGGCCGGCGCGATCCGCTCGTGGGAGCGGTTCGTGAAGGTCATGCCGGCGGGCGAGGAACGTGCGCGCGTCGAGCGCATGATCGCCGAGGCGAAGGCGCGTCCCGCGGGGAAATAGAACGCGCCGGCCGTCTGCTTCGTCCGCTTCAGCGAGAGCGGGATCGAGAGGACCGGCTCCCCGTGGTAGATGATGACCGGGAACGACCAGATGACGTTCACCGTGTAGGCGCGGTTGTCGATCGTCACGTTGACGTCGCGTTCCTCCAGCGGCACGCCCGATTCGGCGGTGTCCTTGAGGATCTTGCTCTTCACGGCGCGCGCCGATCCCAGCTCGGCGATCGAGCGCGGCTGCATCACGTCGTCCACCACGCTGGAAACCTGAAAGTACTGCCACGCCGACATCATCACGGCATAGGCGGCGTACGCCGCCGCCACCGCCACCAACCCCCAGAAGAAGAGTCGGATCGACGCCTCCTCCTCAGGCGTCGTTCGGCCGGTAGACCCAGATCTTCGCAGCGGCGGGCAGGCCGAGGGCGATCGTCGGGCCGTCACCGCCGGCCGTGATCGTGCCGGCCCACGGGGCCACCTCGACGATCTTCAGGCGGCGGCCGGGCCGGACCTCGTTGCGCCAGAGATACTCGAGCAGCTTCTTGTCGGCTTCGGCTTCCTCCGTGATGCGCTCGACGACGACGAGACTGCCCTCCTTCGCCTGCGCGAGCGGAAACGGCTCGACGCGCGGCGGGCGCGCCATGCCGGGGATCGGATTGCCGTGCGGGCACGTGCTCGGCATTCCGAGCATCTCGGCGAGCCGGTCCTCCACGCGCGGCGACAGCGCGTGCTCCAGGCGGTGCGCTTCCTCGTGCGCGTCCGTCCAGTTCAGCCCGAGCGTGTCGGTGAGCCAGCGCTCGAGCAGCCGGTGACGACGCGCCATGACCTCGGCGATCTCCCGGCCCTTCGGCGTGAGGGTGAGCTCCTTGCCGTGACCGACCTTGACGTAGCCGCCGCGCGCCATGCGATGCATCGCCTCGGTCACCGCGGGCGCAGAGATCGACATGTGCTTCGCGAGGCGGGCCCCGATGACGGGCTTGCCGCTGCCGGCGAGATCGTAGATCGCTGCGAGATAGTCCTGCGTGGAGGCGGTGGTGGCCGCGACTCGCGCTCGACGCGCCGATGAGGGCTTGCGCATCATCGGCATGATAACCGAAGTGCTATGCTGAGTCGCCATGACGCGGGCTGACGCTCTGCAGCGCATCAGCGAGCTGCGGGAGCAGATTCGCCATCACGACTACCTGTATTACGCGGAAGCGCGCCCCGAAATCTCCGACGCCGAGTACGACGCGCTCATGCGCGAGCTCCGTGAGCTGGAGGCCGCGTTCCCGGACCTCGTCACGCCGGACAGCCCGACGCAGCGGGTGGCCGGTCAGCCCGTCGACGCGTTTCGCCCGGTCGAGCACCGCACGGCGATGCTCTCGCTGGACAACGCGACGTCGCCGGACGACCTGCACGAGTTCGAGGCGCGCCTGGGTCGCGCGCTGCCGGGCGCGCGCTTCGAGTACGTGTGCGAGCCGAAGATCGACGGTCTCGGCATCGCGCTGCTCTACCAGCGCGGGCGCTTCGTCCGCGGTGCCACACGCGGCGACGGCCGCGTCGGCGAGGACATCACGGCCAATCTCAAGACGATCCGCTCGGTGCCGATGGTCTTGCGCGGGGCGCTGGCCGGCGTCCCGGAGCTCGAGGTGCGCGGCGAGGTCTTCATGCCGCGCGCGGACTTCGAGCAGCTCAACCAAAGCCTGCAGGCGGCGGGCGAGGCGACGTTTGCCAATCCACGCAATGCGGCGGCCGGCGCCGTGCGGCAGAAGGATCCCGCCATCACGGCGCGCCGGCCGCTCGACATCTTCCTCTATCACGTGAGCGAGGGGCGCGAGCTCGGCTTTCGCACGTACTGGGAGACGCTCGAGGCGCTGCGTGAGGCAGGCTTCAAGACGAATCCCCTGACGGAGCGCTGCGGGACGATGGACGCCGTGATCGACTATTGCGGCCGCCTGGAGCGTGATCGCGATGCGCTCGGCTACGACGCGGACGGCGCGGTGGTCAAGGTCGACGCGCTCGAGCAGCAGTGGCGGCTCGGATCGACCACGCACCACCCGCGCTGGGCCATCGCCTTCAAGTTCGCCGCGCGCCAGGCGACGACCGTCGTACAGGCGATCGAAGTCAACGTCGGCAAGACGGGCGCGCTGACCCCCGTGGCCAAGCTGGTACCGGTACCGCTGGCCGGCGTCACGATCAGCAACGTGAGCCTGCACAACGAAGACGAGGTGCGACGCAAGGACGTGCGCGTCGGCGATACCGTCCTCATCGAGCGCGCGGGCGACGTCATTCCCTACGTCGTGCAGGTGGTGATGTCCAAGCGGCCCGCCGACGCCGTTCCCTACACCTTCCCCAACCGGTGCCCCGTGTGCGGCCACGCCGCCGCGCGCCTGGCCGGCGAGGCGTACTGGCGTTGTCTGAACGCGGCGTGCCCGGCTCAGCTCAAGGCGCGCTTGCGGCACTTCGGCTCACGGCGCGCGATGGACATCGAGCACCTCGGGGAAGCGGTCGTCGAGCAGCTGGTGGACGGCAAACGGGTCAAGGATTTCGCCGACCTCTACACGCTGACCCTCGACGAGGTGGCCGACCTCGAGCGGTTCGCGGAGAAATCGGCGGAGA
>Ga0075418_10009338_pt1 | contig 10990 bp, 9 predicted proteins | sample SoiMetdeltSBSDD2_FD_81776 | JGI IMG/M metagenome (GOLD analysis project Ga0075418, IMG submission 81776) | Bulk soil microbial communities from a Populus tree surrounding site in Tennessee, USA - Soil MetaG P. deltoides SBSDD2 | ecosystem: Environmental > Terrestrial > Soil > Tree plantation...
GAGCGTGAAACGGCTGAGCGCAAGTCGAAGGTTATGGGCGCACTGACCACCGGGGTCTTCAGACAGCCAACCTGAGCGCCGTAGCGGTAGCTTGCTCTTGCCGAACCTGACTCTGTTGAGGTCAAGGGCGGATGGTCTGCTCGCTGCGGGCGATACCTCCGTCCTTCGCACCAGCCTCCGGCCTCCACTCCACGCCTCAAGGGCGCTCCTACGTCGCGTCACTCCGTGATCGGCAAGCCGGCCCTTGACCCGCTCCACTCCGGCCTACGATCAGCAGCTACCGGGAGCAGGGCCAGGAATGGCCGGGAGCAGTGACCCGATGCGGCATCGCGTCGAGCGCGGAAGACCAAGCTCCAGCGCTAGATGCAGAGTCGAGCCCAGTTTTCACTGCCTCGTTCCCGGATGAACTCTACGAGTTGCCCTCGATCGTCTCGTCGGTCCACGATTCGCCAGGTGACTCTGGTGGGTTCCTTGTCGATCACCTTGATGTGCTGGCCGGGGCCTACCAGCTGCTCCTTCCACTGCGCCAGCGTGTGCTGCGGACACCGACGGGGACTGACGTGTCCTTCGATCTCGTTCCCACAGCCCGACAGCATGGCGGCCGCGATCACCACCGGCAGGATGTGGGCGCCGCACCGGGCCGCAGTCACCATTGACCCCTTTTCTCGACAGGCCTGCATCAATAGCACCAGCAGTAGATGACGCGGTCTTCGCCTACCTTGAAGTTGATTCGGCGGGGATCCGCTTCGGCGGTGATGAGGGCGCCATCGTCCGGGAGGACTCGAATCCGCGACCAACCGTGGTCTTCTGCGCGTTGACGCGCCTGGTCGAGGTCGAGCCCGATATAGGCGTCCGGGTCATCGTCTCGGGTCGGCAGGAGTCCATCCGGCCTCACGTAATGAACTGTAGTCCGGGCAGCGGGGAGTCGGCGGAAAGTCGGCGACGGGTTTCGACATCCAGCGGTCAACAGCCGCGACAGCTGACAGCTGGCCCACGCGTATCAGTCGACAGCCACAGTGGCCGCCACGCATCGACAGCCGGGAGCCGCCACGGGATAGAGGGAGTCAGGGGCCGTCGCCGTTATTCGGAGCCTGATCAGCGTCACGCATTACGCGCTCTCGCTCGACCCGGGTCCGCCGGCCCTCAATGATCGCAAGGACAACCGCCCCCAACCCAATGAGAATGCCTAATCCCCACGCGACCACCGCCACGGGCGGATCGAAGGCCACGATCACCAACGGTCCAACGACTAGCAGGAGAAAGTTGGCGCCAACAAATATCACCAAGAAGAACGCGACGCTGCGCTTGACGACTCTCCGCCGGACATCATCAACGGGCATCAGCAAACTACACGACGCCGACGGTGATCGACATGGCCTGAGCATACGGGCGCGCAAGCCGGGTGGCGGGCGAACTGCCGTGCGTGAGTCTCTTCGACTTGTCATCCACGTCCGGCCGTGACCGGAGCCGTGCGCACCGTGCTGGGCGACTGCGTGGCCTCGATCGCGTCAAAGTGCTCGGTCGACTTGCTCGTCAGCACGGTCGCGCCGATCAGCGCAGCGCCGGCAGTCGTGAGCAGCAGTGTTTGGTGCAATCCGAGGCCGTCGATCAGGAGACCAGTGACGAGGACACCGATCGGTGTGGCGACCGGCACGCTCGCGGTGCTCAGGCCAACCACGCGAGGCAGCAGGTGAGCGGGTGAGCGTTCTTGGCGAATCGTGGGCTTGCAGCGGCACGAGGGAGCCCGCCGCTGCTCCGAGGGTGAGCAGCATAGCGAGTGTGAGCGGAGGGTACGGAACAAGGGTGATCGCTGCATAGGTACACGGCCACACCACAAACACAGCGTTGTACAGCCGGCGTCGAGGGACTCGCGAACCGAACATCCCGTACCCGGCGGCTCCCAGCAGGCCTCCGGCACCGTAACTTGCGACCATCACCCCAGCACGACCGGATCGCCGTAGGTCTCGCGGGCGAGGACCGGGAGCACGAGGGGTACAAGTGGACCGACCAGCAGTACCGCGGCCGTCGGGAAGAGGAACAGCGCGCGTAGCACGGGGTCGGCCCAGATAAACGTTATGGCCTCGCGTAGCCCGGCGCGCTCCGCCCTCAGGGCGCCGGCGCGGGAGCGAGGAAGACGAACGAGCCCGGCGACGACGGAAGCGGCGAGTGCGAACGAGGCCACCGTCACCCAGAGCGCGCCGCCGACACCGAAGCCAGCAACGAGGAGGCCGGCCATCGGAGCTCCTGCCAAGTAGCCGATGTGTTCAGCCGAGGTGAACAGAGCGTTCGCGCGCTCGCGCCCATGCCCGTCTGAGGCCGCCGCTGCCGGTACCGGACTCTGCCGCGCGCTTGAGCCTGCCGAGTCAGCGAGCGAGCCGACAATCGCCAGCAGGACGACGTGCCAGATCTCAAGCGCGTCGAGAGCGAGGAGGATCGGCAGCGGCGCGACGGCGAGCCCGCTGATCAGGTCCGCAGCTGAGCTCGTACGAACCGGGCCGATCGCGTCCACGATCCGGCCGGCCGCCAGACCACCGGCAGCCGCCCCACCGACGCTGGCGAAGACCGCGACTCCAGCGGCCGCAGCGCTGCCTGTCGTGGTCAGCACCAGCCACGGAATCGCGACCGTCATGACCACATTCCCGATCAGCGATACGGCGTTCGCCAGGACCAGGAGGCTCAGCGGCGCCGGGAGCCGCCGAGGAGACGGCGCGGGGTGGCGTGCGCCGTCACGCTCTCCCGTGGTGGACGCCACCACGGGAGAGCTGATCGGCTTGATGTTCATGTTCGGTCGTTGGTCTTGTTGCAGTGGTGGGCTGTTGAAGTCTCAGCGACGAGTCGCCGTGATGATGCGGTACTCCCAATCGAGCACCACGCCAGAGCCAGTCCCCTGGTCGAGGTCGTGCGCGAGCGAGACCAGGTCCGCGCGAAGCGCCTTGCGCCCCTCGTCGTCGAGTCGGCTGGCGGCCGAGTACGTCGGGCCGTAGTAGGTGAGGAAGAGATCGGCGAAGTCCTCCGCGGAGCCGAACCGCTGACGCACCGTGGCAGTGATCGAGTCGACGTCGACAACGTCGTCACCGAGAAGCTCAGCGACCACGGCCTCAGTTCCCCAGCGCGTCGGGGGCTGCGCGCCAGCGGGCGGCGCGACGTGCCGGCCGACGGCCGCGAGCATCCCGCCGATGAAACCTTCCGGCGTCCAGCTGGCCACGGCGATGCGGCCACCCGGCCGGCACACGCGTACCAGCTCGCTTGCGGCGCGTGCGTGGTCGGCGCTGAACATGACGCCGATGGCGGACACGACGACATCGAACGACTCGTCGCCGTACGGCAGCTTCTCGGCGTCTGCCGGGGCGAAGTCGATGTCCAGCTCCTCGGCGGCGGCGCGGCGGCGAGCGATCTCGAGCAGCTCGGGCACGTAGTCGATGCCGGTGGCGACAGCGGACCGGCGCGCCGCGGCGAGGGCCACGTGGCCGGTGCCGGTCGCGACATCGAGCACCCGAGAGCCAGGCTCGATGCCGACCTGTTCCGCCAGGTGCTCAGACACCGGCACGGTGAGCGCGGCGATCTTGTTGTAGTCACCGCTGGTCCAGACTTTCTGCTGCTTGTCGCGGAGCTCGGTGAGGTCGGGGGTGATGGTCATGGTGATGCCTTTCGTTGGGACGGCCGCACCGATCGATGCAGCTGGAACGGAGCGAGGTGAGGAAGTGGCAGCGGAGATGTGCTCGTGACGGAGTCCGGCGCGGTGCAGCGCTTCCGCCACCACGGCAGCCGAGGGAGCCTCGTAGAGCAGGAAGCACGTCTCGTCCTCGGGGACGAAGATCGACCGAACACAACGCACCGACCGCCCCTCACGGGAGAGCTCGGCGGTGGCCCGGTCCGCATGCTCGGCGTGCTGCTGTGCAGCACGGTGATCGCCCTTGGCGACGTAGCATTCGACGAGGTATTCAGCCATGGCTCTACGGTGCGTGCCGTCGAGGGCGCCCCGAAACTACGGATAACCCGAGGAAGTGGGCGGTGCCACCCCTGGGCGACCCGAGGGCGACCCCCGGGAAGTCGCCTACGGCTGCGAGTCGTCCACGTCGCCAAGGCGGGAGGCCAACTGCACCCGGGAGCGGATCCCGAGCTTCGCATAGGTGTTGCGGAGGTGGAACTCGACGGTGCTCACCGTGACGACCAGCTTTCGCGCGATCTCCTTGTTGGCGAGCCCATCAGCGGCTAGCTCGGCGACCCGGCGTTCGGTCGCAGTAAGCGATCCCGCCGAAGACGGCCGCCGCGCGCCGACTCGTTGCAGCTCCGCACGGGCGTCGTCTGCCCACCCCGGCGAGCCGATCGCCTCGAAGGCCGCGATGGCGCGCTCGAGGACATCGCGCGCCGCTCCCCATTTCCTCGCCCGGCGTTGTGACCGACCCAGCGTGAGCAGAGTGCGCGCCTCATCGAAGCGGAGACCGAGCTCACGGTAGGCCGTAGCTGCAGATTCCAACGCCTCGCCCGCCGAGTCACCGAAGGACTCGCTACCGATTGCCACCATGGCCGCTCCGCGTTGCGCACCAATGCGTGCCCACGGATGATCCTGGGAGGCGGCGAGGTCCGCAAGGATCCCCACCACGTCGCGAGCGGCGTCGTACGACTCGTCCTCGACCAAAGCCTCGACCAGGTCCGGACCGACCGGGAATGCGCCAGGGTCGAGGACCCCTTCCCGCCGGGTGTGGTCCCACACCGCCGTCAGGTGCCGAACCGACTCGGGCGGATTCTTCTCGAGCAGAGCTGTCAGGCCGAGGGTCCGGGTCGCCTCAAGCCAGTCCCAGCGGATGCCGGTGGACTCGGCGAGCGCGACGGCTCGGCTCGCCCATCGGCGTGCGTCGGGGTCGCCGCGCCCTGCAGCCAGGAGGCCTTGACAGCGCTCGTACATAGGCCAATGGAGCAGCGTGCTGTCGGTGGACGCGGCCCAGTCGTCCAGCAACCGCTGCGCCTCGGCCCAGCGGCCCGCCCGCAGCTCCAGCTCGCACAGGTGCAGGCGGGCCAGCGCATAGGGCGACGGTTCTGCGCGTTCCTCGGCTAGCGCACGGTACGACTCGAGCACCGCTCGGGCCTGCTGAATCTCTCCCCTCCAGACCAGCCGCTGGCCCACGACGCGTACGGGATTGCCGGATAGAAAGGCCGGGTCCGTCGATAACGAGTCGTACATCTCGGCCAGGTCGGCCACCGGTCGCCCGCGGAGGGCCCGAGTCCACGCCAGCGTGTAGACGGCGAGCCGCTGCTCATCCGGGCCGCCCAGCTCGCACGCGGCCACCGCCTCGGTGGCCCGCGCATCGGCCTGGGCTATCCGCCGCACCTCGATAACCGCCTCGTTCTCCGCCAGCCGCGCTAGTACTCGTCCGCGCAACGGCTGGTCGTCGCCGGCCGCCGCCAGTGCCTTCTCGAGCAGCTGGACGATGTCGGCGTTGCCCTCCACCACCCCGCCGGTCAGCAGCACGTACGCCGTCACCCGCGCGGCTCCCGGCGGCAGCGACTCGACCCGTTCGGAGAGCAGGTCGGTCACGCGCTGCTTCTCACCGGCGTCGTGGAGGTAGCGACCAAGGGCCAGCAATCGAGCGGCTTCTGCCGAGGAGGCGGGTGGGGTCAGCCGTAAGGCATGTGCGGCCAGGTCGACCGCGAGACGGGTGGCCCCTCGCGCCGGTGCCTGCTCGGCTGCCACAGAGATGCGTTCAGCGAGGAGTTCGTCGGGGGTGATCGTGGCCAACGCGAGGTGAAGCGCCCGTCGCGGCTCGTCGGCGACGACCTCGGCCAGTCCAAGGTGGAGGTTCCGCTTCTCCGACTCCGTGGCCTGCCGCTTCGCGGCCGCCGCGAGAAGCGGGTGCGCCGGGCGGACTCGTTCCCCGTCGAGCACAACGACGCCTGCCCGTACGCCGGTCTCCACTGCCTCGGGCCCGGCCAGGTCGTGCAGCTGCGCGATGCGAAGGTCAGCGTCCAGAGCGAGGGCAAGGAGGAGCCGGCGTGCGGAGTCGTCCAGGTCGGCGACTCGCAGTCCCAGTAGATCTTCGACGTCGTCCGGGAGGGGTAGGTCCTGGCCGAGCGTGTCCAGGTCGCGCCCGGTCAGCATTCGGCCTACCTCGATGGCGAACAGCGGATTCCCCAACGTGGTGTCGAAGACCCGCCGGAGCAGGTGGTGCGGCAGGCGAAGCCCCAGCCGCCTAGCCAGGACCTGACGGATCGCGCCGAGGGTCATCGTCTCGACGGCCACCCGCTCGGCACGGTCGTTCGAGAACGCCTTCTCCAACGCCGTACGCCGGCCCGGGCGCCTGGCCAGAAGGAAGGTGACCGGCTCGAGGTCCAGCCGTCGGGCGGCGTATGCGAGCGCCTCCTCCGACGCCGAGTCCATCCACTGCACATCGTCGACGGCGACCACCAACCTGTCGAGCTCCGCGAGCGCGCGGAGCGCCGAGAGCACGGCGAGGGAGATTACCTGGGCATCAGGAGGGTGGTCAGTTGGGTCGGCGCGATACAGCGCCACGTCGAGCGCACGCATTTGGGGTGCAGGCACCGCCTCGAGTTGCTCGCCTGCGATGCCGTCCAAGAGGTCGATGATCCCGGCGAACGGAAGTTCCGCTTCTGCCTCACTGGCCCTCGCAACCAGCACACGGAGCCCTCGCTCGCGACCCCACGCCAGGCCCTGCTCCCACAGGCTTGTCTTGCCGACGCCAGGTTCGCCCTCAAGCACCACGGCACGGACAAGGCCCTCTTCGCGCCCCAGCAAGTCCCTGATCGCGTCCAGCTCACCATCGCGCGCCACCACGGCGGCCCGAGACAGCACGTCGCCCGGAGGCGATGGAGGCGTCGAGGAGCCCATGGCAGCATGATCGCACCCAGATGCGGGTGGGCAGCGGCGTCTCGACTCCCGCTCGTTTTGAGGTCGAACAGCACTACGTCAGGACTTGAGGCCTGAGAAGCTCATCGTCGCTACGAAATGGCGCTGGGCGAGCAGGAAGGCCACCAGGAGCGGCAGGGTGGCGACGACGTTCCCCGCCATCAGGAGGGACCAGTCCGTACGCCTGGCACCTTGGAAGTTGGCTAACCCGAGCTGCACCGTGTAGTTGTTCTCGTTGCTGATCGCGATCAGCGGCCACACGAGGTCGTTCCATGAGCCGAGCAAGGTGAAGACCGTGAGTGTGGCGAGGGCCGGCCGAGCGAGTGGGAGCACGATGCGCCAGAAGACGCCGAACGTCGAACAGCCGTCGATCCGCGCCGCGTCCTCGAGCTCCACCGGCAGCGACAGGAAGAACTGCCGCATCAAGAAGACACCGAACGCTGAGGCCAGCCAGGGGACGATGGCAGCCCCCAGCGTGTCGATCAGCCCCACTTTCGCGAACATCACGAACGTCGGGATCATCAGCAGCTGGATCGGGATCATGATCGTCGACACCAACAGGAAGAACCCCGTCGTGCGGCCGAGGAACTTGAGTCGGGCGAAGCCGTAACCCGCCAGCGAGCACAGGAACAGGTGCGAGACGACCGCGACCATGCTGACGATCGTCGAGTTCAGCAGCCATTGCCCCATCGAGGACTGCTGGAAGAGCTGGTGATAGCCGTTGAGAGTCAGATCCGTGGGGAAGAACCTGGGCGGATACCGGTTCAGGTCGGCGTCAACCATGAACGACGCCAGGATCATCTGCGCCAGCGGGAGAAGGAAGAGCAGCGCCGTCGGCATCAGCAGCAGGTGCCACGGACTGAACGGCAGCCGCAGCTTTCTGCGCACCTGCGACGTCACGACCCGGCCGCCGCCGGCACCGTCGGTTGGAACGTCCGCGACGTCAGCGTCGATCGTCGGCAACGCCATCAGAACGCCTCCATCTTGACCCGGCGTGAGTACGCGATCACGCCGACCGTGATCAGCAGGGTGAAGCCGAACAGGATGTACGCCACTGCCGATGCGTAGCCGTAGTGGGTGAGCTGGAATGCCTGGTAGTAGACGTAGTAGACGACGGTCTGCGTGGCGCCCAGGGGACCGCCCTTCGTCGTGGTGAACACCAGATCAAACAGCTGCAGGGCCGTAATGGTCTGCCAGACCGTGGCAAAGACCGTCACGGGGGCGAGCTGGGGCAGCTTGATGTGCCAGAAGACCCGCCATGTCGATGCGCCGTCGACGATTGCCGCCTCGACGAGGCTTTCCGGGATGTCTTGCAAGGCAGCTAGGTAGATGACCACGGTGAAGCCGATCTCGCCCCACAGCGAGATGACGCACAGCGTCAACAGGGCTTGGCTGTCACTCTCCAGGAACTGCTGCTCAGGGAGGCCGAGGACGCGGAGTGCGGCGTTGGCGATGCCGAACTGCGGCGAGAAGACGTAGTTGGCAAGGATGCCGGTCGCCGCTGCGCTCGCCACGAACGGAACGAAGATCGCAGTCCGGTAGAAGGCGACTAGCCGCAGCCGTCGGTTCAGCGCCGTGGCGAGCAGCATCCCAATGATGATCGACGCCGGCACGAAGATCGCGGTGAACACCAGCGTGTGCGACACCGCGGAGCGCAGCTGCGGATCGTCGAGCAGCCGCTCGTAGTTGCTCCAGGCAGCAGGCGTCGACGGCGAGATGCCGTCCCAGTTGCGGCGGGAGAGATAGAAGGCCCAGAGCGCCGGGAACACCGATAGGCCCAGCACGATGAGCGTGGCGGGTGCGACGAACCCCCAGCCCGTCAAGGACCGGCGGAGCGAGCGCTTGCTGGCGCCCGTCCTGCCGGTCCAGACCGATGTGGTGGTCACTGGAACGACAGCGCCTGGTCCGACTGCTCTGCAGCCTCGTCGAGCCCTTCATGTGCGGACTTCTTGCCTTGCAGGACCTCTGAGACGGACGTCCCGACGTACCGCGAGAGCTCGACGTACTGCTTGATGGTCGGTCGAGCCGTGGTCGCGTTGGCGAGATTGTCGACGAAGACCTGGATGCCTGGGTAGTCATCGAGGAACTTCTGGTAGGCCGGGCTGTCCTCGGCGACCGGCCGAAGCGGCAGGTTGCCGAACGCGAGGTTCCACTTCGCATCGATCTCCGGAGAGGTGAACCACTTCATCAGCTCGGTGGACCAGTACGCGCGGTTCGCATCGTGGTGGTCGAAGACCGCCCAGATGTCCGGACCAGAGACCGTCTGGTGACTGCCGCTCTCGCCGGCCGGAAGCTGCACCACGCCGTAGGGAGTCCCGGCCTGGACGAAGTCGTAGAGCTGCCAGGGGCCGGTGATCAGCATGCCGACCCGACCGGATGCGAACAACGGTCCCATCCGCTCGTCGGTCTGGTCGAGATAGACCGTCTCGTCGTCGACCGCCATCGCCCGCCAGAACTCCAGGGCGTCCACGCCTGCCTCGGAGTTGAACTCCGCCTTGGTCTGGTCGTCGTTGAGGATCTGGCCACCGTTCTGCCATAGCTGTGGCCAGAGCCGCCACGTTGTGTCCTCACCCCCACTGACCGATGTGGCGGTTCCGTAGATCTCGTTCTCGGGGTCGTTGAGGGCCTGTGCCGCTGCCCGAAAGTCGTCCCACGTCCAGTCCGGGTCCGGATAGTCGAGTCCCGCCTGGTCGAAGAGCTCGGTGTTGTAGACGACGGCGAGGTCGTCCACGATCGCTGGGAACCCGATCACTGTCCCGTCCGGTGTCGCGGTCTCTCTGGCTGCTTGCGGGAAGGATTCCCAGTCGAAGGCGGGCTGCTCGACCGTGTCGGTGAGGTCGAGCGCACGGCCCGACCCAGCCAGCTGACCGGCCCAGCTACCGTACGCGTACGAGATGTCGGGGTAGGTGTCGCTGGCGAAAGCGGCCGACAGCTTCTGCAGTAGGTCGTCGGTCGTCGGCGCCCCGGACGAAACCTCGAGGTTGACGTTGGGGTGCAACGCCTCGAACTCCTTGGCCAGCTCCTCGATCAGTGTCTCGGCGTCGTCTGCCTGGCCCGTCCACCAGGTCAGGGTGACGTCGGCATTCTTGTCCAGCTTGTCCGAAGCCCCATCGTCCCCTCCGCAGGCGGTGAGCGAACCGGCCGCAAGCCCCAGTGACGCGACGATCGTCAGCGATCGCAGTCGGCGTACCCCAGGTCGTATACGAGCGTTCATTGACGGCCTCCTGGTGATAGGGCGGTCTGGAGCGGCTTTGGGAGGAGCGCACGGTGCGCTGCGACCATGTCGTCGATTAGGTCCCAGATCTGGGGCGGGCTGAGGGTGGCGCTGGTGTTCGGGTCGACCATCGCTGCCTGGCGAAGCAGTCTCGGATCGGCCTCCGTCGCCGCGGCCACGGTCAGGTCGACGACGTTGAGATAGCCGCGGTTGATCGCGGCGCATTGGCGCGGCAGCGCTCCGACGGCGATCGGCGCGACGCCGAGCTCGTCGACAAGGCACGGCACTTCGACGCAGATGCCGCGGGGCAGGTTGTCGATCATCCCGGCGGCGTTGACGACGTTCCCGACGATGCGGCGCGGTGTGCCGGTGACCATGCTGTGCACGACCTGCGGGGCGTACTCGGTGACAGTGGTCTCGAGGTCGATCGGCTCACCCGCAGCAAGCAGCTCCTTCGTGCGTTCGTACGTTGCGACGTTCTCTTCGCTGATCCCGATGTACACCCCAGGCTCGAGTCGAAGTCGCTCGATCTCGTCGGGGTGTCGCAGGTACCAGCTGACGTACTCCGAGGAGTGTTCGCTCGTCTCGGTCGGGTAGTAGCCGAGGCGCCGGTACATGTCGACGCGCACGCGACGCTGCAGCTGTGGGTCGGCTGCGATCTTGGCGTCAAGGAGGGGGTATAGGTCCTCGCCATCGCGCTCCCAGCGCAGCAGCCAGGCTTGGTGGTTGACGCCGGCAGACCAGTACGACGCCTCCTCGAGCGGAACGCCGATCTCCTCGCACAGTCCGCTCACGGTCCAGTAGACCGAGTGGCAGAGTCCGACGGCCTTGAGCTGAGGTGCGGTGCGGGCGAGGTATGTGAGGTTCATCGCCATCGGGTTGGTGTAGTTCAGCAGCCAAGCGTCCGGGCAGAC
>Ga0075418_10009342_pt1 | contig 10988 bp, 10 predicted proteins | sample SoiMetdeltSBSDD2_FD_81776 | JGI IMG/M metagenome (GOLD analysis project Ga0075418, IMG submission 81776) | Bulk soil microbial communities from a Populus tree surrounding site in Tennessee, USA - Soil MetaG P. deltoides SBSDD2 | ecosystem: Environmental > Terrestrial > Soil > Tree plantation...
CGAGGCGGCGACTGGGGAGCCGTTCGTCAACTACTGGTTGCATTGCCGTCATCTGCTAGTTGACAATCAGAAAATGTCGAAATCCCTGGGAAATTTCTACACCCTCCGCGACCTCCTCGAGAAAGGCTTTAAACCGAAAGCGATCCGTTATGCGCTGCTGTCCATCCACTACCGTCAGCCACTGAATTTCACCTTTGAAGGGTTGTATGCTGCAGAGCAAGCCATACAGCGGCTCACGGACTTTATGCAGCACTTGCCGACAGCCCAGGGCGAGGGTTTTGATGTGCAGCCACTGCTGGCGGAGACGCAACAGCGGTTTGAGGACGCGCTGGACGACGATCTGAACATTTCCGGGGCACTCGGGGCGACCTTCGAAATGGTGCGCGCGGTCAATCGGGTGATAGCGCAACGCCAGCTCAGCACGGCTGGGGCCGGGCAGGTCACCACCTTGATGCGCCATTTCGATACGGTTTTGGGGCTGCTGGCTGAAGAACAGCCCCCCCTTGCGCACGACGTTGAAGCCCTCATGGAGGAACGGCAACGAGCCCGCCAGGCCCGCGATTTCGCGCGGGCGGATGCCCTGCGGGCACAAATCCAAGAACGTGGCTACATGGTGGAAGATACCCCGCAGGGCCCACGGCTGAAGCGGCTATGAGTACTGCAGAACGTCTCCTGTATGTCGTACGCCACGGCGCTACGGACTGGAACCAGTCAGGACGTATCCAGGGACATATGGACATCCCGCTCAATAAGACCGGGCGGGCCCAGGCGCGTCTGGCCAGCATACGACTGGCAGCGGTATGCGCCACTGCCCTGTACAGCAGTGACTTGTTGCGGGCCTACGAGACGGCGCAGATCATCGGGCAGGCCACGGGGCTCCAGGTGGTGCAGAAGCCCGGTCTCCGTGAAATCAATTTCGGCGTGTGGCAGGGACTGTCATCACCACAGATTCGCGAGTGCGACCCAGACGTCTACGCCGCCCGCCGTGCCAACCCCTACGACGTCGCTCCAGCGGGGGCCGAAACGTGGCGGCACTTTTACGACCGCGCGGTGCGGGCGGTAGACGAGATTCTGGCGGCCACTGAGGCGCAGCGTGTCATTGTGGTGACGCATAGCGGGGTCTGTACGGTCCTCGGGTTACGCGCTCTGGGATTTGATTGTACCGGCAAGCGGACGTTCGATTCCCATAACTGTGGGATTCATACGATTGCCGTGCATGGAGATACCTGGTATGCCATGGCGTTTAACGATATCACCCATCTCACCTCAGCCTTCTAGGACCCCTTATCTGAAGACACGCTAGTAGGTGCGTGGTTAGCCGTATTCGCCGTCAAGAGCGGACGTAGCCAGCATGCCAGCGCACCGTCGGCTAGACTACTGGCCGCGCCAGGACGTCCGGGGCTACTTTTCTTTTGAGCCACTGCCCATCCGAGGAACTCCCCAGCAGTCGACCGTGGTCGACGATGACTTTGCCGCGCAGGATCGTCATTACGGGATACCCCTGGCAACGAAAACCTTCCCAGATACTGTAGTCGGCATCGGCGTGGAGATCGTCCAGGGTCAAGGTCTTGTGGAGATTGGGATCAATGAGCACGAGATCGGCGTCACTGCCTGGGGCAATGACGCCTTTCTGCGGATAGAGCCCGAGGATTTTTGCGGCATTTGTCGAGGTGATTGCGGCAAAGCGCTGCAAAGGCATGTGGCGTTGCGTCACAAATTTGGTAAAGGCTACAGGCAGGCGTGTCTCGATGCCGTTATGGCCACCACACACGGTCTCAATGGTGTTGCCGGATAATTTGACGCCTTTGTAGGTGGTGTATTCATCCGTCGCCGTGGTGCAGAGCCGCCCGTCGAGGAGTCCGGAGAGCAGCGCCTCGCGATCCTCAGCGAATTTGATGGCAGGATACGTGTGGATCGTCGTGCCACCGGGCTTTTTATAGTCCTCACACGTAAATTCTAAATAGTTGTGCAGAGCTTCGCCGTACACCGGTTGGCCCTGACTGCGCGCTTCAGCAATGGCTGCCACACCTTCCTTGGCTGTGGTATGCACGAAGTACACTCCCACCTCAGTGTGCCTGGCCAGCCGCACGATCTTGCGAAATGCCAAATCTTCTGACAGGTTGTTATGGACCAGATGCAGATTATGACCATGCGCATTGCCTTCACGGAGGAGCTTTTCGGTCATATAAGTGACGATGTCGTCCTCCTCGGCATGCACCGCCATGATGCCCCCATGCTTAGCGACTTCGGCAAACACTGCCCACAGATGGCCATAGGGCACGCGGAGATCAGGAAAAGTCGTAAAAATTTTAAAACTGGCAATACCCTCCTGCACCGCTTCACCAATCTGGCCGAGGGTCGCCGGGGCGACACGGCCGGCGAGAATGTAGTGAAAGGCAAAATCCGTATAGGCATGGCCGCGAAAGACATTGCGTCGGCTTTCGACTTCTGCTGGGATGGATGGTATAGCTGCCTCATGGCCCAGGGGTGGATTGAGATTGCCGGCGAAGTCGATAACGGTCGTCACCCCTCCAAAGGCCGCAGCACGGCTGGCTGCTTCCGGGGGCTGGGTCATCACTTCAGGACGTCCGGCCCACCTCTCCGGCACCGGAATAGCAATATGAGCGTGTGGCTCGATGCCACCCGGCAGCACAATGTGCCCCTGGGCCTCGATGATCCGGGCTGCCTCCGTAGGCAAGGTGCCCGGCGTGGCGATTGCGACAATGGTGCCATTCTGGATCCCAATATCGCGCTCGCCCACCTCGTCTTGGGTGACAACCAGGCCACCGCGAATAACCAGATCAAGCATCGTCCACCTCCATAAGTAGGCTTTAGAAATGTGCGTGGTCACCAGCTTTCACACCGAGTGCACGGGCGCGGCCACCGGGGATTTCCAACACGTATTTGGCCGGTGCCGTGGAGTTATACGTCGGACAACGCCGGGGGGCGGCGCATGGCACAGCATTTTCCTGGATGTTGATGACGCGGCGATCCGCATCGATAAAGAGCATATCGAGTGGGATGAGCGTGTTCATCATCCAGAAGCTACGCGGGACAACATCTGGAAATATAAAAAGCATCCCGGCATTCGGGGCCAAAGAAGCACGTTCCATCAAGCCGTGCTCCCAGGTCTCCGGCGTGTTGGCGATTTCAACGGTGAATCGGGCAACTTCTTCCTGAGAGTCGCCCCGGGCAATCCATACCTCGGTGCGTGGCAGAGAGGTTTGCGCACTGAGCAGCAGCAAGAGACTTAAGCTCAGAAGCCCATGGAAGAGCCCACGTCGATGCTTCATGCGATATTGTCCTTATGCTCCAGAGGCGTGCTGATTCAGACGTCGCCATTGCTCGGCCAGGACTGCTGCGCGTGTGCCAAGCGGATCAGACCGTCCAAAGCAGCAGTGCAAAACGCGATCTACCAGCGCGCAACTCTGGCCTACAGTCAGACCTGCGTGGCGCAAGCGCGCCACAATGGTGCCGAGCAGATAGGCCGTCAGGTCATCTGGCGCACCGGAGGTAGTAGATGCATCGGAGGTGCCTGGCGCCGGCTCAGGCGCCTCGGCTGGCACAGGCTCCAGCGGTGCGCAGAGGTCATTGAGCTGGGGCAGATGCGGTTCACGCTGGCGTAAGCGCTCCACCTGTTTACGGGCCCAACGCGAGGCCTGGTGTCGTTCGAGGAGGTGGAGGGTGAAGCGGAGCATGTAGAGGGTCTCACAGGTTTTCTGGTTTCTACCGTGCTGGCACGTAACATCAAACGCTTCGTAATAAGTCACAGCTGACTGAAACGAGGCCACTACCGGACTTTCGGCGATCTGCTGCAGGAGTTTTGCCACGCGTTGACGCTCTTTCTCATACCACGTGGCATGGGCACTCGAACGCTCTGGGCGCTGTCCAGAGGCCCTCGGGGCCATAAGCTGGCGTGCCGCCACGATTTGCGCGAACACAAAGAGACTCACATCGTCGTAGAGCGTGATGCTCGGGGAGGATGGCAGCGCCCCTATATCGGCATAGAGCTGTTGGCGCTCTGCACGCTGTGTCGCTGGTGCAAAGGTTTCAATCTGGCTCGTGAACCATTGCAGCACTAGTGGCTGCACCCTGTGTTCCCTCCTTAGCTAGTGACAAAATGTTCCTGGACGTTTGCATGCAAGCGTACTATAAAACCCGCCCGGACACGACAGTTTTTTCACCTGCACAATATACCTCGCAGGAGACATCATGCTCACATGGTGGACAGGTCTGGCCGATGCACCACTCGATGACACCCAGGCTCTGCATGCCCTCGGCTTGGGCTTTATGGCGGCACGCACACTCTACGTCGCACTGGAATTGCGACTCTTTACCCATCTGGCGGCTGGGGCACAGACACTCGGGCAAGTGGCTCAGACCTTGGGGCTAGCAGAGCGTGCTGCCGGACGCTTGGTATACGCCTGTACGGCGCTGGGGCTCGTGCAGGCGACAGGTGGGGTGTTTCGTAACACTCCGCTCACCCAAAAATACCTGGTAGAGGGCCAGCCCACGTTTATTGGAGGCTATCTACAAATGTTCGATACCCTGAGCTATCATCGCTGGGAGCAGATGGGAGCAGCCTTACGCCACAACGGCCCAGTGGACGAACTCTCTCATCCCTATCGCTATCTTGCTGATGATGCAGAGGATGCCGCAACGTTTTCTGCGGCCCAGCACGCTGGTTCACGTAGCCTCGGGCATGCGCTCGCACGCCGGGTCGATTTCACGCCCTTTACGTATCTCCTCGACCTGGGAGGGGGCTCTGGAGCGTACACAGTGGAAATCCTCCGCCATTATCCGCACTTGCGCGCCATCCTCTTCGATTTTCCCCAGGTGTGTCACCTGGCAGAGGCGGTCATGCGGCAGGAGGGGCTTACGGACCGTGTGCAAATCGTCGGTGGTGATTATGAACACGATGTGCTGCCGCCAGGCCCGGATGTTGTGCTATGGTCCGGCAATCTGCATGCCAGCAGTCCGGAGAACTGCCAGCGCATGTTGATCAGGCTCCACGCCCTACTGCCGCCTGGGGGGATGGTGTTGATCCACGATTATATGCTCGACGAGTCGCGCTCTGGCCCGCTCATTCCCGTTCTGTTGGCGCTGCATCTGACCCTCGTGTCCGAGCATGGGCAGGTGTATAGCGGCGTAGAACTGCGCGACCTGCTGACGCAAGCCGGATTCGAGGTGGTGTACCTAGAGCCGTTTCTCACGGGCCACAGTAGCCTGATCATGGCTCGACGTGGATGAGGGCAGAAGCGCAAGGAATACAGTCGTAGGGGTGCGCAGGGCTACAGGTACATCCCGCGTCCGAGGGCACTGGCTTCCTCGTCTTCAGCGGTATCGAAACCCTGTCGTGTTGGGAAATAGACCACTGAGCGGATGTTGCCCCAGGGAATCAGCACATGTGCCACGTGCTCTTCCAGATGGCGCCGGTCTGGCGGGATAATCGCGCCGTTATCGTCACGCACACGCGTGGTCTCAAGCTTGGGGTTTTCGATCCACAAGCCAATCGAATCGCGCCCGACAATCTTGGCATAAAACTTCTTCTCTTTAATGCCGGCCGCCTCCAGACCATCGCTAGTAAAGATGATAAGCATGACCGTTTTATTCACGGCATCATCGATTGTCACCCTGGGTCTCCTTGTGAGTCTGGGTAGCCCATGCTGGGCGTCAGACTGCATCCAGGATTTTACCAGTACGCGCTTTCTCCACCGTTTCGTCGAAGGACGGCCCTAAATCCACTCCCATGTCCTGAGCCCGTTTTTTGGCCCAGAGACCAACGTTACGGGAATCCTTGTAAAAATCCGGATGGCTAGAGGCGCTCGCGTCAAACTCCGCCAGGCGGCTGGCCTCTGAGCGATGGTAGGCAAACCCTGACAGCACACGCTGCGTTCGGGAGCTGCCACAGGCGCGACACGGCGGTGGAGTCACTGCGGTTGACTTCAAGACGAGCTGCGAGGTGAGACGACTACAATCCTCACAGCGATATTCATAGATCGGCATGGTCAAATACCTGCTAGCAAGCCCCTTGCATCCTAGGCCCCACACAGGGGGCTGAACGACACCCCTCAGCGGGATATTAGAAAATCCATTGCGCCTTTGCAAGCACTCGCAAGCAGAGCAAGGGCACTTGGTACGCTGGCTCAGAACGTTTTACCCTGCACGGCCCGCCAGATCTTTTCAGCACTCAGAGGCGCATCGAGATGCCGGGCGCTGGTGTCGGACAGCGCGTCTAAGGCCGCATTGGCGATGGCCACGGCACAAGCGACGGTCGGTAGCTCGCCAATGCCCTTCAAACGCAACGGATTCGTTGGCGATGGGGTCTCCCGGGTAGCAGTGCGTATCTCCAGCATATCTTTGGCATGCGGCAGTGGGTAATCCAGTAAAGTGCCCGTGAGAGGCTGCCCTTCCGGGCTGTAGCGCATGCCCTCGCCCAGGGCCTGGCCCAACCCCTGGGCAATAGCCCCGTACACCTGTCCCTCCAGGAGTTTGGGATTGATGACCCGCCCACAGTCATGCACCGCAACATAGCGCAAGACGTTGAGGGCACCGGTGTCGCGGTCTACTTCAACGACCGCCACATGCGCACCAAAGCCGAAGGGATTGTCGCGTAAAATAAAATGTGCCGGGAACTCTAGTCCAGGCTCTAGACCCGGCGGCAGTTGCTCACGCCCCTGTGCTGCCACAGCCACTTCGGCAAAGGTCAGAGCATGCTCCGGACGTCTTTCGTTCACCAGTTTGCCATCCTGGAACACAATGTCCTCAGGCCGGCAGTCCAGGAGATGCGCCGCCAGGCGGGCCATTTTCTGACGCGCTTGCTGGAGTCCCTCATACATCGCTGAGCCGCCTAGCGTCATACCGCGACTCGCGAATGTTCCCTGCCCTGAGGCGAGCATGGCAGTGTCGCCGTGCAGCACCTGCACCTCTTCGGGACGCACGCCTAACTCGTCGGCGACAATCTGGGCAAAGGTGGTTTCCGTCCCCTGACCGTGGGGCGAGACTTCCGTGTACACTTTCACCTGGCCAGTCGGCTCGACGCGGACCAGCGCATGGCTCTCCTTCATCTCGCCACTCCCGCCAGACGCTTTCACGACGGTGGCCAGACCCACACCGAGGAGTGGTTCCGACACACTCCGGTCCCGCTGGGCCTGGCGCACGCCGGCATAATCTGCCAACTCCAGAGCCTGCTCCAGAGCCGGCACAAAATTGCCGGAATCGTAGGTCAAGCCTGTTGCCGTGGCGTACGGGAAGGCCTCGGGCGGGATAAAATTGCGGCGCCGGATCTCGACGGGATCGAGATCGAGTTCGCGGGCCAGGAGGTCGATGGTGCGCTCCATGAAAAAAGCGCCCTCGGGTCCTCCGGCACCCCGGTAGGGCCCGGTGGGAGGTTTGTTAGTCAGCACGCCCAGGCACTCGACACCCATGGTATGAATAGCATACGGTCCAGCGACCCGATGCGCGGCGTTGACCGGTGGGCCAGGGCTGGAGTTCAGGAAGTACGCCCCAACATCGGCGATGATGCGGAAGCGTATACCAAGAATGGTACCATCGCGCCTGGCGGCGGCTTCCACTTCTGCGCTATAGCCACGACCATGATAGGCGAGCATATTTTCCCAGCGCTCCTCGATCCACTTGATGGGCTGTGCCAGCTGCATGGCGAGATAGCTCAGGGCAATATCTTCCGGCCAGATTTCCACCTTCTGGCCAAAGCCACCTCCGACGTCAGGCGCAATGACGCGCACTTCGCGTGGCGGCTGCTGTAGAAGCTGTCCGACGTAGCGTTTGACCTTGTGCGGCACCTGGGTTGAGGCCCACAGCGTCAGCCGCTGTGCGGCCGGCTCGTAGTGCGCCACCAGGGCACGACATTCCATCGGGGCCGGAGCCAGCCGGGGCACATCGTAGCGTTCGCGTACGACGCAGTCGGCCTGCGCAAAGGCGGTCTGGAGGTCACCACGGCCCACATGGATACGCATGGCCACATTGGTACCGAATGCAGCGTGCAGCGGCGTGGAGCTAGCCTGCGCTGCGGCTATGGGGTCTACGAGGGGCGACAGAGACTCATACTGCACCTGCAGTAGTGCCAGGGCATCTTTAGCGAGGTAGCGATCCTGGGCCACGACCACCGCCACAGGCTGCCCGACGTAACAGACTTTGTCACGGGCCAGCACAGGATGCTCCGGCACCTGCAGGCCCTCAAGCTCCCGTGTAGGCCGGGGCGGGATGTCCCGTACTGTTCCAGCGATATCGCTGGAGGTCAGTACTGCAGCAACCCCAGGCAGCGCGCGTGCCGGCGCAGCGTCAATGGACACGATACGGGCGTGCGCATGTGGACTGCGCAGCACCACCGCATGTAGCATGCCTGGTAACTGCAGGTCATCGACAAAAGACCCTTGCCCGGTTACCAGGCGTGGATCTTCAAAACGCTTCAGCGGCCTACCGACGTAGGTAGCCATGGCTACTTCCTTTCAGATCGGCCAGCCATGTTCGGTAATATCCACCCGGTTGCCTTCGGGATCGCGTATCCAGCTCTCAGCCACTGCGCCAAAGGTGTTGGATTCCGCGGTGGTCTGGGTCGCTTCCTCAATGGCCGGCACGTCCTCAACCTGGAAGCCAAAATGGTTGATCCCCCAGGGTATGTCAGGTCGGCTGATCAAGGCCACCCCCACATGGCCATCGGAAAGGTAGACGGTACCGTTGGGACCCCGATATTTTTCCTCCAGCCCGAAGACGCGCTTGTAGAACTCGGCGAGTTCGTCACGGTTTTGGACGTTAAGTGCAATATGGCGGATGCGTGGTTTTTCCATCGTGTATCTCCTTCTGTCCCACGCCAAACTGGCGGGGTAATTGCCGTGCGCATGCGTGCGTTAGCACGCACGCGCACTTTAACGTAGCTCTAGTTCACGCTCCTGCAGGGCAAAGATGCGATCACGCAGCTCGGCAGCCCGCTCGAAGTCATAACGATCCGCCGCCGCTTTCATCTCCTTGCGGAGCTTGGTAATGAGACGCGGGATATCCTCATCGCTGACACCGTAGGTGACAGACTCCTCAGCAGCGATCGAAACGGTAGAGTAGTCCGCCTCATAGATAGCCACCAGGGAATCGCCAATGCCTTTGACAATACTTGTGGGCGTAATATCGTGTTCGGCATTGAACGTACGTTGGATCTCACGCCGACGATCGGTTTCGTCAATGGCCCGGCGCAGCGAGCCAGTCATGGCATCGGCGTACATGAGAACCTGGCCGTTAACATGCCGTGCAGCACGGCCAATAGTCTGAATCAGTGAGCGCTCGGAGCGCAGGAAGCCCTCTTTATCGGCATCGAGAATCGCCACCAGCGACACTTCGGGCAGATCCAGACCCTCACGGAGCAGATTGACGCCCACCAGCACGTCATGCGTGCCCAGACGCAGCTCACGGATAATTTCGGTGCGCTGCAGCGTGTGGATGTCAGAGTGCAAATAGCCCACTTTGACGCCCAGGGAGCGATAGTACTCGGTCAATTCCTCGGACATGCGCTTGGTGAGGGTGGTGACCAGGACGCGCTCGGAGCGTGCCACACGCTGGCGAATCTCGTGCAGCAGGTCGTCTACCTGGCCCGTAGCCGGGCGCAGGAGAATTTCTGGATCCATCAGCCCTGTCGGACGAATGATTTGTTCCACCACGACCCCGCCGCTCATGCGTAACTCATAGGCAGCCGGGGTAGCTGAAACATACATCACCTGGTGCGTGCGGGTACAAAACTCCTCAAAGTTTAGCGGTCGGTTGTCCAGGGCCGAAGGCAGACGGAAGCCATAATTCACCAGCGTCTGCTTGCGTGAGCGGTCGCCATGATACATACCGCCGACCTGCGGCACGGAGATGTGGCTCTCGTCAATGCACAATAGATAATCATCTGGAAAATAGTCTAACAGCGTCCACGGTGGCTCGCCTTCGCGACGGCCATCCAGATGGCGCGAATAGTTCTCAATACCAGCACAGACCCCAGTTTCGCGCAGCATTTCGAGATCAAACCGCGTCCTCTGCTCCAAACGCTGGGCCTCTAACAGCTTGCCCTCGTTGCGCAACACGGGGAGACGTTCTTCCAGTTCAGCGGCGATATCTCGGATAGCCCGCTCCAGGTTGTCCTTACTGGTCACGTAATGGCTGCTGGGGTAGATGGCGATCTTACCGACAGGGCGTAGCACTGCGCCAGTGAGGGGATCAAACTCGGTAATGCTCTCGATAAAGTCGCCAAAAAACTCGACGCGCAATGCCCGCTCTTCCTCGTGCGCCGGGAAAATGTCCACCACATCGCCACGCACGCGAAAGGTGCCACGGTGAAAGTCAATGTCATTGCGCTCGTACTGAATGTCTACCAGGCGCCGCAGGATATCATCCCGCGACACTTCCATCTGGTTGTGGAACAATACCAGCATGCCGGCGTAGTCCTTGGGGGAGCCAATACCGTAGATGCACGACACGCTGGCCACGACAATGACATCACGGCGCTCCAGGAGCGAGCGCGTCGTCGAATGGCGCATCTTATCGATGTGCTCGTTGATCGCTGCATCTTTTTCGATGTAGGTATCCGTCGCTGGGACGTAGGCTTCTGGCTGATAGTAATCGTAGTAGCTGACAAAATACTCCACCGCATTATGCGGAAAGAGCTGCGCAAATTCGCTGTAGAGCTGCGCTGCCAGCGTCTTGTTCGGGGCTAGGACCAGGGTCGGCTTCTGCACCCGCGCGATCACCGAGGCCATGGTGTACGTCTTCCCAGACCCGGTCACCCCGAGGAGGGTCTGGTGCTTGACGCCGCTGTTGATGCCCTCGACCAATGCCTCGATGGCCTGGGGCTGATCACCAGCCGGCTGAAAATCGGAGATAAGAGTAAAAGTATCCATAGCGTGACATTGTACCCGTTTGGCGCGACAGGCTCAATGGGGAGTCAGGGTCATGCGTTTTCAGGAGCCGCGCCTGTCCGTCTTTTCCTCCCCTCGACATAGGAG
>Ga0075418_10009343_pt1 | contig 10987 bp, 7 predicted proteins | sample SoiMetdeltSBSDD2_FD_81776 | JGI IMG/M metagenome (GOLD analysis project Ga0075418, IMG submission 81776) | Bulk soil microbial communities from a Populus tree surrounding site in Tennessee, USA - Soil MetaG P. deltoides SBSDD2 | ecosystem: Environmental > Terrestrial > Soil > Tree plantation...
ACGCCGTACGTCGGGCTGATTTCGCCGCCGCCGCACCACGACATCTATTCGATCGAAGACCTGGCGCAGCTCATTTACGACCTGAAGAACTCGAACCCGAGGGCGCGTATCCACGTCAAGCTGGTTGCCGAGGGAGGGGTCGGTACCGTTGCCGCCGGCGTCGCCAAAGCGCATTCGGACGTCGTGCTGATCTCGGGTCACGACGGCGGCACGGGTGCCTCGCCGCTGACGAGCCTCAAGCACGCGGGTCTCCCGTGGGAGCTCGGGCTCGCCGAGACGCAGCAGGTGCTGGTGCTGAACAAGCTGCGCGACCGCATCGTTGTGCAGGTGGACGGCCAGCTCAAGACCGGCCGCGACGTCGTGATTGGCGCGCTGCTCGGCGCGGAAGAGTACGGCTTCGCCACGGCGCCGCTCGTCGTGATGGGCTGCGTGATGATGCGCGTCTGCCATCTGAACACCTGCCCGGTCGGCATCGCCACGCAGGACCCTGAACTGCGCGGGAAGTTCACCGGCAAGCCGGAATTCGTCGAGAACTTCTTCCGATTCATCGCGCAGGAAGTGCGCGAGCTGATGGCGGAGCTCGGCTTCCGCACGATCGACCAGATGATTGGCCGCGCGGATTGCCTCGACATCGAAACGGCTGTCGGCCACTGGAAGGCGAGCGGTCTCGATCTCGCACCGCTGCTCCAGGTGCCCGCGCTGCCCCCGTCGGTCGCCCGTCGCAGGGTGCGCGAGCAGGATCACGGCATCGACAAGGCATTCGACAACGAACTGATCGAGCGCTGCCGGCCGGCGCTCGAGCACGGGGCCCGGATCGAGTTCAGCTCGTTCATCCGCAACTCCGACCGCACGGTCGGAACGATGCTTGGGTACGAGGTGACGAAGCGGTACGGCGGCGCCGGGCTGCCCGACGACACCATCAAGATGACGTTCACGGGCTCAGCAGGGCAGAGCTTTGGCGCTTTTCTCCCGCGCGGCATCACGATGACGCTGGTCGGCGACGCCAACGACGGTTTCGGCAAGGGACTGTCGGGCGGGAATCTGATCGCCTACCCGCCGCTTCGGTCCACGTTCAGGACCGAGGACAACATCATCATCGGCAACGTCGCGTTTTACGGCGCAACCGGCGGGCAGGCGTTCGTCAGCGGCGTGGCGGGCGAGCGGTTCTGCGTGCGTAACAGCGGCGCGACGGTTGTCGTCGAGGGCGTCGGCGACCACGGCTGTGAGTACATGACCGGCGGAAGAGCGCTTGTTCTCGGCCGGACGGGGCGCAACTTCGCGGCCGGCATGAGCGGCGGCATCGCCTACGTCCTCGATCAGGATGGCAGGTTCGAGCGCCGCTGCAACCTGGAGATGGTCGACCTCGAGGCGCTCGTCGAGGCCGAGGATATCGATTTCGTCCAGGTCGCGTTGATGAAGCACGTCACGCTGACGGGCAGCCGCTACGCGGCGCGGCTGCTCGAGGAGTGGGGCACGCTTCAGGGGCGCGTCGTGAAAGTGATGCCGCGGGAATACAAGAAGGCGCTGGCGGCCGAAGCAAGCCGCCTGGTGGCCGAGCTCGCCAGCGATCCGGTCGCGGTCGTCAAGATTCCAGCAGCACGGTAGGCGGGTCCGCTTCGCGGAACCCGCCCTACATACGAGTACGTAGGCCGGGTTCCGCGTAGCGGACCCGGCAACAGGATTAATGGGCAAAGTTACCGGCTTCATCGAGATCAAGCGGAAGAAGCACCCGACGCGCCCCGTCGAGGAGCGGATCCACGACTGGCGCGAGGTGTATCTGCCGTACCCGACGCCCGAGCTGCGCGACCAGGGTGCGCGCTGCATGGACTGCGGCATCCCGTTCTGCCACCAGGGCTGCCCGCTCGGCAACCTGATTCCCGACTGGAACGATCTCGTCTATCGCGATCGGTGGCACGCCGCCATCGAGCGGCTGCACGCGACCAACAACTTTCCCGAGTTCACGGGACGGTTGTGTCCGGCCCCGTGCGAGGGGGCATGTGTCCTCGGCATCAACGCTGATCCCGTGACGATCAAGGCGGTCGAGGTCTCGATCATCGACCGCGCCTACGACGAAGGCTGGGTGACGCCGCGGCCGCCCGAGTTCCGCACGTCAAAGAAAGTGGCGGTCGTCGGCTCGGGACCCGCTGGGCTGGCGGCGGCCGATCAGCTCAATCGTGCGGGCCACTCGGTGACGGTGTTCGAGAAATCCGATCGAATCGGCGGCCTGCTGCGCTACGGCATCCCCGAATTCAAGATGGAGAAGCGCGTCCTCGATCGGCGCCTGGCCATCCTGGAAGCGGAAGGCGTCGCGTTCCGGCGGAGCGTCAACGTCGGCGGCGCCGACATGCCTGCCGACCGTCTCCGCTCCGGGTTCGACGCCGTCCTGCTCGCGGCCGGCGCCGGACAGCCGCGCGACCTGCCGCTACCGGGCCGCGAGCTGGCCGGCATCCACTTCGCGATGGAGTACCTGACGCTCCAGAACAAGCGCTGCGAAGGCGACCTGATCCCGGACGACGCCTTCATCACGGCGCACGGCAAGCACGTGATCATCATCGGCGGCGGCGATACCGGCGCCGATTGCCTTGGTACCGCACATCGCCAGGGCGCGAAGTCCGTGACGCAGCTCGAACTGCTGCCCCGACCCCCGGCCGAGCGGGCGCCCGACAACCCGTGGCCGCAGTGGCCGAATGTGTTCCGCGTCTCGACGGCTCACGAAGAGGGCGGCGAGCGTCTGTATGCGGTGTCCACCCAGCGGTTCACCGGCGACGCGTCAGGCCACGTCCGCACGCTCCACGCCGTGAGGGTGGAAATGGTCCGCAAGGACAGCCGCGTCGCCTTCGACCCGGTGCCGGGCAGCGAGTTCGAGATTCCTGCCGACCTCGTGCTGCTGGCGATGGGATTCGTCGGGCCGGAGCGCGGTCCGCTCGTCGACGACCTGGGGTTGAAGCTGACCGATCGCGGGAACGTGTGGCGCGACGAGCGCTGGATGACCAACGTGCCAGGCGTTTTCGCCGCCGGCGACATGCAGCGCGGTCAATCGCTGATCGTCTGGGCGATTGCCGAAGGCCGCTCGGCAGCGCGGGGCGTCGATCAGTTCCTCACCGGCGATTCAAAGCTTCCCGCCCCGCTCGCGTAATTTCACCACGACGGCCACGACGTTCACGACCGGCACTTTGTTTTTGTCGTGATCGTCGTGACGTCGTGGTTTATTGCGAAGCTATCCAGCGATCTACTTCCTGGCCCAGCACCTCGAGCGGGACGCTCCCGGTCTCGAGCACCAGGTTGTGATAGGCCTTGATCGAGAAGCGATCTCCCAGCGCCATGCGCGCCTGTTCGCGCAGCTCGATGATGCGGAGCTGGCCGATCATGTACGCGCACGCCTGTCCCGGCCAGGCGATGTAGCGGTCGGCCTCCTGTGGCGTGATGCCGTAGTCGATCACCTGTTGCCGGGTCCAGCGCTTCGCGTGGATGCCGGTATCGACGACCAGCCTCCGGGCGCGCAGCAGCTGCATCTGCAGAAAACCGAGTCGTCCATGCGGGTCGCCCTCGTACCAATTGTTTTCATCGGCAAGCCGTTCCGCGTAGAGTCCCCACCCCTCGATGAAGGCCGACGATCCGCCGAAGACGAGCAGCCGTCGATACCTGGGCAGGTCAGCTTCCTGCTGCATCGCGATCTGAAAGTGATGGCCGGGGACGGCCTCGTGGTAGGCGAGCGACCGCATCCGCACCAGCTCGTACGGTGGGCCCGGCAGTGGCAGGTAGTAGATGCCGGGACGCGAGCCGTCCGACGCCGGGTCGCTGTAATGGGCAGCTGCGGTTTTTTCGGAAAAAGCGGGCTCGCGCCGCACTTCCACGGGCGCGCGCGGCGTCTTGTCGAACACGAGCGCCGCCCGCTTTTCGGCGTCGCGCACCCATTTTTCCGCGTCGGCCAGAATCTGCGGACGGGGATCGCCGGCACCTTTCGGCTGCACGGCTGCCTCGAGCTGCCGGTAGCGCTCCTTTACAGTGCCGTTCGCATATCCCAGCTGGCGAAGGATCGCGTCCATCTCGCCTTCGATCCGCGCCACCTCACGCAGTCCGATGGCATGGATTTCGTCGGCAGTCAGCCGGGTGTTGGTGTAGGTCGCCAGCTGTGCCGCGTAGTACTCGGCCCCGCGCGGCAGTCTCCACACCCCCGCATCGTCGGTCGCCGTCGGCAGCTGTTCCTGCAGCATCGCGCGGATGCGCTGATAGGCGGGGATGATCGCCTCGCCGACCGTCTTTTCGGCCGCGCTCATCGAGCTCGCGCGGACATCGTCGGAGACGGGTTCCTTCATCGACGAGATGCGCGTACCCAGCGTCGTGACGAAGACGTTCTCCCGCGCGGGGGTCTTCAGAAACCCGTCAAGCTGCTCGATCATCCGCTGGATGATGACGCGGGGCGGAAGCACGCCAGCGGCCTGCGCCGCCCGGGCCTCCGCGATCGCCTCGTCTACCCGCCCGGCGACCAGCGACAGCCGTGCGAGGTAGCTTTCGACGTCGCGCGCGCGACGGATTGGATGCGACTGTGTCAGGGCGTTGATCAGATCGAGCTGGAAGCCATTGAACTGATCGAAGACATAGCGGTAGTGCGGGAACTCCGCCACCCTGACGACGTCCTCGAGGCTCCAGCGGATGACGGCCGCCGAGGTGCGCTGCTGCGGCGTCAGCGATGCGGTGTTGAACCGATCGAGCGCCTCGAGGCCCCGCCTGGCCTGAGCGGCTCGATCTGCCAGCGCCTTGCTGCCGAACGTCCAGTCCCACTCGCCGATCATCGACAGTTGCCGGTCGAGACTCTCCTGCTCGGCGCCAGAGAAATACTGCGAGCGCGTCGCCAGCTGCGGGCTCGCACGCATCCACTCCTCCGCGAAGCCGTCCGCCCACCCGTCGAAGTCAGGGGACGAGGCTGCCGGCGCGGGTGAGTCGGTCCGGCCACACGCGGCCGCTGCGAGGAGGACGAGGACGGCAAGAAGTCGCGGGCTCTTCATGGCGCGCTAGTTTACCTGCACGCGCCATCGCACCGGAAAACCGTAGACTAAACGAATGTCTCTTCGTGATGTCCTCATCGTCGGGGCCGGCCCGTCGGGATTGGCCACGGCGATCGCTGCCAAACAACAGGGTCTCGACTACGTCATCGTCGAGAAGGGTGTGCTCGTCGACGCGATCTTCAATTTCCCCACCCACATGGTGTTCTTCACGACGCCGGAGCTGCTCGAGATCGGCAGGCTCCCGCTCGTAACGCCATACGACAAGCCGACGCGTCTTGAAGCGCTGCGTTATTACCGCCGGGTCGTCGATACCTATGACCTCCAGATTGCATTCCATGAGGAGGTGATCGAGATAGAAAGGGAGGGCGACGCGTTCGTCGTCATAGGGCGCGATGCACGCGGGACGACCCGCGCGCGGCAGGCGAAAGCCGTCGTGCTGGCGATCGGGTATTACGACCATCCGAACTACCTGGGCGTGCCGGGCGAGGCGCTGCCGCACGTGTCGCACTACTACACTGACGCCCACCCGTACTATCGCCAGCGGGTCGTCGTCGTCGGCGGCAAGAATTCGGCGGCGGAGGCGGCGCTGGAGCTGTTTCGCGGCGGCGCGCACGTCACCCTCGTGCACCGCCGGGCGACGCTTGGCGACTCGATCAAATACTGGGTCCGGCCCGACATCGACAATCGGATCAAAGAAGGCTCCGTAACGGCGTACTTCAATACGCGCGTGGTTGAAATTACGAGAAATGCCGTGATCGTCGAGGGCGAATCGGGTCGTCAAGAGCTGCCCGCTGATGGCGTGTTCCTGCTCACCGGCTACAAACCAGACGTCGATTTGATGCGGCGCGCCGGCGTCCGATGCGATAATGAGTCGCTCAGTCCAGAGCTCGATCCCGAAACGTTCGAGACCAACGTTCCCAACCTGTTCATCGCCGGAGGTGCGATCGCAGGACGGAACACGGGCTCGATATTCATTGAAAACGGCCGCTTCCACGGGGAGCGCATTGTCCGTGTCCTGTCCCAGCGCCTGCGGGAGGGGGCGCCGACGTAACTGGTGTGCAGGAGCATCGTCGTGAGCCATCGCATCGTATTGAGTCTGTTGTTCGCTTCACTGTTTCTCGTCAACACGGCATCAGCCCAGAACTGGTCGTTCGACGCCCGCAAGATCGGAATCGGGTCGCCGACGGGCGGCGAGAACGTGGCCAGCCGCATGCTCGAAGAGGAAGGCCCGTACCGCGCCATCGTTCTCCCCTTCGGCCTGATCCAGGTCTTTCGCGATTTCGATCGGCTCAACCCGTCGAAGGATGAATTCGATCTGGTCCGTGCCATCGAGTACGCAGCCGCGCCGCTGCATTACACGATCGGCCGCGACACCAGCGACACCAAGGCCGACGATTTCATTGTCGACATCGGCAACGGCGAACTGAGCCGCGACCTGAACGACTACAAGGGCTTCATCCCCGTGAATCAGCCGCCGGCCGCAGGCCTGGCCGCGCCGAACTGGGGCAAGACGTTCCGCCTGGTCCAGGGTCCCGGAAATTCGTTTCAGGGCGTCTATGTAGGTGCCGGTCCGTACATCTCGATGCGTACGGCGTCGGTCATCGACGAACGTCTGACGGAGATCCTTCGTGAAGGCCCGCCGGTCTACCTTCCTTTCACGCAGCTCACGGCACAGAACAACACGCAGGGTCAGGCGGCGATGGCGATTGCGGGCGGCTACCGCGGCCGGTTCGCGCTTGCGCCCGGCATCGGGCTCGGGACCGAGCGCGAAGGGATCTACGTCGCTGCCAACGTCGACTATCTTCACGGCTTCCGCTACTACGACGTCGACTTCAGACTGCGGATGGATACCGACAACGTCGGGCTGCTGACGGTGAACCCGCTGCTGCCGCCGCCGCTCTTCATCAGCCGGACCACCTCCGACTCCGGTACTGGCATGGCGGTTGACCTCGGCACCGGCATGGTGATCGGCAACTGGGAGCTGGGGTTCGGCGCCAACGGCGTCGGCAACTTCATCGACTGGACCGACGCGGAACAGACGACCTATTTCCACGCCAATCTCGTGCAGGGCAACGGCGACCTGATCGAAAGTCTCCCCCTGCCGGTTGGCGAGGTGCGCGTCGAGCTGCCGATCGACTACCGCGCGAACGTGGGCTACGACCCGGGCCCGTGGGCGGCGGTCGCGGAGTTCGGGCGCGGACTGCAGGGGAAGTCATTCCATGGCGGCGGAGAGATCCGCCTGGGGATGATCGACCTGCGGGGCGGCGCCGTCTATTCCCGCGAGTTGTGGAATCCAGCCGGCGGCGTCGGCATCAACATGAGCGACCGCGTCGCGCTCGACGTTGCCGTGTATGGCAATTCGGCCAACATCGAGCGCAAGCGGAATCCCGCGATTGCGGTGTCGCTGCGATTCAACCAATCAGTGAACTGAGCGGCCCTTCCACGAACTGCGCGGTGCAAGCGTCTTGATCTCGAGGAGTTCGATCAGCGCCCGGCACCGCGCCAGAATTCCGTCTCGTTCGAGGAGCGCCTGCCGCTCGAGCGGATCCAGCTCCAGGTACTGCGCGAGCGCGTTGACGAGATCCTCGTCGGGCACGGCGGGAGGGAAGCGCGGTTCGGAGCCCGTCCGCTCCATCGCCGCCGCGAGAAGCGCCTCGAGCCGATGACGATGGCGGCGAAGCTCGGGCCTGTCTTCCTCGGGGACGGCTTCTGGCAGGCCGCTGACCTGGGCGATGCGATACGGCTTGCCGGCGTCTTCGCCACCGATCCGAAACCGCTCCATGCCGCGGAGGACGATGTTGAAGCGTCCGTCATCCAGCCGCTCGGAGTGGGTCATCACGCCGGCGCAGCCAACCGGAAAGACCGGCGGGCGCCCCTGGTAGTCGGCTTCATGCCCCGGCTGCAGCAGCACCATCCCGATAATCCGGTCACCGGTGAGCGCATCGTTGACCATCGCGCGGTAGCGCGGCTCGAAGATGTGAAGAGGCAGAAAAACGTTGGGGAAGAGGACGACGTTCGGGAGCGGGAAGATCGGGATCGTCGGTGGCAGCATCCGTCCGCCTGGTTCTTTCAGTGGATGGTCTTGGTCTTGCGATCCATGTAGTCCATCAGCACGTACTGACCGAGCGTGTACGGCGTGGTGAAGTACGCCTTGCCGCGGCAGATTGACGCGACTCGCCGCACGAAGGCGACGAGGTCGTGGTCCCGGGCGAGCATGAACGTGTTGATCATGATCCCCGCCTTCTGGCAGGCGTTCACCTCGGCAAACGTCTCGGCGACGATGTACGGATCGAGGCCGAACGCATTCTTGTAGATCTGGCCGTCGGGCCGCGTGAGCGCCGAAGGCTTCCCGTCGGTGACCATCACGATCTGCCGCATGTCCTTCTTCTGCCGCTCGAGGATGCGGCGCGCAAGGCGAAGGCCTTCGCGGGTGTTGGTGTAGTACGGACCGACCCGTACCCGTCCGAGCTGCTTGAGCGGGATTTCTTCCGCCGAGTCGTGAAAGAGGACGGCGTGGAGGGAATCGCCGGGATACTGAGTGCGAATCAGGTGCGCCAGCGCCAGTGCGACCCGCTTCGCCGGCGTGAAGCGGTCCTCGCCGTACAGGATCATGCTGTGACTGCAGTCGAGCATGATGACCGTCGCGCACGAGCTCTGGTATTCACTCTGCGCCACCATCAAGTCCGCGTAATCGACCTCGATCCCGCCGCCTGCGCCGCTGCGACCCTCCGCGTGCAGCCGCCGCACGGCATTGAGAATGGTGCCGCTCGGATCGAGGTTCATCGTGTCGCCGAACTCGTACGGTTTCGATGCCGCGATCGCTTCGACGCCGGTGGCCAGGTGCCGGGTATCGTGCCGGCCGGCGCTGCTGCGGCCGACTGATCCGAGCAGGTCGCGCAGCGCGCGATAGCCAAGGAAGTCGAGCGCCTTGTCGGTGACCTCGAATTTCACCGGCCCGGCGTCCTCGCCGATGCCGCCGCCCGTTCCCCGGCGCTGCTGGCGCTCGCCTTCGAGATCCGGCGGCGACGTGATGAAGCCCTGCTCCATCATGCGGTCGATGATCTGCTGGATCAAGTCCTCGAGCTGCTGCCGCGCCGCTTCCTGATCGCCGTCCGCCGGCTCGCCCAGCAGTTGCTGCAGGGCCTCCTCCGACAGCACGCCGCCGCTGAACAGCGCCTCGAGGATGGCGTCGTGGAGCGCCTGCATGGTGCGATCCTCGTCGCCGGCTGACGGATCGCCCCATGGGTTGCTGAACCCGCTGGAGAGCAGCATGTCCGACAGCTTCGAGACGAGATCCTCGAGATCGATCTCGTCGAGCAGGTCGCCGGTGTACTTCGTGTAGCGATATTTCATGGGCCCCCCCGGAAACCTGAAGGTTTCCGGCTACCGCGCTGGTGATCTGCTTGGTAGCCGGAGGCCTTTAGGCGTCCGGTCAGTTGTAGTACTTCTTCTTGCCGCCGCCCGTTGGCAGCGGCGTCTCGTCGCGGAACGCCGCGTCGCGAGTCGGACGCCTGACCGGCGTCTCCGTTGCCTGATAGCCGCGTTCATCGCTGCGGCCGATCTTCTTCAGCGCGTAGAGCCCTTCGAGCACGAAGTCCACGCCCGACGCCAGGAGCGGCGCCGGCGCCTTCGGCGGAATCCCCGCCGCGTGCGCCAGTTCCACCAGGCCCTGTACTTCGCGCGCGCGGGTGAGCAGGTCGTCGGCGCTGGTCGAATCGGCCAGCTGCAGGCTGCCGCCCAGGTCGAACCATTCGACGATCTGCCGTGTCTCGAGATGCGCGAGGTAGCCGTCGGCGACGCTGGCGACGGCGGCGCGAATCAGTTCGCGGGCGATCGTCTCGGCGCCCTTGAGCTCGCCCTCGTATTCCATCTCGAACTTGCCCGTGATCGACGGCAGCGCGGCATAGATGTCGGTGACACGGGGCACCGCCACCCGTTCACCGTTCACCAGCGCCCGCCGCTCGGCATTGGAGACGACGTTCTCGATCGCGGAAATGGGCAGGCGCTGGCTGACCCCCGACCGCTTGTCGATGCGGCGATCCTGCCGCGCCTGGAATGCGATCTCTTCCACCACCTCGGCGACGAACGTCGGCACCTCGGTGGGCAGCGACGAGCTGTCGCGGGCGAGCCACGCTTCCTGCGCGGTAATCGTCATGCCTTCGGCGCGGCCGGCGGGGTAGTGCGTGCGAATCTCGGATCCGATCCGGTCCTTCAGCGGCGTGATGATCTTGCCGCGCGCGGTGTAGTCCTCGGGATTCGCGGTGAACGCCATCAGCACGTCGAGCGGCAGCCGGACCGGGTAGCCCTTAATCTGGACGTCGCCTTCCTGCAGGATGTTGAACAGTCCAACCTGGATCTTGCCGGCAAGATCGGGCAGCTCGTTGATGGCGAAGATGCCGCGGTTCGCCCGCGGCAGCAGCCCGTAGTGCATCGTCAATTCGCTCGAGAGGTTCAATCCAGACTTCGCCGCCTTGATCGGATCGATGTCGCCGACCATGTCGGCGATCGTCACGTCGGGTGTCGCCAGCTTTTCGACGTAGCGTGAGTCGCGTCCGAGCCACGCGATCGGCGTGTGATCACCCTCGGTCGCGATCCGGGTGATGCACCCGGCGCAGATCGGCGCCAGCGGATCGTCGTTGATCTCGCAGCCGGGCATGACCGGGATCGTCTCGTCGAGCAGCGTCGCGAGCGCGCGCATCAGGCGCGTCTTTGCCTGGCCGCGCAGCCCGAGCAGAATGAAGTTGTGGCGCGACAGGAGCGCGTTGACGAGCTGCGGAACCACCGTGTCGTCGTAGCCGACGATGCCTGGGAAGAGCGTCTGGCCGGAGCGGAGCTTGGCGATGAGGTTCTGACGCACTTCCTCATGGACGCTGCGCCGTGGCACCTCGCCGTTCTCGATGGCGCGCCGAAGCTCGCCGACCGTGGTCACCTTGGGATTCGGCATACACGCATTCTATCCTGTGCTCTGTGTCTTTCTTTGA
>Ga0075418_10009346_pt1 | contig 10985 bp, 10 predicted proteins | sample SoiMetdeltSBSDD2_FD_81776 | JGI IMG/M metagenome (GOLD analysis project Ga0075418, IMG submission 81776) | Bulk soil microbial communities from a Populus tree surrounding site in Tennessee, USA - Soil MetaG P. deltoides SBSDD2 | ecosystem: Environmental > Terrestrial > Soil > Tree plantation...
ACACCCGAAGGCGGTGACGTTTCCGCGGAAACGTCACCAACTCGCTGAGCGCCACCCACGGAAGTGATCGGAGAGCCGGATTTCTCTATATCGCCGGCGGGACAGGATGTCGAGAGTGGCGGACGGGCTCCGACGTACCCGGTGAAGTCACCCGAGACGGAGAGGAGCCGGAGATGACCGATCTCCAGCAGCAGGTACAGGACACGCTCGACGAGCTGGTCGGTGCGGGAAGCGAGCGCGGCGTGCAGGTCGCCGTGTACCGCGACGGTGAGCAGCTCGTCGACGCGGTCGCCGGCGCGGATGCGACCGGCCGCACGATCACGAACCGGAACCCGGTGCACGCGATGTCCACCGGCAAGGGCGTCGCCGCCACCGTCGTGCACATGCTCGCCGAACAGGGCGTGCTGTCGTACGACACCCGGATCGCCGAGTACTGGCCCGAGTTCGGCGCGCACGGCAAGGGTGCCGCGACGCTGCGAGACCTGCTGGTGCACACGGTCGGCCTGCCCTACCTCCCCGCAGGTACGACCACAGAGACCATGTGTGACTGGGAGGCGATGTGTACGGCGCTGGCCGCCGCCACACCGGAGTGGGAGCCCGGAACCCAGACCGGGTATCACGCCCAGACCTGGGGCTTCCTGGTCGGCGAGGTGGTCCGCCGCGCGGCCGGCCGGCCGATCTCGCAGGTGCTGCGTGACGACGTTGCCGGCCCGCTCGGCGTCGCCGACGAGCTGTACTTCGGCGTGCCCGCGTCCGCGCTCGACCGGGTGTCCCGGGTCGAGCAGGTGCCCGGGTACGACGAGGTGCTGAGCTTCTTCCCGAGCCCGGTGCCGCCGACCGCCGAGTACTGCAACCGCGCCGACGTACTCTCCTCCGACATCCCGGCCGGTGGCGTGATGACGGCCCGTGCGGTGGCCCGGATGTACGCCGCGCTGCTGTCCGAGGTGGACGGCGTCCGCCTGGTCGGCCCCGGGCGTCTGCGTGAGATCTCCGCGGTCGCGTACGAGGGGCAGGACGTGGTGGCCGGCTTCCCGACCAAGTGGGCCCTGGGCTACGGCATCGGCCGCCCCGGCACCGACCCGACCCCGGAGACCGTGTTCGGGATGCCCGGCGCCGGCGGCAGCGCCGCGTACGCCGACACCGCCACCGGCGTCGCTTTCGCGATCACCACCACCCGCCTGCACGGCGGCACCGCGCCGGCCCTGGCCCGGGTCGGCGACCTCGTGGCCGAGGCGGTCGGGTGACGGCCACCGAGCATTCGCGTCGTTCTGCGGCCGCCCACACAGGGTGAGGCCTGCCAGGCCTCAGCTCACCGCCTTCTTCACGAGCGCGGCGATCCTTGCCTCGTCGGCGGCGGTCAACTCCTTCAGCGCGAAGGAGGTCGGCCACATGGCGCCGTCGTCGAGGTTCGCGTCGTCGTTGAACCCGAACGTCGCGTACCTCGAATTGAACTTCTGCGCGCTCTGGAAGAAGCAGACGACCTTGCCGTCCTTGGTATACGCGGGCATCCCGTACCACAGCTTCGGCGTGAGGACTGGGGCGTTGGCTTTGATGACCGCATGCAGCCGCTCACCCATAGCGCGATCCGCTTCCGGCATCTCGGCGATCTTCGCGAGCACCGCGGTTTCCTCGTCCGCCTTGCGCGCTTCCGCCTTCAGCTCCTTGGCGCGCTCCTTCATAGCGGCTCGTTCGTCGGCCGTGAATCCCTCGTACTTCTTGTCAGTCGCGGTGGTGCTCCTGGCGGGCTTCTTCGTGCCCTTCTTTGCAGGTTTCATCTCAGGCATCGCGAATCACCTCTGTGCCATGCTCATCGTGGCTCCATCCGTTCGGCGTAGGCCGCCTTGCCTCTTACACACTAGGTGCGGCTCGATGACCGTGCTTCTCGATTCCTGATCGGTCTGGCCACCTGGTCACCGGCACGGCGGCACCCCGCTTCAGCCTGGACGTGATCAGCGGTCTGCTCGAGGCCGGTCGCCACCGCCACCGGCAGAACATCGGCAGGGGTCGAGGACGGTAGCGTCCGAGGTGTGACTGTCGCGCGTTCGGTGGTGTTGTTCGTGCTCGCCGCGGTGGCCGAGATCGGCGGCGCCTGGCTGGTATGGCAGGGCTGGCGGGAGCATCGCGGGCTGTGGTGGGTTGCGGCCGGAGTGATCGCGCTGGGCGCGTACGGGTTCGTCGCGACGTTCCAGCCGGACCCGAACTTCGGGCGGATCCTGGCGGCGTACGGCGGGGTGTTCGTGGCGGGCTCGCTGGCGTGGGGGGTGGTCGTGGACGGGTTCCGGCCGGACCGGTACGACCTCGCGGGTGCCGTGATCTGCCTGCTCGGTGTCGGGGTGATCATGTACGCGCCACGCGGCTGACATACCTGGTCAGCGCGTCTGATCGCGAAACAGAGCCGGCAGGAAGTTCTCCAGGTTGCCGATCTCCTCGATGTGGTGCCGGGTCCAGGCGGTCAGCTTCTCCGGTGGGAAGGCCCGCCGGCGCGCCACCAGGTTCAGCAGCAGGCGTCCGGCCAGGGTGTCGTCACCGAGACGCATCCTCGACACGTACCGGGCGCCGTCGAAGTCGGCGGCATACAGGTTCTCCAGCCGTACGGCGGAGCTCCCGAGGATCCGCTTGACGATCACGGCACCGCTCTCGCTGACGTCCTCGACGGTCACCCGGATGTCGATCAGGTGGTCCAGGTTCCGGCCGAGCGCCTCGACGATGTGCAGCTCGGTGCCGGGGCCGACGGCGGGACCCGGGCCCGGCCGGACGACCTCGTAGCTGATGTGGTCCAGCGGATGCCAGACCAGGTACCGCGGGTACGTCGTACCGGCGTACCGCATGTTCCCGGGAACGTGGCCGTACCACCAGGCCAGCATCTCTGGCGTGACGCCGGCGAGTGGCGCGTGCTCGATGGTGACGACCACCCGGCTGCCGGAGTGTTTCAGCGAGACCTTGGCGGATTCGGCGCGACGCAACGGCCAGAGCACCGGGCGCGCGGGAATCAGATCTGTCGGCCTCACTCATCGGCCCGTGCCCCGCGGCCAGGGCGCCAAACACGCGGCACAATCGGGGCGTGACAGCCACGGACCAGGACTGGACCGCCCTCGACGGCGCGCTCGGCGGGACCGTGATCCGCCCGGGATCGCGGGAGTACGACGCCGCCCGCACAGCACAGATCCCGAACTTCCGCGAGATCAGGCCGCTGGCGGTGGTGCGCTGTACGTCGGCCGCCGACGTCGCCGAGGCGCTCGCGTTCGTACGGCGCCGGGCACTCCCGTTCGCGGTCCGCAGCGGTGGCCACTGCTTCGCCGGCCGTTCGTCGACCGAGGGCGTACTGCTCGACGTGTCACCGCTGCGCACTGTCTCGCTGGTGAACGGCCGTGCCCGGATCGGGGCCGGCGCCAAGCTCGGCAGTGTGTACGACGCGCTGTCGGCGCACCGGGTCACGATCCCGGCCGGCTGTGGTCCGACCGTAGGCATCGCCGGTCTGGTGCTCGGTGGTGGGATCGGCATCCTCGGACGGAAGTACGGGCTGACCAGCGACAGCCTCGTGAGTGCCGAGGTGGTGCTCGCGGACGGCCGGGTGGTCGGCTGTGACGCGCAGCACGAGGCCGACCTGTTCTGGGCGCTGCGCGGTGCGGGCCACGGAACCCTGGGCGTGGTCACGTCGCTGGTCCTCAGGACAGTGCCGGCACCGTCGATGACCGCGTTCCACCTGACCTGGGAGTCCGGCCTGGCCGCCACCGTGATCGACGCCTGGCAGCGCTGGTCGCCGGACACGCCGGACGAGATCGCGGCCAGCCTTCTGGTCAGCGTGACAGGTGACCGGGAGCCGGTCATCAGCCTGTTCGGCGCGATGGCGGGTCCCGAGGCCGATTGCCAGGACGTGCTGGCGACCGTGGTCCGCGCGGTCGGGACCGCGCCGGCGTCGGCGTCGTACCGCTATGGGTCGCACCGCGAGACGAAGCGGCTGCTCACCCAGATCGACGTACACGGTGTCGGTGAAGAATCCGTTGCCGGGAGCAACGTGCACTCGGTGAGCCGGTCGGAGTACTTCGGCGGTCCGCTGCCCGGCGAGGCCGTCACCGCGCTGGTCCGGCAGCTCGCGGACGGCCGGCGGCCGGGCGAGGACCGCGAGCTCGACTTCTCGCCGCTGGGCGGCGCGTACGGCCGGGTCGCGCCGGACGCGACCGCGTTCGTGCACCGGTCCGACCGGTTCCTGCTCAAGCAGGCGGTCGCGGTATCCGCCGATGCGCCGGCGGGTGAGCGGGAGGCGGCGCGTAACTGGCTCAAGCGGTCCTGGGAGCTCGTCCACCCGTACGGCACCGGGCGCGCGTACCAGAACTTCCCCGACCCGGACCTCCGAGACCCTGCCAGGGCGTACTTCGGCTCGAACCTGGAACGGCTGCGCCGGGTCAAGCATGCGTATGACCCGGACGGCCTCCTTCGCGACCTCGGCTGACGCGGGTCCCAGCCGATGCGACCGGACCCGCATGCAGCCGCCCGATGGTCACGCTTCCGTCGTTGCCTCCGGCACCGGGGCGTCCAGGAACGGCGGCACCATCGCCAGCAGCAGGTCGACATTGGTCATCAGCGTCGAGTGCGCGGTGCCGGGCAGGATCGCGAGCTGCGACCTCGGCATCCCCATCTCGCCGATCACCCCGCCGCCGAGCAGCCGGAACATCTCGACGATGTGCTCGGGCTGGACGATGTCGGAGTCGCCCAGGATGAGCAGCGCCGGTGCCTGCAGCGAGGCGACCTGCTCGGCGGTGAGCTCCGGGATCTCCATCTGGCTGTTCTTGCGCACCAGCGTCGCCCAGTCGTCCTTGTTCGGCGCTACCCGGAGGTACTCCTGCTCCCACGGGCTACCGGCGAGCATCTCGGGTGTGGTCTGCGAGACACCCTCGAGCAGACCGGGGTGGAGTCCGGCATGGCTGTAGCTGACCGTCGCAAGCACGACCTTGCGGACCAGGTCCGGCCGCTCGATGCCGAGGTGTAGCGCGATCCCCGCACCCATGCTGTAGCCCAGGAAGTCGGCTTGCGCGACGCCGAGCTGCGCCAGCAGGGCCGCGGTGTCGTCGATCATCTGCCGCACCGACAACGGGCGGTCGATGTCGGCGGTGTGGCCGTGCGCCTGCTGCTCGATCGAGATGACCCGCCGCCCGGCCGACAGGCCCGGCAGCAGTGGTCCGAACGACGAACCGGTGGCGGACAATGCGCCGTGCAGCAGTACCAGTGGCACGCCGTCGCCCGAGCCGTGCACCTCGTAGTACATGTTCAGGCCGTTGACGTCGGCGTACGCGCCCTTGCCGCCAGGTATTTCCTCGCTCATCGATACCCCAAACTGGTTGGCGTTCCGGTTCCGACCACCCTAGGGGTTCATCGCGAATCGCTTCGGCTGTGGCTTTACCTCAGAGGTCATCGACCGGATGCGCGTCCACCGGGAGGCTCAGCGATCGTGGTCGCCGGCTTCGCCGCCCTGCAGGTCAGGGCGTCCTGAACGATCCCGGGCTAGGGCTCGAGACCGTGGTCGCGCAGCCAGGGCTCCGGGTCGACCGGGTCACCGCCACCGGGCAGCACCTCGAAGTGCAGGTGCGGTCCGGTGGTGTTGCCGGTCATTCCGACCGAGCCGACCTGCTCGCCGGCAGACACGCTGTCGCCGACCGACACGGTGAACTCGGACATGTGGCAGTACGTCGTCTCGGTGCCGTCCCCGTGCCGGATGATCACCTGCCGGCCGTACGCGCCGGCGTACGACGCGGAGACGACCTCGCCCGGCAGCACGGCACCGACGCGGGTGCCCATCGGCGCGGCGAAGTCGAGACCGGTGTGGTCCGCGGCCCAGCGGCTGCCTCCCTGCCCGAACCGCGCGGTGAGGTGGTAGCCGGAGACCGGAAGCTTTGCGCCGTCCGACGACGTACCGGAGCCGCCGACCGGGCCGGACTCCTCGGCCGCCTTCGCGGCCTTCTGAGCGGCGGCGGCCTTCTTGGCCGCGGCGGCCTTCTTCGCGGCAGCGAGTGCCTTGGCGCGCCGCATGGTCTGCGCCCGCTGAGCGTCGAGCTTGGCCTTCCGGGCGGCGGCCTGCTTGGCGGCGAGTGCCTGCCGGGCCTGCGCCTGGGCCAGTGTCGCCCGGCGCGAGTCGCGGGACACCTGGAGCTGGCGGTTGACCCGGGCGGTGTTGATGGCCGACAGCTGTGCGTCGCTCAGCGTCGCGGGCTCCGTCGACTGCGCGGCGGAGCCGGTGACCGTGACGGCACTGGTCGCGGCCGCGACGACCGCGGCCAGACCGACCAGCTGGCGGCGGCCTGCGGGCGTACGCGGCGCGGCGCGGCGGGCCACCGACTGGCGGGACACGCCAAGCCTTCGGGCGAGCTCATGTCGCGTCACGCGTCGGGGCGCGGGACCGTGGGGCAACACAGGAGGGGCCTTTCACAACGAGGGGCACAACGAGGGGCAAACAGAACCCCCGGGGTTGTCCCAGGGGGCCAATCGACCATAACGAGCGGTCACGGGCATCCCAAACGCCCGCCGGCCGGGGAAAGCGAAAATTCGTCACGATCTGTGAAGCAACGTGGTCAGGTCGTATCGTCCGCTGGGGCTCCACGCCCAAACTGTGATCTGCGCCTCCCGGCCGGCTATGTGACGTAGATCATCCGTCCGGGCGATCTGAGCGATGATGACGGGGTGACTGTGCCGGTGGGGGAGGTACTCGCCGAGGGGCGTGCGGCACTCCGGACCGGGGATGCGGCCAGGGCCCGGCGTGCGTTCGAGCGTGCTCTCGCCGATGAGCCGTCCGGGCCGGCGTGGGAGGGGATGGCGGGCGCTTCGTACCTGGAGCTGGCGTTCCCGCGCGCGGTCGAGGAGTGGGAGAGCGCGTACGCCGCGTACCGGGCCGCCGGCGATCTGGTCGGAGCGGTGCGGGCCGCTCGGACGCTCGGGTACCTGTACGGCACCGCGATCGGGGACGGTGCCGTGTCCGGCGGCTGGATCGCCCGGGCGAAGACGATGCTCGCCAGTACCGAGACCAGCAATGAGGCCGGCTGGATCGCGCTCACCGACGGCATGTTCACCGGCGACCGGGTCCGGCGCGAGGAGCGGTTCCGTACCGCGCTGGAGGTGGCGCGGCGGTACGGCGACACCGAGCTGGAGCTGGCCACGCTGGCGTACCTCGGGGCGAACCTGGTGCATGCGGACCGGACCGAGGAAGGCATGGTGCTGCTGGACGAGGCGCTGGCCGCGGTCGCGGGTGGCGAGGTCGACGACTTCTTCGTCCTCGAGGAGATCTTCTGCCAGCTGTTCTCGGCCTGCGAGCGGGCGCACGACGTGACCCGGGCGGACCAGTGGATCCGGATCGGCGACGCGCTGGCGCAACGGCGCAACCTGCCGGCGGTGTCGGCGTACTGCCGGACCCACTACGGCGGCATCCTGACCGCGGCCGGCCGGTGGCCGGAGGCGGATGCGGCGCTCACCGAGGCCGTCCGGCTGTGGGGGCTGGGCCGGCGGATGCTGCGGTCCGGGGCGCTGGTGCGGCTGGCTGAGCTGCGGGTCCGGCAGGGCCGGCTGGAGGAGGCGGGACAGCTGCTCGCGGGCGTGCACGTCGATGCCGACACGGCCCGGCCGCTGGCCGCGCTGCACCTGGCGAACGGTGACACCGCGCTCGCTCTCGACGCGCTGGAACGGGCACTGCAGGGGATCCCACCGGGAAGTACCGCGGCGGCACCGCTGCTGGCGCTGATGGTCGACGTCCACCTCGCCGCCGGCGACACCGCCCAGGCGGAGACCGCGGTCGAGGCGCTCGAAGCGTGCGCGGCGGGGCGGACCGACCACTACCTGCGCGGGGTCGCGGCGCTCGCGCGCGGGCGGCTCTGCCTCGCGTCGGGGTCCGGCGACGCCCGCGGCTGCCTGCACCAGGCGCTGGACGGGTTCGCCCGCGCGCAGCTGCCGATGGAGGCGGCCCGGTCCCGGCTCGAGCTGGCGGCCGCACTGGTCACCGAACGGCCCGAGGTGGCGCTCACCGAGGCGCGTGCGGCGCTGGACGGGTTCGAACGGCTACAGGCCGCCCGGCATGTCGACGCCGCGGCGGCGCTGCTGCGCTCGCTCGGGGTCCGGGTCTCCGCCGGTCGGGCGCCGGGTGCCCTGACCAAGCGCGAGGCGGAGGTCCTGGACCTGCTCGGCCACGGTCTGTCAAACCCGGAGATCTCTGAGCGGCTGTTCATCAGCCGGAAGACCGTCGAGCACCATGTCGGCAACGTGCTGTCCAAGCTCGGACTGCGCAGCCGCGCCGAGGCGGCGGCGTACGCCGTCCGCAGTGCGAGCCCCGGCAAACCAGCCACCGAATAGGGGACCTCACCGATCCCTCGGTCCACCCCGGCACGGCACCGTCGTCTGGTCAGTTCCGACGAAACGTGCGCTGGGGGATCCGAGATGACGATGTACGACGCGATCGTGGTGGGCGCCCGCTGTGCCGGCGCACCGATGGCGATGCTGCTGGCCCGGAGGGGCTACCGGGTGCTGCTCGTCGACCGGGCGACGTTCCCGAGCGACACGCTGTCCACCCACCTGATCCACCCGCCGGGCGTGGCGGCGCTGGATCGCTGGCGGCTGCTCGGCCGGGTGCTGGCCACCGGTTGCCCGCCGATCGAGCGGTACACGTTCGACTTCGGCCCGTTCGCGATCTCCGGTCGTCCGCATCCGGTCAGCGGGGTAGCGACCGCCTACGCGCCGCGTCGTACCGTGCTCGACACGGTCCTGGTCGAGGCGGCCGCCGAGGCCGGTGCCGAGGTGCGTGTGGGTTTCACCGTCGACGAGGTGCTGGTCGAGAACGGTGCCGTGACCGGCATCCGCGGGCACGACCGGTCCGGCCGTGTCGTCGTGGAGAGGGCCCGGGTGGTGGTCGGTGCGGACGGCCGCGGCTCGAGGGTCGCGAAGGCGGTGTCGCCGCACCAGTACGACGAGAAGCCGCGCCGGCAGTGGGCGTACTACGCGTACTGGAGCGGGTTGCCGACCGACGGGTTCGAGACCTACAACCGGCCAGGCCGGGGTTGGGCGGCTGCGCCGACGAACGACGGGCTGACCATGCTGGTGGTCGGCTGGCCGGCCGCCGAGGCGCAGGCGTACAAGGCGGATGCCGCAGGCAACTACCTGGCGACGCTCGAGCTGGCGCCGGAGTTCGCCGACCGGGTCCGGCAGGCGCGCCGGGTGACGCCGTTCGCCGGCGGCTCGGTGCGCGGCTGGTTCCGCACGCCGTACGGTCCGGGCTGGGTGCTGGTGGGCGACGCCGGCTACAACAAGGACCCGATCACAGCGCAGGGGATCGGCGACGCGTTCCGCGACGCAGAGTCGTGCGCCGGTGCGCTCGACGCGTGGCTTAGTGGTGCCAGGTCGTACGACGACGCGCTCGGCGCACACCACCGGGACCGCGACGCACGGGTCCGGTCACTGTACGAGTTCACCGCTCAGCTGGCGACGCTCGAACCGCCGCCGGCCGAGATGCAGCAGCTGCTCGGCGCCGTACACGGCCGGCAGGACGCGATGGACGACTTCGTCAGCATGGTGGCGGGCACACTGTCACCGGACGAGTTCTTCGCCCCCGCCAACCTCGACCAGCTGATGGCGCCGCTCGCCAGCTGACGGTTCTACAGCTGCCACCGAGTGGCGCCGTACGGCTCGGCGGTGCCGAGCGCGAAGACGGTTGCCGGTGTCATCCGGTACACGTGCCACGGCGGCGGACCGGCGCTCGGCGCACTGAACTCGCCGGTCAGGCCCGGCCCGTCCGCACCGACCTGCGTCTCCCAGCCGAGCCCGGCGAACTGCTCGCTGATCCGCTGGACCGTCGGTACGTCGGTGACCCGGACCGCCTCGCCCTCGAAGACCAGGTCGAACGGCTCCGCGGCGACCGAGAGCGAGCACCGAGGGTCCTGTTCGAGGTTCTTCGCCTTCCGGGTCCCCGGTCCGGCGGTGAAGTAGAAGTCGTCGTCTACCCGCAACACACCCAGCGGCATCACGTGCGGCCTGCCGTCCGGCCGTACCGTGCTCAGCCAGAACGTGTGCCGCGACGGCCCGCCGGAGCCTGGTCCCTGCGAGATTCCCGCGTCCAGCACGTCCCGGACCTTCGACCAGGGGATCTCCGGCGCCCCGTACCCATCCAGATTCCGTGCCTCGGTCGGCTCACTTCCGGCCATCGCCGGCTCCTCTCGGTCGAAACGACTCTGTGAACGAACGGCTGTGTGAACACTGCCACCTGAGGTGACAGCCGTCAGCGTGGGAACTCATCGCCGCGAGACGGATGTCGGGCACGATGTGTCCAGACGTGACGGAGGTGGGCGGTGGCCGGGACAGAGGCGGTCGGGCGGGCTCATCGGCTGCGCCGGATGACCGGGCGGGATACGGGTGAGGAGCACCGGACGGCGACGCCGTTGGAGCTGCTCTACGACCTGACGTTCGTGGTGGCGTTCGGGCAGGCCGCGGACCAGTTCGCGCACCTGCTGGCGGAGGGGCATGTGCGCTCCGGCCTGATCGCGTTCGGGTTCGGCACGTTCGCGATCTGCTGGGCGTGGATCAACTTCAGCTGGTTCGCCTCGGCCTACGACACCGACGACTGGGTGTTCCGGCTGGCGACGATGGTGCAGATGGTCGGAGTGATCATCGTCGCGCTCGGGTTACCGCAGATGTTCCGCGCCGTTGACGAGGGCCACAGCGTCGGCAACAGCGTGGCCGTCGCCGGCTACGTCGTGATGCGTGTGGGAATGCTGTTCCTCTGGCTCCGCGCAGCGCGCCACGACCCGCCGCGGCGCCGGGCCTGCCACACGTACGCCGCCACGATCGGGGTCGCGCAGATCGGGTGGTTGCTGCTGCTGTTCGCGGACCTGTCCCTGCCGATGTTCTTCCTGCTGGCCATCGTCCCGTTCCTGATCGAGCTCGGCGGACCGTTGCTCGCGGAGCGCGGCAAGGGCGGTACGCCGTGGCACGCGCACCACATCGCCGAGCGGTACGGGCTG
>Ga0075418_10009348_pt1 | contig 10983 bp, 8 predicted proteins | sample SoiMetdeltSBSDD2_FD_81776 | JGI IMG/M metagenome (GOLD analysis project Ga0075418, IMG submission 81776) | Bulk soil microbial communities from a Populus tree surrounding site in Tennessee, USA - Soil MetaG P. deltoides SBSDD2 | ecosystem: Environmental > Terrestrial > Soil > Tree plantation...
GAAAAACCTGCCTCAATAACTCTTAAGGTGAATTCTCTTTCTGATGAATCACTTATTATGAAGCTGAATGAAGCAGCAAAGGTTGGCGTTGAACTGAACCTGATCGTCCGTGGAATTTTTTGTATGCGTTCTGAAAGTAAAAAATATTTAAAACCAGTAAATGCGATCAGCATTGTAGATGAATACCTGGAGCATGCACGGGTGTGGGTATTTCATAACAATGGTAAAGAGAAAGTTTATATATCTTCGGCAGACTGGATGGTGCGAAATCTTGACCACCGTGTTGAAGCCAGTTGTTTGATAACTGATGAGCAAATAAAGCAAGAATTAAAAGATATTCTTGAAATACAGTTAAACGATAATGTAAAAGCAAGAAAGCTTAATAATGAGCTCAGCAACGATTACATCAATACAGGAAGAAAAAAGATCCGTAGCCAGGTAGAAACCTATAAATATCTTTATAAGAAAACCCAAACACCCGTAAACGTTGAGATTGGCAGCAATTGATATTGGAAGTAATGCAGCACGCCTTCTTATTACGGATGTACTAAAAGGTCCCCAGGGAAATACAGAGTTTATTAAAGCAGCCCTTGTCCGTGCACCGCTCCGGCTCGGTTTCGAAGTATTCGACAAGGGCGAGATCCCTCCCAACAAAGTTGAGAAGATCATTAAGACAATGAAGAGCTATAAGCTCCTCCTAGAAGTATACGAAGTAAAACATGTAAAAGCCTGTGCCACTTCAGCGATGAGAGATGCTACCAATGGCCCTGAAATAATTCGTAAAGTAAAAACTGAAACAGGAATAGAGATAAAGATCATTTCCGGGCAAGAAGAAGCCTCGCTTATTTATGAGAATCATATTGCAGAAGGAATGACAAAAGAAGAATCCTACTTATATATAGATGTGGGCGGTGGTAGTACAGAGCTTACTTTTTTCAGCGATGGCAAACTTGTATTTAAGGAATCATTTAACATCGGGACTATCCGGTTGCTTAAAAACCAGGTAAATGAATCGTTATGGGATGAAATGAAAGAATTCATTAAGGAAAGAACAAAAGGATATCATCATGTAACAGCGATCGGTTCCGGCGGAAACATCAATAAAGTATTTTCACTTTCAAAACGTAAAGAAGGCAAGCCATTATCTCTTGATCTCTTGCGTGACTATTTTAAGGAGTTCAGTAATTTATCAGTTAATCAAAGAATGACATTGTATCATTTGCGTGAAGACAGGGCTGATGTAATTGTTCCTGCCCTTCTGATCTATATTAATGTAATGCGTTGGACCGATGCGGAAGAAATTTATATTCCGAAAATAGGCCTGGCCGATGGTCTTATTCATACGCTTTATGAAGAAGTGAAGTTAAAGGAGATTGAAATTTAATTTTGAGCGATTGGGAAAAAGTAAAATTGGGAAATTGGGAAATTTGTAATCTCAACCCTATTTCTTATGACAGAAAAAGAATTAAAAATTAGAACAAGAAAGTTTGCAATTGATATTTTGAATTTTGTAGATAAACTTCCAAACAGACGCAGCGCAAATATCATCGGCAACCAATTGGGCAGAAGTGCTTCGTCGCTCGCAGCGAATTATAGGGCAGCGTGCAGAGGTCGTTCTCATGCTGAATTTGTTTCAAAAATAGGTGTGGTTGAAGAAGAGTCTGATGAATCAATATTTTGGCTTGATATAACACCGGAGACTAAAAATGCAACTGTTGAAGAAGTTACGCCATTGCTAAAAGAAGCACGGGAGTTAACAGCGATTTTCACTGCAGCATGTAAAACCGCTAAACAAAATAAAAATAAGTAGGATATGGGAAAAATTTCCCAATTTCCCAATCTCAAAATTTTCAAAATCAACAGATGTCAGTAAACAAGGAAGTAAAAAAGGTAACGACGAATACACTTCAGAAGATGAAAACGGCGGGTGAAAAGATCAGCATGTTGACAGCTTATGATTTTTCTTTTGCAAGAATTATTGATAACGCCGGTATTGATATAATTCTTGTTGGCGATTCTGCTTCGAATGTTATGGCGGGACATGAGACTACACTCCCGATCACTATCGATCATATGATCTATCATGCTTCCTCCGTGATTCGTGGAATAAACAGGTGTCTTTGCGTTGTTGATCTTCCATTCGGATCTTATCAATCTAATTCTGACATCGCACTTGCTTCTGCAATCCGGATCATGAAGGAAACAGGTGCTCATTCAATAAAAATGGAAGGAGGAGAAGAAGTGATTGAGTCAGTAAAGAGAATTGTTTCTGCAGGTATACCCGTGATGGGACATTTGGGATTAACACCACAATCGATCTATAAATTCGGAACGTACACTGTGCGTGCAAAAGAAGCGGAAGAAGCAAATAAATTAAGACGTGATGCCAAGATCCTGGAGAAGGCAGGATGTTTTGCAATTGTTCTTGAAAAGATCCCTGCGCAACTTGCAAAAGAAGTAACAGAAAGTTTACACATCCCAACGATCGGCATTGGCGCCGGCATGTATTGCGACGGACAAGTGCTTGTAATGCATGATATGCTCGGCATCAATACAGAGTTCAAACCGCGGTTTCTTCGTCAATATTTGAATCTTAATGAACAAGTGACTGTTGCAGTTCAACAATACATCAGCGATGTGAAAGGAAAGTCTTTTCCAAATGAAAATGAGCAGTATTGATCAAAATGATTTTAATTTTCGTGCAGAGGCTTTACTAAATCCTTTATTGTTTACAGAGTTGACTGAAGGCTATTTTGCTGTATCATATTGATCATTTAATGTTTTTCACACGATTATTTTCTAACAAATTTTCGCTTTGGATCGTATTAGATACCGATATGTCTCTATCTCAGTTCTGATCACCGATCTGTACTTTTGCATTCTAAATAATACACATGGATTTTCTGAAGGTATTACAGATAGAGACGGATAACAATGGTGTAAGTACGGGAAGCAAATGGATTAAATCGAGTGGTCAAAAAATTGACTCCTTCTCCCCAGTCGATGGTAAATTGATCGGGTCTGTTGCGGCTGCCGATAAAAACAGTTATGAAAAAATAATTCAAACTGCCGAAGATGCATTTAAAAAATGGCGAATGGTCCCCGCGCCGCAACGAGGTGAAATAGTAAGACAGATCGGCGAAGCATTGCGTCATCATAAAGAACCACTTGGTAAGCTGGTTTCTTATGAAATGGGAAAAAGTTTACAGGAAGGTTATGGTGAAGTGCAGGAGATGATCGACATCTGTGATTTTGCTGTTGGTTTATCAAGACAACTCTATGGATTGAGTATGCATAGCGAACGGCCCGGTCATCGCATGTATGAGCAATGGCACCCGCTGGGAATCGTCGGGATCATCTCTGCATTTAATTTTCCAGTTGCAGTATGGAGTTGGAATAGTATGCTCGCATTAGTTTGTGGTGATGTTTGTGTATGGAAGCCGTCTGAAAAAACTCCCCTCTGTGGCATCGCATGTCAACATATAATTTCAGAAGTGTTTGCAAAAAATAATGTACCTGAAGGTGTTTCCTGTTTGATTATCGGAGGTCGTGATGTTGGCGAATGGATGGCAAATGATCAAAGAATTCCGCTAGTATCAGCAACAGGATCCACAAGAATGGGAAAAGCTGTTGGCGCCGCTGTCGGGGCAAGATTAGGTAGAGCTTTACTGGAACTCGGCGGTAACAATGCAATTATTGTTTCCAAAGATGCGGATATTGATATGGCAATTCGTGGAGCAATGTTTGGCGCTGTGGGAACTGCAGGTCAGCGTTGCACTACTACCAGACGTTTGATCATTCATGAAGATGTTTATGATTCCATAAAACAAAAATTGATCGCTGGATACTCTCAATTGCGAATCGGAAATCCTTTGGATGAACACAATCATGTAGGTCCACTGATCGATAAAGACGCTGTGAAAATGTATGAATCAGCAATTGAAGCCTGTAAAAACGAAGGCGGAAAATTTATTGTTGAAGGTGGAGTGTTAAAAGGCGACGGATTTGATAGTGGTTGTTATGTAAGACCATGTATTGCAGAAGTACGCCCTGATCATAAAATTGTAAAGCATGAAACCTTTGCGCCAATTCTTTATCTTTTAAAATATAAGACAGTTGAGGAAGCGATTTCGATTCAAAATGGAGTGCCGCAGGGCTTATCATCTGCGATCATGACATTGAATCTTCGGGAAGCTGAACAATTCCTCTCTGCTGCCGGAAGTGATTGTGGCATCGCCAACGTAAACATAGGAACAAGCGGTGCAGAAATTGGTGGTGCATTTGGTGGTGAAAAAGAAACAGGCGGTGGACGTGAAAGCGGAAGCGATTCATGGAAAAATTATATGCGCCGGCAAACAAATACGATCAATTTCAGCAGTAATCTTCCGCTGGCACAGGGAATAAAATTTGATATATAAAAATCATTACCCTTTAATAGCGTTATGGCCAAATTGATAAATTGTTGAATTGTTATTATAACAATTTAGCCATACAACCATTCAGCCCAACTCATCACTTAAATCCGCCAAAAGACTATGATTTTTATGAAATAATTTCAACCTTTGTACGTTGAATATCAATCAATACCTCTGAAAAATCATCCGATGAAAAAAACTTTACTTCTTGCCCTGCTTTTTATATGGCAAATCTCAGATGCTCAATTACGTATAGCCCTTGCAGGTGGTGGCCATACTTCCACAATTAATGAAACAAATAACCTACCCAATTGGTCAGAAAGCAATTATAGCAGCCGCACCGGCGCTCATTTTGGCTTTATTGCAGATCTGCAACTTGGAGTAAATTCAAAATTTTATGCACAACCTGGCGTGATGTTTCATAATAAGGGAAGAAAATTTTTCAGCACATATGATACCTCGGTTTATGATTATATCAGCATCGACCAAAAACAATACATAAACTATGTTGACATTCCATTGAATCTTGTTTATAAAATTCCAATCGGGGGTAAAGCAAAATTCTTTTTAGGTGGCGGACCTTATCTTTCTTTTTTCTATAATGGAATGGAAAAAACAGAAACATATCTAAAGACCGGAAAATACGAAACTCAAGAAAATACTGATCTGCCTGTTGGTGATGGCCCTGGGAAATATAAAACACTCGATCTTGGAATAAATGGAACTGCAGGTGTTGAGTTCGGTGGATTTTTTATTGCAGGTAATTTCAGTCGTAGTCTTACCGATATGTACACGGCAGCTTATGATGGAAGTTTCAAGAACCAGGTTATCGGCGCCACACTTGGCATTTTTATTGGCCGACCAATTTCACTTGAGGATAAACCAAAGGATACGGATAGTGACGGAATTATTGATAAAGAAGATCTATGTATAACTGAACCCGGACCATTAGTAACAAAAGGTTGTCCGGATACGGATGCGGATGGTATTGCTGATAAAGATGATAAATGTCCGAATGAAAAAGGATTAACCAATAATAATGGTTGTCCATTACTTGATACGGACAAGGATGGAATTACCGATGATAAGGATAAATGCGTAACTGTCCCTGGTATTGCAAAGTATGAGGGCTGTCCCATACCGGATACTGATAAAGATGCGATCAACGATGAAGACGATAAATGTCCGACCGTTCCTGGTTTGGCTCGTTATATTGGATGTCCAATTCCGGATACAGATGGAGATGGAGTGAATGATGAAGACGATAAATGTGTCAGTGAGCCGGGACTTAAGGAAAACAGTGGCTGTCCTGAGATCAAGAAGGAGATCTTACAGAAAGTAGAATATGCAGCCCGCAAGATCCAGTTTAGTTATGCAAAAGCTGTTTTGTTACCTGAGTCGGAGAAAGTGCTTGATGAGGTGGCAGATCTTTTGAAAAAGCAACCAGAACTCAGGCTTGATATTGAAGGCCATACAAGTAATGACGGAAGTTTCAATGCAAATATGAGACTTTCAAATGAAAGGGCTGAAACGGTGAAGAATTACCTGGTTGGAAAGGGTGTTGACCCACTAAGATTGACATCACAAGGTTTTGGGCCCACCAAACCATTGAACCAGGGAAAAACAGAGCAGGAACGAGCACTTAACCGGAGGGTTGAAATGAAATTGAGAAATAATTAAAAATACTTAAAACCTCCCGATGCAACCGGGAGGTTTTCTTTTGGCTCTGTTATTGTCATGAAAAACTCACGTCATTGTGAGGAATTACCAAAAAAGTATGGATGGTTAAATAAAATCTCCCCCTTTTTTAATCTTTGTATTTAAAATCTTTTTAAAATCAAATAAAAAATGAATAGACTCTTAACAGGCGCAGTGACGATAGTTATGGCTTTAATTAGCACTACAGCTTTTGCACAGACAAGTATAAAAGAACCCCTGCCCAATGGATGGCACTTACAGGATAAGGCTACATCAGGTGTTTACGGTATCAGCCTTGATAAAGCATATCAATTGGTGAAAGGAAAGAAAAGTAAAACTGTTTTGGTTGCGGTTATTGATTCAGGTGTTGATACACTTCACGAAGATCTTAAAGAAGTCTTGTGGCGCAATCCAAAAGAAGTTCCTGGTAATGGAATTGACGATGACAAAAATGGTTATGTGGATGATATCTATGGATGGAACTTTATTGGAGGAAAAGACGGCAGAAATGTTACGGTGGATTCATATGAAAGGGATAGAGTTTATCACCAGTATAAGAACAAATTTGAAGGAAAAAATATTGATTCAAAAACGTTGTCAAACGAAGAAGCTGAGATTTATGAAATGTGGAGAAAGACAAAAGCAGAGATCGATGGTGACGATGAAGATGACGCCAATGAGCCTCCGGTTGATGTTAATAAATTGAGGGCAGGGTACAAAACCCTTTCATTTTATGACAGCATTTTGCAAGTGGCCATGGGTAAAAAAGAATTTACAGGAAAAGAACTTGAGAAAGCTGATCTCAAAGATTTCAGAGCAATAAATGCAAAAGCCGCGTTGGTCGGTTTTATGACAGACAACAATCTTTTAGATATCACTAATAAAGAAATTTTGAATGAGTTCAAAGAATATATTGACCAGTTGCAGCGTAAAGAAGATCGCAAAGCCGATGCAAAAACAAAGGTCCCTAAGAGTTACCGCAATGATATAGTGAAGGATAATTATAATGATATTGATGATAAATACTATGGAAATAATAATGTTTTTGTAGATAACAGTGCGGCTCAGCACGGAACTCATGTTACCGGGATCATTGGGGCAAAAAGAGACAATAAAATAGGTGTGGACGGTGTGGCAGATAATGTCAGGATCATGATGATACGTGCCGTGCCTGATGGCGATGAGCATGACAAAGACATTGCGTTAGCGATCCGTTATGCAGTTGATAACGGTGCACAAGTGATCAATATGAGTTTTGGTAAAAGTTTTTCTCCTGAAAAAAAATGGGTGGATGAAGCCGTAGAATACGCGAGATCAAAAGGAGTATTATTGGTGCATGCAGCGGGCAATGAACACAAAAACATAGATACGACTTGGAATTTTCCCAGTCCTGTTTACCAGGCAAATAAAAAGAGAGCCAGCAATTGGATAACGGTTGGCGCCAGCGGCGATCTTTCGATAGATCAGGTAACAGAAGAACATGTTAAGTACAACTCATTAACGGCTAATTTTTCTAATTACGGAAAGAACGAAGTAGATGTTTTTGCTCCGGGCATGAAGATATATTCTACAGTACCCGGCGGAAATGCGTATGCAAATTTGCAGGGGACCAGCATGGCAGCGCCGGTGGTAGCTGGTCTTGCTGCTTTGATCCTTGAGTACTATCCAAGTCTAAGTGCGGAGCAGGTAAAATATGTTATTGAAAAATCTACGGTAGTTCCCTCATTTGAGGTAAATGTACCTTACTCAGAAAAAAAGGTAAAGCTTTCTGAGATTTCAAAAACAGGTGGTGTAATAAATGCGTATGAAGCACTCAAACTTGCTGCAACCTTAAAAGGAGAGCGACCAGCAAGCAATCAGTTGAAGCCATTCTAAGTATCAATAAACTGTTTAAACGATTTACAAACCTCCGCAGAAATGCGGAGGTTTTTTATTATGCGCTATAATATTTTTGCGGCGTATATTTATTTCAGCATCATCATGAAAAGAATTCCTGCCATCCTTATTCCTTTGCTTCTATTTTTTGCGAACTGTAGCCCTCCTTCGGCTAAACTTGCAAATTCTTTTGATCCAGACATTGTCCTTGTAAATATTGAAAACGGCGACAGGACTTTCATCGGAAAAGTGCTGCAAAAACTGGATAGTTTAAAGCCTTTGATTATCGGGATTGATGTTACATTTCAGGGAAAAAAACCACAACAAGACTCAGTTTTGATTGCTGCATTGCAGAAAATCAAGAATGATATTTTAGTCTATAGTGTTAATAAGGACGGACTGGTGAATGGATCGGATTCCGTATTTGTTGCTTCGGTGCATGACCAGGGAAATCTTTATTATGAACAAAGGCTCGGGCTTATAACAACAATAATTCCTCTGCGAAAGGTTAATGATGTGGTTCATGAATCAATTGCAGTAAAGATCATCAAGAATTGGAAACCCGATTTCGTTTCTCAAATAGGCGTTGATGAAAAAATTGATATTAATTATACAAGGACCCTGGAAAAATTTCATTGTCTTGATGGCTCATTTTTACTTACCACTAATATTGATGACTTTGATTTTGGCAATAACGTTTTCCTGGTTGGCTATACTGGGCCGGAAAATGAGGATAAACATTTCACCCCTTTACGTTTTATTGACAACAAGAAATATAAAAATGATGAACCAGATACTTATGGATTAGTTATAATTGCGAATGAAATGAGGACCATTTTGGAGTATAAAAAACACCATTGATATTTGATACGCAGATTTTTTGCTTTCTTAACTCTTCCATCTTTAACTTTAAACCCTCAAATTTTCTAAACTTGTAAAAAATTCTTCTATGTCTCGCCCCGATCTATCTCGTGTTCCTGAATTCTATCATGGTTATATTAATAAAGTAAAAGAAGATGATGTAGTTTCAGCTTTAAAAGGTAGTACCAAAGGATTATTCGATCTTTTAAAGTCCATCCCACCAGATAAACAAGATCATCGTTATGCAGAAGGAAAGTGGACAATTAAAGAAGTTGTACAACACATGCTTGACGGCGAGAGAGTATTCACTTACCGTGCTCTTCGCTTTGCAAGAAAAGACGACACTCCCCTGCCTGGTTTTGATGAAAATCTCTTTGCTCAAACGGCAAAAGCTGATAAAAGAAGCTGGAGTGCTCTGGTCGAAGAATTTGAGGCGTTGAGGAAGGCATCAGAAAGTATGTTCGCCTCCTTTGACAATGAACAACTGGAACAATCAGGAATTGCCAGCGAAAGTTCAACCTATGTTTTGGGAATTGGTTTTATAGTCGCTGGCCACGTCAACCATCATTGCCAGATAATAAAAGAAAGATACCTGTAAAAAATAGTCCCGGATATTCCGGGACTATTCAATACTATTCGTATCGTTTAAAACGGTTTTTTAACTTCATCAGTTTTATTCTGCGCCATATTCTTTTGAATCACCATATCAGAAGTAACTCTGGCGGCCTGGTCTATATAAATATCTTTGCGAAGATTCTTTATCCATTGCTCAAAACGATCTTGCTTGCCTTTATCATAAGAGAACCTGTTTGCATCCTGTGGAAGAGACGTCACATCCATATCCTGCTCTAATTTTTTTAATTGTTCAATTTGCTTAACAGTGGCCCTTATTGCTTTTTGTTCTTTCTGATATTTCTCAAAATTCAAAGAATATTCTCTGTCATTTTGTTTAGCGAGCCAGTCTGTATTTTCTTTTATCATCCTAAAGGCTGTGTTCGTTTGCAGCCTTGCGTCGCTTAATTTCTGTATGGTTTCAAGCTCATAGCCTGATCTCCAGTTTGCGATAGGTGCTTTTTTGATCTCGTCCCATGGCAATGCATCCGGGTCATCTTTTTCGCGGAATTTTAAATATTCATAATTATCAGGCAATACAATATCAGAAGTAACTCCTTTTAATTGAGTGGATCCACCGTTTACTCTATAAAATTTCTGCAACGTCAACTTAATTGTTCCCAGGTCTGAATTTGAATTCAAATACCCTGCCTCTGGATCAAGGCCAAGATTGCGTTGCACAGTTCCTTTACCATACGTAGTCGTACTTCCTATCACAATACCACGACCATAATCTTGTATGGCAGCAGCAAAAATTTCCGAAGCAGAAGCGCTGAACTCATTTACCATCACAGTAAGAGGTCCATCATATAATACTTCACGATTCTTATCTTCAAGAATATTTGGTTTACCATCACGATCTTTTACCTGTACGATCGGGCCTTTTTCAATGAATAAACCAACCATTTGCACAACATCATAAAGAGAACCACCGCCATTATTACGGAGATCCATAACAATACCATCAACTTTATCTTCTTTAAGTTTAATAATCTCTTTTGCTACATCTATATAGCAACGGGCACCATTTGGTCGGTCAAAATCAGCATAGAATTCAGGAAGATATATATATCCAATCCTGGAATTTCCATTATTGATTATTGCACTTTTAGCAAATGATTCATCCTGCACTATTTCATCACGAATTAATGTAACCACCTTTACAGAGCCATCCTGCTTTTTTAAAGTCAGTTTTACGTCAGTACCCTTTTTACCACGGATAAGCTTTACTGCATCTTCCACAACAAAACCGGTAAGTTCTGTGGGCTCTTCCTTTCCCTGCCCTACTTTTAAAATAATATCACCTACTTGCACTTCTCCGCTTTTCCATGCAGGGCTGCCGGCAATCAAAGTGTTTATCTTAATATTTCCCTCATCATAAACAAGGGATGCTCCGATTCCAAAAAAGCGACCACTCATTTGCTCATCAAAATATCTTTTGTCAACCGGAGGGAAAAACTCAGTGTGAGGATCCATTGCATTTGTAATTAGACTTACAAACAAATTGAATTTATCGTCCTCA
>Ga0075418_10009349_pt1 | contig 10983 bp, 14 predicted proteins | sample SoiMetdeltSBSDD2_FD_81776 | JGI IMG/M metagenome (GOLD analysis project Ga0075418, IMG submission 81776) | Bulk soil microbial communities from a Populus tree surrounding site in Tennessee, USA - Soil MetaG P. deltoides SBSDD2 | ecosystem: Environmental > Terrestrial > Soil > Tree plantation...
CAAACACGGGGGCGGTCGGGGTCGTTACGTATACCATACTTGCCTCTCTCTCGATGGACCCTCCTGCGCCCACACCGGACAACCGGGTCCCGATAGCTGCCAGCTTCATTGTGGTACTCTGGTGTTAGAAAGCTAGCTGGCGGGCTGACAAATGTCAATGTGTTGTCTTATACAGAACCTTGACACGACGGGAAGCCGAGCGCCTATTTACGGCATGACCATTCGTGCCAGGGCCGGGGGCCACCGGCACCCCATGCGGGTCGTCACCCGCCGCACCGGGTTGAGCGCCGACCTCCTCCGTGCATGGGAGAGGCGGTATGAAGTGGTGAAGCCGTCGCGATCCGAGGGTGGCCGTCGCCTCTATTCGGACGCCGACATTGAGCGGCTGCGCCTCCTCTACCGCGCCACGCTGGCCGGCCGCAGCATCGGGCAGGTGGCCGAGCTCTCGACGGAGGCACTCACCGCGCTGGTGCGCCACGATGCAGAGGCGGATGCCGAGGCGGAACTCGGGAACCAGGGCGCGCCGGGATCGGAGCTCATGACGTCGCCTCAGGCGGCCCGCTATCTAACCGACTGCATGCGATGCGTCGAGCGGCTCGACGCGCCGGGACTCGACGCCACCCTCCGGCGCGCGGCGGTCGCGCTGCCCGCAGCGTGGCTTCTCGACGGGGTCGTCGTCCCGCTGCTCGAGCGCCTGGGCACGCGCTGGCGCGAGGGAACGCTCCGTCCCGTGCACGGGCACCTGGCGTCCGCCGTCCTGCGGCGGCTGCTCGAGAGGGTGATCGAGAGCGCGAGCTCGCCGCTCGCCACCGCGAATCTGGTGGTCGCCACACCGGTCGGCCAGGTTCACGAGTTCGGGGCCTTGGTCGTCGCCGCCACCGCGGCGGCCGAGGGGTGGCGGGTGACCTACCTGGGCACCGATCTCCCGGCGGAGGACATCGCGGAGGCCGCGGTCCGGACGCGGGCTCGGGCCGCGGCGCTGAGCGTCGTCTTCCCCGCGGGAGATGCGGCACTCGAGGACGACCTGCGGCGCCTCCGGACTGTGCTGCCGAAGGATGTCACGCTCGTGGTGGGCGGCGCCGCAGCGTCCGCCTCCAGCGGAGTGCTCAACGAGATCGGCGCCGCGCAGCTCGACGATCTCGAAGCCTTCCGAGCACAGCTCCGGACGCTCCGCCGGACCCGGACGGCGCGGGCGCTGACCCCCGGCGCGCGTCGGGCCCCAAGCCCGCCGGACGCCCAGCGCCGCGCGTGAGTGGCGACTGGCGCCTTTAGGCCGGTGCAGTATGGAGGCTTCGTGATTGCCCGCGCGCCGGGGGCCCCCGGGGATTGCCGCCCTCGATCATAGACGATACCCCGTCTCGGGCGCGGTCCAGGCCGGCTGCGAGTGCGCGAGTAACCGGCGGAGGTCGGCCTCGCTAAGTTGCTCGAGCGCGAGCTCCGAGTTCTTGTCGCCGAGGGGCGAGTAGCGAGTCACCCGACGCTCGCGGTCGCGCCCGATGCCCCGCGTGAAGACGAGCCCGAGCTCGTCCTTCACATACTGGGTCACCCGGCCACTCACCTCCACCTCCCACCGCTCGCCGTTCACCTCGATGATGCGTCGCGGCATGTCAGAGCGCCACCTCCTCACAGAGCTCCCAAGCGTTCGGGGCGCAGCCTCGCGAGCGTTTTGGAGAACTACGGCATCTCTTGGTGCGGTCTGACGCTCTACGCTTCAGCTGCGGGGCGATCAGCCCGGCGATTCCGAATTCTACGTGCCTCTGAAACGAGCTCGCCCGTCAGCTGCAAGCGTGGGTTAGGGGGCATCGGGACGTCTGCGGCGAGTCGCGATTTGCCACGTGTTGCCCCACTGGTCCCTTACCATACCGCGACGGTCCCCGTAGGGTTGGTCCGACGGCTCTTCCAGTGACTTAGCTCCTGTGCTAATTGCCTTCCGATATGTCTCATCCGCCTCGTCCACATACACATAGAGAAAGGCCGGCATCGGATCTCGGACTCCAGCGTCCGTAACCATGACGATCGAGTCGCCGATCTTCATCTCGGCCGGTCGATCCGGACGATAGGCGCCTGTCGCACCGAACACACGCTTGAGAAACTCGACTAACCGTTCTGCGTCGTGTGCCACGATTCGTGGAGTCACGGTATGCCACCCCTCGGGCGTGAAGCCCGAGCGGGACTCCGTTTTCTTCATCACTTGGCCTTTCCGCTCATAACGACGCTGCCGCCTAACGACCCCTCTTCAGCTACGGGCACAAACCCGCGCATTCACAATTCAACGCTTCCACAACGACCGAGGCGTAAGCCGAGGTCGCATCGGCGGCCCTCTACTCTCGCCCACTCAGGGTGTAAAGGGGGCCGTTGGTGCGTTGTTCAACTGAGACGCCGCGTTCTTGAAGACGTTGCCAATGGAGTTGCGGAGCACGAGCAGGATCGCGATTAAGCCGACCGCGACCAGCGCGATAATCAGGGCGTATTCCACCAGCCCCTGCCCGGACTCGTCCGCGAGCATTGCAGTGAATATCGACCTCATATGTTCCTCCGTGGTGCGTGGTGGCGCTTTCGAGAAACTACCGTTGAGGCTTCAATCCGATAAGTCCTCGTGCCGGATCTCGCCGTACGTCTTCCGAGCCGCGATCAGCGATTGCCCGATCGTCGTCAACGAATTAGGCCTGAGGGACGCCCTCCTCCATTGACCGACCTGACCCACGTCAGCACAGTGACGGCTCGCACGGCGGGGAACGTGGTTGCTTCGGCATCATTGCTACGGGCCAAGCACTCGAGCAATCCGTTCATGCATCAGCGCCACACCGTTCTCATAGTTGATGACGCGGATCTGGTTCGCCGGACTGCCAACCGCATGCTGACCAAAGGTGGCTACCGGGTGCTGGAAGCGGCTGACGGCGATGAAGCACTCAGCGTCTTGAGCACGCGGGGCGTGAAGGTCGATCTCGTCTTGCTCGATGTGGTCCTCCCCGGCAAGGATGGGGTCGCCCTCTATGCGGACATCTGCGCCCGCTGGCCGGAAATGCCCATCGTCTTCATATCGGCCTACTCAGCAGAGATTCTGGTCACCTACGGCCAGGAAGATCTCTCAGTGCCCTTCTTGGCCAAGCCTTTCACCTACGAGCAAATCACGTCGAAAGTGCGCGCCGTCATAGAGCAACGGATTCACTGCCGGGAGCCTCGCACGTCTGGACCACAGCCCATGAAGAGCTAGCGGCCAGGGTCAGCCGGGCTCGCGCCATAGTCGTTCTGCACGCACAATGAAAGCACTTACGAGATTCCTGCTGGCACGGTCACGCCTCACAGTATGGCGGGGTGCCACGCTTTCGGGCAGTCAGCAGACTGCTAGTTAGTTGCAATCGGCGCTGCATGGGATCCCGGTCCCCACCCCCCGCTCGCGGCGCCAGCGAGTGGGCTCGCGGCGAAGGTGGGAATCTCGTACGGACAGAAAGACGGCTGTACCATGAATCGACCTGAACAGCTTGGCATCCTGCTGCTCGGAGTCGTGGCAGCGGGTATGGGTCTCCGGACCATGCGCCGCCGCGAAGAGGTGACGATCGACGAGATCGGCACGGTCATCGCCACCTATCGCGGGCCGGCTGCATTCTGCCGGGGGGTCAGTGCTGTGCTCACCGGCCTCGGCATCGTGGCCGCTGCCTTCGCCGGGCTGCTGGGCCTCGGGGCTGCCATGGAAACCCAGCTCCGCGAGCGGCCCGGGGCGCTGATTTCCTTCGCCTCGCTCGCGGGGCTGGCCTGGAGCCTTTCCCTCGTGTTCGGCTCGGTCGAGCAGCGCGGCTCGACCTTGCGACTCGTGGCCGGCGCTCTCGGTCGGCTGCTTGGCGTGGTCCTCACTACCGTCTCAGTCGCGGGCCTCGGGCTTGGGGTGTGGGAAATGGTCGCGCCTGCCCAATTCGACCACTTGATTGCGTTGCTCTCTAATGGCCCGCGCTAATCGATGTATTGGCCAGGTGGGCCGCTAGAGCCTGTGCGACTTCTTCTGCTGTCGTGAATGCCCATTCGCCAGTCCTGGACTTGAGGGCGCCCGGGCCAGAGTCCGGGGCACAGCGGACACGCGCCTGCGCCCTAGTCCCTTCGGTACTGGCGCGTGGCCCAAGATGCTGGGCCAAGATGCATACGCAAAGGGTGCGAACCGCCGCCATCAGGATTCGCACCCTCAACGCCTATCACCGCTGACCCCACCCACTTCTGACGAACGAAGGCGTTCCGTGAGCCGCTCCCAAAGCAGACGCGTCCGTCCATCGTGCCATCGCTGTTCCCTTCGACCGAGGGTCTGGTCTGGGTAGCTACGCTGTCGCTTACGGGACTCATCCTTCTTGACGAGTCGGCTTCGGCCCTGGCTTCGGGCGGCGAGCTGCCAGTCCGCCGTTGGCGCGCCGGGGCTTTTGCGCTGCTCTGGCGCTGGGGTGTGTTGATGTGGTCTTCGGCGCCTTGCGCCTATCATGAGCGCGGCTCGGCGGCTGGGTTCCGCGCGAGGCGATACCGCAGGACCAATGCGGGACGGCCGCCGCCGGCCCGACCGGGAAAGCCGGCAGCCGCGTAGTGTCGCTCAGAGTCGGTCTGCCACTCACGCTCACTGCCGCCAGGGCAGCACGGTAGTGATCCAGGATCGATGTTTCCGCCAGGGAGTCCACCATGTTCCAACGCTCCAGTGAATCCCCCTCGAAATGGTACAACTCCTCGGTGCTGGTCTCGTCGTTGCGGATGTACCGCCAGTCCTCGAAAGCGATGGAGGCCAGCATGCCGGCGCGCCGGCGAACGTTGCTCGCGATGATCGTGTCGGGCACAACATGAGCCGATGGCGCCCAGAAGCGGGCCAGCGAGCAGCCCGGCAATGGCGCCGCGCCAGGGCCGGTAAGGTCCAAGACCGTGGCGGCGAGATTTCGAAGAGAAACAGGCTCCGGCACTCGGCGGCCCGGGGGAACCTTCCCTGGGAAGCGAATCACGAGCGGCACTTGGAGCGCAAAGCGGTACAACGTGCTTCCGTGATCGACGACTCCGTGCTCAGCGAACTCGTCGCCGTGATCCGCGGTGACGATCACGATCGTGTTGTCCAGCAACTCTCGACGCTCGAGCTCGTCGAACAGCCGACCAAGCTGCGAGTCAAGATAGGCGATCGACCCATCGTACATGTCCAGCTTGGGGCGGAGATCGGTGGGTGTGAGTCGGACCGGCGGCGTTTCCGACCAGGCATAGCGCGAGGGCAACCGCGGGAGCGCGGACCGAAACCGGAACCGGAACGAGTCAGGTGCCGTGTACGGCAAGTGCGCGTCCATGAAATTCAGGAACGCAAAGAAGGGCCGCGCCTGGTCGCGATCGACCCAGGCGAGAAAAGCTCTCGAGATATCCTCGGCAGAGCGGTGGTGGTCGCTCTGCGGCAGCCGCAGGCGCCAAAGGACCGGAAGGCGAGTCAGCTTAGGCGCCAACAACGGGCGAATCCGCCGATAGATCTGTTTGCCGAACGCCGCCGCGTTCAGCGCGGTCCAGAGACTGATCGGGTGATCGTCGTACCGTTCGAATCCCCTCGTGAAGCCGCTCTCCCAGCCGGCCCAACGTGCGTTGGAAACGAATGCTGCAGTCGCATAGCCCCGCGCATGCATGGCTTCGGCTAGCGTGGGGTAGTTTGGGGCGAGTCGATGGCGATCATCGACTTGGAGGCTGGTCTCCCATTGGCCGGTAAAGATTGACGCGTGCGATGGCAGGGTCCACGGCGCGGCCGCAAACGCCCGCTCGAATACCGTGCCGCCCAGGGCGAAGCGCTCGAGCTCGGGTGTCGTCGGACGGGGGTAGTGATAGAGGCTCAGGTTGGCCGCTCGCACCGTGTCCAGGATGAGCAGGAGCACGTTTGGCGCCCCACCGGCAGCAGTCGACCGCGCCAGCACCGCCCGACGCTCAGCGAGTACTCGCCAACCAACTGTGCCGACGGCGACCAGCAGAAGGGATCCCGCGAGCCACGGCAGCGTGCGGCGCACGACGCGCTGGACTGCCGGGACGCGAGGACGCACCAGCCGCGCGGTCTGAGCGCCGATGCCGGCCGCGACCACTAGGGCCGATGCCGGGTGGAGTCGCTCGACGAGGAGCAGCACCAGCGCGGTGCCCAGCCCAGCCAACAGCGCTGCCGCGAACCACCACGGTACCGGCACCCGGAGCCCCATGAGGGCGATGACAACGGCGAGCAACCCAAAAAGTCCCGCGTCGAAGGCCGGAATCATCCAAGAAGCATCGCGGCTGCGGTAGATGAAGTCGGAGGAGAGCAGGTCGAAACCGACCTTGGCAAGCTCCGCAAAGCCGGTCAGGATTCCGACCCAGAGCCCAAGCGCGATGAGGGACGCCGAGCGCGGGTTCGCGCCGGGAGAAGGCACCGAGGTTGGGCTCCATGCGTTCAAGATGTGCTCCGGCTGAGTTCGGTTTAGACGCGAGCGTTCTTGCGCGCCGCCCTCCCCGCGCTCAAGCTGCCCGGCTCTTCGAATTAACTCGCTGATCTTTCGTGTAGGCTGCGCAGCTTGCGCCTGCCTTAGCTGCTCCCAAAGCAGGCGCGCTACCGGACTGCGCCACACCCCGCGATCACCCATTGAGAACGACGAGTACGATAGCGGCTTCCCGGGATTGCTGGTAGCAGCACAGCAACGCGCTGCCCTGCCTCCGGCCGCACGCCTAGGGTGTTGCCCGCTCAAAAAGGACGAGGACGCACTCCTGCCCCTCCGGGCTCGTGTGATCCGCCATCGCCTTGACCGTCCAGCCAGAACGTGCCTGAGCATTGATGTCCCTGCCCAAGGTCTTCAGGCCAAAACATTGGATGTCATAGGTCGGCGCGGCACCGGTCTGGTGCCGATTTCCGGTACGTGCAGCTGCGAGGGTTGCGCCCGCCGCAATAAGGCCGGCGGCCGCCCCCAGTGCGAGAAGATTACGCATGGCGGTGGTTTCCGGTTGGAGGTCGGTTGTTCGCGACACGGCTTCAGGAGAGGCAGTCTACGTCACCGCGGGGCGAGATGAGCGATCAGCTGTTGGAAAGCACGCCCTCGGTGGCTCACCGCGTCTTTGTCGGCCGCGGCGGCCTCGCCGAAGGTCTTCTCCAAATCGTCCGACAGAAAGAGGGGATCGTAACCGAACCCGGCGTTCCCCCTGGGGCTCTCGAGAATCGTCCCCGTGCAAGCGCCCTCGAAAAACTCGGGAACAGCGCCGGGAGTCACGACGAAGGCCAGAACGCATCGGTACTGCGCTCGCCGTCGGGAGGCCGGCGCGCCCAGCAGCCGCCGCAGCAGCTCTGCGTTGTTGGCGTGATCGAGCTTCTCGCCGCTCTCGACCGAGGCAGCCCAGCGCTTGGAGCGCACACCCGGCAACCCGCCCAGTGAGAGGACTTCCAGGCCGGAGTCATCGGCAACCGTCGGCAAGCCCGAGCGGCGGGCAAAGTATTCCGCCTTGGCGCGGGCATTCGCCTGGAACGTCTCTCCCATCTCGAGGAGATCCTCGGCCGGCTCCACGGCAACACCGATGTCGTCGGGAAATACCGCTTCGATGCCTGCGCTGCCGAGCAGTCGCCGCGCTTCTGCCTTTTTGCCTGAGCTTCGGGTAGCGACCAGCAGGGTCACCAGCCGAGGGTGCGGCGCTGCGCCGCGAACAGCTCGGCGCATGAACGCTCGGCCAGGTCGAGCAGAGTTCCCAGCTCGCTGCGACTGAAGGTCCCGTGCTCGCCGGTTCCCTGAACCTCGACGAACTGGGCCGGCTCGAGCATGACGACGTTCGCGTCCACGCCCGCGTCGCGATCTTCGAGGTAGGCCAGATCAACTCGAATCTCACGCTCGACGATGCCGACGGAAATAGCGGAGACGAGTCGACCGAACGGGGAAGCGATCTTGGTCTTGTCAGCCAGCCACTGGCAGGCATCCGCGAGCGCGACGCAGCCGCCGGTAATACTCGCGGTCCGGGTGCCGCCGTCGGCCTGGAGCACGTCGCAGTCCACCCGAATGGTGAATTCGCCGAACGCCATCGTGGACATGCAGGCGCGCAGGGACCGTCCAATCAGTCGCTGAATCTCCTGGGTCCGACCGCCCGGACCGTTCCGCTCGCGGGGGGTTCGCTCCAGCGTCGCGCGGGGCAGCATCGCGTATTCCGCGGTCACCCATCCCTCGCCGGTCCCTTTCTTAAAGCCGGGCACGCCGGGCTCGACCGTCGCCGTGCAATGCACCAGCGTTCCACCCATACGAATCAGACAGGAGCCCTCGGCGTACGGATTCGCGGCCCGCTCGAGCACGAGAGGCCGGAGTTGCTCGGAAGAACGACCGTCAGGACGCGCCATGCATGTATTCCAGCGTCAGATCGGCTCTTCAACGTGGGGCTTGAGCTCGAAGCCCCGCTTGAACAGCGGCAGATCGACGCTGTCCCGGTACTCGGTGTCGATGGTGATTGTACGCGAACGGCCGCCGCGGTTGATGCGGAATTTCATCTGCACCTCGTCGCCGAAAACGTCTTGCACCTTGGCTTGGAGGCGGCGCTGGATGACATCGTCGGCAAGATTAGGCGCGACCCGGGCATTTGACTTCATCTCGTCGAGAATCTGGTAATAGCGCCAGTAGACCTCGCCGATGTGAATGCCGTAGTACAATGCGGCCACGAACACGAGCAGCGAGACCAAACAGCCGAGCGTGCTCGTGCCTCGGCGGTCGATGCGGGAGGAGCTCACCATTGGGATTGCGCTCCTTCGACGATGTTCGTTACCAGTTGATCGTAGGCCTTCTGGCGCCCGCTTGGTTCCTGCCCGGTCGCGTAGTCGCCCTGAAGGGTAAGCCCTGACCGCTGATACAGGATCTTTCCAGTTCGCTGGTTGGTGATCTCAACGTTCACCGTGATCTGCACCAGGCGACGGGTAACGTCGACCTGGTTGTTCTGCACTCCCTGATACGCCACCGGCAGATCTGGCTCGTATCGCTGGATGGATCCGCGGACGATGGCATCCGCGGACTGCTCGCCGGACTGGCGCAGTCCCAGGCGGCCCTGCACCGCGTTCCGGACAGCGTTCTGCACTTCCTGCGTCAGTGTTGGTTCGGGCGTCAGATTGTCGAATGGTAGCACAGCGACCGTCCTGATGCCCGGTGGCAGCCCGCCGCCGGCGAACCCGTAGCAGCCGCTGAGTGCCAGCAGACTAAGGCTTAGGAGGAGGAGGCTGCCAGGTGGTCGGCGCAAACGAACTGTTCCTTGCGATGGAAAGAAAGGTGAGGTCGAGCCGGGCCGGAACGGAGGGAACGGTGAGCCTGGCGCTGGCAGGCGAGCCGTCGGCCCCAAACTGGGTCTCCACTCGGCCGACCACCTTGCTCCCCTGACGTACTTCTGCAAGCAGTTTGCCCGGGCTCTCGCTGGTCCGTACGTACTCCACCGTGTCAGTTCCCGATGCGTACTGCCACATGGTGGTCTGGCCCTCGGTAAGGCCCCGCAGCACAGCCCCCGAATCGGGCTGACGCGCGACCCCCAGTAGAGCCCACATGAGGGGGTAGTTGGGGACCAGCTTCTTGATCACGTCCTCGGGCCGGACCCAGACGGCAGAGTCACCCACCACCGCGGCAGCGGCTGGATTGCTGCCGAATGGGCCCGCAACGTCGAAGCGCAGGGAATCGGGCGGCGCGATGCGCGCACTGCCGCGACCGCCGGCGCTCGACCTTTCGTCTCGAAACAGCCATTTGAAGCGAAGCAAGCGGTGGTCCGTGGGCACCGTCGCATTCACCCAACCCGTCACCTGCTCGGGGCTGACGGGCGCGGCCGCCGCAGGCAGCAGAGGACCCGGGGCAGTATGGCAGCCGGCGGCAGCAACCAAGCCCGCCGTGGCGACAACACGGATGAGATGAAACGGCTGGTCCATGAAGGTATCCCACAACGGACGCGGACTCGCGACGTCGAACGAGAGCGAAGGTATTCGAGCGATCGGGGAATTCAAAGGCGTACCGGATCCGGAATGGGAGTGAGGCGACGGCTGAGGTCGTCAGGCAGCCGGCACAATGCCATCTGTTCGTCGAGGGGATGCAGCGCCACCCTGGCCGTCGCAATCAAACGCTGATTTTCGGCATGCTCCACGGCGTAGCCGAACTCGACGCGTCGCGACGCGACGTCGCGAACCCAGCACCGCACCCGAAGGAGATCGTCATAACGGGCCGGCTGACGATACCGGATCGCAACCTCCCCGACGACGAGCCGAAGCCCTGACGCTTCCAGCTCCCGGTAGCTCAGCCCGGTTTGACGCAGGTACTCGCACCGCGCGATGTCGAGCCAGACCAGATGGCGGGCATGGTACACAACGCCCATCTGATCGATCTCGGAGTAGTTCACCCGCACCTGAATCTCACAGACTCGATGTTGCCCGGGTTGCCCGGTCATCGGGCCCTCGGCAAGTTTCCGCCCGTGCCGGGAGAGACCCTGATCGTCCTGTCGGACGCGCATCTCGGATACGCTCCAGCTGCCGTGGAAACGGCGCTGCTCGAATTCCTTGACATCATCCCCTCACTGGGCGACGCGCTGCTCGTCAACGGCGACCTGTTCGAATTCTGGTTCGCCTATCGCACCGTCGTCCCCCGGCATGCCTTCAGGACGGCCGCGGCGCTCGCCGCGCTTGCGCGAAAGGTGCCGATCCTGATGGTTGGCGGCAATCACGATCGATGGGGACTCGAGTTCTGGAACCGTGAAGCCGGCATTCTCTACGCTCCGCATCGGCTCGAGTTCGAAGCCGGCGGGCGCCGTGGGCTCGCGATCCATGGCGACGGGCTCGGCAGCTCGCGCCCGCTGACTCGAGTCATGGAGCGGCTGGTGGCCAGTCGAGCCGCATCGGTGGTTTACCGGTCGCTGCACCCGGAGCTGGGCTTCCCCCTGGTCCATCGGCTTTCCGCAATGCTGGGAGAGCATGGCCTTCACGGACCCGAGGTAGACTCGGCAGCGGCGCGGCAGCGCGTCTGGGCCGAGCGACAGCTGGCAGCACAATCCTCG
>Ga0075418_10009351_pt1 | contig 10982 bp, 8 predicted proteins | sample SoiMetdeltSBSDD2_FD_81776 | JGI IMG/M metagenome (GOLD analysis project Ga0075418, IMG submission 81776) | Bulk soil microbial communities from a Populus tree surrounding site in Tennessee, USA - Soil MetaG P. deltoides SBSDD2 | ecosystem: Environmental > Terrestrial > Soil > Tree plantation...
GCGACGCGGGTGTCGTGGGCGGCAGCAGTCCGGCCTCGATGTTCGAGTTGATGGCTGCCTGTGAAGCGTCGATCGCCGATGGCAAATGCCGCCAACGCAGCGACGTATTCCAGTCGCCGCGCCCGTAGCTAAACGTCGTGAACGTTCGGAAGTCGTAAGCGCCGTTGTTCAGCGACGTGTTTGCGGTTGGTCCAAGACTGCCTTTCCAGTCGATCTCCGGCGCCTTGACGGTCTCCTGCGTCGTCTCTTCCAGCAGTTGCGACACCATGAAGTTCACGCCGAACGTGCCGCCCGCGAGCTGCGCGCGCCAATCCGCCGTGACGTCGACACCTGACACTTCCGCGAACGCCGCGTTGATGTACGACACGGTCGTCGTCGTTGCGGTGCCGTTCACAGGGTTGCGATTGATCTTCAGACAGTCGGGATGCGTCGGACTGTAGGTCGGATTCGACGCGGCGCTCAAGCACTTCTCGTATACGGTGTACGCGCCCTCGACCGAGATCATGTCGTCGACCTTGATGTCGTAGTAGTCGATCGTCAGGTTGAGCCCGTTGACCTTCTCGTACTGCGTATTCGGGCTCCAAACGAAGCCCGCCGTGAGCGTCTTGGCCTCTTCCGGGTTCACTTTCGGGTTGCCGGTAGCGTCGACGAACGGCAGCCACACGATGGCGTTGATCTGGCCCTGCTGCGTCGGCGAGTAGTACGTCGAGGCTACGGAACCGATGATCGCGGAACAGAGCGCCTGCGCCTGAGCGGCATTCGGGTTCTTCGTCGGGTTCGCGCCGTATGCAACCTGGCTGTTCAACGCGCACGGCTCGCCCTGGACTTGCACCGACCACGACTGAGTCTTCGCTTGGAACAACTCCGCGATATTCGGCGCACGCGTCGCGAGCTGGCGGCCGCCGCGGAACCGCAGCGTGGGTGTGATGCCCCAGTCGATCAACGCCTTGTACGTGTCGATGCCACCTTGCAGGTCGTAATCGGAGTAGCGATAGCCGAGCTCTAGGTTCAGGTGATCCGCGCCTTTCTTACCGCCCAGCAACGGCACCAACAGCTCGCCGTAGATTTCGTCGACCGAGGTCTCACCCTTTGTGTTGTCGGCCGGGAAGCCTTCGGGGTTGTCGTTGAACGAGTTTCCCGTCTGCAACGGATCGAAAATGTAGAAATACGAGTTCTCGCGCGAGTGCACGCCGGCCGAGAACCGAGCCTCGCCCGCCTGCAGGTCGAATGCGTGACCCTGAACGTTACCTTCGACGAATTTCTGCTCCATCTTGGACTGATGGTTCAGAGTTACGTACATCGCGTTGAGACAGTCTTGGCTGATGTCGCCGTGGCTTCTGCCGAAGACCGGCACTCCGCTCGTGCACGTGGCGATGCCGCCCGAGAAGCCGTTACCCGGGGGCGCCGCGTTGCCTTGCGCGAAGAATCCCTTGCCGAAGTTCGGCGAGCCGAGGATCGTTCGAACGCGCGTCAACGACGCATAGCCCTCGAGGCGCAGGTCGAGCTTCGCCTCGCCTGATGACACGATCAGATCCCAGGTGCCGTCGATGGCCTCGATGTCGCCCTTGAGCCCGAACGACGCCTGGTTCGTGCGCGTCTCGCTGAAGATCGAGCGGTACAAATTGCCCGGCGCGCCGAAGTCGCCGAAGTCCATGCCGTAGTTGAAGCTCCAGTCGGCTTCGGGATTGGGACGCGAGTCGAGAAGCGCTGCGAGCTCGGCCGAAACCGGGAATACCTGAGACTTCGAGCAACCGCCCGTCGCGGGGCAGTTCAAACCGTACTGCCCGCCGGCTAAGTAAGCCGCGTTCGTCGTGCCATTGCTGTTCAACGACGGCGCATAAATGCCGGTGCCGTGCTGCGCGATGAGACCCCAGCCACCGATCGCCGGCGAGTCGGTGAAATAGCGCCGCGTCTCCGACGAGACGGACAAGACCTGCGCATACGCGGTGACATTGTCCGACATGTCGTACGAGGCACGACCGAACACGGAACTGCGATCGAGCGGGATGTTCGCTTCGAACGGCAGAATGTGCTGAACGAGCATCCCCTCTTTGTTGACGTAGCGAAATGGATAGTCGCCCGATACGTTCGCGTTCTCTCGCGACGTGGACGTCGGGCCGTTGTAGCGATAGACGCCGTATGTGCCGCCGGCCGACGTGTTGTTGCTGAATGACGCGCCACCCGTGTACAGCGTGCCGTCTTCGTTCCAGAAGAAGTTGCCGCCCCCGCCCACGCGAGTAGGGTTCGCGGGGTTCGGCATGATGACGCCACCCGCCTGGTTGAATATCGCATCCATCGTGCTGCGCAGCGGCGCGTTCGCGCCGTCGGTCGTGTAGTAGGGACCGGTGTAGATCAGCTGCGTTGGATAGGTCGTGCCGTCGCGCAGTGCGACGTGCCAGAAATCCGTATCGTCGGCGTGGACCGCGTCGCGGTCGGCAAGCTCGAGGCCCAACATGATGTTGCCTTTGCCGTCGCCACTGTTGACGCCGAACAAGGCCGACGCTCGCGTTTCGGCGCCCTCGCCATTCATCATGGCTCCGGTTTGAATGTCGAGGTCGAGGCCTTCGAAGTCGCTCTTCAGAATGAAGTTGACGACGCCTGCGACCGCGTCAGCGCCGTACACGGATGACGCGCCGCCCGTGATCACCTCCACGCGTTCGATCGCCGCGGCCGGAATCGAGTTGACGTCGACGGCCATGGTTGCGTTGACCGGCACCGCTCGATAACCGTCGAGCAAGACGAGATTTCGGTTGGCCCCGAGTCCTCGCAAGCTCACGGTGGACGCGCCCGCGGTCAGCGTCGTGAAGTTGTCCGTCATCTGGCTCTGATCTTGCAGCTGCGTCACGCCTTGCGCGGCGGGCACGAACTGCGGCAGCTCGTTCAGCGCGGTTTCGAGCGCGATCGAGTTTTGCTGCTCGAAAGCGTTGCGATCGATAGTCTGCAGCGGGCTGTTGGCGTCGTAGTCGCGGCGTACGATGCGCGAGCCGGTGACGACGACTTCTTCGAGTGGTGCTGGTTGCGCGGTCGGCTCCTGAGCCGCTGCAGTCTGCGCACTGAACGCAGGCACAGCGAGTGCCGAAGCGATTGAAAGAGCGAGCCGTGTGCGTTCGAAGGAAACGAGTTTTACGCGGCGCAGCTCGCCGCGCCGTCTGCTGACTGGCATATTGAAACCCCCCAATTAGAAGAAACGCTATTTAGTAGAACGATTCATCTTCAGTTCGAGATGCACTGATCCCTGGAAACAGTGAGTGCGCAACTCGATGCTAGCAGTCGGCTTGCGCGCGATGCAGTTGCTGCAAACACCACCTCGGGTGGCGGTGCGATTGGCTCGCTGAGCGCGAGCCAATGGCGCGGGGAGACGAGCGGCCGACGGGCCTACTTCAATGTACCGAGGAAGGCCTCGATCTCACGCAGCACATCGGCCTCGTGCGACATGAACACGAAGTGATTCGCTTGCGGGATGCGGACGACGTGCGCGTGGGGAAGGGCGGCTTCGAATGCTTTTGCGATGGCCTCCCCCTTCGCGTCAAGCGCGGCGTCGCCCTGCCCGGGCGCGTGTGGAAGCGCGTAGATCGCCAGAATCGGAGGTGGGATTTCCGTATAGCGCTGCATGCCGTCGAAGATCGCCGCCATGAGCGGCGGCAGCTGCTGCTGCTGTTTGCGGCTCCGGTATGGGATCGACTCCCGGCGCGTAGAACGCGTACGAGTACGCCGCGTCCAGATAAATGAGACCGGCAACCCTGTCGGGATATCGCGAGCCGATCGAGCTCAGCTCTTCGCCCCCAAGCGAATGGCCGACGAGCACGGGCTTAACTGTAGACAGCGCTTCGGTGACCGCGAGCACGTCATCGCCGAGCCGGTCCGCCGCGTACCCCGCTGATGGGGCACTGGAAGCACCGAAGCCGCGTCGTGTGACGCCGACCACGTTGTAGTTCGCCGCCAGCTTCGGGGCAATCACGTCAAAAATGTGCGCGGTGTTTCCGAGGCCCGGCACTAGAACGAGCGTTCGCGCATTGCGGCCCAGCGGCCCTGCCCACTGGAGAACCTCGAGCTTCACATTCGTATCGACGGTCACGAACCGGTCCGAGTGCGGCGATGGGTCTTTCCACGCGGTCTCGGGTGTCGCCCGAACGAGCGACAGGGGAAGCGACTGACCTTGGCTCCAGGTGCCGTCGATGGAGTTGCCGTCAGCCGCGATCGTGCCGCTGTAGGAGCCGCGTATGGCCGCGATCGAAAACTCGAGCGTCGATCCTTGTAGGGTGACGGCGTCAACCGTCATCCCTCCCCGGTCGGGACTCTGGTCGATGCTCGCGAAGGTTGCCTTCCACGCCGCACCGTCCGCCTTCTCGACATGCAGAATGATGCGCAGTGACGCGGGCCCGACGCTGAGCGAGCCTTGCCAGTCACCACTGAGATTCTGGGCCGACGCGCCGCCGCTGCACAGCACGAGCGCGGCAAAGATCCACACGGCTCTTCGCGACATCAGCCTGCTCCCCTCGGCCAATAGAGCCGACGTTTGGTTGCGAGCGGCGCCTCTCAGCAGTTCTGCGGGCACGCTGACACGACGGTGCCGTCGGTCAGCGTCACTTGTCGGATCAGCCCCGACGCGGAGCCGTCGCGAGCACGGCTGGCTTCGATTGTGACGCTCTTGCCTTTGGAGGCCTCGAACGCCGGCCTGTCGACGTTGCGGCTGCGAAAGAAGCCGGGCGCCGGTCCTTCGAACGACCAACGCTCGACTTTTCCGGCGTCATCGACGTCGACGAGCATGTAGATGTGCGGATTGCGCCAGTCGAGCTCGGCCAGAGTGCCGGTTCGCGTGACGACTTTGTTGAAGTCGAACATGGCCGACATGTTGTGATGGGCCCAGACGGATCCGGCAGTGAGAAGAACGAAAGCGAAGACAGAGAGTAGGGATCTACTTGTCATTGACGCTCCTCGATTGTCCGCGAGCATCGTCTCGTTCGCGGTAAGGTTGCGCCTTCTCAGCCCGCCTTGTCCACTGCGCCCAGGGGGAATGTAACGGCTGGTTCGCCGCCGCGCCGGTCGAGGATGAGCTGGAACTTGCGAGTGCGCGGATTGACGGGCAGGTCGTCGGTCGGCACGACGTCGAAGCGCACGTTGTCCATGCGCTTGCGCGCGAGGATCTCGCGCAAGCGCGCTCCCACGGCCGCCGTGGCCGCGCTGCTCTGCGCTGCGTCGAGCGCCGGGTCGAGGCAGATCATGAAGCGAAACTCGGTGTCGCCGGTGAGGTGCAGCTGAAAGCGCGTGACGCCGGCGACGAACACCTCGTTGATCGTGTGCGGGCTGATGAAGTCCTCGACTCCGTCGCGATTCTTGAACACGGGCTGCAACTCGTTGCGCCCGACGAGGCTTTCGATGACGAGATACGGAGCGTGCTCTCCCGACGGGATCTGCCGCAGCACGTCGGCCATGCGGTAGCGAATCAGCGGCAGCGTGTGGTTGAAGAGGTTCGTCACGAGCGTGTGGTCGGGTTGCAGCTCGAGCATCAGATCGTCGTCGTAGATGACGATCTTGTCGCCGCCCGGCGGCGAGGCGCCCAACCCTAGGTGCTCGCTGCAGCCGTAGCTGTTCACGACCTGGCAACCGAACGTCTCGCTCAAGAACGCCATGTCGGCCGACGAACAGGCCTCGCCCGCCGTCATCACATTGATGACGCGCTCGAGCTTGAGCGCGCCGCGCCGCTGCTCGGCCGCGAGGATCTTCAGCGCGGTCGTGTAGCCGACCAGCACCTCGGGCTGGAACTCGTTCAGCTGCGCGAGCACGTCCGCGAGAGGGTCGTTGACCTCGAACAGCTTGAGGTCGAGAAAAAATCTCGCGGGGCTGTTCTTGATCGCGCTGATTAGCGTGACGCCGGCGTAGTGGCCGTCGACGGCCGCGTAGTACGCCATGCGGAATTTGCCCTTGGCGCCGCCCTTGCGCACCGGCCGTTCGCGCGGCTGGCGCATCGTGGTGCCCCGCGCCCAGTCGGAGGGCGAGTACACGAAGTACCCGACCTCGCCCGACGATCCCGACGTGTGGATCACGCGGTAGCGACCCAAGAAGAGCTCGCCCGGATCGTGCGAGCGCGTCAGGAACTCCGCGATCGCGCTCTTCGTGACGCCCGGCGCGGTCGCGATCTCATCGAAGTGCGTCATCAGCAGCGACTTCGTGAGCACGGGGAAATCGCTCGGCGTGCACGTGTCGATGTCGATGCGGCGCTCGGCGATGATGCGGCGATAGTAGGCCGAGTGTTGCTCGGCGAAGCGCACGAGGCGCCGGAACTTGGCGAGCTTGTTGGCTTCGAGCTCGGCGCGCGTGAGCTTGGCTGTGCGCCGATGTTCTCGCGTGGTGCGCCACCGGACGAAGGTCTCGGCGAGCATTGGTTGGCGGCCTCCGAGGCTACCGAGGGGCGTCGGGAATGCGGCCTTCGGCGCCGAAGATCTTGATCAGCACGGCGGCGCGCATCCACATGCCGTTGCGCTCCTGCCGCCAGTACATCGCGCGCGGGTCTTGATCGACGCTGGGGTCGATCTCCGGGCCGCGCGGCAGCGGATGCATGACGATCGCGTCGCGCTTCAAGCGCGCGAGCTGTGGCGCGCCGATGCTGAAGCGCGAGAGATCGACGGCACGCGACTCGCCGGCCGTGTCCCATTCCGTCTGCATGCGCGTGACATAGAGCGCGTCGAGCGCGGGCAACGCCTCGTCGAGCTTCGTCGTCTCGTGATATGGGATGCGATGCTCGTCCAGATGCGCCTTCACGTCGGGCTGCATCGCGAACTGCTCCGGCGCGATGAACACGAGCCGCACGCCCTGATAGTTTTTCAGCAGATAGCAGAGCGAGCGCACCGTGCGGCCGCGCTTCAAGTCGCCCATCATGCCGATGACTTTGCCGTCGATGCCGCCGTGCTCCTCGAAGCTGCGCTGCAGCGTGTAGATGTCGAGCAGGGCTTGCGTCGGATGCTGGTCGCTGCCGCTGCCGGCGTTGATGACGGGCACGGGCCGCGGAATGCCGTTCATGAGCTGCGCGGCTTGCGCGGCGCGGCCGGACTCCTTCGTGCGCATGATGATGACGTCGACGTAGGAGCTGAACGTGCGAATCGAGTCCTCGAAGCTCTCGCCCTTGACCTCGGACGACGTCGAAGGATCGCGGATCTCACTCGTGCGCATGCCGAGGATGTGGCACGCGTTGTTGAACGACAGGAACGTCCGCGTCGACGGTTGCGTGAAGTACAGCATGGCGCGGCGCGTCGGCAACAGGTCGCGCAGCGCGCGGGCGCCCATTTCGGACTTGGCGAGCAACCGGGCGTGCGTCGCGAGCGAGCAGAGCTCGTCGAGCAACGGCCGCTCGAACACTCGCGGGTCGATGACGTGAAACAACGGCGAGGTTTGCGTCGGCAGGACTAGCGTCTCGCTCAGGAGTTCGGTGGCGATAGCAGTAGCCTCTGAAGGGTGGAACGGCGCGGCGTGCCGGAAATTGTACGCTGCAATGCGGGCGTGGTGTATCGTCTTCCGCGCAGGCCTAGATCAACCATAATCGCTCGGGAGTCGGCCCATGCGTTTTCGAGTTGTCGTGACGTGGCTTTGCGCCGTGGCTGCCATGTTGATGGGCATAGCCGATCTCGCCGCTCAGACCACCGCCCCCCGGGGAACGGCTGCGCCGGCCGATCCCACGGACCTCGCGCTCGTCGGCAATCGGTTTCCGCCGTTGAAGTGGGCGGAGATGTCGGAGCAGCAGAAGACGATGATGCGTCACGTGCTCGACGGCCCGAGAACCGCGCCGAACGGGCCGTTCAACGTCATGCTGCGCGCGCCGGTGATGGGCGACTTCGCGCAGGAGCTCGGTGCGCAGGTCCGGTTCAACTCGAGCTTGCCCGCGCCGCTGCGCGAGCTGGCGATCTTGATGGCCGCTCGGCACTGGACCGCGCACTACGAGTGGAACGCGCACAAGAACGCGGCGCTCCAAGCCGGCCTGAATCCCGCGATCGTTACGGCGATTGCGGAGGGCCAAACGCCCAAGTCGATGCAGCCGAACGAAGCCGCAATGCATCGCTTCTGCTCCGAGCTACTGGAAACGACGCGAGTCAGCGACGCCACGTTCGCGGCCGCGAAAGCGGCGTTCGGCGAGCAAGGTATCGCCGAGATCATCTTCACGCTCGGCTACTACAGCACGGTGTCGATGCTGCTCAACGTCGACGAGTACCCGCTGCCGGCCGGCGTGCAGGTCGAGCTGAAGCCGCTCGCGCACTAAACATATGAGCCGACGCTGGTCACGTCGCGAGATGCTGCGCCGCAGTGCGGTGCTCGGCGCTGTCGCGGCCGTTCCCGCGAACGTGCTCGCGCAAGCCACGCGCGCGGCGCCCTATGCGAATCTCACGGCCACCGAAGCTGCAACGCTCGAAGCGTTCGTCGCGCGGCTGATCCCGAACGACGCGAACGGCCCCGGCGCGCTCGAAGCCGCCGCGGCGCGCTACATCGATGGCGCGTTGGGTAACGCGTTGGCTGCGCAGCGGCCTGCATACGCCGCCGGTCTCGCGGCGCTCGACGCCTACGCGCGCTCGCGCGGTGGCGCGTCGTTCGCCACCTTGCCGCCGGAACGGCAGGACGAGCTCATCGGCGATCTCGAATACAACCGCGCGCCGGGTTTCACGCCGTCGTCGAGCGCGTTCTTCGAGCTCGTGCTCGGGCACACGCTCGAAGGCACGTTCGGTGATCCGCATTACGGCGGCAATCAGGATTTCATCGGCTGGGAGCTCATCGGTTACCCGGGCCTGCGCCTCGCGGTGACAGCCGAGCAGCAGCGCATGGACGCAAAGCTCGAACCGCTGCACAGCTCCGCCTACGATCACGCGCAGTTCGACGAGCACACGACGGCGGGTGAGCGCGATGGCGACTAGGCTCGATCGCGCGGACGTCGTCGTCGTTGGTCTGGGCGGCGCCGGCGGCGTCGCCGTCGAGCCGCTCGCGGCCGCCGGCCTGAATGTCGTCGGTCTCGAGGCCGGCACGCGCCTCGGTCCACGCGACTTCGCGCCCGACGAGCTGCGCAACAACTTCCGCGGCTGGCCGCAGGCGGCGCAGAAGTGTAATCGCGAGGTTCCGGTGCATCGGCCGAATGCGTCGGCGCCCGACAATCCGCGTGCGCCGCTCCACGTGATGATGAACGGCGTCGGCGGCACGACGCTGCACTACTGGGCTCAGAGCTGGCGCCTGAATCCGTGGGACTTCAAAGTCGTCAGCGACACGAAGCGCCGCTACGGCGCCGCGCGACTGCCAGCGGGCTCGACCGTCGAGGACTGGCCGTTCGGGCTCGACGAGCTCGAGCCGTACTACGACAAGGTCGAGCGCGCCGTCGGCGTCTCGGGCCAGGCCGGCAATATCAAAGGTGTCATCGATCCGCGCGGCAACATCTTCGAGGGCTCGCGCGAGCGCGCGTACCCGATGCCCGCGTTGCGCGGCACGGAATTCACGGACCTCATGGGCGGCGTCGCGCAGCGGCTCGGCTGGCATCCGTTCCCGGGACCAGCGGCCGTGAACTCCGAGGTATACGACGGGCGCAGCGCGTGCATGTACCACGGCTTCTGCAACCGCGGTGGCTGTCACGTCTCGGCAAAGAACTCGACGGCCGTGTCGACCATCCCGCGCGCCGAGCGCACCGGCCATCTCTCCGTCGTCACCGAAGCGCACGTTACGCGCGTCGACGTCGACGGCGACGGCCGCGCTTCGGGCGTGCAGTACCTGAAAGGCGGCGAGACGTACATCCAGCCCGCGGCGGTCGTGCTGCTCGCGGGCTACACGTACGAGAACGCGCGGCTGCTTCTGTTGTCGACGTCGGCCAGGTATCCACGCGGCCTCGCGAACAACCACGGTCAAGTCGGCCGCCACTACTTCACGCACAACCAAGCCGGCGGCGTGCTCGCGTTGTTTCCGCGGAAGCTCAATCGCTGGTATGGGCTGCCGGCGCAGGGCGTCGCCGTCGACGATTTCGCCGACGACAACTTCGATCACTCGCAACTCGACTTCATCGGCGGCGGTAATCTCTGGGTTTACTCCGATCAGCGGCCGATCGCGGCCGCGAGCATGCCGACGTTCGGGAAGGCGCCACGCTGGGGCTCGAAGTGGAAGCAATTCGTCGTGGAGAACGCCGACCGCTGGTGTAACTCGTACTTGCAGAAGACGACGCTGCCGTACGAGGACAACTACCTCGATCTGCATCCGACCGTGAAGGATCCGCTCGGCGATCCGGTCATCCGCATCACGGCCGATTACAAGGACAACGAGAAGCGCATCGCGGCGTACATCCAGGACAAGATGGAGCAGTGGTTCGTCGCGGCCGGCGCCGTCGCGACGCTGCGTCAGCCGTTCGGCACGATGGGTATGTCGACGCACGCCTACGGCGGCACGCGCATGGGCGACAACCCCGAGACGAACGTCGTCGACCGCTGGGGCTTCTGCCACGAGGTGCCGAATCTCGGCGTGCTGGGCGCGTCCGTGATGGGCACGAGCGGCGCGCGCAATCCGACGCTGACGGCGCAAGCGCTTGCGTGGCGCACGGCCGAGCGGCTCGCCGCCGACTGGCGTTCGATCGCCGGGTAGCTGCTCCAACAGCCGCACGAATGCGCGACTCACCACCTCCGATGCATGTTCCTCGCAACATGCGCCAACGGCCGGTGGGTATTCGTACGCGCGTGCTTGCTGTGATCGGCGTGCTCGTGGGGCTGTGGCAGATCAGTGGGTGGCTTCAAGGCGCTTCGATAGTGAGGGCTATCGTGGGGCTGTTATTCATTGCCATCTCCGTGTACTGGCTGTTCACGCGCGACAAGGCGCCGTAGCGTTCCCTGGCGAAAGCGCGCAATAGAAGCCGATGATTCGCGGCATCGTTTACTTCGGTCTCGTGTTCAGCGCCGGGTTTCTGCTCGGCATCGTCCGCGTGCTCGCGCTCGTGCCGCGCCTCGGGGAGAGGTGGGCGGAGCTCGTCGAGATGCCGC
>Ga0075418_10009354_pt1 | contig 10981 bp, 8 predicted proteins | sample SoiMetdeltSBSDD2_FD_81776 | JGI IMG/M metagenome (GOLD analysis project Ga0075418, IMG submission 81776) | Bulk soil microbial communities from a Populus tree surrounding site in Tennessee, USA - Soil MetaG P. deltoides SBSDD2 | ecosystem: Environmental > Terrestrial > Soil > Tree plantation...
CGGTTTCGATGCTCATCCCGCAGGTCGTCGGCTTCCGGCTGAGCGGGCGCTTGACCGAAGGCGCCACGGCGACGGACTTGGTGCTCACGATCACGCAGATGCTGCGCGCCAAAGGGGTCGTCGGGAAGTTTGTGGAGTTCTACGGGCCCGGCGTCTCGACGCTCCCGCTGGCCGATCGCGCCACCATCGGCAACATGGCCCCCGAGTATGGGGCCACGATCGGCATTTTCCCGGTCGATCAGGAAACACTGCGCTATCTCGAGTTCACCGGCCGTCCGCGCGAGCAGGTACAGCTGGTCGAGGCCTATATGAAGGAACAGGGCCTATTCCATACGCCTGACACCCCCGACCCCATCTATACTGATACGCTCGAGCTCAACCTCGCGACCGTCGAGCCCAGCATGGCCGGGCCCCGCCGGCCGCAGGATCGCGTCGGGTTGCGGGAGGTGCCGCGCGAGTTTGCCGCAGCGTTGCCGACGCTCATAAAGCCGACGACGCCGCCTGCAGTGGTAGCCGCTGCGTCTGCAGGTCAGAAATCCGTGGGACGCTGGGAGGGCGAAGGCGGGCAGGCAGGGCTCACACCACCGCGGCCGTCGCACGCGAAGCTGCGCATCGACGACGTAGAATGCGAGTTGCACCACGGCTCGGTCGTCATCGCCGCCATCACGAGCTGCACCAACACATCCAATCCTTCGGTGATGGTGGCGGCCGGACTGATGGCGAAAAAGGCGGTTGAGCTTGGCCTGCGCTCCAAGCCGTGGGTGAAAACGAGTCTCGCGCCGGGATCCAAGGTGGTCACGGATTACCTCGACCTGGCGGGACTCACGAAGCCGCTCGAGGCGCTGCGGTTTCATCTGGTCGGCTACGGCTGCACGACGTGCATCGGCAACTCCGGTCCGTTGCCGGAAGTCGTGTCGACTGCCATCGCCGAATGCGATCTCGTCGTCTGCTCGGTGCTCTCGGGGAATCGCAATTTCGAGGGCCGCATTCAGCAGGAAGTCCGGGCGAACTATCTGGCGTCCCCGCCGCTCGTCGTTGCCTATGCGTTGGCCGGCCGGATCGACATCGACTTCCACAACGAGCCACTCGGCATCGGCGCCAAGGGTCCCGTTTTCTTGCGCGACATCTGGCCGTCCAGCAAGGAAGTGGCCGAGGTGATTGCCCGGTCGATCAAATCGTCGATGTTCCACAAGAGCTACGCGGAGGTCTTCGAGGGCGACGAACGCTGGCGCGGGCTCCCGGTGCCCGAGGGCGATCGCTTCGCCTGGGAGCCCGCGTCGACCTACATCCGCCGCGCGCCGTATTTCGACGGTATGCCCGTCCAACCCGGTCCGGTGCGTGACATTCGCGGCGCGCGCGTGCTCTGTCTTCTCGGGGACAGCATCACCACCGACCACATCTCGCCGGCCGGCTCGATTCGCAAGACGAGCCCCGCAGGCCAGTACCTCGTGCACCATGGCGTTCAGCCGCTCGACTTCAACTCCTACGGCGCGCGGCGCGGCAATCACGAGGTCATGATTCGCGGCACCTTCGCGAACGTGCGCCTCAAGAACCAGCTGGCGCCGGGCACCGAAGGACCCTTCACCGCCCATCTGCCCTCCGGTGAAGTGATGACGATCTACGACGCCTCGCTCAAGTACGCGGCGGAGAAGACTCCCCTGATCGTGCTGGCGGGCAAGGAGTACGGCTCAGGTTCGTCCCGCGATTGGGCGGCGAAAGGACCACGGCTGCTCGGCGTTCGCGCGGTGATCGCGGAGAGCTTCGAGCGCATTCACCGCTCCAACCTGGTGGGAATGGGAATCCTGCCGCTGCAGTTCGCTCCGGGCCAGAATCCGGGCTCGCTGGGCCTCACGGGTAAGGAACGCTATGACATCCTCGGACTGGGCGAGATGCCCAAGGAGCTCGCGGTCACTGCCACATCCGACGATGGCAAGGTGATCGGCTTCAAGGTTCTCGTGCGCATCGATACGCCGCAGGAGCTGCAGTACTACAAGCACGGCGGGATTTTGGAGTACGTGCTCCGCCAGCTAGCCCGCTAGATCCCTTTCAGAAACGCATCCAGCTCCGCGGGAGGGACAGCACCGACCTTCCGCGCGACTTCCTTCCCGTTACGAAACGCGATCAACGTGGGGATCCCGCGAATGCCGAACCGCGGTCCGGTCTGCGGATTCCGGTCGGTATCGAGTTTCAGCACCAGCAGCTCGCCTTGACGACGCCGGGCCACATCGTCAAGGAGCGGCGCCATGATCTTGCACGGCCCGCACCAGTCCGCGTAGAAGTCGACCACCACCGGAACGGTTGTCTCGCTCGTGACTTGGTCGAAACTCGAGTCCGATACCGCGATCGGCCGATCGAGCAAGATCGGTCGCCCGCAATTCCCACACTTCGGACCTTTGTCGAGTCTGGCGAGGTCCACCCGGTTCAGCGTGCTGCAGAAGGGGCACGCCACGGTCGCTGTGCGAGTGTCGGTCATATCTGAAATATCCTTCACTAAGCGTTGCGGTGCGATTCACAGTTCCCAACTCAGATTGGTTCCCATGAGCACTAAGAATGTCGGTTGGCGCGACGCGGGAGTTCGAAGCTTTGCGGCTGGTCTGCTGCTTCTCATGTCCGCCTCCAGTGCGGAGCATCCGCTCGTCGCGCTTGGCGTCGGATTCATCGGCGCGGTCGTAATCGGTACTGCGCTCTTTCGGGTGTGCCCGCTGTATACGTTGCTGCGCCTGAATACCTGTTCGTCCTCCGAAAGCCGCACGGGTTGATGGATTGTAGCCATGGCAAAGGCGCCCCCGATCACAGCGGTCGGGGGCGCCTTGTTGCGCCGCGCAGCCTTCACCGTATCAGCCTTTCAGCTTCTTTTCCGGCGTGATCTCGACGGTGATTCCCGCATTGGCCACCGCCTGGTGGCCGCGTGACAACCTAGCAGCTGCGGAATGAAGCGACCGTGAAGCGGTCGTGAGACATCACATCGTGCGCTGTTGCTGCATGCGTTGCTGCATCGCGGTGACCCAGGCATCGACCTTTTGACGCTGGGCATCGGTGAGCACGGCGCGCGCCTGTGCCGCTGCAACCATCATGGCCCAATGCGCCTTCCCCATTCCCGCGTGGGCGGCATCGAAGTGTGGTCGCAACGCCACCGTGTCGGGCGCGGCGGCTTGGAAGCCCTGCGAGACCGCCCCCATATGCGTCTTGAAATCAGCGGTGCCCGCGTCGTGCGCCGATTTTGCCGAGTTCTGTATACGGGTGAGTCTGCTGACTTGATCACCGGTGAGTTTGAGAGAGTCCCTGCGTGCCAGCAAATGGTCCGGTGTGTAAGCGATGACACGCATCATCGGGGCCATCATCTCACGCATCATCGGCATCATGTCGTCCATGCCGTGGGCTTCCCCCATTGCTGCGTGCGGGTGTATGCCCGGATGCTTCGTCGTGTCCTGCGCCGCGAGCGCTGCGGCGATACAACAGAAGCTGATCGTGATGAGTCCGAGTGTTTTCATATCATCTCCATGTCAACAAGACGGTTCAGGGTGTCGGCACCGACGCGCCGTGGCACACGGTGCACATCTGGCCATTCTTGCGGCGCAGGCGTTCCGCATCAAAGCCGGGACCATGCGGATTGATGCGGCGGGCGCCCACCGCGGAGTGACACGGCAGGCAGTCGTTCTGCGTGTGGCAGCTGATGCACGACTCCAGGCTCTGCCGCGCGGCGCCTCCGTGCCCCGCAGTAAAGAATTGGCGCGCGTCGTGATACCCCGTCCGCAGCCCGCGGGTGGCGACGACGCCCGACTGCTCGTGGCATGAGGCGCAGAAACTCCGCTCGTTGTGGCAATCACTGCACGACGCCTCGCGCGCATACGCTGCCGCCGGATGGCGCGATAGGAAGCCCGCCGGGTGATACCCGGGTGCGGCGGCGGCGGACGAGCGATGACAGTCGAGGCAGTCGCTGCGGATGTGGCAGCTCGCGCAGCTTGCGGTGTTGACCCCCGCCAGGGCGCCGTGACGGTCGGCGAAATTCGCCCCGTGCGAGGCCGGTGCGCGATGCGCGACCAGCGCCGTGGATCGTGGGTCGGACGCGAGCACGGCGATCGCTGGGGGAGGCGAACCGCCGGCATGACATTGATAACAGAATTCCCTCGCATGGCAGGTCGCACAATTCGCCGTCAGCGTACTGCGCACGACCGCGCCGTGTCCCTCCCGGGCGACCCAACGCGCGTCTTCGTGCGATGGCGGCTCTGCGAAACCGGCGACATCCGCACGTGTGAGTGTGACCGCGCGAGCGAGGGAAAGGTGACAGGTCGCGCACGCCGAGTCGGGCGCCACAAGGTGCGCGGTGCGGATCCCATGACAGTCGAGGCACCGCCCGACCACGGCCGGGCGCACCGCCATGCGCGACGCGCCGGTTTCTGTATGGCAGGCGGTGCACGCCGGCGGCGTGCCCGTTACGGCGCGCACGTGTGCCTGATGATCGAATCGGAGATTGGTGCGGCGTGGCTCGGTCGGTGCGTGCCACGTGACCTTCGACTCGATCGTCCCATCGTGGCAGCTCGCGCAGCTTGCGGAGTCCGGCCACATGGCGGCCTGGGATTTGCCGGGTGCCGCGCCGCCGTGACAGGAGGTGCACGAAGGAAACAGCTTGGCGTGTTTCGGATGATCGAAGGATGCAGGTGCCTGTATCAAACTGACGGCGAGCAGCACGCTGATCATCGCGCGTTCCTGCCGCCGGGCATGCGGCGGATCGCGGGAGGGAGGTTCTCGAGATCCGCACCACGCGCAACCAGCACGGCCACACCCGCGGTGATGCGCCATTGCGTCCAATCGAATGCAGCGGCATCGGGCCGGCGCCGCTCTTCAGCATAATGCATCGCGCCAAAGGACAGGCGGACGCGGTCGCCGACGTCCGCGCCGCCATCGACGCCCCATGTGTTGAGCACCGATTCACTAAAGCGAAACTCGAGCGGCCGAGCGAGCCACGAGCCGTACAGAGTGAGACGAGCAGCTCGTGTTGGCGAATAGGTGACGCTTCCCCCCGTCCCCGCCGACGAGGCGCCAGGGCCGAACTCGCGCGTGATCCCGCCATCCAGTAACCACCCCGACCGCGGCTCGACCGTGCCGCCGAGCTCCGCACGCCAACCGTCGGTTTCGTACGCAACGAGCGGCGTGGACGCCTCGGCCGGGTCGAAACGGTAGACCTCGCCCCGTGCGTGGAGCTGGACAAAACGCCACGGCCGGCCGGTCACATTGGCGCGAAGGGATCGATACGGCACCGGACTGAACGCGCCCCAAATCGTCCACAGGTCCAGGTGCGGACGATACCGCCGCGCCTCCACCGAAGTGGTCACGACGCGCGTCGCGTAACTCACGCCGATATCCGCGCTGCCCCACCAACCGGCCGCGATGTCATAATCCGCGCCGCCAGCCACGGTCAGCCCGGGCCTCAGACGAGCAGATCCAGACACCGCGACGCGCTCGGAAACGAACTTGTTAAAGTGTGGGTCCACTTCCCGCTGATAGAAGACGCGGGCGTCCCCCACTTTGCCCGCCCACCCGGCCTCGAGGCCCGCGACGATCTGGCGCTCCTGGGGCTGGAAGTCATCGAGCGGGTTGAGTGCAGGACTCGTGACTGGCAAGGCGACGCCGCGGGCCAATCCCCAGCCCAGGAAGCCGGACAGATCGATTGCCTGCTTGGGGAATCGCCACGTGAGAGTGGCGCCGTCGAACCCGGTGCTGCCGAGTCGCGATGCAAGCAGCTGCCGACCCGCGCGCGCTGTCACGCGCTCGGCAGCATACTGGAGATATCCCGTGATGAGCTGAAGTGCGGGAGCCGTGCCTGGCCATGCTTCGTCGCTGCTCAAATCGAGCCCGACACGTGCCGTTCCGTGGGCACTCAGACCACGCACGCCGAAGCCCCAAGCCGAAACATCTGCGGTCGCTACCAGCGGCGCGCCCACCCGGCGTGGCCCTTCGCGGAAATACGTGCAGTAGGTGTCGCCGGGCTCGCAGTTCACCGCATAGCCGTCGGGTGTTTCCGGTCCCCCATTCGGGCCCGGGACGGTCGCGGTGGCGAGTATGCTGTCGAGCTGCACGCCGCGAAACGAGACACTTTGGAAGCGAGTGTCGAAGCGCACGCGATACCCCTGAGCGTGCAGTGAGCCGGCGAGCAAGACGCCAATGCAAGCCCAACGCAGTGACGTCACGTGCCGACCGTCCGCAGGTGTTCACGATATCCGTCCGGCGTAGCCTGGAAATGGCAGACTGTGCACTCCTTATCGACGTAGTGCTGCTGCTGCGCGGCGTGACAGGTCAGACACAATCCCCGGTCGGGCACGAGTCGAGCGACAGTGGTTGGCTGATGACATGCGTTGCACGCGACGTGCGCATCCACCGGCTGAGCGTGTGACGTCTTTGGGTCGAAGCCGGTATGGCAGCTCGCGCAGTCTCTGTTGGCGGTGTGATGCTCCTCATGACACGCGGAGCAGCGGATCACGCTTGAATCGGGATCGAGCGTGACCGCTTCGGTGTGACATTTCACGCACGCCACGTCCACGTGGGCCTGGTGCTCGAAGGCGACACTGCGCGCGCGCGGAGCGTGATTCGGCACGCTCACCGCGACGGACAGCCGCCGAGATGGAGTTACTTCGTCTGCGGTGTGGCAGGTCGCGCAGTTGTTGGTCGAGGGTTTCTGGTGATGACATGTCAGGCAACCGCGCGGCAGCGTAAATGTCAGCCGTCTGGTCGGGTTGGTCGTCGTGTGGCAGGTGATGCAGGCGAGTTGCTTGTGGCGGTCGTGGGGGAACGAATCAGCGAGAACGGGGAGTGGGGAGTGGGGAGCAGGCGCTGCACGAGGTGGATGAGCATCTCCCTTACCACGCATTTCCGGCTCGGGTGGATTCACCGCAGAGGTCCGCTGCACGCGCGTCGTATCGAACGCTTCCGGTGGCCGGGTGCGTCCGCCGCTGCGCTGTTTCACCGCGGCATGGCAGCCCGTGCAATCGCTCGCATCGACTTTTGCGCCGTGTGGGTTGTGGCAAAGGGCGCACCGCTCGGCGACGCGCTTGTGTGTTGCCCCGGTATGGAACGGTTCTGCCCGCCAGTCGGCGTGACAGCCCGCTGAAGCGCAGCTCTTCAGCGCATCGGCGGGGCGCGTTTGCTCGTGCGGGTTGTGGCACAGGCCGCATTTCTGGTCATGTGGATCGCGCGCCGGGTCGAACGTCTCGACGATGGCCCGCATCTCGTGGCAGCCCAAGCATTCGCGGGAGCCGGGGCGCAGGATCCCGGCTGCCGAGTCGCGCGTTGCGAGCAGCGGCACTTCGGCGGTGAACTGATGGCAGGCCGCGCAATGAAATCCCGTCTGCTGGGCCATCTTGCCGAGCCGAATCTCCACGTTTTCGTGGCAGCCGGACTGGCCGCAAGTCTGGTTGACCGGCACGAAGCTGTGCACCTCGAGGCCATGGCACGTGGTGCACTGGACGTCGCGCAGCGCGCTCGAATCCGATTCCAAGTGCACGCGGTGGCCCGCCGTGGTCGCGATCCGCTTCCACTTCTCTTTCTCCTTGTTCCCCTGGACGTGGCACGCGGCGCAGATGCGGGTCGGGACCTTCGAGTGCATGCTGATCTTCTCGGGCCGGTCGGCGACCCACAGGTACAGCTGGCGGGTGCTCGCGAAGATCGACTGCTGATGACAGTTGTGGCAGCTGAGCGAATCGTGCTTCGATCCGGTGAATCGCTGGAACGGGTCCTTCATGATGTGGCAGCCGGTGCAGAACCCGTTGTCGTGCTGCATGTAGTTCCAGCTGACGGCGCCGAAGCCCGCGGCGCTAAGCACAAGCACGGCGGCCCCGGCGAGCAGCGCGATTTTGACGCCACGCTGCCGCGTCCGCACCCACGTCATGATTAGCATTCGACGCCGCCACAGGTACACCGCGACCCATGCGGCCACGGCGAGCCCCACGAAGAACCCGCCGATTTGAAACCACTGAGGGAGGTTAAAGAAGAAGCGCAGCACGGCGGCCACGCCGCCCGGAAGGGGAGGCGGGCCGACAGCCGTCTGCTGGGCCAAAACCCCGGTCCCGAGGACGCCGAGCACCCCGAGACCGGAAAGCAGGATCATCCGCGGCAATCTATTGCAGACTGACTCGCTGGCCACCGCGCCGGGCGGGGCGCGGGAATGGGACGCTGCCCGTCGCACCCAGCGGACCATCCAAGATTCTCTGTACGGACAGCGGTGCGCTTGGGAACCACGGCTGCGACCCGTAGAGGGCAGTCAGCTCCTCGATGTTCGCCCGCAGTAACGCCTCCGCGAGGAACGGGTTGTGCACCGTGTGCGACCGGTCCGCCGTGCTGCCGAAGAACGCGCCGGTGGCATCCTCTCCCACCGCCCGCACGTTGAATTCGGCCCCATCCAACGGAGTAACGATTCGGTCTCCGGCAAGGAGTGGAGCCATCATCATGACGAAGACCTTTGTATTGTCGGCGATCCCCGTGGCGGTCGGCGGCGTGACGCGCACGCCGTTGAGTTGGTTCGTCGTGGCCCTGACGGAGTCACTGGTGACGGTGTACAGCGTACCGCCAATCTGTAGTGTGTTTCCCTTCGCGAGCTTGCCCGTCAGCGTCGAGGCGTCGAGGTTGATGACGCTGTCACCCGCCGCCACCGCGCCGTTGACGAACAGCGTCAGGTTGTTGAGGGTCCCCCGTCCGCTCCAGGTGCCTTTGAGAACTGCCGGGATGATGCCCTGGTCCAGAGTGTCGATGCCGGAGTTCGCCGTATTCGAGTTCACCCACAACGAGGTTGTCAAAGTCTGAATCCGATCGCGCACCACAGAGAGCAGCCCAGCGGGCTCGTTTTCGCTCGCATGACAACCTGAGGTCGCGCACGGCTTGAACGACCGTTCGGCAGGCGTATACGCGCAGTTCTTGATCGAGTTGGTGGGCACACCGTTGGGCCCGTAGCAGGGGATCGGCCGGAACAGGTGGCCGGTCGCCTGGACGAACTCATTGCTCACGGTGTCGGTCGTCGGGAACGGGAACAGGTGGCAACCCGCGCACAGCTTGGCGTTCCTGGTCGGGTTCCCGTGGCTCGCGGTCTTCGCCACCTCGACGAGCACCGGATCGATGTAGCTCGGGTTCTGGTATCCCAGCTCACCGATCATCGTGGCCCCTTGGGGCGCGTGCGGCGAATTGCTGCCGCCCGGGCTTTCGACCCTGGTCGAGTCCATGACGAGCGGCTCGGTGCGCCGAAAGTGGCACTTCATACAGAGATTCTTCTCAGGATCGGTGGTCGAGATCGAAAACCGCAGTTGGCCCGCGTTCGGGAGGCCCGAGACGGGGTCCTTGGCCGTGCCGTGTGGATCGTGGCAAACGGCGCACGTGATGCCCAGGGCATTTGAGGGCGTGATCGGGTCGCTGCTTCCCTCGTAGATGGCCGTCACGCCCCAATCCTGCAACGCGCCCTGGCCCACGTGGCAGCGCCAGCACGCTTCCTCGTCGGCGTGGCGCCCCATGCGCGCATGCAGGGACTGCTTCCAATCCTCCCAATAAGGCGTGTGCAACCCGGAGTGGCACGCGGCACACGATCCTTGAGGGTTCGATCCGGTATCAACAGCGACACGCGCGAGCGGCACGTTTGCTTCGATGTCCGGGACCTGCACATGCTCGAACCCCGGGCCATGGCAGCTCTCGCACTGCACGTCGTGGTAGGCGGAATCGGCGACCTTCTTGTAACCGGCCGGAGCCGGGGCCATGTTGCCGTACGAGCTGACCGTGTGGCAGGCATCACACGAGCCGTCGGTGGCTCGGTGGCCGGATGCCACGAGGCCGTCCCACGCCACGGCGTGCTTGGTGGCCTTCCAGTCGGTCTGATGCAGAACGTGGCAGTTGCCGCAGGAAGTTTGCTTCTCAGAAACGGTGAAGTATCCGAGGAACCCGCTCACGCTGTCGGGAGGAGGATTGAACGGCGGGAGAGTCTCGTAGACGATTTTTTCGTCGGTACAGGCGCCAACCGCCAGCATGGCGATACCAACCACGCATCGAACGAGCCTCATGAGATCCTCCCGGCAGCGATTCCTGCTCCTCGCCACACCGCCACTTTCCCCGCGGGCTAGCCCGCCTCCTCGCGAGGGATAACACCGGCCGTTTTAAGGGCCGATGAAGCCACGGTTAAATCTCCTGCCGGCACTCGGCGTTGATATACGTCGAAGGTGAAACGCGTACAGGCCGCCAGTTTGGCAAAGTCCTGCGTGAAGTCCCGCAAATCGTCCCAGTCGGTGTACTCGAAATCTCGGGTCGTGTCGGTATCACCACCGGCCTTCGCCACGATGCGCTTCATCATGTGCCGCTTGAGCCATCCGTAGCGGGTGTACAGCAACGCGCCCGCGACCAGCTTGGCAATCGTCGGGTGCCAGCCGCAACGTGACAGGAAACGGTCCATGATCCCCAGAATCTTCTCATGAGCCTTTGGATCTTTCTCGAGCATGGCCAGGCACACCGAGAGAAATGCCGTAGGCATTTCATTGAGCATCGCGGCGTGCGTGCGGACCCAGCGCGCGACTGTACGCTGGTAGTCGCCAACGTGTACGGACGCAGCGACGATGACGCCATCGTAGGTCTCGGGAGTCAGTCGCCATAGTATCCCCGCCGAATCGACGATGTCGACGGAGCAGCACCGCGCTCGCAGGTTCTCGGCCAGTACCTGGGCAATCTTCCGGGTGTGGCCATCGGTCGTACCGTAGACGATCAGGATGTGTGTCATAGGAGAAAAGTGGAGGCGGCGTTCTGAGGGTTGCGTGAGGGCGGATTGAGGAAACCTTCACGACGCCAGGGCGGTCGGCTCGCGCCAGGCTCGAGAAGCGGCGAAGTTAGCTCCCCATGAACGGTCTCCAGCGCCACCTCGGCGTCGCCGCGATGACCGCGCTCGTCGTCGGCGAAGTCATTGCCATCGGCATCTTTCTGACGCCGGCGACGATGGCTCGCTCCGTCGGCTCGCCGTTCTGGC